>ERZ1066138.27-NODE-27-length-46582-cov-10.027876_pt1 | contig 46582 bp, 38 predicted proteins | sample MGYA00382785_ERZ1066138 | MGnify/ENA primary metagenome ERZ1066138 (study PRJEB33369, sample SAMEA5778368) | biofilm metagenome | biome: Industrial cooling water; feature: Water cooling tower basin; material: Biofilm | place: United Arab Emirates | collected... | reverse complement strand
CGTCATGCAACTCGAGAAAGCGATTGGCCTCTTTGACAATCCGCGCCTCTACCACCGCTTCGCGGTCGATTTTTGCCTGGGCGTGGAGCCACTCGGTGACTTCCAGCCAATCCCAGAGAGGACTGTTGGAGGTGACGCGCGCAACCGGACTGGGGAAGCCCGAGCCCCGTTCCGCCTTGGTATAGAGCGAGATCGCCTGACGGGTGAGGCCTGAGCGCTCGGCAATATCACTGAGGTTCACCAGATAATCCGGCTCGACCCGTTCGATCTTGGCACCCGTTTGGAGCGTATCCTTATAAGCGGTTGTAACAGCTTTGGAAAATGACACAGCTTCACGGGCGAACTCGGCGATGATCACGCCCTTCTGGAACGAAAGCGTCGCGTCGTCGCAACCGGCCTCGAAGAAGCGATCTTCGTAGCCGTCCGCCTCGGGATCGAGGCCGGAGGCTACAATGGTGAACTCATGCGTCTTCATCTCACTCACTCCGCTTGCCCGTGCGGGCACCGCGCCACATCCCGTCGTATAGCCTTGGCATGGTTCTCCGCATTACGCGGCGTGCTCCACACCGAGACCATGCAACCGTCCCGGTCAGCCCAAGCGCAGTAGAGCCGCCCCCAGGCGTGGCCACTGATCGGAACGACCCGCCAGCCCAGCGTTTCCGCATGGGCAATAGCCGCTTCAATCTCCTTGTTCGGATGGCGTGGCCTAGCCATTCAACCGACCTCCATATCGCCTATATGTTGACATTTGTCAACGGTGTTTGCTGTGACGCTTTTGTTGCACTGCCGTGTTGCTCCGCTGCGTTCATCGTGGGCCAAGAGGCGCAGCAAGCCGTGGGCTGGAATCAGACCCGGCGTTGCATTGGCCTATGTCGATAGGAGTGACTGCAGCTTCGCGTCCCACGCATCGAGAGCGGTGCGCTTCTCATCGTCATATCTGTAGCGGTTGTAGATCCCCGCGACCCCTGCCCTTGTTCCGCTGATATGGTTGAGTACGCTTTCTGTCACCTCGACGGGGACTCTCAACGACTGGAGATGGGTTGCGCCGGTTCGGCGGATATCGTGCAGCCGCCAGTTCGGAACCTCCACCTCTGCTGGGTCACCGCCCTCCTCGACCTGCTTCGCCTTCAGATACGCAATCATGTCCTTGTGGAGCGCTGCTCGCCCCTTGAAGAAACCCGAGACGGGGGTCGTGCCAGTGGTCGTGAATACGAGGCCCTTCCGCTTCGGACCCAGCAGCTGGAGCTCTGCGAGGGCGAGGCTCGTCAGCGGTATGACGTGTTCCTGATCATTCTTCGCCCGATCGGCCGGCAGGGTCCACCGGCGCGCATTCAGATCGATTTCAGACCAGTCCATCTCGGCAACTTCCTGACGCCGTTGCATCGTTAGGATCAGCATCCGCACAAAGGGCCCCCACGGCCATCCGGAATTCTCGGTCGCCCTCCACAAGGCCACAACCTCGTCGTCACTGAGCACCCTGCGTCGCGATGGAACGGCCTTCGGAGCCTTCATCCCGGCCAGCGGCGAGAAATCGATATCCTGCCGGTCGGTCGCCCAATTGAAGAACTTGCGCAGGAGCGAGTGGATCTCCTTGCGCCGCGCCGGGCGATCGGAATACTCATCCAGCACCTTCACGATGTCAGCGCGGGTGATCTCATGGACGGGGCGGTTGCCCCAGCGTGGAATAAAAACGTTGTTGATCGTGCATTGCGCCGAGCCCCACGTACCCCGCCAGTTCGGCTTGAGATAGAGCTCGACGAACCTCTCGCTGTAAGTCCGAAAATTCAACGTCTCCTTCTTGCGTTTAGCTTCGCGCTTCGCTTCGACCGGGTCGATGCCTTGATAGACCTGGACAAGCAGCCGCTCAGCTTCCTTGCGCGCAGTCGCTGGGGTCCAGGGGCTTCCAACGGGCCCAATTGTCTTGCGGCGCGCAGGACCGCCGTCGACCCGATACTGGAACACAAAGGACTGCGCTCCTCTTGGCGTGATGCGAAGTCCGAAGCCCTTCAGCCGGGGGTCCCACACGTAAATGTCGCGGTGCGGGTCCGGTGTAACGGATTGAATGGTTCGCAATGTGATTGACTGATTGGGCATGATCTGGCGCTCGTCCACGTAATCGCCACGTAATCAGATGTCGGGATTACGCTGGCGTAGCGAAGGGTAATCCACGGCGGATTTATTCCAACCGTTTCAAGCCCTTGAGCGTAGTTTGGCGTAGTATTGGAAAGGAACGAAAAGGGCACAAAGCTCCGCTCTTAATCAGCGGGTCCACAGTTCGAGCTTGTGATCACCCACCAAATTCTCAACGAAATCAGCAGCTTACATGTAAATTCTATTTAGAACTTATCCGCGCTAAAAACTATAAATATCTGTAAACTCTTTTGCTTGCTCGTCATGCGGTCTGACGTGGCGAATTGATGAGATTGAGCGCTGGGTGGGCGATCAGGATTTCGTTGCGTGACGTGATGAGAAGCTGGCGGCGCTGATCGCAGGGAAGCAGAAGGTTTACCACAGCTAGCGAAACACGAAGCTCGTTCAACGACGCTTCATGAATGTCTGTCACGCAAGATGGGCGGACTGGCAGGAAGGTTGAGCCAGCTGCGCGGACTTTCAAGGCGGCGGCTTCGCAAGAGGTCGCCGTCGTTAGTTTCAGCTGACTCGCGATCGCCGCCGGGCTCTGGTCGGTAGGCCCGTTAGCGAGATCTTTAGCTGCGAGCGGTATCTTTTCATTCCAGCTGGAGCTCTCTTCCCCCTTCGCCAGCTGAGCGCCATGTTGAGAGCGGCGGTTCCTTCAGCCAGGAGCCATCGCTTTCAACGTTGGCCGCTGACGACATCTGTGTCGCCGTTATACGGTCTGACGCGGCGAGTTGATTAGTTCGTGCGCTGGGTGGGCGATCAGGATTTCGTTGCTCAGGACTTACGGCACGTTGGCTGCGCTGATCGCTCGCTACCTGGTTCTGGCCAACTCGCAATCCTATGCAGTCCGTATAATCGGAGCGCATCATGAGCTGCGCTCCAGAGCGCCCCTTCTCATCTCCTGCTTGGTCCCAGCGGCGGCTTCTCCAGAAGTCGCCGTTGCTGCTTGTGCCGCTTCTGCGCAAGTTCAAATATGAGGCCTCGGCGGCTAGGCAGGGAGCGCCAGAGGTTAAGCGTCACCCCGGCATGCGGTTGGAGAAGGTGAATGTACCTGTTCGTGCTCACTGCAGCGGCGATCGCTCTCTACTTTTCGATGGTCGCATCCAAGCAACCTCGTCCGGCCGTCATGTTGGCTGTCATCCTGTGGATAGCCTACACGGTCTATGAATACTTCGTCGCCAACGGCACATTATGCGATGCGAATTGCAACATCCGCGTCGATCTCCTGTTCTTCTTCCCCGTGTTGGGCTACGCTGCCTATCTTGCCCTTCAGAAGGAACCGCGCACAGGCGCCGTCGCTATTCTCTGCCTGATCTGCTGTGGCATGGTCGCGTTGCTGGCGCTCGCCTTTGGCTACACCGCTGCGGCTGTGATCGCCGGCATGGGTGCTCTCATCGCTGCCGTCTTCGGCATCAAATCGAGAACCTCGGGCAATCGGGCATGACGGACGCAGCGAATTAGCGATGCAGGTAAGCAGAGAAAGAGGACTTCGTGGTCAATGCATACCAACCGTCTGAACTCTTATAGGCGGTGTCCGCAACCCTCCCGACAGCAGACGCCGCCCCAAAGCCGAGTGATCGCGACAGACGGACTAAGCCGGGTTGAGTTCGTCATGGTCTGAACGCAGCCATCTCCTCCTTGTCGAGATGAGCCTCGCTCCCGAACTCCTCGTAACGCATCCTTTGTCAATCCATGAGCGGAGCGAAGTCGCCGTTACGGCCGACAAACGCTAATCGCGGCCACGACCAATCTCCGTCAATACTGCCAGTAAATCGTCTTTGGCCGTGCCTGGATGATATCGCCCGATCCATGCCTGAAGGAACGGCTGTTTGACCAGCGCTTCGGTCAACATCTCACGCTTGAGTTCAAGCATGTCCTTGGTCGCGTGCTTTTTTTCTAGTGATTGGCGTAGCCCCGGCTTTTCAAGCACCGTATCGAACGCCTCCCATTGCGCCCGCAGTTGACGCGCTTCGCGCGCGGCACGCCGGTGGTGTAATGCTGAAAGGAACGGATGCCCAGCCTCAGCGTCGATCGTAGCTGCCAGCTCAGGCTGATTGCCGAAGAACACAGCCAATGCACGTTGGCGCGTACCGGCATCCTGCTGGAGGTCATAGAGAGCGCCATCAGAAACGCTCGAAACGATGTTTCCGCGCAGCCTATCCGGCAAGCCAACAAAGTCGAATAATGCACCACCCCATTTCACGTAGCCGAACGAGAGTGCTGCACCGAACACTATCCCGAACAGAAAACGGAGCATTGTGACCTCGCTGGATCATTAAGCGGCGCAGACGCACCGGTCCACCACCCTGGCTACAGCCTCAACCGGTCAAACGCAGGCGCCGTTACAACAACGCCCCGGTCTGGAAGTTCTCACCCGTTATGAGCACCCACTCCCCGCCATGACTCAATAAGGATAGATATGCCTGCGCCCGCGATGACGGCAAGGACGGTATTTAGGATCTCCAAGATCGAGGTGGCACGAGGATCTAAAAGCACAGCATGTAAGAGTTCAATCTGATTGTGGACTTCAACTGATTTCCTCGAAAGAGAATTCTTCTTCCCGATCAACCCAACTGATGTTGGGAAAACTGTCCATCTTCGAGCTTGTGCCCAAGCAGCAATTTCTTGCCGCTTTCAGGCGGCGGCAGCGATGGTGCATTCGGTGCTGGTCTACTGGTCGGCTGCACTGAACGGGGTGACCGCCCTAACTTCGATTTCGTGACCGGCGTCAGCACGGGTGCAATGATGGCACCACTCGCGGTGTGACTCGGCAGGTGTTTCTCTACCCGCCGGGCTTTTCGCCGAAGGTCATCGACAAGGCCATTGGGTGGACAATAAAACGTCGCGTTTTCATTATTCGAAATACGAAGGTCGATCCAGAATTTGCAGAAACGAAAGACCAACTCATCCCAATCGCGACCCGATCAATCTCAACGCTCATCAAAACTCAGGGTATCGGCGACCTTTACCAAATCTATACCACCGCTAGACGCGATGGTGTCGATTATAACTTAGCCTACATTCCTTTGGATTTCATAGTGCCCGCTAGGAGCGCGTTCGATAAGGATTACATGAATGCCTTGTTCCAACGTGGCTACGAACTCGGTCGAGCTGGATACCAGTGGCAAAAAGAGCCGCCAGGGCTCGATACAAAGCTGGACTAACTGATTTGAGGAGCAACACTTGAACCAACGCATGATCTGGTTCCTTGCTGGGGTAGGCGTTTCGTCGGTCTTCTGGCTCGCAGTTATAAATGGGATCGGCCGGCAGTGGCTGAACCAGCTTCTTACACTTTGAGCAGCCGCGATTAATGAATGCCCCGCGGAGTAACTAGCTAGGAGCGGCCCCACGACGTCAGCCTCCGAGTGCGATCGTGATCCCGACCAGGACTGCACCGAAGACGCCGACGATCGCCCCGGGAGCCCACGAGGGCGACCAGCCCATATGCTTTCCTAAAGCAGCGCCAATCGCAAATAGCAAGGCGACAGCGATCGCATTGGACGTCCGAAGTGCGATGCCGACGTCCTCGAGGAATACGAATGGTAGCGCTACAGGAAAGGTTGAGAGGAACACGAGCATAAAGATTCCTGCAGCGCCGCGCCATTCGTCCCCGGTCGGCATCACGCGACGCTCCGGAATGGCACTGGCCCGAACAGCACCGGCGAGCCGATCGAGTTCGCTTTCTGTGAATATCTTTCCGGCACCGAGAGGGATGTGTTCGGCGATCAGGCGACGTGCCTCAACGGTCGAAGCACTTGCCACTGTGAGCGCAAGGGTGCGCCACCGCTCGCGCGTCACGATCTGCGCGAGAAGATACATTGCAGCGTCCACGATTCCCCATGCGAGGTTACAGCCGATGGCCCCTGCGAGCATCGTGTGCACGTCGGCCTTTGTTGCAAGAAGGCTGATCGTCGAGGTGAACGTGAGCGCCATGATGAGGCCGAAGATGATCTCAGATGCTCGCTCAAGCGGATCAAGAATGCTGGATTCGTTCTCGGCCATCTCCACGTCTCATGCGGTGTGTTCGGCAGTCACGGCCGGCTGCAGCGACCGCTGCCAGGGCGAGAACAGCATCAGATAGAGGATCGGCACGACCACAAGGGTCAGGATTGTACCGATTCCAAGGCCGAACATCATGACCACGGTCATGCCGCGCCAGAGTTCTCCACCCAGAAGGTAGAGTGGCACGAGGCCCACGATCGTCGTCAATGTGGTCATCACGATGGGCCGGAAGCGCGCTTGCGCTGCAATCGTCACAGCAGACCCGAGGTTTGTCGTTGTCAGGCGCTCTTCGTCGATCCGCTCTATCAGCACGATGGCATTGTTGACGATAATCCCTGCCAGAGCCAGAAGGCCAAGCATCGCGTTGAAATCGAGTTTCGCGGCCGAAAGGTTCAGACCGAGAGACGCACCAATCACCACGAGTGGGATTGTCAAGATAATGATTGCCGTGCGCCGGAAGGAATTGAACTGCCATATGAGCAGCACGACGATCGCGACCAGGCAATGCGGCATGTAGAGGAACAGCGCACCATTGGCCTTCTGGCTGGCTTCGACTTCCCCGCCTGCCGCCCAGCGATAGCCCGCAGGGAGGTCAAGGCTATTCAGCAGAGGCTTGACGCGATCGAGCAGTTGCTGAGCAGTCAGATCGGGATTGATGCCCGAGATCGTGATCGTGCGATCGAGGTTGTAGCGATGGATGATGTAAGGCTTCAATTCTCCAGCAAGGGTTGCGACCTGAAGCAACGGGATCGGCTGACCCCGGTCGTTGGCGATCGTGACGTCGGCAAGATCATCGAGCGTCGAGCGATCGGCTTCGCGCGCGCGTAGCACGATGGGGATGATGCGATCACCTTCGCGGTAATCGGTCACTTGCGTCCCGTCGAAGTTCGCCTCGAGCGCACGCGCTGTCGCGGCGGGTGACAGACCCGCCCGCCGGGTCCGCTCCTGATCGATCAGAACGTCGATCTGAAGGACCGGGTTGGCCCAGTCTGTTCTAAGATCCTTTGTACCGGGAACCGAGGCAAGGAGATCCTCGATATGTTTGCCTCGCTGGTAGAGCGTGTCGATGTCCAAGCCAGACAGACGGATTTCAAGGGTGCCAGGAGGCTCCTGCCCCAGGAACAGTAATTCCGTCCATCCCCGCCCCTCGGGTATCTGCGCCGCCAGGAACTCTTCGAGCCGCGCGCGTGCGGCGGCAACACTGCTTGAATCGCCCGTATTGACGACGCCGAACGCCACGTGTGGAGCAGAATCGACAGGGGAGAGAGCAAGGAAGAAGCGCGGCCCACCCGCGCCCACATAAAAAACGTTCGACGCAACATCGGGATTGGCGCTCTCATCGGCCAGGAATCGCGCGAGACGCTCGGTGACGCGCAGCGTCTCTGCTTCATTTGCACCCGCAGGCAACTCGAGACGCACCACGAACTGCGCGCGCTCCGATGGCGGAAGCAGACCGGTGGGCACGCGGCCGAGAGCCGCGATCGAAATGGCAAACAGAACGATGGCCCCAGCAACAACGGAATAGCTGTGACGCAGCAGCCAGCCGAGCCAATGGCCGTAGGAGGCAGTGAAACGCTGAGTAATATCGGATGACTGCGTTTCTTGGCGGCCGGACGGGAGAAACCAGACACAGAGTAGCGGTGTCACCGTACATGACAGCAGCCAACTGGCGAGGAGCGTGAGGATGATGACCTGCGCGAGGGCGCGCAAGAATTCGCCGGCAGCATCGGGGGCGAGAAGCAGCGGCAGAAACGCCAGGATCGTGGTCAGCGAAGACGTCAGGAGTGGGATGGCCAGCGTCCGCGTCGCAGCTAGAGCGGCAGCCACTCGCTCGGCACCGCCGTCGATGCGCTTCTTGATGTCCTCGGCGATGACGACGCCATTGTCCACGAGAAGTCCGAGCGCGATGATGATGGCGGCAATCGAAATGCGATGCAGCGGAATATCCCACAGCAGCATTCCGACCAGCGCGAGGAAGATGCTGAGCGGCACGATCGTTCCGACGATGGCGCCGGCGCGCACTCCGAGAAAGAGCATTACGACCGCCAGGACGGTAAGAAGTGTCTGGCCGAGATTGCTCGTCGCTTCGGCAACGGCACTTGCCACGATCGGGGATTGATCGGTAACGACGGAAAGGTTCATTCCCAGCGGCAGGTCCTGCCGCAGGTTCTCGAGCGCCGCGGTCGTCTCCACGCCGAAGTCCTTGATCGGGACATTCGGGACCATGGACAGCGCGAGAGCGACCGCAGGTTGGCCATTGAAGAGCACCGGCTTGCGGGGTGGATCGACATAGCCGCGCTCGACTTTGACGATGTCGCGCACGTACACGACGGCGCCGGACGGGGTGCTGACCGGCACGTCGCCGATGGCGTCCACGCTCCGGAAATCACCACTGGGCTCCAGTGAGTACCGCATGCCGTCTTCGGTGATCAGCGACCCGGCCGGGAGGATCTGGTTTTGCTCCGCGATCGCATTCAGGACCTGCGTGCTGGACAGTCCAAGCTGGGACAGCCGCGTACGATCGAAGCTTAGCCAGATCCTCTCGTCCTGCACTCCAAACAAGTCGATGCGGCTGATGAGCGAAAGGGTGGAGAGCCGGTCCCGCAGCCAACGCGCCTGGGCCCGCAATTCTGCCATGCTGAAGTCGGCACCCGTCAGCGCAAGTGTCGTCACGGCCACGCGCCCATAATCGTCATTGACCAGCGGTCCGACTGTCCCCGCCGGCAACGATGGTGCAAGATCGGCCATCTTGTTGCGCAGATTATCCCAGATTGGACGCGTGTTGATCACCGTCGGGAGCAACTCGACTTTGACCGTCGCCAGACCGGTCTGAGCGGACGACCGGACGGTATCGGCCTCCGGGATCTGCTTGACCGCTTCCTCCACCGGCTTGATGAGCAGTTGCTCGACGCGACTGGCCGACATACCCGGAAAGGCCACCGTGACGACTGCGGTCCGGATGATGATCTCGGGATCTTCCTGACTGGGTTGGCGCAGGTAAGTGTAGGTGCCGGTGACCAGGACCAGCACGATTGCAGTCAGCGTCAGTCGCCAGCGCTCGATGGAAAAGCGGGTCAGGGCCTCCATCTCAGGCTACTCCGGCGCCGACCAGAGGCGGGCCTTTTGCCCATCGCGCAGGAATGCGACCCCTGCCGTCACAATGCGATCTCCAGCCTGCAGACCTTCACTTACGAAGACGCGGTTGCCGGCCATCCCGACGACCGGCACCTCCCTTCGCTCGACCATCTGCTTAGATGCATCGAAAACAAAGAGTGTTGCCCGCTGACCGACCACGGGGCCCGTCTCGGTCGTATCAAAGCGAATCGCGGACAGCGGGACTGTAAAGACCGGTCGATCCGCGACTGCTGATACTATAGGCAGCGTCACGGTTGCCGACATGCCGCTGCGGGCGCCGGGAGTCGGATCATCCAGACGGGCGCGAACACGGAATGCGTTGCCGGCTTCCGCCGTCGCGCCGATTTCCACGATGCGGCCTTTCACAACCGCATCCTGGAGACCGGATATGGTTGCCGTGACAGGATTGCCGTATTTCAGCGCCGGCACAAGCTGTTCCGGCACGAGTACAATCACTTCCATCGCATCTTGCCGTCCAACCTCATAGACCGGCTCGCCAGCTGCAATCTCTTCGTATTGCTTCGCCAATAATTTAGTGACGATGCCGTCTCGCGGCGCGATCAACGTCGTCCGGCGGAGATTCTCCTCTGCTATGGTAACGGCCACGTCGGCGACTTGGCGCTCGGAGCGCGCGTTGGCGAGCGCCGCTTCGCTCCGCGAAAGTGCAGCCTTCGACACGGTCCCGCTTGCGGCGAGCGTGGACTGCCGGCGGAATGCATCCTCTGCATCCTTCAGCCGGACGTTGGCTGATTCCCGCTTCGAATTCTGGCTGGCAAGTTCCCGCTCGAAATCCAGCGGATCGAGGCGGGCAATCTCTTGTCCCGCCTTAAACTCAGAACCATCCCGGAGCGGAACGTCGATCAACTTGCCCGAGACCGCAAAGCTGAGTTTGGTTTCCTCGGCCACGATCAACGTGCCCGAAAGACTTCGCTCCTGGGCGGCATTCTGGGGTTTGACTTCAATGGTCTTGACTGAAGGCACTGGAGCAGCGCTGCTGCCCTCCTCTGTCCCGTCGCAGCCGCTCAACAACGCGCCACACAGCAGCAGGCCGGCCAGCAGCCGGTTCTCGGTGCACGTCTTCTGCCTGAATTTGCCCCCTTTGCCGATCATGTCGTCCGGTCCTTGCCCGCCCCCTGTAGCCAGTTATGGTCGAGTGTACTCAGTTGTGCCGTCGTCGTTGTCAGGAAGGCGGTTGACCAGCCAAAAAGCAAGAGGCCGTTGGCGCTTTCGATCGCACCGATGATCCGCCAGTGGGGCGCAAGAATGATATCGCCGTAGCCGACCGTCGTGAAACTCGAGATCGAAAAATAGAGCGCGGTCTCCAAATCCGGCAGAGCACCCGCAAGATGGTAGAGGCCCGCATAGAGCCAGATCTCGGTGGTATGCAGCGCCATGAGACAGAACACGATGAAGAAGATGGCGGTACCCTGGCTGAACAGAACGCTCCGCCTCTCGTGCCTCGGCCGCTCACGTAGAAGCTTCAGAAGCAGGACCAGCCCGAAATAATGAATGGTGACCGTCACGGTCACCATGACCGAGGCGACGAGTAAAGACCCGAACATGTTTCCTGCCCCCGACTGCGGCAGGGGCCGGATCCTTGTTCGCCGGATCGACCCTCGCAGGGCTTCTATTGATCCTGTTACGACTAGACCTCAATGGCGTAATTGCCCATTTTGGGTAGTAGTGGCTAACGCCAGTGCGGCCGCGGACGACGGCGAAACGATGAAAACGGATAAAGAGATCGCAATGAACGATGCAGCGGCCCAAACTATCCGAGAGAACTTTGGCAAGGTCTGGCCGGCGCATGTATCAAGCCTCATTGAATTTCTCATCAAGGCGCGGTCGGCGTTCGGCGGTGATCTCGATCTATTTCTCGTGCTTGCTGTGATTGGAGATCGGACGTTCGCGGCGGGGCGAGTGTCCCCGTCCATGACCTTCGACGACTTCATGTCGGAGGAAAGGGCAAACACAGAACCGTTTTCGGTAAATGCCTACTCCATCTCTCAGTTCAGCCGGATCCCACGGGAGACGGTCAGGCGCAAAGTACAGGAGCTGGTCAATATTGGCTGGGTGCAGCGCAACGGCGATGGCTCACTTCAAGCAACGCGAAAGGCCGCGGTCGACCTCCTGCCGCTTACGGAAGCAAGCGTGACCTATCTAGCGCGTATGTCGTCCCTATTCCGCGATGCAGCAGACACGTGAGCTCGTGAGCGGCAAAAAATGAGATGACCCATTTGATTTAGCGTGAGCGGCTACGGCCTCTTCAAGTAGCGGGCGGATCTGCTTGATGATGGCCGTTGCAGCTCTGGTCAGCGGTATCTCCAGCACCAAGGCTTCTTCATCTGACCTTTCTTCACCTGGGCGCAGCACTCTGATCTGGTGCTTGTCTACTAACAGTGCGGCATGCGTCTTCCACCACGCATCAAATGTGATCGTCGTGTCCGTTCCCCAAAGCTCATAGTAAGCCCGCGACTGCTCCAGGGCTCTGCGCACAGCCTTGTCGCTGCTGAGCCGTGCAAGCCGCAGATATTCAAACCAGAGACGATAGTGTTCGCGGCGATACGCCAGAGACGCGGGATCTTTCATGGGAATAATCGGACAGAACTCAGAACCGCGCTTCTGTCCGAAACCTGCCGAACAAGGAGGCTCTCGTCGGCACGTTGGATACCGCTATGGCAGCGGTGAGGGCAGGGGAGTTGGACGACATTCTCGCACAGCAGGCGAACGTACGCGTAATGCCAGGGGCAAGAGAGCGGCTTCGCAGATCGGGCAATGCTAAGCGGCCAGCAAGAAAGGGAGCCGCTATCCGGCCCCCTGTTACTGCTGTCGAGCGGTGGGCTATTTCTTTCCACCGCCCATGTCGGAACCAGAACTTCCTGAACTCGAACCGCTCGACGAACCGCTGGCCGACCCGGATGATGAAGCGCTTGTCTTCTTGATGTTTCCCAGCTGACAACCGTTCATAAATTCTGCACTAGAAATTGATCCGTTCTTATCGAGATCAACAACTGTAAAGTCCGTTACGTACGGTTGAGCCTGCTGCCGCGTCAGTGCTGTATCGGATGTTCCTCCAGCCTTGCTCCACAAATCCTTGCAAGCGTCAGGCGCAATGGCCTGAGCAAACGCCGAGCTTCCTGTGAAAACCGAAACGGCTGCGATAAAGCCGCCTATTGTTCGAAAGTGCATCGTGTGCCTCCGCTTTTTCAGAATGCCGCCTGAGCGTGCGATTGCGCAGGCATTTTTTAACTTGCTAACCCGGTCGATGGTTGCAAGGAGGCGGAACGGTCATTTCGCGGGTGAATAGTGGCCATGCCTTGGTGGTGGTTCTGAGGAAGTTACTGTACCAAGAAGGAGTGCTCGCAAAGTCCACGTACATACGTGCCGACACGCCTCTCCTGCCCAAGCTGAGCTCATCCACCCCGCAACCATCATCAGCCTTACGCGTTAGTCGCTCTGCGTTTGCAGGGTAAACACTGTGAGGTTGTTAGGCTGGATTTTGACCGGATTGGGTGGACTGGCCGTCCTGGCGACGGTGCTGCCGATCATTCCGAGCAACGAGGCAGCAATTCGCATTTGGGATTTTCCGCGCCTTCAGATAGCGGCACTGCTCGCGACGGTTCTGGTTGCCACGCCCTTTGTTATTTCTGCGCGTAGTGGCCGCGCATTCAGCTTCGTCGCCGTCCTAGTCGCTGCGCTCGCGTGGCAGGTGCACGCGATTTGGCCCTATACGCCTATTTCCCAGATCGAAGCGAAGGCGGTGGCAAGCTGCGAGCCCGCCTCGCAGATCTCGCTGCTGGTAGCCAACGTTCGTGTTGAGAACCGGGACGCGGGGCCATTGCTTGCGCTTGTCAAGGGAGTTAACCCTGACCTAGTCCTGCTCGTGGAAACCGATAGCCGGTGGAACCGGCAACTGGAACCGCTGAAGCGGACTTATTCGTTCGTGATCAGCCATCCGCAGGAAAATGGCTATGGAATGCATTTGTTCTCCCGCTACGAGTTGATCAAGCCAGAGGTGCGGTTCCTCGTTGAGAATGATGTGCCGTCGGTCGAGACGGGTCTTCGCCTTCCGTCCGGCGCACGGATCAACCTGTACGGGCTGCATCCCAGGCCGCCGCCATTGCAAGATACGGCGCCTCGGGATGCCGAATTGCTGCTTGTCGGCGAGGAGGTGCGCAAAGAGTCTACCCCGTCCATCGTTGCCGGGGATCTGAACGATGTCGCGTGGTCGCGGACGAGCAGTCTGTTTCAGGAGGTGAGCGGACTTCTCGATCCGCGCATCGGGCGCGGACTTTATGCAACATTCAATGCCGATTGGCCGCTGCTGAGATGGCCGCTTGATCACGTCTTTTTCGCAGAATCATTTTGGTTGCTGGATATGGCGGTCCTAGAAGATATCGGATCGGACCACTTCCCTTTCTTCGTCGCGGTCTGCCACGACAAAACTGCAGTAGGGCTTCAGGATGAGCCACGGCCTGAATCGTTCGACCTGAAAGCAGCTGATGAGATCATCGAGGAAGGGCTTGAGTAGGCCCTGTTTTGAAGCGCAATGAGGAGGCTTTGCGCCATCCACGCGTTCGGCTCATCCGGTGAAGCCGAAATACCAGACGGCGATCGGCCCGGACAGCAGCAGAAACATAGATACGATCACAAGAGCGCCATCGCGCGTAAGAATTCCAGCGGAAAACAAAGCAATAATAGCTGATGCAGCTGATCCCGAGGTTGGGATGAGTTCCATGAATGGCATAGTGAGCGTGAGTCCTATAATCGATATGAGCGGTAGGAAGATCCACGGGCGTCTGAGGAGATAAGTATGCCGTGGCCATAGGAATCGCTCGACGAATTCGGTTGGTCGGCGAAGCCATGAGATACCCTTACAGAGCTTGGCAGTAGAAATTCGGCGGCGAGCAATAACGTCCGGCAGCCATACGCACTGACGGCCAGCGAGCATTTGTACCGCCAAAAGACAGACGATTATCGCGACCGTGGCTGTAATTCCGGGAATGGTACTGGCCGGTGAGGTTGAGATGAGCGAGAAGACGAGCATGACCGAGGCAAAAGATCTTGGGCCAAGCCTCTCCAAGATCTTCTGGATGGCGATGGCATCATCAGCGGCCGCGTCCTCGAGTTGATCTAGAACCTCACTTAGCGCACGAGAGCGATGCTCTGCCACGTGTCACCTGTTCTATGGCGCTGGGTACCGCTGGAGGAGAACGGCAATCTCCAATGGTACGCCGCCGCTTCTCAGCGCGATCTCGCCCAGCTTTTGTCTGCGGTGCCTCCACAAGCTATCGGCGATGCTAACCAGAAGCTTGCTGGGTAGTTCCTCAGGTGGAGAGATCTCGGGCGGAGCCGCCTCATCGAGGTACGACTCGCCAACCGCAACCCCGAAGCCGCGCAGCACAATGGCGCCACCATCGAGGAGCGCTTGTCGGACTCGCCGGGCTTCGCAGCGTTGTCGTCCCCGATGTGGACCTCAACGGCAGTAACGGCAGTCCCGAACCGGTGTAGCGCTCGCCACAGCTTGGCTTCAACGCGCCAAGACAATTCCTCGCGACCGAAAGGTTGGCGGAACCGATCGACGTAGGACCTGTTTACACAGCTCTGTTGCCCTCCGTTTAGGCGTACGGTTGAGTACATGATCAAATGAATTCTCATTCTTCTCGCTGTGGCTGCGATAGCCAGCCTGCTTGGCTTCGGCGGGTTGGCTGGGACTGCAGCCACTGCCGCGAAAGTTCTGATCGGTGTTGTGTTGGTCTTGTTTGTCCTCATGCTTCTGGGTGTATTTGTCGTCGTCTGATCAGCTTTGAACTTTTCGGCAGGAGCCGGATTTTTCAATGAGCATCGGCTTCGGCATTGAGAAGCTCGGCTCTTTTGCCGTGCGCTTTCCCAGAACTGTCGTCGCGGCCATCGTTCTGTCTCTCCCCCTCTTTCTTGTCGCGGCAGCTCAACTCACCTTTTCGAGCGACATTCGCGACCTCTTCCGATCAAGTGAAAACGCCTTTGCAACCCTGGATGCCTTGGAGTCGCACTTCCCCGCTTCCGCGCATGACCTTCAATTGGTGATCGGCAATGGAGATCTGTTGTCGGCCGAGGGCATTCGAGTGCTGCACAAGCTTGATGCCGCCTTGAAGGCACTTAATGGCGTTCAAGGTGTAACCTCGATTTTCTCGGTGCCGGCGCGGCCCGGCGCCGACGGTGCAAACAGCGGCTCCATGGTCACTGCAGACCTTCAGGAGCACGCAGTCAAGAATCCGCTCCTTCGCGGAGTTCTGGTCTCGGAAGGCCACGACAACGCACTGTTTCTCATCCGCCTAAAGCAAGAGGCAAGGACGATCGGTGAAATGCGCCAAGCCGTGGCAGCGGTCCGGACAGCCGTCGGCGATTCACTGGAGGGAACCGGCTACTCGTCCGGCTTGACCGGCCTTAGTGTTCTTAAGATAGAAATTATTGGCGCGTTACAGCGCGACCAGAACATTTTCCGTGTGTCCGCCTTTATTGTCGTTCTCGCTGCCTCAGCGCTCCTCTTTCGACGCTTCTCGTACGTCGTCATAGCGACCCTCCCGGCTGCTGTCGCCATTGCATGGCTTTCGGGCGGGATGTGGCTTGCGGGTCAGGACATCAACGTTCTAACCAGTGTGGTCCCGACCATCGTGCTTGTGATCGCTTTCTCCGACAGTGTGCACCTTCTGTTCGAGGTTCGACGCGGCGTCGCTAGAGGGCTGGACGTTCAAGCTGCCGTTTCCGGTTCAGTGACACGCGTAGGGCCGGCTTGTGTCCTAACGTCGTTCACCACGGTTCTGGCCTTGAGTTCGCTCGCCCTCGTCGACCACCCGTTCATCGCACAGTTTGGACTTTCCGCCGCCGCCGGCGCGGTGCTCGCTCTCATCAGTGTCCTTCTTATGGTGCCTGCACTATCGGTTCTCATGATACGTGAGCGGGAAGGCGGGAACCAAGGCGCCGCCGAGGATCCCGTGCTGTCCGCATTGGAACGCGTATCTGCGATGTGTGCCTCGATCAGCATAGCAAATCCACGCGTGCTGACAGCGAGCGGTTTGGTGATCGTCGCCGTCGGAGCCGTCGCCGCCTTTCAGAACGAGCCGGAGTACCGCTATTCGGACAATCTCCCGCAGAGCAGCGGCGCCTCGCAAGCCATCCAAACCATCGAGGACAAGTTCGGCGGAGCCAACACACTGCGTGTCTTGATCGACTGGCCGGATGACTATGACGTTGGATCCTTCGAGACGCTCGATGTCATTAAGTCAGTTCACGATTCCGTCGCCAAGCTTCCGCAGGTCTCGGGCGTCACCTCGCTCTATAGTCTTGCGTCCTGGCTGGCCGACGGAGGTTCACCTGGTCTTGCGCTCCTTAGGTTTGCGAAGACCGACACCGGTGAGGACGTGGCCGCGCGCTTCATATCTTCAAAGGCTACTGAGGCACTTGTCACAGCTCAATTGCCCGACCTACCTGCACATCGCGTTGTGGATCTGATTGATGGCCTTGAGGCAAAGCTGGCTGAAGTCGAGAAAGCTCACATGGGCGTCACTTTTCGGGTTACCGGAGTTGCAGTGGTCACAGCTCGCGCCAGCTATAAGATGATCAACGAACTCAACCGCTCTCTCTTTATTGCCGTCACCATCGTTATCGGCCTTCTAGCTGTCGCACTGTCAGGCGTGCACTACGCTGTGGTGAGTGTTCTTCCTAATGCAGTGCCCATCCTGGCCGGCAGCCTCTACCTCTATATCACAGGACAGGGCCTTCAATTTACATCATTGGTTGCGTTCACGGTCGGCTTCGGTTTGGCAGTCGACAGCACGATTCATCTGCTCAACCGGTATCGCTTGAATCAGGAGACCTGCCGTTCATCTGACGAGGCTTTGTTTGGCGCGCTTCGGGATGTCGGCCCGGTGGTCATCATCAGTACAGTTGTTATTGCGGGGGGGCTGGCGACGACCTTGCTCAGCAGCATGCCGATGGTGCGCCTTTATGGGACGATGGCGGTGATGGTGCTTCTCATCTCGCTCCTCGCGAACCTGTTTCTGCTGCCGGCCTCCATCGAGACCTACGAGAGGGTCTCTGGTTCGCGCGCTGTTAAACAGCAATGAGGGGCCATGCGGCATATCTTCAATCCCAAGCAGCTCAAGATCATGCGCGCCGCATTCGATCGCGCGCACAAAGAGGTGCCCGATGCTGCGGCAGAAGTGATCGCCTCCAGGATCATTGCCGCTGCGGGTCGCGGCGAGATGGACTTTGAGCACTTATTCCTGATCGGGACAGGCAAGCTGGAGCGCCTACCTACACCTGACACCGGTAAGATCTCTCAATACGTGTAGGGAGTAGAGGGCGTTTTGTCCTTCACCAAGATCGATGCCTGAATCGTTCCCGGAAGCCTTGCAGACCTCTTGAAACATGTCCAACTCTGCCGCCTCGTTGGGTTCAGCTTCTGGCCCAATGCGTCATAGCAGCGATGTCCGCTCCCTAACCTGGAGCTGCTACTTCCTGCTTCAAGCCAGTCGATTGAGGAATTGACGATCTTGAGAGAGGAAGTGGCTCGGGCACGGGCGGCACAACATCACCCGGAACGGCCGAAGTACTGGTCGATTTGAACTCGTTGCGCCGTTCGGCACCGAGTATTCCACTCGCTTATGTGTGGAAACTGCAATCGAATTGGCGCGGATTGCAACATGCCGGAACCGGATGATTAAACACCGCGTTGAGGCAGCTGGGGCAGCAGGCCTGCAAACCTTGAGGTGGCGCAATAGACCGGGAGACGACGATGTCACGAAACCCGTCCGGACAACCCAGCGACGAAGCGGACAAGAAGCAACTCGAAATGGCCAAAGAGGAGGGCGAGGCATATCACCGCTCGCTTCTCTACATGGCAAATGAAGTCGCGGACACAGGGGGGCAGCAGCACTGTGGGGATTACATCGTCGCGTATGCCCTGGAGAAGGCTGAAGGAATGTACGTGCTTCACTCGGAAGGTAAGTTCGAGTGGGTTGAGCCATCGGAGGAGAATTGCCATCTGGAAATCTCGGTCAGCGATGCAGGCGACAAGCGTTTCATTCCACACCTCTACATCGAAGCGAGATTGACCGCGTCTGATGGGGAGCAAATGGGTCCGTTTGAGATGCCCTTCCTGTGGCATCCGGGACTATTTCATTACGGGCGGAACATTAGGGTGCCCGGCGCGGGTTGCTACACGCTGCACGTTCGCATAGCGCCACCGCATTTTATGCGTCACGATAGGACGAACGGTCAGCGCTATGCACACACAGTTTGTGCTGAATTCAAGCAAGTTCCGATTAAGACGGGGCAAGAATAATGTCGCCCTCATCAGTCGATGCGAGGCTAGTCGTCTAAGCAGGCGGCGCGCACTCGTCAAGATCCTTCGTTGCAGGACCGTGGATGACGCGACCTTCGAGAGAAAAAATTGAACCGTGACAGGGGCAGTCCCACGTCTTGTCGGCATTATTCCAAGTCACCGTGCAGCCAGCATGCGTGCACGCTGCAGAAAGGGCTCTCACAATTCCACTTTCGGTCTTGTAAACGGCCAGTTTTTTGTCGCCTGTACTCACAATGGCGCCGTCTCCCGCCTGAATGGCGGCCACGCTCGATTGTTCTTTTCGAATATGGCTGGCAGTGTGACCAATGTCCTGCGCCTTACGACATGGGTCGAACACCGAACCAATTGCTGGTCGCCGACCGGCGATTTGTTCAGCAATAAGCAGCCCAGCGGCGGTTCCATTTGTAATGCCCCAGGCGTTGAACCCAGTGGCAACGTATAGTCTGTCATTTTGACCTGAGAGCTCTCCTGCAAATGGAAGACGGTCTTGAGTATCATAGTCTTCATTCGTCCATCGCCAGAGCAATTTCCCAACTTCAAAATGTTCGCGCACCCAGTGTTCTAGTTCGTGGATCCGGCGGGCGACGTCCAATTCGTGTCCGGTGTCGAACTTAGGACTGAGGGCGATCAGAAAAAGTCCGTCCTCGTCCCAGCCGGTCCGCAATGAACGACACGGCCCATTTCGTGAGACGAACATGCCGTTCGGGGCGCGTTCGGCAGAGATTCGGAAAGCCGCAGCAACGTGGCTTCGCGGATTTGTTAAGACTGTGAAATCGGGCTCTCCAGCAAACGGAATGTTCGTTGCTTGAACCACGTGATCAGCGGTGACGGCACCACTATCGGTTTTAACCCTCCAGCGACCATCAGATTTCGAGACTCCGACGGCCCGTGAATATTCAAACAACCTGCCGCCTGCGCGTTCGAAGACGTTCGCCAGACCTATCATATACTGTGCCGGATTGAATTGTGCTTGCCGCGTGAAGCGAAGACCGCCTCCGGTGGCAAACGGTAATGGCACCCGATCGACGATATCCGCCTCGAGCCCTAACTCCAGAGCCGCTTCTGCCTCCGCTTCGAGTTCGTAGAGGCCTTCGCGATCCACGCCGATCCAAACAAATGCCGATCTCTCTTCAAGACAGCACTGGATGTTGTTTGAAGCTATCGTGGTCTCGATGAACCGAAAGCCATCTTGATTTGCATCGACGTAGAGCTGTGCTTTTTCGCGGCCAACAGTATCCATCAAGTACCTGTAGATGAGGCCGTGCTGTGTAGTGATTTTGGCCGTTGAGCGTCCTGTCACTTGACGGCCGATCTGACGACCTTCCAAGAGTGCAACCGAAGAGCCCGATCTCACAGCTTCAAGCGCCGTCGTCAGGCCTACGATGCCGCCGCCGATCACGGCGACGTCTACTGATAGCTTCTCCTGAAGTTGCGGATAGCTCGTGCTGGGATGATTGCCCGTCCAGGGACTTTCAGGTCGACCATCAAGCGCGTGCATTATAATTCTCTCATTTGAGTTCAGCCATTTCAACATGCGGCTTGGCAATGCGTTGCATCAGACAGGAGAACTGAAGTTAGGTGCTGGTTGACAGCGCTAGACGGCTGCGTATTGGAGCGGTTGCAGGCTGCGAGTAAAATCGCGAGGACGGAGTTCCGACGTGCTAAACAGAGGCGCACAGACTCGCTCGTAATCGTGCAGACCCGCTTTCTAAGTGTTTGCCCGTTGTCCTGAGGGACGTTTCGGGACCGGAGCTATCTCCACCTCGATCGTCGAGTGGTCGATACCGAACTCTTCCCTGAGAAGTAGCTTTGCCGCCTCCACGGCGGCGCGGACGTCCGCTGTTGGGTGCAGCCGCAAATGCAAGGTCGCCAGTGATAGCCCCGGCTTGAGCGACCAGACATGAATGTGGTGCACTCGGCCAACTTGCGGCAGTGCCGACAGTTGGCGTTCGATCTCGAGACTGTTGATCGCCTCGGGTGTTCCTTCGAGGAGGATATGACCGGAGCGACGGACTATTTCCCATCCTGAGCCGGCGATAAGAACAGCAACGAAAACAGAAAGGAGTGGATCTATCGGGGTCCAGGCCGTGTAGCGGATCACCAGAGCGGCGGCAATGGCCGCGAGCGAGCCAATCAGGTCGCCCAGGACATGCGCCAACGCGCCCTGGACATTGAGATTGTCATCATCGCCGCGCAGGATAAGAAAGCCCGCTACGTTCACCGCCAGTCCGAGCACGGCGATAACAAGCATAGGTCCGCTCATAATCTCCACGGGTTCGAAAAGGCGTATTCCGGCCTCCACAATGATCCACGCCGCGAGCGCAAGTAGTGCGATTCCGTTTGTAAACGCGGCGAGTACCTCGAGCCGAGCAAAACCGAACGTGCGCTGAGCGTCACGGGGACGGCGGGCGATGCGAACTCCAATGTAGGCGAGCACAAGTGCTCCGACGTCAGTTAGCATATGCCCTGCGTCGGCCAGCAAGGTGAGTGAACCCGATAGAATACTGCCTGCGACCTCGGCGACCATGAAGCCGCCCGTCAAGACAATGACCGTTAGGAGACGCCTCTCGGTGCCACCAGATGACGAAGGCTTATTAGCGTCCTGACTATGCGAATGAATCATGGTGAGCGCCGCCATTACAGTTAGAAGTCATGATCGGCCGTCGTCGTGACCCGGTTCTCGATATTGCGTCAGCATAACTGTCTTCCATTTGCGTCGTTCGCATCTGCCTGCAGCCCATGCGTGACGCGCACGAGTAAGAAGCCGGGCCTTCGGCTTTTGTTCGGTCACCTATAGTCTTTGGCAAGCGGCGTTGCTGTCACAGGAACCGCAGCAGATTGTCTGCGTTACGGCGGTATTCTCATGTTGGAGGTCCGTCCATGGCACGCAATCAGCAGCAGCCCGTACCCTACCGCGGTGGTGATCTCCCGCGGGGCTATGATTCCTTCACGTCGCTTCATCGCGAGATCGATCGACTCTTCGATGACGTTTCTCGCAGCTTCGGTTTCCCCTCGATCTCCGGTCGCAGCCAGGGCGGGCAGCAAGGTGAGATGATGATGCAGCCCGACATCGACGTCTCTGAGAATGAGAAGGAATTCAAGATCTGCGCCGATCTTCCCGGGGTCTCAGAAGAGGATGTCGACGTGCGTATGGACGATCATGTCCTAACGATAAAGGCCGAACGCCGGCAGGAAAGGAACGAGGAGAAGGAGAATTATCACCTCATCGAGCGAAGCCATGGAATGTTTCAGCGCTCGCTGGGGCTGCCGTCCAATATTCAAGCTGATCAAGTGCATGCGCAGTTCAAGGACGGCGTATTAGAAATTTGTATACCGAAGAGTCAGGAGGCGGAGCAGCGCTCGCGACGCATCCAGATCGGTGGCGGTCAGCAACATGACCGCCGGAGAGACCAAGAACATCAGACAGCTGGCGTGCAGAGACAAGAGGATCGAGGGCCCGCCCAACAATGAGATTCAGCAAGCCGACGAAGTCGACATCGGGGTTCGGGCTTTCATCGGCGCCTTGGCAACCTACGATCTCGGCGGTTTTCAGCTGCGTCCTCTCCGAGCCCCAGACCGGTGCCGGCTCTCGTCTTGCCAGTTGATCCACCCAGGTCGAAGCCAGGTCGGTCCACGGAGTCCGCCGACCTTTCTGCAGCTTTGTCGCCGGCTTTGTTTTGATTGTGTTTGCTCTTTGGGCCATGCTTGGTAGGAGGCTTGGAAGTTTGTTTCTCAACCATGATCGGTTCTCCTTTCTTCGGAAAATGACGGCAGCCAATGCTGCGCCCCCCGCCAACGCAGTGTGATGGTCGGTCGCTTTATGCGGTTGCTTTGGTCCTGCGCCTGGTCCGCAAATTTGCCTCCTGAGTGGCCGGCTTCTGCCATCCTGCGGCGTGCTTCTTCGCGCCGCTGGTAGCGGGCACGCAGCGACGCAGCGATGAAATAGGCGATGGGTAAAGCCAGCACGAAACTGATCACCACAACACCCCAGATCAGCGGTTTCTCCCGCTCGGCGCTAGCTGGGATTGAGAGAACGACCGTCACGCCGATACCGAACGGCGTTGACCATCATAAAAAATGAGAGCGGTAATCATCCAGCGTCGGGCCACGACAGATTTTCCGTCAGCGGCGAAACCAATGCCGCCACAAAACGGTGGAGTTACCCGTCCGGTTCCCCAATTGGGCTTCGCAGTTGTGCGCGTCTACCGCGAAGAGCAGGCGAACTGTCACGTATGATGTCGCCCATGGTTATGGTCCGGGCAACGCCGGCGGATTGGCCGTGCGTTTAGATTATGTCCGTTGGCGGTTTCCGCGTCGCACCAAGATCACCGCTCTTGCGAACATGGCAAGATAGCTGAGAAGCAGGGCCATGAAGGGAAAGCCTAGGTAAGCAAGGAGATTCTCTCCGACAACCGGCGCGAGGATGCCAAGATGAAGAGCGAGCTTCACTGCAGAGACACCACAAACGACGATGAAAAATAAATCGCCAACAAAGAGCAGACTTTTTACGGCGCGAAAGTAGTTGCCAAGAGGCCCGTTGGGAACGGGTGAGCCACTCCAGAGAGAATACAGGGCAATAGGTAAGAGTAGAAAGACGAAGGAGTGCAGTGCAATCGCAATTGCGGTTAGCATGTTACCTCCACCTACGAAGCTCCATTCATTGAATGCAGAGCTGGCACTGTTGCAGTTTCCTACGTGACAGGTGATAGACGCGTCCGAGTCGCGATCATCTGGGGCAGATTGCACGGATGGCCTCATAAGCAGCGCTGACTCAAGCCCGACCGCCACTCGCTAGCGGGCGAGGCCCTGCAATCCGGCCCAACAGCCACCGCTAGAGGCCAGAGTACGCGGCTTCAGTATGTGCTTCTGGGAATGGCGGCTTCTGGCCAACGCGTCAAAGCAGTGATGTCCGCTTTGGACTGTGAAAACCTCTAGTGCCGTCTAGGGAGATCGCCCTTCGCCACGTTGAGCATGATGCGCTGGGCTCTATAACATAGCGGTTAAGGTTGCCGTTTCTTCGCCTGAGCGAAGTAGTCTGTTCTGGTGCTTGTCTTCGAACGACGCGGCATGCGTCTTCCACCACGTATCTAACTTGATGGTCGTGTCCGTTCCCCCCGCGCGGCCTCGATGCAACCTCGGGCAAGGCAACAAGAAACTGTGTCAGCGCTTTAATCGTGTGGCACAATGAACTTGAAGACCTCGGCCGGCTTGAAGTTGGCCGTCTGGTTTCCTGCGATGTCCAGATTGCCGTCGAGTTGCAGCTTGCGAGCGCCGGACCCTTCCTTGAAATCGAGCTTGCTATAGTCGACCCACACGATGCTCGGACTCTTCGTGTCTTGATAGAAGTAAACCTTGTTCTTCTGATCCGCCACGGTTAGCCAGAGCGTGTCGGCGATGTTCGGCTGCCCGGGTATTTTTATCCCGATGGGCACGCTGACATTGCGCATGACGCTGAAGACTGTGGCGACCGCCTCGCGCGGGTCAGCGGATTGCTTGGCTTCGTTGATGTAGTAGGAGGCACGAACGAAGCGGTCCGACGCACGATTGGTACCCGGCAGCATGATAGAGCCGCCGACAGTCTGCCAATACTTGTTCAAGCTAATCTGCTGATCGAATGGCGGGGCGTTCGTCATCACCTGGTATTCTCTGCCATGGTGGATCACGAGCTTGCCTTCGAGATACTCGAAGATGGCTGAGTCACCCGATGCATCGCTTATGGACAGATGCACCGTACCGGGCTCGCCGGTCGGAGCCTGGATGGCAACGACGCGGAATTCCTCCTTGCGCAAGCCTTCAACGGCTTCTGCAGTGGTGGCATAGTTGTCGAGCACATATTGCACCCACGCCGAATTCGGCAGCGTTGGTCGCTTGTCATCGGGTCGTGCAGGCGGATACTCGGATTGCGGCAGGTACAGCAGGTTGGCGACTAGGCCCTTTTCATTCATGCCGTCTGCTGCAGCGCCTTCGTAGATCGTCGTGGCGACGCTGCCGTACTTGCTCTTCCAGGTAAAAGGCGTCTTGGTCCCGCTGTTGCGCTCTAGCCCGCGCGGGTAGAGCCACTGGTTCGTGTCCATGTCCGAGATGAACCAGTCCATGGTCCGACCCGTGACGGTCTGACCATCTTTGCCGAAGTAGACGGCACGACTGCAGGCCATGGAAATATCTGGGACGACAATGGATGCGGACAGCAGAGCAACGCTCGCAATACGGCTTTTCATTACGCTTCCTCAGTAGGGCTATTATTGTGCCGCCAGATTGCCGGCTTGCAGACGAGAATCCATCATTTCCGAAATCATGATCGAGCCGAAGCAATCGTCGTAGCTTGCTGCGATAAAGGCTATGGCCACGGGTGTGCGGTAGTTGGTTGGCAAGTTGCGGACACGCTCTTGGACGTAGATCTGCTTCAGCGTTTCGTAGAAGCCGGTGTTGACGAAATCGCGCGGGCGCATGAGTTCGGTGCGCTTCTGGCCGCGGACGAAAATCGTGTTCCCCTTCTTGACCGTTTCAGCAACCGTCAACTGTTCGAGGTTGTCCGGTTCAACGGTGGTCGGGTCGGCGGAGAGGATCACAAAGTCGGCAAGCTTGCCGGTCTCGATCGAGCCTTTGGTCTTGTCTTCGAAGTGCTGGTAGGCCGGCCAGATCGTCATGCCCTTGAGAGCCGTGATGACGTCAACGCGCTGGAGCGGCCCAATGATGTCGCCACTGCGCGAGCGGCGGGTGACTGTAGCGTCAAGGATGCGCATGCTGTCAGGGAAGGCCACAGGCGCGTCGTGGTGAGTGGAAAATTTCGAGCCGCGTTTCAGGTACCATCCCGTCGGCGAAATGTTCTGCGCGAGTTCGGGGCCGACCGTATGATCGCGATGCCAATCGCCCCAGTAGTAGGTGTGCATCGGGAATAGAGAGGGGAATACGCCGAGGCGGACGAAGGAATCCACCTGATCCTCGCGCTCGAAGTGGCCGTGGATGAGAACGGGGCGGCGGTCGCCGGCGCCGTATTTGTTTTCAGCGAGGCGCAGAGCGCTAATCATCAGGTCGCCGGCTGCTTCGCCGGAGACGTGGGTCAAAATCTGGATATTGTTTTCATAGGCCCAGTCGATTGCACTGATCACCTGTTCGCCGTTGGCCGCCGGATAACCAAGGTAGCCTTTCGGAAAATTGCCAATGGGAGCGTAGTACGGGCGGTCGCGCCAAGCGGTGAAGCCCTGCGGAGACCCATCGATGGTGAGTTTGGCACCGCCGATACGGAAGCCGTTCTTGTAGTCGGGACTGACGTTGTCCTTGATGTGATCCCGGCCTAGCAGAATGTCGGGGTAGCTCACGATATCGATCTTGAGCTTTCCTTGATCCGCGACGGTCCGGAACACGCTATCGAGCCCCTGATTGGAGCGGCCCTCCTGCCCTGTCGTGTAGCCGTAAGAGGCCCACATGTTTGCGCCCGCTTCCGCCAGCGCTGCCATTCCAGAAGGACCGATGTTGCCAAGGAGTTTCGGGAGCACGGCGATCCAAGCCGTTTCTTCGAGCACGCCATTGGGCTCGGTCGTTCCAGGTTTGCGCTGGATGACCCCGCCATCGGGGTCCTTCGTTTCAGATGTGTAGCCTACCACCTCGAGGGCCTTGGAATTCAGAGCACCGAAATGTCCCGACTGATGGACGACGACAAGCGGAAGCTCCGTCGATATCGCGTCAAGTTCTTCCTTGGTCGGCGCGCGTAATTCCTTCAATTGCGATTGGTCGTAGCCGAAGCCGAGAATCAGCTTGGCCTTGCTCGACATCTCCTTGTTCGCTTCAACCCAATCTTTCATGGTCTGCTGAAGGCTGGCAATGTCGGTGACTTTGCCGTCGGGCGGAGCCAGCAAGTTCGCGGCAAGTGCCTGCAATCCGCCCATCATGACGTGGCCATGCGCATCCACGAAGCCGGGAAGAAGCGCCTTGCCGCCGAGATTGATGACATCTGTCTTGTCGCCTTTCGTGGCGAGCACATCATCCTTCTTACCAACCGCAATAATTTTTCCGTCCTTCACGGCGACAGCATCGGCGCGCATCGCATCGTCGTTCATGGTCAGGATGGGGCCGCCGATCCAGATCTTGTCGGCCGTGTCGGCGGCAGCAGAGAGTGGCAGGATAAGCGGGAAGAGGGCCCCAACTACTGTTGTAAAACGATGCACGGGACGCATAATCAATCTCGTTAATAATAATTGCTGAGCCCGACCGTGTGGCCAGCCTCGCGCGGTAAACGCGCAAATCGCCCCTTAGCATATTGTAGCGAAATCATCACTAGTTCAAACTTTCTAATCTGCCCGCGTCGCTCATTGAAGCGCCCGACCAAGCGGCTGTCGCGCTCGACATGAGCCGGTCTGACATCATTAGGCGGTCGCTGGTGCGAGAATCATCAACAGTCTTGCGAGAGGAAGAGGCTCGGGCACGGGAAGTGCAGCATCAACCCTGGCGACTGAAGGACTGGTCGGTTTAGGCCTGCTGCTGCCTTTCGATGTTTCCAACTAAACAGCTAAGCAGCCCAACCAGAGGCGTCGCGTTCGGCAGAGTCTGACCTAGTTTGGTCATCTGAACCAGAAGGGCATTGTTATTTGGACGACGTCGTCAGGGGTGCCCCGGAGGATTAACCTCCGGCACATCGACCTTCGGCGGTTCGGCGACCGGTTGGGGTTCGCTCATGAGAGCGTGCGCCTTTTCCCGGAGGGTCTGGAACACGACGTAGAGCCCGGGAATGACGAAGATGCCAATGAAGCTGGCAGCAATCATGCCGCCGAAAACGGACATTGCGACCGCCTTCTGGGTTGCGGCGCCCGCTCCGCTCGCGAAGACAAGCGGTATCAAACCAAAGATGAAGGCGAATGACGTCATCATCACCGCTCGGAAGCGCAGGCCGGCTGCTTCGACTGCAGCATCGACGATGCTGCTGCCATGGCGGCGCTGCTCCATGGCGTACTCGACGATGAGGATGGCGTTCTTGGCGGCGAGGGCGATCAAAACAACGATGCCGATCTGGGCGAAGATATTGTTGTCGAGGCCCGATAGTTTCAGCGCGGCCATCGCACCGAACAGTCCGACCACCACCGACATCAAAACCGCCGCAGGAATCGTCCAACTTTCATAGAGGGCGACCAAGAACAGATAGGCAAACACGAGGGCCAGCATGAGAATGGCGGCCGTCTGGCCGGCGGCCTGCTTCTCCTGAAGCGCCGTTCCCGTCCATTCGAAGCTGTAGCCCTGAGGCAGCGAGGCGCGAGAGAGATCCTCCATCGCCTCAATCGCCTGACCGGTTGAATAGCCCTGTGCCGGACCACCTTGGAGCGTCACCGAGCGCAAGTTGTTATACCGGATGATCGATGCCGGCGCCGTCACGAGCGAAACTTCCGCGAAAGACTGCAGAGGGATAAGATCGCCGGATGCGGATCGGACGCGCACCCGAAACACATCGTTGACGCTCATGCGATCATCGGCGTCGGCTTGTACCTTTACCTGCCACGTGCGGCCGAACTGATTGAAGTCGTTGATATAGGCCCCGCCCATCGCAGTCTGCAGGGACGAGAAGATGTTGCTGATCGATATGCCGAGCGTCTGGGCACGCTCGCGGTCGATGTCGAGATAGATCTGCGGAGTGCTTGCCCCGTAGGTCGTGAAGACGCCCGTCAGCCGCGGATCGGCCTGCGCCGCGATCATTAGCCCGCGCGCAACGGCGGCAATGTCGGCTGGCTCCGCGCCGGATAGGCCCTGGAGCTGATATTCAAAGCCCGAACCCGTGCCAAGTCCCGAGATCGGCGGCAGGTTGAACAGAAAGATGTTGGCTGTCGCAACCGACTGGAAGGTCGCGCGCAGCTCTTTCAATGCGGCAAAGACGGACATCGATTTGTCCGTGCGGTCCTCGAACGGCTTCAACGTCGTAATAAGAAAGGCTTTATTGGGCAGCGACAGGCCGTCGATGAAGCTGTAGCCGCCGACCGAGAAGACCGACTTGGCCCACGGCTTGGATAGGATGACCTGCTCAGCCTCTGCCAAAACCGCCTTCGTGCGGTTGGTCGAGGCAGCGTCGGGCAATTGAATTTCACCCATGAAGGCGCCCTGGTCCTCCTCCGGCAGGAAGCCTGTGGGAACAGCCTTATTCAGCAGAAAGGCGAGGATCGCAAACCCGCCAACAATGGCGCCGGTCACAATCATTCGGCGTGCGATGCGTGCGACCACTCCAACGTATCCATCGCGCGCTTGATCGATACGCGTCTGGATTGCTGCAATCATTCCCCAGGGCTTCAGGCCGGGCTTCAGCAGGATCGAACACAAGGCGGGAGACAGCGTCAGTGCATTGATAGCCGAGATGATCATGGCGACTGACACCGCCACCGCAAACTGCTGGTAAAGCTGCCCGGTAATTCCTGGGATGAAGGCCGTCGGAACGAAGACCGACAGCAGGACGAGCGTAATGGCGATGATGGGCCCTGTGATTTGGCTCATTGCCTTCTCGGTCGCCTGGGCTGCTGTCAGGTGCGGCTCGTGCGCCATCGTGTGTTCGACAGCCTCAACGACGACGATGGCATCATCGACGACAATGCCGATCGCAAGAATGAGGGCGAGCAATGAAATTGTATTGGCTGAGAACCCAAGCGCGAGCATCACGGCGAACGTGCCGATGAGTGCCACCGGAACTGCTATGATCGGAATGAGCGTGGCACGGAGGTTGCCGAGAAAAATGAAGACCACAATGCCGACGAGTACGAAGGCCTCGATGAGCGTATGAATGACCGATTCGATCGTCTTCTCGACGAATACGGTCGTGTCGTACATGACATCGGTCCGAACGTCGTCGGGATAAAGGGGCTGCAGTTCTTCAAGAACCTTGCGCACCCCTTCCGCAACAGCAATGGCGTTCGCACCGGGTGACTGGTAGATGCCGATGCCTGCCGCCGGCTTGCCATTGAAGCTGACGAAGCTGTCTGATGATTTGGCGCCGAGTTCAATCCGGCTGAGATCCTTGATGCGGAGAAGCCCCCCCTCCTTGGAAGCTCGCACGACGATTTCGCCGAACTCTTCCGGAGTCGTCATGCGGCCACGGGTCGTGATGTTAAGTTGGAAGTCGATATCGTTTGCGAGCGGTGCAGCACCGACGCGACCAGCGGCTGCCTGGACGTTCTGAGACTGGATCGCATTGGTCACGTCTTGAACGGAAACGCCGAGGCTGGCGAGCCGCTCCAGATTAAGCCAAATGCGCATGGCATATTCCTGAGCCCCGAACAGACTGGCCTGTCCCACGCCCGGCACGCGGCTTAATCTGTCGATCAGGGTTATCGTGGCAAAGTTCGTGAGGAACAACTCGTCCTTGGTTCCGTTCGGAGAACTGGCCGCGATCACCTGGAGCAGGGCGGAGGACTGCTTCTTCACCGTCACGCCCAGACGCTGCACCTCGGACGGCAACTGCGATGTTGCTTGGTTCACGCGGTTCATGACGTTGACAGTATTGAGATCTGGGTCGGAGCCGACCTCGAAACTGACCGTGAGCGAATAGCTGCCATCCGAGCCAGAGTTGGACTTCATGTAGATCATGCGGTCGACGCCGTTGACCTTACTTTCGATAATTTGGGCGACGCTCGCTTCGACGGCCGCAGCAGAGGCCCCAGGGTAGGTGGCTTTCACGCTGACCTGGGGGGGCACGATGTCCGGGAACTGCGCGACCGGGATGGCGGACAGGGCGATGATACCGGCAATCGAGATCACGATGGAAATGACGAAGGCGAGCCGCGGCCGGCGGATGAATACGGCCGAGATCATGGCGATGCTCCCGTCGCCTGCGGAAGCGGCTGCGGATTGACTTTTGCGCCCGGCCGAACACGCTGTTGCCCTTGCACGATCACGCGCTCTCCGGGCTGGAGCCCGTCGCGCACCTCGACCAGGCCGTTCCGCTCGATGCCCAAATTGAGCCGGCGTTGCTCGACGACATTGTCAGAATTGACGACGAACACGAAGCGGCCGGCCTGGTCGGTCGCGAGGGCTACTGTGGGAACGACGGTCAGCTCTGCCGGCGCGGTTTCTGCCACGGCGACCCTCAAAGTCATCCCGTCGGTCAAAACGCCGTCCTGGTTGGCGAACACCGCGCGGACGAGTTGGCCATCGGTCTTGGGATCGACAACGACGTCGAGGAAGTCGATTTTGCCCTCGGTGGGCAGCAGACTTCCGTCCGACAATCGAGCCGTGACGGTGAGCGGCTTGCCTTTCATGCCACGGCGTGCGTCGAGCAACTGCGATTGTGTGACGGGGAACAGTGCGTACATCTCGTCGGTCCGTACGACAGTCGTGAGAACGCCAGTCTCGGGCCCCACCAGATTGCCCGGCGTTATGGCCGCCCGGCCCACGCGCCCTGCGATTGGTGTCCGGATGTCAGTGTAGGAAAGCTGGATTTCCGCGTTGGTCACATTCGCCTTTGCTTCCATGACGGAAGCACGTGCCCGCGATTCTTCGGCCACCGCTACGTCGAGCTGAGCCTGGGATGCCACCTGCTTGCTCTCAAGCTCGCGATAGCGCCGGAGTGTGGCCGACGCGTTCGCGAGCGTCGCTTCGGCAGCGGCAAGCTGCGCCTTGAAACGCTCCAGGGTCGCTTCGAACGGCTCCTTTTCAATCGTAAAGAGAATTTGGTTCGGTTCGACAGGGGCACCGGCTGCGAAGTGCGTCTTGACGAGAAATCCCTGCACGCGGGCCCGGATTTCCACCTTTTCGATCGCCTCGACCCGGCCGATGAATTCATTCTGGCGGCCAAGGGGCTTCTTTGCTGCTTCGACTACCAGGACGGCCGGAAGTGGGGCGTTCGGGGACTGGGCGGCTGCGGGTTCCGGCAGTTGCGAGGCGATCCCTGCGATGGTTACAGCGATGGTGAGCGAGGAGAAAACGCGAAGCCGAACAGAGGACGACATGCAGAAACTTTCACGACGATGATGCCATCCTCCTGAATACAGTATTTTTCATAGGAATTCGACATTCGACCATATCACCGCGGCCTAAAAGTTATCCCCCTGGCGTAGCCATAGCCGCTAATGGCTCATTTCTGTCGTTTGGCTGTTCAGACCGTGCGTCCGCTAGGTTTAGCTGTCGAATAGGCGCGTGAGTTCTGCTGCCAAGGGTAGAATTGCCTTCATGGAGACGAAGCAGAGACGGCCGAGCCTGACCCGAGGCTGCCACTGGCGAACCACCTAAGGGCGGGATGACCACTTGTGCCTGGATGCGAAACAACGGAACGACCCGCAGTCCTTGCGATGCTTCTTTCAAGTTCTATGAGTTCAGGAGGACCCGGTTGCCCTTCTCCGGCGCCCTCACTGACGAAGCTGGCTGATGGTTGCGAGGATGATCAAAACGCGCTACCTGCAGGGGTGATTTAAGAAGTGGTCGCAGATGCATTGTCCGCGACGTGAGGTGTTCGCCCTTGCAGAACGCTGCTGGGAAGCTTGCTGCAACGGGAAAGATACGCGCGGTGATGGCTTGGAACATCTGATCGTGCCGATCCTGAAAGCGCTGGTTTTGGTGCCAGTCACGCTGCTGCCGATCATCAATCCACTCAGCACCGCTCCAGTCTTTGTGGCTACAGTTGGCAACAATCGTGCTCTTGCGGCGCGTTTGGCACGGCAGATTGCGATCAACAGCTGGGTCGTCATCGTCACGTCCATGCTGATTGGAACGTATGTGCTCGCATTGTTCGGGATATCGCTCCCCATAGTTCGTCTCGGCGGCGGGTTGCTCGTTGCATCCACGGCTTGGCGCATGCTTCACCGAACCGATGATGATGCCGTGCACGCGAAGGCGGCTGAAGAAACGTGCGAGATGACGCAAGCTGAGGTGGTTCGGCGCAGCTTCTTTCCCATAACGTTTCCGCTCACGACCGGGCCCGGTACGATCGCGGCTTCGATTGCGCTTGGCGCTCAGATTCCAACGACACCGGTGTTGTACCTTGCCGGAGTAATGGTTGCGGCTAGTGGCGCGCTCCTCGTTTCCCTTGCGCTCTATCTGATCTTTCGCAATTCGACAGCTGTCGTCGCGTGGCTCGGCGAGGTGGGCATGCTCGTGCTGACGCGGTTGATGGCGTTCATTCTGCTTTGCATAGGCCTTCAGATCATGTGGTATGGGTGGGCTGAATTGCACACTGCGCCCATGTGATCGTCTAGATGGGATATCGTAGGACCGCCGCAAGTTCACTGCCCGCAGGCAAGTCCGATTTCCGGACGGCGAGCACTTTTGCGCCTGTTGACAGGGCTCGCGCAGCAATCTCGTCGACGATGCAGTAGCTCTTTCCGCCAAGCCCATCAGCAAACTGAACGGCTCCGCTAGCTTCATCGACCGATCCTGGCGTCACACTATCGATATCGACAAGTAGAACGTCGATCGCCCCGAGCGTCGCGGCCCGTGCCGCATTCGAGAGATCCGATGTGGCGCGGCCGCTGACTGCTCGCGTTTCGTAAAGACTTCGGAATTGCCCGAGTTCCGATTGGTAGCACGCGTCAAGTATTGCTCTGACAGCCACAGATAGTTCTGCGTCGCTCGCCCTTTCAGAGTTAGGTGTGACCGTTGAAGACATGAAAGGAGTGCACGGCGCGGAGAATAAGGCTTGCATTTGAACGGGGTGCCGGGGCACCTACCGATACAGCTTTTCTTTGGCTGTAGGGTGCAATCAGATCAGAAGTTCAATTTGCGTCATAACTTTTATGAAACAGATCTCTTTCGACCAATACTGCAGTGCGGTACGAATGGCGAAGGTGAACTTCATTCTGACCCGCCGGGAAGAGGCTGCTTGGTGGTTGGAGTTCGTGGCGGTGGCGAACCTACTCCTCCAGTTCGGCGGGGATGGCGGGGCGAGTGTCGTCGAAGGTACAATCACCGCGGATACTTATGTGCTATTGGCCCGGCATAATCCATCGTTTTCGAACATAGCATTCAATGGCGAGCTGGTTTTGCAAAATGAGTTCGTTCTCCTTCCGCCGGGGGCGCATTTCGTCATTTCGGCGGATGGTCCGCGGAGCTGGCTCTCTTTAACAATCCCACGCCATGTGGTGGAAATCGCTTGGGCTAGAAATCCGATCCTGCAGAAACGCATTCATGCGCGTCACCCCTGCATCGTCCCTGTGACAACGGATCAGCATCTAACTTTGCTGAGCCTCGCGGAATCCCTTTTAAAGCTTGCGCAAACGCGATTTCACATCTCAGAAGTGCAGCGCGTCGAGAACAGCTTGCTCGAAACGGCTCGACACATGCTTTGCGGCGAGGGGATCGTGCAGCGCGTCAGTTTAGAATATCGGCGCGCCAACGACATTGTCACAACGGCCCTATCGTCGGTGGCCCACCTCGACCACATTGACACCATTTACGTTGACGATCTTGCGCGAGCGGCAGACGTTCACAGTCGTACGCTGCTTCGCGCCTTCCATCGAGTCGTTGGGATGGGCCCCGTCCGTTACCTTCGCTTCCGGCAGCTCAACGCGGTCCGCCGTGCGCTCAACGAAGCTCCAACGACTTCGGTTACGGCGGCCCTGCAGACGGCTGGAGTGTCCGACATGGGACGCTTCTCCGGCCAATATAAAGAACTCTTCGGCGAGTTACCGTCAGAGACCCTGCTTGCCGCCAAGGCGCGCGCCAACGGTCGACCGCGCGACTGAGCCGAGTTGACTTCCGACCAGTGGGCTCACCTCAGACCTTCGTGACCGGAGGAATGACCCACGACCCGTCGAGGATCGAAGGCTGGTTTTCGTCAGGCCAGTAGAGTCGCATCATCAGGCAGAACTTGTCCTTCGGGGCCGGAAGCCAGTTCGCCTCTTTGTCAGGTCCGGGGCTTTCGTTCTGAATGTAGATGATCAAGGAACCGTCCGCCTCGAACTTTGGGTTGGTTCGCATGCTCATGGAGTAGCGATTGATCGGATTTTCTATGAAGAACATGTTCTCATCGTACATCGTCAGAGACCAGAAGCCTTGCACCGGCGGCAACTGGCCCTTCTCGAAGCGCATTGTATATTTGTTCTTGCCCTCGTAGCTCGAAAGCAGCGACGGCTTTAGTGACGTCGGATAAACAGCGTCCTGCGGACGATTGGCGCCAAGGCCGATATAGGTGATGAGGGCGCGCTGGACGTAGTTGGTGCCGTAAAGCCCGGTCTTGGTCGTGAAGGTCCAGCCGTTTGTGCGCGACATGTCGCCGTCGCGGCTCATGAAATGCAACTGAATCCGGGTTTGCGACAGTTTGGGGAGATGGTCTGCCCAACGGCGCTCGACCGCCTTGGGATCGAAGTCCTGCCCTGGAACGAGGCCGATGCTCTTGAAGCGCTCGAGCGCGGGAGCGTCGGCGGCGGCCGGTGGGTTGCGTTTCAGCAACTCGGCCAACAAAGTGAAATACTCCACCGTCGAGAGCTTGTTCACCTGATCGCGAACGGGTGTCTTCATATCTATCGATGGATCGACCTTGCCCTCGGGTGCCTTGTAATCTTGGCCAACGGTGCTCAGGGGCTGGAGTTTGAACTGATCCTGGAGCGCGTGAACTTCTGCGTAGTCCTCAGGCGTTCCCGAGCAGTAGATGCGTCCCAGGAGCCAGACGATGCTGGTCGGCGATTTGAGCTGCGTCATCCCCGCGGGCACTGTGCCGGACCAGTTGGGGCCGGTGATCAGAAACGTCTGAGCCTGTGTTCCGGTGGTCCGCTTGCCGGGTACCTGGAAAACGTCCGTCCAACCGCTCAACAACGGGAGGAGAAAGTAGCGCCCCTTGAAGTCTGGTGTGCTCAAGACCCACGGCTCATCGCCGACATCAAAAAACGAGGTGGTGTAGAGCGTGTCTGCGTTGGGTGCGGTTACATCGCGAAAAGCGGCGTTAGGATATTCCCGCAGCTTGATGATCTGCCCCATTGGAGCCCGCGTGCCTTCGGGCTTGGCGACGTTCGTGATCACGCGGCGCGTCATCTCCATCGTCACGAGCGGGTAGCCGTAGACGTAGGCGTCGGAGGCGATAAGAAAGTCCTCGCTTCCCTGGACGAGGTCCATGAGCGGGCCCTCCCACGCGAAAGCGGAGGTGGCGTAGGCGGTCGTCGTAAAGAGGGAGAGTCCACTTAACGCTTCGCGGCGAGTTAGCTGCATGTCACTGTTCTCCGTCTCAGACCGCCCGCATCTTCATCAAGCCGATCGCCGCTTGTCTATGCAGATTCGGACATCGAGCCACTTCGGAGGGATGTGTTCATTAACGGTGGAGGCGCGACGGGCGTGGTCCAATCGTCTTCTCGGCGGGGAACCCTCATGCCGCTCTAGTGTTCTATCCCACTGTAACAGGTGGATGGACGTCATGAGCATCTTTGCGTGGATCATCGTTGGACTGATTGCAGGTTGGCTCGCGGAGCAGTTCACCGGGCGTGAGCATGGGTTGGTTACGAACTTAATCGTCGGTGTCGTGGGAGCCGTCGTCGGCGGTTTTCTGTTCAGCAGTTTGTTAGGCTTTCAATACCAGCGTGGGCTAAACCTTGCGACCATTGTCGTTGCAACAGTCGGGGCGGTAGTGTTCCTCTTCCTCATGGACTGGTTCAAAGGCAAAAATCAGCTCGACAGTGATCGAGGTCGGCTGCCTTAACCGTGCGTCAGACACGAAAACTTGGACTTGCCCGCCACTTGACGTGGCAGGCAAGCGTCCTGTCGAAAAGCTTTCAAGTTCTTGCCCGCTCTAGCACCAAAGGAACGGGCCGACAGACGGTATTGCACGTTGGCGAATGCTGCTTGGCGTAGCCGATTAAATCATCGAGTTCCTCTTCCGAGCAGTCCGCCTTCACGTGCATGCGAATGTTTATCTGTTCGTAGCCAGCCGGAACGTTGTCGTCGAGGCCGAGCAAGCCTTGCAGGTCGATATCCCCCTTCAGCTCTGTCGACAACTCGAAGATCGTTATGCCGCGCGCCATCGCGTGAAGAACGAAGGTCGTCGTCACGCAGCCCGCGAGCGCGTGGAGCAGGAACTCCACCGGGTTGGCGCCCTCGTTGCTTCCAAGTAGCACCGGCGGCTCCCCGTTCGTAAATTCGAACGTTGCAGCGCGTGATGTGTCCTCCCGACCTGCACCGTAGAAATCACGTATGGTGGAGCGGTTCTCGCCGCCGTTGATCCAAGTGTTTCGTGCGCGGAACTGAAACCGTGCAAGGTTTTTGTCGGCTTTGAACGCCGCAATCGTGTTTTCAGCCTTCTGAATGTTCAATCCATTCAGTGTCCTCATTTTTTCAGCCGTGTTTGTCGCGGGTGTCATTGTCGCTCTCCATCAGTTCGCTGTTGCGATGATCGAGAGATTAGGCGGCAACAGACGCCCCGATCAGAGCGGCTTTTGCCAGGTTCGGTCTTTTTGTGCCATCAAGTAGCGATGAAGCCCGCTGGTAAATCGCCCATCGAAGCTTTGCTTCTCGCACTTCCCGAGACCGCAGGATCGGCTCTCTACGGCATGATTGACGTCCTCACGGCGACGGGAACGCTCTGGCATGAGTTTGTCCGGGATGAGCCAGGGCATCCGCTCATCAGGCCGCGGGTTGTCGCACAATCGACGAAGCCATTCCGGTGCGGAAATGGCATTCCCGTTCGTCCGGACATCCGGTTTGCCGATGCGCCAGCACCGAAACTTCTAATCCTTCCGGAGATGTGGCTGTCGCCTTCCGACGATCTCCATGACCGCTACGAGGATCTGAAGCATTGGTTACGGTCTTGCTACAGCCAAGGCAGCACGATCTACAGCGCCTGCTCCGGATCAGTGCTTCTGGCTGCCAGTGGGCTTCTGGACGGAAAGGATGCGACGTCCCATTGGGGATATCAGGACCTCTTCCGAGCAAGCTTTCCCGCCGTGCGGTTCGATCCGTCCCCCGCTCTGGTGATCGCCGATCCTTCTGCACGCATTGTCACCGCAGGCGGTGCGAGCTCCTGGCATGACTTGGCGCTCCACATCATTGCGCGCCACTGCAATTCCGGCGTCGCGCTTCGCGTCGCCAAAGTTTATCTTCTGAAGTGGCACAGCGAGGGGCAACTCCCGTTCCAAAGCCTCGTGCGACGACAACCGCACGCCGACTCGGTGGTGAGAAGGACAGAGGAATGGCTTTCTGCGAACTTTTGCAATGCGAACGTCGTCGCCGGCGCGGTTGCTGCCTCAGGAATACCCGAACGTACGTTGAAGCGCCGATTCAAGACGGCGACTGGCGAAGCCCTCATGGCGTATGCTCAGAATCTCCGTATCGAGGAGGCTAAGCGTCTTCTTGAATCTCAGAACATCGCAGCCGACGACATTGCAGCACTCATCGGATATGAAAACCCGGCTTTTTTTCGCCGGCTGTTTAAGCGATTTACGGGGCTGACGCCCGGCGCCTACCGGCGGATGTTTCAACCGATTGGTGGTGAGTTGAATGCGGCCATCCGCTAGGGCTATGACGGAGGCCGCGCCCTTTGCAGGGTGCGGCCTCGTCCGAGTTTAGGTGCTTACTCTCGGAACGCGCCCTCGTTGTAATTCCGCCGGTCAATTGCCTCCGACTTGCATGGTCTTGATCTGGTTCTCTAGCGACTTGAGGCTCCAGTCGCCGGGAGCCTGGCTTGGCGGATACTCCTTGAGTGATAGAAGGAACTGGCTCGCAACGACCTGCATCGGACCCAAGAGGAATGCGCGATCAATGTACCAGTCCTCGTAAACATTGGCCCCAAGTTTGGCCTTCTCGAAGGGATCGCGGCGCAGATTGTAGAGATCCGGGGCGCGCAGTTGGACGAAAGGTTCCTTCCAGATCTGGAGGCGGTCTGCACGATTTTCAGCATAGACGGCCTTCCAATCACCGACGCGGATGGCGACGACATTCCCTCCATCATCGGTGTAGAGGAACTTCTTGCGCGGTGATTCCTTCGTCTTGCCGCTGAGGTAGTCGACCAGATTGTAGCCGTCGATGTGGTTCTTATACGAGCGACCATTCAGCTCCACGCCAGCGAGCAGTTTCTCCTTGATGTCTGGCGCGCCAGCAATAGCTGCAAACGTTGGTAGCCAGTCTTCGTGCGAGACTATGCCGTTGAGCGTTGTGTCGGCGGGGAATTTGCCCGGCCAACGGATGAACGCTGGCACGCGAAAGGCGCCTTCCCAATTCGAATTCTTCTCGCCGTGGAAAGGGGTCGTTCCGGCATCGGGCCACGTATTGAAATGCGGGCCGTTGTCGGTGGAGTACTGAACGATCGTGTTGTCGGCAATGCCGAGTTCATCCAGCAGCTTGAGCAATTCGCCAACCATGGCGTCGTGCTCGACCATTCCGTCATGGTACTCGTCGCCGCTCGGACCGCTGATGCCTTTGTTCTCGGCTTTCACATGCGTGCGGAAATGCATCCGGGTCGCGTTCCACCACGTGAAGAACGGCTTGCCCGCCTGATGTTGACGCTTGATGAAATCCTTGGCAGCCGCAAGCGTTTCCTCGTCGATTGTCTCCATGCGTTTTTTCGTCAACGCACCAGTATCCGTACAGGTCTGCCCGCCCTTGCCGTCTGCTTTGCAACTGAGAACGCCGCGCGGACCAAACTGCTCACGAAACGTCTTGCCGTTGGCGAGTTTCATGTCGCCAGGGTAATCGCGGTTTTCCGGCTCCTCTTCAGCGTTGAGGTGGTACAGGTTGCCGAGAAATTCGTCGAAGCCGTTGACCGTTGGCAGGTGCTCATCGCGATCGCCCTGATGGTTCTTGCCAAACTGCCCGGTAGCATATCCTTGGCTCTTGAGCACGGTGGCCATCGTGACGTCGGTCTGCTGCCAGCCTTCCTTGGCGGCGGGCATTCCGACTTTTGTCATACCCGTACGTACCGGCACTGAGCCGTTGATGAATGCCGCTCGTCCCGCAGTGCAACTTTGCTGGCCATAGTAGTCGGTAAAGCCAACGCCTTCCTTGGCAATACGATCGATGTTTGGTGTCGTGTATCCCATCATGCCGCGATTGGTGTGGCTGATGTTCCAGGTTCCAATGTCATCGCCCCAAATCACGAGGATGTTGGGCTTGGTTTGTGCCGAAGCGACAGACGCGCTGGCGGCGATCACGAGAGCCGTCGTCGCCAGGCGACAGGCTCTTCCATACCAACTGGAGTAAAGCATCACTGGTTTCTCCACTTTTCCCGGCCGTAGCCGTAAATATCTAACAACTGCAGTCTCGCACTATGGAATGATCGGAGACTGTTTCAGCATATTCGACTGTCCAGGGACAGATTGGAACAAATGGACCATTTCAATGATAAAAAGAGTGAAGCTCTATCCGCTCGATGAAGTGGGTTGGCTCGCACAACAATCGAGCGATTTCAATGAGTGGGCAGAGCAGGTAGGCCGCTGGAAAACATTCAAAAAAGGCCAGTTCATTTACCATGCAGGCGACCGTTCAGACGGACTTTATGGACTGGCGTCCGGAAGCCTGCAGATGACATTTCCGCTTGTGGCGGAAGAGCCTGTCGTCATTTACCGTGCAGAAGTTGGCTTCTGGATCGGCGACGCAGCAGAACTGACGAACCGTCGGCGAATGGTGACGCTGATGGCGGCGTCACATGCGAAACTGCTGCATCTCCCAAGCGCGGCTATCAAAATACTTCTGGCAAACAAGCCGGAACAGTGGCGGTGTTTCTATCAGCTGAGTGCTTTGAACATGTTTGCCGCGCTCTCCCAACTTGCCGAAGTTTTGGCTCTGACGGTGAGGGCGCGCGTCTGCAGGCGCTTGCTGGCACTGTTGGGTCAAGATGGCTTTGCTGAAATCACGCAGGAAGAACTCGCAAGACTACTCGGCGTCGCCCGGCCGACGTTGCGGCGATGCCTTGCGGATCTTGAAGCGCAAGGTGGAATTGAGACGAACTATCGCAAGTTGCGGGTTATCGATGCTGCCGTCTTGAGCGCCTTCAAAGATGAGCAATGATTGCGGCCGCTTTATCGGTTATCGCGTTTCGCTTGCGCAACCTTGGCTGCCTGGCGGAGGCGACCCAATTCCATAGGGCGGATCAGATTCTATCTTCGGGTGCTCGGCTTGCTGCGCATTCCCTCATGCGCCTGCCGGGAGTTCAATGGAGTACCGGAGGTGCCGGCCGATTCATTTTTGAGCTCCAACGCTCTATGAGCATTCTCGACGAGCGTGAGACGTGCGGCCATCTTTCTGCGGCGCTCAAGCTCGCTATTGAGCCGCCGCATCGCCATCGCGAGAACCGCCAGTTTCAGTTGAGATCCTTCCTCTGCGTGCGAAGGTGCCGCGCCTTTTGGTGCGGCCTTGCCGCGCAACTCTCGACGGCGGCGACTCGCTTCGGTGCGGGCGCGGTCGCGGCGCTCTCGCACAAGCTTGACGAGATCACGCAGGTCCTCATCGGAGATATGCTGGACCTCCGGGTGATGCGATTTGCTGACGAGTTCCTGCTCGTCGGAACTGAGCGCGCGCACCTCTTGTCTCTTTGTGATCGCCATCTGGTCACTCCCACATGATACCGGGTTTTACGTTTCAATTCTCTCCACGAAGTCTACAAGCTGCCCGTAAGTATTGTCCATCGCGCCTCTCGAAGTCGTTTCTTTTGATGTCTTGGCGCCTGCGTCGGCTGACGTGTGATCGGGAGATGCGCTGCCCATCAACCACGCGGGGCTGGATTGCGGGTGGCGCTTCACTATATCTGGAGCGAGACCGTGCCTCGTAGGGTTTGGACCACCAGTTAGAACAGGTTGGGAATACATGAAGCGGATTGCACTTTTTCTAGCGACCAACATTGCCGTTCTGGTCGTCATTTCCGTGTTGATCAGTGTCTTGGGCGTAGGACGGATCGCCGATGAAACCGGCCTTGATCTCGGCGGGCTTCTCACCTTGTCGGCCATCATAGGATTTACGGGCGCGATTATCTCACTTCTCATTTCGAAGCCGATGGCGAAGTGGCAGACCGGAGCTCACGTCATCACTGAGCCTGCCAACTCCGAAGAGCGTTGGCTGTTGCAGGCGGTGGAGCAATTGTCGGCGCGCGCCGGCATCAAGACGCCTGAAGTGGCGATCTATGAAGGCGAACCGAATGCATTTGCCACGGGCGCCTTCAAAAACTCGGCTTTAGTCGCCGTGTCGACCGGTCTTCTCCAGACCATGAATCAGGAGGAAGTCGAAGCCGTTCTCGCACATGAGGTTGCTCACGTCGCCAACGGGGACATGGTGACCATGACGCTCATCCAGGGTGTCGTGAATACGTTCGTTGTGTTCTTGTCGCGGCTGGTCGGATATGTGGTCGATAAGCAAATCAATAAAGATGGCAATGGTCAGGGCATCGGCTATTTCGTGACGTCGTTAGTTTGCCAGATCGTTTTCGGCATTCTCGCCTCCATGATTGTGGCATGGTTCTCGCGGCACCGCGAATTTCGGGCTGATGCCGGGGCGGCCACTTACATGGGGCAGCCCCACAGCATGATCAGCGCTTTGGCGTCTCTCGGTCGCGTGGACCCGGGGGAGCTACCGAAATCCATTCAGACGATGGGCATTAGCGACCGGCCCGGCTTTTTGGCGCTGTTCTCGACCCATCCCCCGATCGAGGCGCGGATTGCGGCTTTGCGCGATTTATCGGCTTGAGACAGGTTATTGCACAGACGTGTCTGTGCAATGGCCATAGATTTACAGTGTTCAGATGGGGCCTAACACCGCGCGCGCCGGAGTGGGCGCGGCCCACTGGCCGTGCCCGGCTGTCAGCCTTTGGTGTCCGAAAGGTAACACGTCGCCCTAGAATGTGGATTGTGTCCAAAACTTCATATCGGACGTCGACACCAAATGCATTGTGATGCTCATTGGCGATGGGACGCATGCAGGGGGACCCATGACGGTATTGCATTTGATCCGTTTTCCGGCGGCGCTGTTGGCGTTTTGTATGTTCAGCGCGCCTCCGGCTTCAGCCGCCGATTTGGATGCGCCGCCGCCTCTCGTCAGTCAGACGGCTTCCGCTTGGACATTTTCTCTCGCGACCTACTCTTGGCTGCCTTGGATCTCGGGCGATATCAACGTTCGGAATCGCGAGATCGACGTGGACGCCGCGCCGGACGACATCCTGCGCTCTCTCGACTGGTCAACGCTGCCGGTCTGGATGAGCTACGCGGAACTGCGCAATGGACCGTTGACCATCTTCAACGACATCATCTGGACGGCGCTCGAGGACGGTCAAGGCTTCGAACGGCGGTTCGTTTCCGGTGAGGTTCAGGTCGACTACTCGCAGCTGACGGTCGAACTGGGCGCCGCGTATGCCGTCTGGTCCCAGGGCGGTGCGACGGTGGACGTGCTCGCGGGCGGGCGTTATTGGCGCCAGGAAACCGATATTTTTATCGGCGGCTCTGGCGGATTGTCGTTGGACGCTTCCGCAACAGTCGACTGGGTGGATCCCTTCATTGGCGCGCGCCTTAGTCAGCCGATTGCGCCGGGCCAGAGTGTGCTGGTGCGCGGCGATATCGGTGGCTTCGGGGCCGGCAGTGATTTCTCCTGGCAGGCTCTCGCCACGTATAACATGAAGTTATGCGAAACCGGCGGTACCGTTATCGACGGGTACTTCGGCTATCGCGCATTGGCCGTCGATTATTCGCAAGGCTCCTACGAACTGGACGTCGTTCAGCATGGCCCTGTCATGGGCCTGACCATGAACTTCTAGCTGTCGATCGTGAAGGGTATTCGAGCGTGCAAACATGAATGCTGGTGCTGACAGCCGGTACGTTCACGGGGCAGTGCAGCCTTCGCCTGATCCGGCTGTATGGTACGCCCTTCGGCCCGAGGTCCGGTCTCATCCCCTTTCTCTGGCAGATCTGAAACTGCTGGCCACCCAGCAGCAACTGCGTCGCGACGATCTCATATGGCATCCCGCATGGGACACTTGGCGCTTCGCGCATGAATTGCCCGGGCTTTTCGACAGTTCAGGGCATATCGCTCCCGCGGCCTCTGTCGCGCAGGCTCACGGCACGCCCGCCGGAGAAGGACGAACGGACACCCGGATTACAAAGCAAAATTTAAAGGATCGTGCGCGGCATGAGTTGCGCTCCTACGTGGTGATTACCGTCTATATCTGGATGATATTGAGCCTTCTGCGGCTGCACGAGACATTACTGGCGGATAGCTATCACGTTGGTCTCCAGGCTCACGGCCTTGCAATAGTCAATGCACTCATTCTCGGAAAAGTGGTCCTTATTGCTGAAGCGCTGCGGGTCGGCGACCGGACTGCGCAGCGTGCCCCCGCCTTCGCAATCCTCATCAGGTCTATATTTTTTGCCCTTGCGATCGTGCTTTTCCACGTGACTGAGCACGTCGTGTCTGAGCTGTGGCATGGCGCGGCGTTGAATGCCGACTTGCTCATGGTCGATGCAGCCAACGCCCGGCGATCACTCATCATGGCCGCAATCACCACGATAGCGCTGATGCCCTATTTCCTGATCAAGGAAATCGAGCGACGCACGGGTGAGGCCGATCTCTTGTTGATGGCGGTCGGCCTCAAACGCTGAGTCATGCCCCTTGCGCCCTGAGGTCAGAAACTGGATAGCGCGCAATTCCGATGGAGTTCGTTGCCGCGCGGGCCATGGTTAGCAGATCCGTAACTTGCCGATCCATGGCATTTGAACAAAGAGCAGGGCGAATTGCGCGAACCGTTCTGGTGCTCCATTAGCGCTGAAATCGTCTTCATCGTGCATCCGGCTTTGGTATCGATTATGAAATCGCTTGAACCGGCTGCGCTTGCGCGGAAAATTTAGGCGAGTGGCGCTATGAATATTGAGATTGTCGAAATTATCGCGGTGACGTTTGCCGTTTGGATAATTGTTGCGCTGTTCGTGTCAGCGCGCGCCAGACGACGCAGGGAGGCTGAAGCGGCAGCACACAGACGCTACGATGGCGTTTGGTATTGAATGAAAGGGCGTGCTTCTCGCAAGTGAGAGCAAATGCACCTCAAATGTCAGAATAACGCCCTGAGCATCGCCGGCCGCGACGCTCAGGGCTCTGGGACAGTACAGGTCTCTGTCGTGACGATTAGCGAGCGGTCTGCTCAACAGCAGGTGCGCCGCCAAGCTTCATGGGTTCTGGTGCAGCTTCTTCCCGGCGGCAAGCGCCAAGAGCGACAGCACCTACCACCAAAGCGAGAGCAATTACATTCTTCATAATATTTCCCCTGTGGAATCGTTGCTTGCATATTAATTCTAGCTCGATCGCTCAATCGAAACCATGCAGCGCCGCAACCAATGCGCGATTCGCTTCGTTGCGATGCGGGATGGACACAGTTGCGATGACGCGACTGCCTGATCTGACGAGGCTGCTTACTGGCGTTTTCGGTTGCGAAGGGACGCCAGGAGTTGGGTCACCTGCGGGTTGGTGGGCTCGAGCTGAGCGAGGAGTTCGGCTCGCTCCAGACCCGACGTGATCAGCCCTGCCTCGATGTCATATGTGATCATCGCCAGGAGCAGGTCACGATCGTATGGATGACGCGCGAGCGCATTCTTCAGAGTTGCCGTGGCTTCTGCTATCTTTCCCGTATCATGCAGGGCCACAGCGAGGACATAGCTGAACCGTGGATCTTCCGGACTGAGACTGGCCGCCTGCGAGAGGTAGCTCATGGCTTCGGACGTGCGTTTCTGACGAATGAGAGACAGACCTAGCGCATGGGCAATTGCCCCGGATGTGGGATTGTCCGCAAAGCCTTTGCGCAAGACGTCCTCCGCGGCGCGCTCATCTCCTGCCATGCGCTCGAGGTCAGCCAGCGCGACGCTGGCGCCGGCGAAGCTTCGATCCAAGTCCAGCGCTTTGAGAAAGGCCGCCCGCGCTTCATTCAGCCTTCCTTGATCGCGATACAGGTTGCCGAGGTTTGCGTGCGACTCGGGCCGTTCGGCGTTGAAGAGTTGGCCGTCGATATACTCGGCCAGTGCTTTACCGAAAGCAGCACGATCATCGTCACTCAGACCGACTTCCGGCTCGCCCACAAGTGCTCGAGCCGCACTCATGCGGACCAGACGCGACCTGTCGCGGAGCATCTTTGGAAGGTAGGCTCGGCGCGTTGCCGGGTCTGTGCCAGCGATGACTGCGATTGCCGACGTGCGCACCGCGGGATCGTCGATGGCCAAAGCCTTGGCGGCAATGTCCACGGCTTCGGGCGATGAAAAGTCGGCCAACCGGGCTAGTGCGCTCGCCCGGCTGATCCCCGAAGCCGTATCCTCGGTTGCAAGCCTAAGCAAAGCGCTTTGGGCTCCCGGAGCCCTCCTGTCGGCAAGATCGAAAGCCTCGGCGAAATCTTGGAACCCGGGTTTGGAAGACGGATACCAAGCTTTGACAGCATCTCGTGCCCAACCGGCGGACTTGTCCGTATGGCACTTGTTGCAAGCGTTAGGCGTGCCGATGAGTATCGATCGGTCGGGCCGGGGAATGCGCATCGAGTGGTCGTGACGCGCATCAACGCCCATGTACGTCGTCGTCGGCATATGGCAGGACGCGCACTGAGCTCCGGCACTGCTCGATGCATGGTGATGGTGGTCGGCGCTATCGAACTTTTCTGCCGCATGGCACTGCGCGCATACAGCGTTTCCCGATTTGTGAAGCTTTCCGGAATGCGGATTATGACAGTCAGAGCAAGTCACGCCGGCGGCGTGCATCTTGCTTTGGACGAAGGAACCGTAATTGAAGACCTCGTCAAGCTGCTGCCCGTCTGAATGGTAGAGCCCCCGGTCGAGGGTTGATGGCTGGAATGCATCGAAAAGTTGACCGAGCGCATCGGATGAAAACTGCTGCCGCCGAGCATGGCAGCCGGCACAGACCTCGATTTCCTTGGTGGACGTGCGGGGGACGGATCGGAACGCCTGGCCTTGCGTGTGCATTGGCCAAGTCACGTTGCGGCGTTCGTCCAAGGTCAGCTTGAAGCCTTTCGTGGGCGACGTGGCAGTGCCAGCGCTGCGTTTCTCTGCCCATGCCAGATGTCCGGATGCGGGTCCGTGGCAGGCTTCGCACCCGACGCTGATCTCAGACCATGTCGTCTGGAAG
>ERZ1066138.26-NODE-26-length-46602-cov-10.278042_pt1 | contig 46602 bp, 46 predicted proteins | sample MGYA00382785_ERZ1066138 | MGnify/ENA primary metagenome ERZ1066138 (study PRJEB33369, sample SAMEA5778368) | biofilm metagenome | biome: Industrial cooling water; feature: Water cooling tower basin; material: Biofilm | place: United Arab Emirates | collected... | reverse complement strand
CTCGAAGCCGCCGCAGGCTGCCGCCTCGTCACCGCGATCGGCGAGGCGCCGCTGCTGCGCCAGGCCACCTTCACCGTCTGGGACAGCACCGAGGCGATGGACCGCTACGCCCGCACCGGCGCCCACCTCGAGGCGATCCGCGCGGCGCAGCGCGGCCGGCACTTCGCCGAGTCGCTGTTCGTTCGCTTCGTGCCCTACGCGGCCGAAGGCGCCTGGAAGGGGCGCTCGCTTGGCTGAGGCGCATCGGGTCGTCGTCGTCGGTGCCGGCGTGGCCGGGCTGGTGGCGGCGCTGCAGCTCGCCGGCCGCGGCTGCGAGGTCAACGTGGTCGAACGCGGCGCCGCGCCCGGCGGCAAGATGCGCCGCGTGCAGGCCGGCGGCGCGCTGCTGGACGCCGGACCGACGGTCTTCACGATGCGCTGGGTGTTCGAGCAGATCTTCGCCGCCGCCGGCAGCTCGCTCGACGCCGAGCTGAAGCTCACGCCGCTGGGCCTGCTGGCCCGCCACGCCTGGGGCGCCGGCGGACGGCTCGACCTGCACGCCGACCGCGCCGCCTCGGCCGAGGCGATCGGCGCCTTCGCCGGCGCGGCCGAGGCGCAGCGCTTCCTGGCCTTCTGCGGGCAGGCCGAGCGCGTCTACCGCACGCTCGAAGGGCCCTACATCCGCGCGCCGCGGCCCACGCTGACCGGCATGGCCACGGCGCTCGGGCCGCGCGGCCTGGCGGTGCTGGCCGGTCTCGGCCCGTTCGCGACGCTGTGGCGCGCGCTGGCGCGGCACTTCCACGACCCGCGGCTGCGGCAGCTGTTCGGTCGCTACGCCACCTACTGCGGCTCCTCGCCGTTCGCGGCGCCGGCCACGCTGATGCTGGTGGCGCAGGTCGAGATGGACGGCGTCTGGGCCGTCGACGGCGGCATGCACGCGCTGGCGCTGGCCCTGGCCGGGCTGGCCGAGCGGCGCGGCGTGCGGCTGCGCTACGCTGCGCCGTGCGAGCGCATCCTCGTCGAGCACGGCCGCGCGGCCGGCGTCGAGCTCGCCGGCGGCGAGCGCCTCGACGCCGATGCGGTGGTCTTCAACGGCGACGCGGCCGCGCTCGGCGCCGGGCTGCTCGGCGACGAGGCCCGCCGCGCCGCGCCGCCGCCGGCGCCGCGCTCGCTGTCGGCGGTGACCTGGGCGGTGCACGCGCCGACCGAGGGCTTCGCGCTGGCGCGCCACAACGTCTTCTTCACCGACGACTACGCGGCCGAGTTCCGCGACATCTTCCGCCACGGCCGCCTCCCGCGCGACGGCACGGTCTACGTCTGCGCCCAGGACCGCGGCGCCGGCGCCGAGCCCGCGCCCGGCGCACCCGAGCGGCTGCTGTGCCTGCTGAACGCGCCGGCCACCGGCGACACCCAACCCCCGACCCCTGCGGAGATCGATGCATGCGAGACGACCAGCTTCGCGCTGCTGCAGCGCTGCGGCCTGAACGTGGCGCGCAGCCCGGCGAACACCCTGCGCTGCGGCCCGGCGGAGTTCGAGCGCCTGTTCCCGGCGACCGGCGGGGCGCTCTACGGCCGGGCCACGCATGGATGGATGGACTCGTTCCGGCGGCCCGGCTCGGCGAGCCGCCTGCCCGGGCTCTACCTGGCGGGGGGCAGCGTGCACCCGGGTCCGGGCGTGCCGATGGCGGCCCTGTCGGGCCGGCTGGCGGCCGAGGCGCTGATGGCGCACCGCGATTCGACCAGCCGGTCGGCCCGGGTGGCTACCTTTGGTGGTATGTCGACGCCCTGAGCGACGACGGCCGGCACGGCCTGACGATCATCGCCTTCGTCGGCAGCGTCTTCTCGCCCTACTACGCCTGGGCGCTGAAGCGCCGCGCCGCGCCGGCCGAGGACCACTGCGCGCTCAACGTCGCGCTCTACGGCCCCGGCTGCCGGCGCTGGACCATGACCGAGCGCGGCCGGCGCCACGTCGAGCGCGACGCGCGGCAGTTCCGCATCGGCCCGAGCCGGGTGCATTGGGACGGCGCGGCGCTGGTGATCGACATCGACGAGCGCGCCGTGCCCTTCGGCCAGCGCGTGCGCGGGCAGGTGAGGGTGCATCCCGAGCGGCTGTTCGACGCCGTCTGGCCGCTGGACGCGCTGGGGCGCCACCGCTGGGGGCCGATCGCGCCGGCGGCGCGCGTCGAGGTCACGATGGAGCAGCCGGGGCTGCACTGGCAGGGCCGCGCCTACCTCGACAGCAACGAAGGCGACGAGCCGCTCGAGCGCGCCTTCAGCGAATGGGACTGGTCGCGCGCCGAGCTCGCCGACGGCAGCACCGCGGTGCTCTACGACGTGCGCCAGAAGACCGCCGGCGACCGCCTGCTGGCGCTGCGCTTCAAGCCCTCGGGCCTGGTCGAGCCCTTCGAGGCGCCGCCGCGCCACCCGCTGCCGCGCACCGCCTGGCGCATCGGCCGCAGCATGCGCAGCGAGGGCGCGACGCCGCCTTCGGTGGCGCAGACGCTGGAGGACACGCCGTTCTACGTGCGCTCGGTGCTCGACGCGCAGCTCTGCGGAGAGCGCGTCACCGCGCTGCACGAGACCCTGAACGTGCCGCGCTTCGCGTCCACCGCGGTGCGGCTGATGCTGCCCTGGCGGATGCCGCGGGTGGCGTAGCCGTCGAGGGCAGGGCCGTGGCGGCGAGCGGGCTGCGATCCGCTCGCGGTCGGTGACGACGGCTCAAGCCGTCTCGGCGCGCGCCGGATCGGCTGAAGGCCGCGCGCCGCCGGGTTGCTCGGCCAAAAGCCCTGCGATCGATGCCGTCGTCGCCTCGATGGCCTTCGCCACGCCGGCCTCGTCCGCGGGGCCGAAAGGCTGGAGAACCATCGCGCCCGCCGCGCGCCGATCGTCCGGTGATCGGCGCACGCCGACCCTCACGCGCACGACGAACCCGCCGTTGCCCAAGGCCGCGAAGATCGAGCGCAGGCCCTTGTGTCCGCCGTCGCTGCCTTCGCGCTTGACCTTGACCTGGCCGAGGGGCAGATCGGCATCGTCGTGCACGAGCAGCAGCCGGCGCGGATGCACCTGCAGCGATCCGAGGACACCCAGGACAACGGGCCCGCAAAGATTCAAGGGGGTGCCCGGCTTCAGAAGCACGACCTCCCGTCCATCGAGCCGACCTTTGGCGAGGTGGCCCGCCGCATCGGCGGTCCACGAGGCGCCCAAGCGCTCGGCCAGCCGGTCGACCGCGACGAACCCCATGTTGTGCGGCGTGGCCTCGTACGTGTCGCCGTGGTTGCCGAGTCCGACCACGAGCCACGCACGCTCGGGGTCGGAAGGCGCAATGTCCTGCGTCGGTAGGGCAGCCACCGGTCCGGAGGCTTCGTCCATGGCGACGCCGGCTCGCGGCGGACGTGGCCGATCGAGGCGCGGACAGGCGTCGCAGAACCGGCCGAATCCGCATCCGCTCGACCAGCAACCGACCGGGCGGCTCCTCGCCAGCAGCAGACGCACGAGATGATCGGCGCGGTTGGACCCCTTCAGCAGCACCAGATCTCCCGCGCGCAGCTCGGTCTGCAGAAAGCGATGGGCGTCCTCGAGGTCGGTGAAGCCGACGATCGATCGATCGTCTTCGTGGCGCCGGGCCTTCAGCGCACGCAGGGCATGGGGCCCGACGAAGACCGCCAGGTCCGCGGCAGCGGTCACGCGACGCGCGACCTTCGGGTAAAGCTTGGACGCGGACAGCGCGTAGTCGGACAGCGTGCCGACGACCGCCACCTTGCGGCCGGCGCGCGCATCGGCGAGGAAATCCAGGGCCGCCTGGAACGACCAGTAAGGCGCCTTGAAGTCGTCGCGGATGAACGTCACGCCGTGCGCGTCCGAGACGATCTGCATCCGGCCGGCGATCGTCTGGACCTTGGCCAGCGCCTTGATGCATCGATCGATCGGCACGCCGGCGGCGACACCCATGCCGATCGCTGCGAGCACCGGAACGGCCAGGTGCATGCCGTGCAGGCTGGTGACGCAGCGGTGCGAGCGACCCTGGAACGACAGCTCCAGCACGAGCGGGTCCGGGTAGGTCGACGTCGCTCGAACGAGGCGCAGGTCGGCCTCGGGCGAGACGCCGAACCACAGACGCTCGGCTCGGGTTGCCTCGCCGATGGCACGTACCCGCGGGTCGTCGATGTTCAGCACGGCGACGCCGTCGTGCGGCAGCGCATCGATCAGCTTGCGCTTCTCCTGCGCGATCGCCTCGATCGAGTCGAAGTTCTTGATGTGGTCGCGCTGGACCAGCGTCAGCGCGCCGATCCTCGGACGCGTCAGCGCAAGCTTGGCGTCCAGCGTGCCGGGCCCGCTGGCCGCGATCTCGACGACGGCGAATCGGTCGGAGCGCTTGACCGCCAGAATCAACTGCGCGACATCGAGCAGGTGGTTCATGGACCGCGGGGTGGCTGCGGTCGGCCCCGCTTCCTCCAGGATGGCCGAGGCGAGGTCTTTGGCGATGGTCTTGCCGGCCGAGCCGGTGACGCCGAGGAACGTCGTGGCCGTCAGTCGCGCGCGATGCTTCTGCGCACGCCACATGACGCAGCGGTCGGACAAGGGCTTGAAGTGCCGGCCGAGCGCCCGTGCAATCCTCGAGATCGATGGCATGGGCGAGGATCGGTACGTCAGGGGATACGAGCCGCAGGGCGTTGGGTACCGCGGAGGCGTCGCTGGGTTATGGGCGACGGCTCGAGTATCGGCCGACGAACCACGGCATACCAACCCTCGCACGCTGCGGCGCCGCGTCGGCACCGAGCGCTGGCTCGACCGGTGATCGGACCGCACCGGCCGCCCGACGGACAATCGGCCCATCCCGACCCCGCGGCACCCGACCGCGATCCGACCATGAACCTGCAGCTTCCGATCACCATCGTCGACGAACTGAGCGAGCACGAGGTGCGCTCTCAAGGCGATCTCGACCTCGCCAGCGGCGAGATCCACAACGTTCGCTACGACGACTACGACGCGGCCGCAGGCGTGCCGGCGGCGCAGCAGGATTACGAGTTCACCGTGGGCATCCTGCGCTACGAGGGGCGCGAGGTCGAGTTCCGTGTCGAGGTCGACGCGGTGGGCCGCCGCTACTCGGTGACGCCGAGCGAGCTGCTCGAGCTCAAGGGGCGGGCGGCCAAGCTCTTCACCCAGCCGCCGGTCAAGCTGCACTGAACGCGGCCGCCGCCCGCGGGCCGCGGCCGGCAGGCGGTGGGGCCGGGTCAGGCGGCGGCGGGCTCGGCCGCGTCGTCGTCCTCGGCTTCGAGCGTGGCGCTGGACAGCAGGGTGTCGAAGGCGTCGGCGTCGGCGGGCGCGAGCACCGGGGTGGACGACGCGGGCGGCGTGCCGGTCGCTTCGGTCGGCGCGGTCGGCGCGGTGCTGCCGTCGGCCGGCGTCGTGGGCGCGGTGGCGTCGGGCGCGGTTGGGGTCGTGGCGCCCGGTTCGGTCGCCGGCGCTGCCGGCGGCGTCAGGATGATGCCCTGCATGTCGGCGTAGCGCTGCAGGTTGCGCTGGATCTGCGCCAGCGCGTGGCTCTGGCCGGCGGTGCGGCCTTCGACGCCCATCGCCTCGAAGCGTGCGGCCACGCGGACCAGGCCCGGCGGCAGTTTGCGCGAGGCCATCGCCACGGTCGATTCGGCCGGGGCCCCGGTGGTGGGCGAGTCGGTGGGCGCACCGGTGGGCGTCGCAGGGGCCGTGGCGGCCGGCGCCGGGGCGGCGGTCGCAGTCGGCTCCGCGGCCTCGCGGCCGGCCTTGGCGTGCGGGCGCATCGGCGCCGCGTGCACCGGATGCGGAGGGTGGCCGTGAACCTTCATGGTGTACCTCGCAGGTCGGCGGGCCGTACGCCGCCGCATGCCGCCCTATCGTCACGCCGCCGGCCGGGCTTGAGGGCGGGGTGGGCGCCGCGGCGGCGCATTTGCAATGTCTTACGCTTCGGCCCGGGCCAGCCCGGCCCGGGCCTCGGGAACCACGCGTGAAAACCTACGACATCGAAGTGCAGCGCCTCAAGTCGATGAAGCACGACAAGGGCGTGCTCGAGCTCGGCCTGGACCTGCTGGTCCTGCCGCGCCCGGCGCGCGACGACCAGGCGGCCGGGAGCTGCCTGCGCCTGCCGGTCGAGCATGCGCGGGCGCTGCTGCTGCTGCTCAAGCAGCAGCTCGGCGAGCTCGACAAGCTGCAGCCGCGCAGCCGGCGCTCGGGCCGCTGCTGAGCGCCCGGCCTGAAGCGCGGGGCGGCGGCCGTCGGGCCCCGCAGCCGCCAGGCTCGGCTTGCGAAGACCCCCGAAGATCGACACCGGCCCCGGCTCGAATTGGGCACCGTCGACCGGCCGTGCCCGGGCGGCGCCCGCGTGACAGGCGCGGCCGGGCGGTCTACGCTGAGGCTGCCGCGGCGGCTGACCCGGCGTGCGCACCGACCGGTCGCCCCCACAGGAGTGAAGGCATGTCCTACATCGATGGTTTCGTGATCGCGGTCCCCACCGCCAACAAGCAGGCGTTCATCGAGCACGCGCGCCAGCTCGACCCGATCTTCATCGAGCTGGGCGCCCTGCGCGTGATCGAGGCCTGGGGCGACGACGTCCCCGACGGCAAGCTCACCGACTTTCGCCGCGCCGTCCAGGCCACGGCCGAGGAGACGGTGGCCTTCTCGTGGATCGAATGGCCGGACAAGGCCACGCGCGACGCCGGCATGAAGAAGCTGATGGAGGACCCGCGCATGGACCCGTCCTCCCCCGGCAACCCGCCGATGCCCTTCGACGGCAAGCGGATGATCTTCGGCGGCTTTGCGCTGGTGGTCGAAGTGAAGGCTTGAGCGGCTGGGGCGGCGCGTCGGCGGCTGCGGCCGTCGTTGTCGGCAAGTTCGGTGTCTGCAGATTTTTAGGCGGGCTGACGCGCCGTTGCGAGCAAGCAGATATTGGGGGTTTGCGCGGGGAGGCGACGGCAGCGATCATCGCCCGACGAATCCGCTGAGGACGAATTTCGCCGACGGACCCGTTCGGGCTATTCAAAGTTAGGCGTCATGATCGTCGACCCAGCCACCCTTCTATCGATTCGCGCACAGTGGGCAGCGGTGGCTCGCTTCCGAGAAGGCAGTCACCGTCAGGCCATGATTCCCGGCGGCACATTTATCAACGAGACGCCGCCAGAAAGCTTCTTCAACCTCCCGCTGATCCTCGCTTTTGGGGTTCTAGACCAAGTATTGGACGAGTTCATTCAGCAAGGCCTTATGCAGCGTCCCCCCGCCCGGCGTCCAATGCTGGGCGACAAGATGAAAGTCGCAAAGACAGCCGTTCCCTGGCAGAACTATCCACTCGTAGAAGCCGGAAAGACCGATCGAAACGCAGTTGCACACGACGGTCGCCTGCTTGATCGCGAGTCGTGTCTCCGGTACATCGGCGCCATTGAATCCGAACTGCGCGCATGGCAAGTTCTTCAGTGACGCCCGAGAACGACGCCTTGTATCTTCCCGATGACCGCTGTTGAGGGATGAACTGCGGAGGTTTCGCGGTCGGTGCGCCAAACCCGACACGCCTATGAGCATGCAGCTCGCGCCAAGGCCCCTAGACCCTCACCGCACCCGCCCCACCTCCGGCACCACCGTCTCCAGCGCCTTCGCCGACGACAGCACGCCGGGCATGCCGGCGCCCGGGTGGGTGCTGGCACCGACCATGTAGAGGCCGTCGATGTCCTCGCTGCGGTTGTGCGGGCGGAACCAGGCGCTCTGCAGCAGCAGCGGCTCCAGGCCGAAGGCGGCGCCCTTGTACGACAGCAGCCGGTCGTGAAAATCCTGCGGCGTCGTCACGAGCGAGGTCGCGAGGTTCTCGCTGAGCCCGGGCAGCACGGTGCGCTCGAGCAGCGCGGCGATGCGCTGTCGGTAGGGCTCGGCCTGGGCGCGCCAGTCGGTGCCGCTGTCGAGGTGGGGCACGGGGGCGAGCACGTAGAAGGCGTCGCAGCCGGGCGGCGCCATCGCCGGGTCGGTGGCGGTGGGGCGGTGCAGGTAGAGGCTGAAGTCCTCGGCCAGCACATGGTGCTTGAAGATGTCGTCGAGCAGGCCTTTGTAGCGCGGGCCGAGCAGCATCATGTGGTGCGGCACCTCGGGGTACTGCCGGCGGGTGCCGAAGTACCAGACGAACAGGCTCATCGAATACGAGCCCCGGTCGATGCGCCGGTCGGTCCAGTGGCGGCGGTGCTGCGGCTCGATCAGGTGGCGGTAGGTCCAGGCGGTGTCGGCGTTGCTGACCACCAGGTCGGCCTGCAGCCGGGCGCCGTTGGCCAGCGTCACGCCGGTGGCGCGCGGGCGGCCGGCGCCGGTGGCCTCGACCTCGATGCGCTTGACCTCGGCGTTGCAGCACACCGGCACGCCGCGCCGCGCCAGCAGCTGCACCATGCCGCGCACCAGCGCGCCGGTGCCGCCCATCGCGTAGTGCACGCCCCAGCGCCGCTCCAGCGAGGTGATCAGCGTGTAGACGCAGGTCACCGCGAAGGGGTTGCCGCCGATCAGCAGCGGGTGGAAGCTCATCACCGTGCGCAGCTTGTCGTTCTTCAGGTGCGAGGCCACCACCGCGTAGAGGCTGCGCCAGGCGCGCATCTTCGTCATCGCCGGCACGGCGGCGAGCAGGTCGCCCAGGCCGTCGAAGGCGACCGCGCCGAGGCCCTCGAAGCCGAGCCGGTAGCACTTGTCGGTCTCGGCCACCAGGGTTTCGTAGCCCGGCAGGTCCTCGGGCGCGAAGCGGGCGATCTCGGCGCGCATCGCCTCGTGGCTGCCGCGGTAGTCGAAGTGGCTGCCGTCGTCGAAGCGGATGCGGTAGAACGGGTCCATCAGCCGCAGCTCGACGTCGTCGGCCATGCGCTGGCCGCAGAGCGTCCAGAGCTCCTCGAACAGGAAGGGCGCGGTGACGATCGTCGGCCCGGCGTCGAAGGTGTAGCCGTCCTGGCGGTGCACGTAGGCGCGGCCGCCGGGGGCGTCGAGCTTCTCCAGCACCTGCACGCGCCAGCCGCGCACGCTCAGGCGGATCGCGGCGGCCAGGCCGCCGAAGCCGCTGCCGATCACCACGGCCAGCGGCCGGCGGTCGTGCGCCTCACCGCGGGCCGGCGGCGCCTCGCCGGGCTGGGAGTACAGCTGTTTCATCGCAGGCCCTCGCTCGCGCCCCGACGCAGGGACGCAGGATGAGTGTAAATCTTGGTTGACGCTTTGCAATGTCGCCACCAGAATCATTTGCATGGCGGTGCCTGCCTTCTCGGCCGTTGCGGAGCTGCTGAAACCGATCACCTGGTTTCCGCCGATGTGGGCTTTCGCCTGCGGCGTGGTGGCCTCGGGCGTCTCGCCCGACGGGCGCTGGCCGCTGATCGTGCTGGGCGTGCTGCTGGCCGGGCCGCTGGTCTGTGCCACCAGCCAGGCCGTCAACGACTGGTTCGACCGCCATGTGGACGCGATCAACGAGCCGCAGCGGCCGATCCCGTCGGGGCGGATGCCGGGGCGCTGGGGGCTTTACATCGCCGTGGGCTGGACGGCCCTGTCGGTCGCCGTGGCGGCGCTGCTGGGCCCCTGGGGCCTGGCGGCGGCCGTGTTCGGCCTGGTGCTGGCCTGGGCCTACAGCGCGCCGCCGCTGCGCCTGAAGCGCAACGGCTGGTGGGGCAACGCGGCCTGCGGCGTCTGCTACGAGGGCCTGGCCTGGATGACCGGCGCGGTGGTGATGGCCGGCGGCCTGCTGCCCGACGGCCGCTCGCTGGCGCTGGCGGCGCTGTACAGCCTCGGCGCGCACGGGATCATGACGCTCAACGACTTCAAGTCGGTGGCCGGCGACCGCCGCATGGGCATCGGCTCGCTGCCGGTGCGGCTGGGCGTGGACCGCGCGGCCTGGGTGGCCTGCGCGGTGATGATCGCGCCGCAGTGCGGGGTGGTGGCGCTGCTGGCGGCCTGGGGTGCGCCGGCGCACGCGGCCGGTGTGGCGGCGCTGATCGGCGCGCAGCTGCTGCTGATGCGGCATTTCCTGCAGCGGCCGACCGAGCGGGCGCTGCTGTACAGCGGCTTCGGCGTGCCGCTGTTCGTGGCCGGGATGATGGTCAGCGCCTTCGCGCTGCGGGCGGTGGGGGCGGGGGCATGAGTCGCTCTTTCGGATGGATCGACATTGCGCGGCTCGGCCTGGTGCAGGCCTGCCTCGGCTCGATCGTCGTGCTGACGACCTCGACGCTGAACCGCGTGATGGTGGTCGAGCTGGCGCTGCCGGCGCTGCTGCCGGGCCTGCTGGTGGCGCTGCACTACGCGGTGCAGCTGACGCGGCCGCGCATGGGCCATGGCTCCGACGTCGGCGGGCGGCGCACGCCGTGGATCGTCGGCGGCATCGCGACGCTGGGGGTGGGCGGCGTGCTGGCCGCGTTGGCGACGGTGTGGATGGCGAGTGCCCGAGGCCCGGGCATCGCGCTGGCGGTGGCGGCCTTCGTGCTGATCGGCCTGGGCGTCAGCGCCAGCGGCACCTCGATCCTGGTGCTGCTGGCCAAGCGCGTGCCGGCCGAGCGGCGCGCGGCGGCGGCGACCATCGTCTGGCTGATGATGATCCTCGGCTTCGCCGTGACGGCGGGCGTGGCCGGGCAACTGCTCGATCCCTATTCGCCGGCGCGGCTGCTGGCGGTGGTGGGCGGCGTGGCGGTGGCGGCGCTGGGGGTGACGCTGCTGGCGCTGCGCGGCGTCGAGGGCGACGGCCGCGCGCTGCCGAAGGTAGCGGCCGAGCCCGCCGCAGCCAAGCCGAGCTTCCGCGAGGCGCTGGCCCAGGTCTGGGACGAGCCCGAGGCGCGCCGCTTCACGGTCTTCGTGTTCCTGTCGATGCTGGCCTACAGCGCGCAGGACCTGATCCTGGAGCCCTTCGCCGGCACGGTGTTCGGCTACACGCCGGGCGAGTCGACCAGCCTGGCCGGTGTGCAGCACGGCGGCGTGCTGGCCGGCATGCTGCTCGCGGCCTTCGCCGGCGGGCGCTTCGGCGGCCGCGAGTTCGGCTCGCTGCGCAGCTGGACGGTCGGCGGCTGCATCGCCTCGGCGCTGGCGCTGTTCGGTCTGGTCGCCGCCGGGCTGCTGGGCCCGGTGTGGCCGTTCAAGGCGACGGTGTTCGTGCTCGGCGTGGCCAACGGCGCGTTCTCGATCGCCGCCATCGGCTCGATGATGCGGCTGGCCGGCGAGGGCCGCGCCAGGCGCGAGGGCGTGCGCATGGGCCTGTGGGGCGCCGCGCAGGCGATCGCCTTCGGCCTCGGCGGGCTCGCGGGCGCCGCGGCCAGCGACCTGGCACGCGAGCTGATCGAATCGCCGGGCGCCGCCTACGCGAGCGTGTTCTTCGTCGAGGCGCTGCTGTTCCTGGCCGCCGCCGTGCTGGCCGCGCGCATCGGCCAGCCGACCCCACGATCACCAGGGCCGTACGCCCGAACGTCGGCGACCGCTGTGTCGCCCGCATTGGAAGCGAGGTGAGACCATGAACGACCACCACACGACCGAAACCTTCGACGTCGTCGTCGTCGGCGGCGGCCCCGCCGGCGCGACCGCGGCCCACGACCTGGCGCGGCGCGGCCGCAAGGTGCTGCTGCTCGACCGCGCCGGGCGCATCAAGCCCTGTGGCGGCGCGATCCCGCCGCGGCTGATCAAGGACTTCGAGATCCCCGACGAGCTGCTGGTCGCGCGCGCCACCGCGGCGCGCATGATCGCGCCCAGCGACAAGACGGTGGACATCCCGATCGAGGGCGGGTTCGTCGGCATGGTCGACCGCGACCACTTCGACGAATGGCTGCGCGAGCGTGCGGCACGCGCCGGCGCCGAGCGCCGCACCGGCAGCTTCGACCGGCTCGAGCGCGACGCCGACGGCACCGCGCGCCTGCATTACCACGCCCGCGAACGCCACGGCCGCGGCGAGGGCGAGCCGCAGAGCGTGCGGGCACGCTACGTGATCGGTGCCGACGGCGCGCGCTCCGGCGTGGCGCGGCAGGCGATCCCGGGCGCCGAGGACATGCCTTGCGTGTTCGCCTACCACGAGATCGTCCGCGCGCCGACGGTCAAGCCGGCCGGCTACGACGGCTCGCGCTGCGACGTCTACTACCAGGGCAAGCTCTCGCCCGATTTCTACGGCTGGGTGTTCCCGCACGGCGACACGCTCAGCATCGGCACCGGCAGCGCCGACAAGGGCTTCTCGCTGCGCGGTGCGGTCGGCAGCCTGCGCCAGTCGGTCGGGCTGCAGGGCGCCGAGGTGCTGCGCCGCGAAGGCGCGCCGCTGCCGATGAAGCCGCTGAAGCGCTGGGACAACGGCCGCGACGTGGTGGTGGCCGGCGACGCCGCCGGCGTGGTCGCGCCGGCCTCGGGCGAGGGCATCTACTACGCGATGCACGGCGGCCGGCTGGCGGCCGACGCGGTCGAGGCGGCGCTCGCCACCGGCGACGCCCGCCAGCTCGCGCGCGCCCGCCAGCGCTTCATGAAGGCGCACCGCAAGGTGTTCTGGGTGCTCGGCGTGATGCAGTGGTTCTGGTACTCGGGCGAGAAGCGGCGCGAGCGCTTCGTCAAGATCTGCGAGGATCGCGACGTGCAGCAGCTCACCTTCGACGCCTACATGAACAAGGAACTGGTGCGCGCCAAGCCGATGGCGCATGTGCGCATCTTCTTCAAGGACATGGCGCACCTGGTGGGGCTCGCGCGGGTATGAGCCTGGGGGCGGCGCAGCGCCGCCGCGCGGCGGTGGGTGCGGCGCTCGCGGCCTGCGCGGTGGCGGCGCTCGGCGCGCTGGCCACCGACCTCGGGCCCTGGTACCAGTCGCTGCGCCAGCCGGCGTGGAAGCCGCCCGATGTGCTGTTCGGGCCGGCGTGGACGATCATCTTCGCGCTGTGTGCGCTGGCCGGGCTGGAGGCGCTGCGGCATGCGCCCGACCGCGCCGCGCGGTGCCGCATCGTCGCGCTGTTCGGCGTCAACGGCACGCTCAACGTGCTGTGGAGCCTGCTGTTCTTCCGCGTCCAACGGCCCGACTGGGCGCTCGCCGAGGTCGGCCTGCTGTGGGCCTCGATCCTGCTGCTGATCGTCGTGCTGCGGCGCCATTCGGCCCGGGCCGGCTGGCTGCTGCTGCCCTACCTGGTCTGGGTCGCGTTCGCCGCGGCGCTGAACCTCGCGGTGGTGCAGCTCAACGGCCCCTTCGGCGCCGGCTGAGCGGCGTCGTCGTATGGACTGGGCGCCGAGCAGCGCGCTGCTGATCGACCTGATCATCGGCTTCACCGTGCTCGAAGGCCTGGCGCTGCTGGCCTACCGGCGCGTCACCGGCGGCGGCGTGCCGGCGCGCGAGTTCGCCGCCAACCTGCTGTCGGGGCTGTGCCTGATGCTGGCGCTGCGCAGCGCGCTCGGCGGCGGCGCGTGGGGCGTGGTGGCGCTGTGGCTGATGGCCGCCGGCCTGCTGCACGCCTTCGACCTGTGGCGCCGCTGGCCGCGGCGCGGCTGAGCGCGCTCAGCCCACCGACGCGGCGGCACGCCGCTCGGTCGCCGCGAGCAGCTCCTCGTCGAGCCGGCGCAACTGCACCAGCACCAGGGCCAGCGTGGCGTGCGGCTTGTCGAGCACGACGTGCAGCGCCATGCCCGGATGGCCGGGCACCGGCCGCAGCAGCAGGTGGTGCTGGCCGAGGGTGACGGTGGCCTCGGGCGGCGTCACGCCCAGGCCGAGCGCGCGGCTGGCCGCCAGCAGCGCGTTGTGCACGTTGTTGCCGTGGCGTGCCAGCTCGTCGGGGCCGGGCCGCGAGCCGGCGTGGCCGAGCGGCACCCCGGTGGCGGTGTCGAAGGCGCAGGCGCTGACCACGCCACCGAGCTGGCCGAGGTCGTGCAGCCAGCGCTCGAGCGGCGCGTCGCGCGGCGGCGGCGCGGCGCCGACCACCGGCATCGGGATCGGCGCCGAGGTGGCCGCCAGCGGCGCCGGTGCACTCCCCAGCGGCACCGGTTCACTCGCCAGCGGCGCCGGTGCGCTGACGCGTGCGGCGGGCGCGCTCGCCAGCGGGGCCGGCGCGCTGTTCAATGGTGCCGGGGCACTGGCCAGCGGCATCGGGGCGCTCGACAAGGGCGCGGGGGCGCTGACCAGCGGCATCGGCATGCTGATCAGCGGCATCGGCCCGCTGGGTGAGCCGAGCGGCATCGGCCCGCTCGTGCCGGCCGCAGGCGTGCCGAGCAGCGGCAGCTTGCTGCCGTCCAGGCCCGGATGGCGGCTGCGCTGCAGCAGGTTCCAGGCCGAGCAGAGGTAGGTCCAGACTTCGGCCGGGCGTGTGACGCGCGGCGTCGGCGTGCAGTCGAGCGAGGTCACGGCTCGGAACCGGGTGATCTCGCTGGACAGCGCCGCGCCGCCGGCCAGCGGCATGAAGAGCAGCCGCCGGCAGGACCAGCCGCCTTGGCGCACGGCGATCTGCCACGGCTCGAGCGCGCTGGCGAGGGCGTGCGCCGGCAGGTCGCCGACCAGCACCACGCCGACCTGGCTGCGCGCCAGCAGCACGCGCGACAGCGCCTGGCGCGACTGCGTGTCGGCGTCGACCGAACTGCAGTACAGCCGCACGCGGTGGCCGTCGGAGGCCGGGCAGTCGACGAACTCGATCGTCGCCAGCACGATGCCGCCGCCGGGCCGCCGGATCACGAGCTTCTGCACCGGCTCGCGGCTGGCGGCGGCGATGCCGGCGAGCAGCTTGCGCGAGGCGCTGGTGCCGAGGTCGTGCACCGCCACGTAGTCGGGCCGCAGGTGGTCGAACTGCTGGCCCATCGCTTCGGCCGGCTCGCAGGCGACGAAGAGCTCGCGGGTGTCGTTGCCGACTGGCTTGCCGATGTCGCGTTCGCCCGGGCCGTCGTCGCTGCCGAACAGGCGCGTGGCGATCTGCGTCTGCACCCGGGTCGCCTCCCAGCCTTGCGAGGGCACGGGCGGGCGGGTCGACGATCGGTCGAAGGGCGACGTCATGGGGCGGGCGCGGCAGCCGGGGAGTACGCGGTCGAGTGTAGTGCGCCGGCCGGGGCGCGCGGAGGGCGTCGATAGAATCGATCGGACGCTGGCGCCATCCGGGCGCGGCCCCGACCCGAGCGCCCCGATGCCGACCCGCCGCGATCCCGAGTCCCGACTGCCGGTGGTGATCGTCGGTGCCGGCCTGGCCGGCCTGACGGTGGCGCTGCAGATCGCGCCCGAGCGGCCGGTCATCGTGCTGGCCAAGCGCCGTCTCGACGAAGGCGCCACCGCCTGGGCTCAGGGCGGCATCGTCGGCGTGCTCGGCAGCGACGACAGCATCGACAGCCACGTGCGCGACACCCAGGCGGCCGGCGCCGGGCTGGTCGACGAGCAGACGGCGCGCTTCATCGCCCACCACAGCGCCGAGGCGGTGGCCTGGCTGGTCGAGCGCGGCGTGCCGTTCTCGGCCGACCCGGAAGGCCCGCTCGGCCTGCACCTCACCCGCGAGGGAGGCCATGCGGTGCGCCGCATCGCCCACGCCGCCGACGCCACCGGCAAGGCGATCCACGACGTGCTGCTCGACGAGGTGCGCCGCCACCCGAACATCGCGCTGCGCGAGCGCTGGATGGCGGTCGACCTGATCACCTCGCGGCATCTGCGCGAGGAGGTCGCGCCGCCGCGCTGCTACGGCGTCTACGCGCTCGACATCGAGACCCAGCGCGTCGAGACGCTGCCGGCCGCCGCGGTGGTGCTGGCCACCGGCGGCGTCGGCAAGGTCTACCGCTACACCTCCAACCCCGACACCGCCACCGGCGACGGCATCGCGATGGCCTGGCGGGCCGGCTGCCGCGTCGGCAACATGGAGTTCATCCAGTTCCACCCGACCTGCCTCTACCACCCGCAGGAGCGCAGCTTCCTGATCACCGAGGCGCTGCGCGGCGAGGGCGCGCACCTGCGGCTGCCCAACCTGGACGGCGAAGCGGGCCGCTTCATGGCCGCCCACGACCCGCGGCTCGAGCTGGCGCCGCGCGACATCGTCGCCCGCGCGATCGACTTCGAGATGAAGAAGCACGGCGTCGACCACGTGTGGCTCGACGCCACGCCGATCGTCGCCGCCAAGGGCGAGGCCTTCCTGAAGGCGCACTTCCCGACCATCCACGCGCGCTGCCTGGCGCTGGGCATCGACATCGCGCGCCAGCCGATCCCGGTGGTGCCGGCGGCGCACTACACCTGCGGCGGCGTCGTCACCGACCTCGACGGCCGCAGCGACCTGCCGGGCCTCTACGCGGTCGGCGAGACCACCTACACCGGCCTGCACGGCGCCAACCGGCTGGCGAGCAACTCGCTGCTCGAATGCGTGGTGCTCGGCCGGACCTGCGCGTCGCACATCCTCGCCAACGCACGCGCCGCTTCGCCGGCGCTGCCGGCCTGGGACGAGAGCCAGGTCGAGAACGCCGACGAGCAGGTCGTCATCGCCCACAACTGGGACGAGCTGCGCCTGCTGATGTGGAACTACGTCGGCATCGTCCGCACCACCAAGCGGCTCGAGCGGGCGCTGCACCGCATCAAGCTGCTCAAGCGCGAGATCGACGACTACTACGGGAGCTTTCGCGTCACGCGCGACCTGCTGGAGCTGCGCAACCTGGTCGACTGTGCCGAGCTGATCGTGCGCTCGGCGCTGAGCCGGCACGAGAGCCGCGGGCTGCACTACAGCCGCGACTACCCGGAGGCGCTGCCGGTGAGCTTTCCGACCATCGTCGGGCGGCGCGGCAAGCGACGCGACGCCGACTGAGCGGCGCGGTGCCTCAGGTGCGCGCGCGCATCAGCACGCGGGCCTGGACGAACTCGAAGGCGTAGGCGACCGCCTCGGCGATCGCGCGCTCGTTGTCGGCACGCTCCTTCTCGCTGAGGTAGAAGGCGAGGTCGACCTCGTGGCGGATGTAGCGCGACGGCAGCCGGTTCAGCGCCACGCAGGCCACGTCGGCCAGCAGGTCCCGGGCGATCTGCGGGTAGCGGCCGTGGCCGGCCAGCACCGCCTCGAACACGGCGCGTTCGTGGTGGTTGTGGATGCTGCTGAAGTCGGTGCTCATGGCTTCAGTGTCGCGGCGGGCCGGCGCGGCCGAAGCCGCGAAATGCGCCGCCGGTGCGCGGCAGTTCGGGCCTTCAGAGCACCCGCATCGAGAAATCGACCGCCTGCACGTCCTTGGTGAGGCGGCCGATCGAGATGCGGTCCACGCCGGTCGCGGCGATGTCGCGCACCTGCTCGAGCCCGACGCCGCCCGATGCCTCCAGCAGCGCCCGGCCGGCCGTCACCACGACCGCCTCGCGCATCTGCGCGAACGTGAAGTTGTCGAGCAGCACGCTCGTCGCGCCGTGGTCGAGCGCCTCGTGCAACTGCGCGAGGGATTCGACCTCGATCTGGATGTCGACGCCGGCGTTCAGCGCCCGTGCCGCCGCCAGCACCTGCGGGATGCCGCCGGCCGCCGCGATGTGGTTCTCCTTGATCAGGATGCCGTGCCAGAGCGCGAGCCGCTGGTTCTGGCCGCCGCCGGTGCGCACCGCGTACTTCTGCGCCTGGCGCAGGCCGGGCAGGGTCTTGCGGGTGTCGAGGATGGCGCAGCCCCTGGGGTTGGGCGAGGCACCGGCGATCGCGTCGACATGGCGGCGCGTCAGCGTCGCGGTGGCCGACAGCAGCTGCAGGAAATTGAGCGCCGGCCGCTCGGCGGCGAGCAGGGCGCGCGCGTCGGCCTCGATCTCGCAGACCAGCGTGTCGGCCGCCATCCACGCGCCTTCGGCGTAGCGCCACTGCAGGTCGGCCTTGGGGTCGAGCGCGTGCAGGCAGTCGGCGAACCAGTGCCGGCCGCACAGCACCGCGGCCTCGCGCACGATCACGCGGGCCCCGACGCGTCGGCCCTCGGGCACGAGGCGGCCGGTCCAGTCGGCGCGGCCGAGATCCTCGAACAACGCGTCGCGGACGTTGCGCGCGCGGGCTTCGTCGAGCGTTTCGTCGTGGTCGAACATCAGAACTGCAGCTTGAAGCCGAGGGTGAGGAGGGTTTCGCCGTGGCCGCGGCCAAGGCTGCCGTCGAGCTGCACGCCGTCGGCGACGTCGCCGCGCGCGCCGAGCTGCAGCGTCGGCCGCTCGCCGCGGCGGCCGAACCATTCGAGGTGCGGCGTCACGCCGCCGACCGGCAGCTCGTAGGCCAGGCCCCAGGTGCCGCCGCTGTCGGCACCGGGGTCCTTGGACGTCCCGAGGTTCAGGTGCGCGCTGCCCGGCCCGAAGGCGTGGCAGCTCAGCACGCCGATCAGGAAGTGGCCGGTGCCCGAGACGCCGCGTGCGCGGGTCGCGCCGACCACGAGTGCCGCGTTGCAGCCATCGTCCCGGCTGGGCGAGAGCTGCCACTTGGCCTGCAGCGCGCCCGAGGTGAGGTGCTCGCGCGTCTCGCGAGTCAGCGTCGCGGCCAGCTCCAGGCCGTCGATCGGCGCGTAGGCCGGCGCGAGGTTGAACTCGCGCGCGCCGCCGTTGCTGCGCGCGTACCAGCTCTCCAGGTGGCCGTGACCGGTGTCGTTGACGCCGGCGTCCTCGACGGCGAGCGGGCGGCCGGCCCAGGCGGGCAGGGCCAGCGTGGCCGCGAGCAGCGTCGCAGCGGACGACCGACGGCTCGTCATGCGGCTCCGATGTTCGGCACGAAGCCGCGCGCCGGCTGGCCGATCGCGCCCGGATTCGCCTTCACGAAATCCAGCATACGCTCGATGCAGCCCTGTGCCTGCGCGCGCGTCGGCTCGGGCACGGTGATCTCGCCGGCGCGGTGTTCGAGGCAGTTCACCAGCCCGGCCAGCCCGTTCATCGCCATCCACGGGCAGTGCGCGCAGCTCTTGCAGGTGGCGCTGTGGCCGGCGGTCGGCGCCTCCAGCAGCGTCTTGCCCGGCGCGAGCTGGCGGATCCGGTGCAGGATGCCGTTGTCGGTGGCGACGATGAAGGTCCGGCGCTCGCTCTTGACCACGGCGTTGAGGATCTGCGAGGTCGAGCCGACCACGTCGGCCAGGTCGATCACGGCCTTCGGCGACTCCGGGTGTACCAGCACCAGGGCTTCGGGATGATCGCGCTTCATCAGCTCGAGTTCCAGGCCCTTGAACTCGTCGTGGACGATGCACTCGCCCTGCCACATCAGCATGTCGGCGCCGCTGTGCTCGGCAATGAAGCGGCCGAGGTGGCGGTCCGGCGCCCACAGGATCTTCCGGCCTTGCTCGTGCAGGTGCTCGACGATCGCGACGGCGCAGGAGCTGGTGACCATCCAGTCGGCGCGCGCCTTCACGGCGGCGCTGGTGTTGGCGTAGACGACCACCGTGCGGTCCGGGTGGGCGTCGCAGAAGGCCGCGAAGTCGTCCGGCGGGCAGCCGAGGTCGAGCGAGCAGGTCGCGTCGAGGTCGGGCATCAGCACGGTCTTTTCGGGCGACAGGATCTTGGCGGTCTCGCCCATGAAGCGCACGCCGGCGACCACCAGCGTCCGGGCCGCATGGTCGCGGCCGAAGCGCGCCATCTCGAGCGAGTCGGACACGCAGCCGCCGGTCTCGAGCGCGAGGTCCTGCAGGTCGCCGTCGACGTAGTAGTGGGCGACGAGGACGGCGTTCTTTTCCTCGAGCAGCGCCTTCGCGCGCGCCTTCAGCGCGTCGCGGCCGGCCGGCGCGAGCGGCTCGGGCACCTTGGCCCAGGCCTGGGCGGTCGAGCAGGCGCCGGCGGCGTTCTGCTTGGTGAAGTCGTAGAGGATATGCGTGCTCATGGCGGGGAGGATTCTCCTATGCCGCGAACGGTCGGGCGCGGCCTCACGACACCGCGCCGAACAGGCGGCGCGGCGTTGCGCCGAGCGTGCGTCTCACCATCGCGCTGAAGGCGCTCGGGCTCGCATAGCCCAGCTCGGCGGCGATCTCGCTCATCGGCCGCTTCTTCGCCGCCAGCGTCAGCGCGCGTGCCAGCAGCACCTGCTGGCGCCACTGGCCGAAGCTGGTGCCGAGCTCGTCGCGGAACAGGCGCGCGATGGTGCGCTCGCTGGCACCGATGTCGCGCACCCAGGCGCCGAGCGTGTCGTGGCGCGTCGGCGCGGCCAGCACGGCCTCGCACAGCGCGCGCAGGCGCTTGTCCGCGGGCATCGCCACGCCCAGCGGCACCGGCGCGGCGCGCTTCAGCTCGTCGGCCAGCAGCGGCGCGACGAGCCGCTCGCGCTCCAACTCGGCGGGCGAGGGCGGGGTGGCGCCGTCGGGTGCGCTCGGCAGGGCCAGCATCAGCGCGCGCAGCAACTCGGAGACCTCCAGCACGCGGCAGTGCTGCCAGTCGCGCAGTTCGGTCTGAGCCGCCTTGCGCGCACCCGGCCCGCAGCAGCCGGGGCGCTGGTGCAGGTACAGCGTGCACAGCTCGGCCGACTCGACGACGGTGACCGCATGCTCGACGCCCGGCGGGATCCACACCGCGCGCGAGGGCGGCACGAGGTAGGTGCCGTTGCCGGTGGTCAGCCGCAGCACGCCGGTGGCCGACCAGGCGAGTTGCGCCCAGGCGTGGCGGTGCGGCTCGACATGCGTGTCCTCGGCCAGCCGGCTGTGCTTGGCGCGCAGCGGCCGCTCGGCCGTCGGCGCGTACAGATGCGGCGTGGACGCGGTCACGCGCTTCAGGCGTGACCGGGCCGGGGATGCTGGCTTTGGCATGAAATCGACAGAAGTTGACCCGCTATCGTAAGCGCGCCGAAGCGACCCTCACTACGATCGGGCCATGGTTTCCACGGACTCCGCTTCCACCCCGTCGCTGCGCGACGACGCCCGCACCATCGGCCTGGTCGGTCTCGCCCACGGCAGCTCGCACTTCTTCCAACTGCTGCTGCCGCCGCTGTTCCCGCTGTTCATCCGCGACTTCGGGCTGAGCTGGTCCGAGGTCGGGCTGCTGGTGACGGTGTTCTTCGTGATCTCGGGGATCGGCCAGGCGCTGGCGGGCTTCGTGGTCGACCGTGTCGGCGCGCGGCCGGTGCTCTACGCGGCGATGGGCCTCTTCATCGCGTCGGCGCTCGCCGCGGCCGGGGCGCAGGGCTACGCGGGGCTGATGGCCTCGGCGGTGCTGGCCGGCCTGGGCAACGCATCCTTCCATCCGGTGGACTTCACCATCCTCAACCACCGCGTCTCGCAGGCGCGGCTGGGCCATGCCTTCTCGGTGCACGGCGTGACCGGCAACCTCGGCTGGGCGGCGGCGCCGGTGTTCCTGGCCGGGGCGGTGGCGCTGTCCGGTTCCTGGCGCGTGGCCTACCTGGGCGCGGCCTTGCTCGGCGCGCTGGTGCTGGCGGCGCTGGTCTGGCAGCGCGACGCGCTCGACGACCGCGCCGGCCGTGCGGCCGCGGCGCGCAAGGCGCTGCAGGCTCCGGAGGAACACCCGCTGGCCTTTCTCAAGCTCGCCTCGGTATGGCTGTGCTTCGGCTTCTTCTTCTGGACCACCGCGGCACTGGCGGCGATCCAGAGCTTCGCCAGCCCGGCGCTTCAGCGCCTGTACGGCCTGCCGCTGTCGGCCACGGCCTTCGTCGTGACCGGCTACATGCTGTGCGCGGCGGCCGGTATCGTGGTGGGCGGCTTCCTGGTCGGCCGCGTGCAGCGGCTGGAGCGCACCATCGGGATCGCCATGACGGCGGCGGCGCTGGTGCTGCTGCTCGCGGCCAGCGGCTGGCTGCCGGGCGGCGTGGCCGCGGTGGCGGTGGCGCTGGCCGGCATCGGCACCGGCCTGGCCAGCCCCTCGCGCGACATGCTGATCCGCCGGGCCGCGCCGCCGGGCGCCACCGGGCGCGTCTACGGCATGGTGTATTCGGGCCTCGACGTCGGCTTCGCGGCGGCGGCGCCGGTGTTCGGCGCGCTGCTCGACCACGGCCATGCGGCCGGCGTGCTGCAGGGCGCGGCGCTGGCGCTGTTCGCGGCGGTGGGGTCGGCGGCCTTGGTGGGCGTGAGCCTGGCGGCCAAGCCGCGGGCCGTGGCAACGCCTGCCTGAGCGCGACGGCCTGGTACGGCATCCGCATGGTGCGTGAACTCAACACCGACTACCTGATCCCGATCGCGTCGATGCTGCCGAGCTACCGCATGGGGCCGCTGGGCGACGGGCCCAAGATCGGCTGCGAGACCTGCCACAAGGGCATGTTCAAGCCGCTCAACGGCGTGAGTCCGCTGACGGACTACATGGCGTTGTCCGGGGTCGGCAAGGTGCCGGGCGGCGTGCCGACGCCGCCGGAGGAGCCCTCGGCAGAGGCCGAGCCCGAGAAGCCTGCGCTTCAAGCCCGGAAGTAGGGAGGCCTGGGATCGGCTGACGGCGCGGCATCGGCGCGAACCGCTTCGTCGTGCCGAGCCGACGCCGAAGGTGCTGGACGGACCTGCCTGATTCCTTCGGTCCGTCGGCCCACACAGTCTCACTTTTGACGGATCATCGCGCGATGCTCCGCTCTATGGCGATCCCGGCAAGCGTTGCCGTGAGTCTGGTCGTCGCGCCGTCGCTGTCGCCGGCCGCCGAGGTCTGGTCCCTGGCGGCCCGCGAAGGCGGCTGTTTCCCGATCTCGACGCTCGAGCGCAAGCTCCCCGACCTGCCGGCCGTGCGTGATCCGCAGGGCTTTGCGGACTACGTCCAGGGCAAGGGCTGGGCTTTCACGCAGAAGCCGCACGTCCTCGGCGCGGGGCGCGCGGTCGAGTTCACGGTCCCGAGCCAGGGCCTCGCGCTGATGTTCGTGACCATCGACCTCTGCATCGCCGGCCCCGGGCCAGGCCGCTGACCGGACAAGCGCTCGCGACGCCCGCCGCGCGGCTACAGTGCCGCCCATGGCGCCGCAGATGCCCCCCCGCCTCGCCGGCCACGCCCTGGTCGAGGCGCTGGTCGCGCAGGGCATCACCACCTGCTTCGGCGTCCCCGGCGAGAGCTACCTCGCGGTGTTGGACGGCTTTCTGCAGCACGCGGACCGCATCCGCTTCATCGCCTGCCGCCATGAGGGTGGCGCGGCCTTCATGGCCGAGGCGCAGGGCAAGTTGAGCGGACGGCCCGGCGTGTGCTTCGTGACGCGCGGGCCGGGCGCGACCAATGCCGCGATCGGCGTGCACACGGCCTTCCAGGACTCGACGCCGCTGGTCCTCTTCGTCGGCCAGGTCGCCGGCGGGCAGCGCGACCGCGAGGCCTTCCAGGAGCTCGACCACCGCCAGGTCTTCGGCCCCGGCACGCTCGGCCTGGCCAAGTGGGTCGGCGAATGCCACAGCGCCGACCGGCTGCCCGAGTACGTCGCGCGCGCCTTCCACACCGCGCTGCAGGGCCGGCCCGGGCCGGTGGTCGTGGTGCTGCCCGAGGACATGCTGATGACGCCGACCGCCGCGCCGGTGCTGCCGCGCGTCAGGCCGGCGCAGGCCTGGCCGGCGCCGGGCGCTTTGAGCGAACTGCGCACGCGGCTGCTGGCCGCGCAGCGCCCGCTGGTGATTGCCGGCGGCAGCGGCTGGGACGCCGCGGCCGCCGCGGCGCTGCAGCGCTTTGCCGAGAACTGGCGCCTGCCGGTGGCCTGCGGCTTCCGCTTCCAGGACAGCTTCGACAACGGCCACCCGCTGTACGCCGGCGACGTGGGCCTGGGCGTGTCGCCCGGGCTGGCGCAGCGCATCCAGGACGCCGACCTGATCCTCGCGCTCGGCGTGCGACTCGGCGAGGCGACGACCAGCGGCTACACGCTGCTGGCCGCGCCCCGGCCGGCGCAGACGCTGGTGCATGTGCACGCCGGGCCCGAGGAGCTGGGCCGCGTCTACGCCGCCGACCTGCTGTTGCAGGCCTCGATGGCCTGCGCCGCGGTGGCACTCGAAACCCTGGCCGCGCCACCCGAGCCGCCGTGGTCGGCCTGGACCGCCGCCGCGCGCGCCGACTACGAAGCCAACCAGCTCGCGCCGCCGGTCGAGCCGCTCGACATGGCCGAGGTCGTGCGGACCATGCAGCGCCTCGCGCCGGCCGACACCGTGTGGTGCAACGGCGCCGGCAACTTCAGCACCTGGCTGCACCGCCACCTGCGCTACCCCGGGCTGCAGCACCACGGCCGCAGCCAGCTCGCGCCGACCTCGGGCGCGATGGGCTACGGCCTGCCGGCCGCGGTGGCCGCGGCGCTGCTGTACCCCGAGCGCACGGCGGTCAACCTGACCGGCGACGGCGACTTCCTGATGACCGGCCAGGAGCTCGCCACGGCCAAGGCCTACGGCGCGAAGCGACTCGTCAACGTGCTGATCGACAACGGCAGCTACGGCACGATCCGCATGCACCAGGAGCGCGAGTTCCCGGGTCGGGTGGTCGGCACGGCGCTCGCCAACCCCGACTTCGCGGCGCTGGCGCAGGCCTACGGCTGGCAGGCGGCGCGCGTCGAGCGCACGGCCGAGTTCGGGCCGGCCTTCGCCGCCGCGCTGGCGAGCGGCGAGCCGAGCATGATCCACCTCGTGCTCGACCTCGAGGCGCTGACCAGCCGCACGAGCCTGAGCGCGCTGCGCGCCGTGGCCTTGCAGCGACAATCCGGCGCTCGTTGACCGCCCCGATCCAGGAGACCCCGCGCATGCGCTCGCTTCGAACCGCCGCCCCGACCCTTGCCGCCGCCGCGCTGCTGATGGGCGCCGCCGTCGCCGCCCCCGACCCGCAGGTGCTCGGCCTGTGGAAGATCGAGCAGGCGCGCGCGGCGCCGCTGCCGCACAAGCTCAACGCCCGCATCGACTTCCGCCCCGACGGCCAGATGCTCGCCCACGGCGGCTGCAACAGCATCACCGGCCGCTACACGCTCGAGGGCAACACGCTCAAGCTCGGCGCGCTGGCCGTCACGCGCAAGATCTGCCCGGACGAGCTGATGGAGCAGGAGGACCGCGTCATCAGCGCGCTGGAGCGCGCCGTCCATGCCCGCGTGCCGCCGCACGGCCTGCTGGAGCTGAAGGACGAACTCGGCACCGTGATGCTGCGCGGGTCGCGCGTGGACGCCGCGCCGGCACAGTGAAGGAGGGCCGATGAGCCACCCCGATTTCGCGACCTGCGACCTCTGCGATACCCACAAGAACGCGAGCGACGGCGCCTTCCGCGTGCTGCCGCCGGTGTTCCGCGACTACGGCGGCGTGCGCAAGTTCTGCGGCCCGGTCAGCACGGTCAAGTGCCACGAGGACAACACGCTGGTCAAGGCGGCGCTCGACGAGCCCGGCCAGGGCCGCGTGCTGGTGGTCGACGGCGGCGCCTGGCTGCGCCGTGCGCTGGTCGGCGGCAACCTCGGCGCGGCGGCGGCCAAGAACGGCTGGGCCGGCGTGCTGGTCGACGGCTGTGTGCGCGACGCGGCGGAGCTGGCGGCCTGCGCGGTCGGCATCCGCGCGCTGGCGCTGATGCCGCTGCCGACCGAGAAGCGCCAGACCGGCCAGCGCGACGTGGCGGTGCAGGTGCAGGGCGTCTGGGTGCGCCCCGGCGACTGGCTTTACGCCGATGCGGACGGCGTCGTGGTGATGGCGGCGCCCGGCTAGCGTTCAGTCGGGTTACCGACCGCGAAGAGGGTGCGGCACTCGTCCGCATCGGCCTCGTCACCGACGCCGGGCAGGGACCGTGCCCGCCCGGCCTGGGACCGGTGCAAGTCCGGCGCGCCCCGCCTCGCGGCGGCGCTCAGCGGCGGCCCAACCACCGCCCCAGTCGGCGGGTCAGGTTGTTGGTCCGCCTGGCCTGGCGAACGACCTTGCGTGCCCGCGGCATCAGGGCTTCCGACAGGTACTCCTGGGCCGCCTGCCGTTCGCCCGTGCGGTGCAGGTAGAGGTAGATGTGCATGAAGCTGTGGAGCAGGTCGACCTTCTTCTGCTCGTCGGGGAGGCCGTTCCAGATGCCGCCTGCATGCGCGCGGTAGGCGGCCGGTTCGATGTCGCCGAGGTACTTGCCGGCCCCGTGGTGACCAAGCAGGACGGTGAAGAAGATGTCCCGGTTGGTGACCTGGAAGTACTCCGGGGGGAAGGACCGGACGACGTTGCGGAAGCAACGCGTCAGCGTCAGTGTCCAGGCCCCCTTCTTCAGCTCGGTGGCGCTCAGGTCGCGCTGCAGCTTGGGTGGGCACTTGGACGGCGCGAGCATCCTGCCGGTCTCGTCGACGATCTTGGCATCGTGGTAGCAGACGACGTAGCCCGGGTTCGAGGCCAGGAACTGCACCTGCTTGTGGAGCTTGCGCGGGTCGACCCAGTAGTCGTCGCCTTCGCAGGTCGCGATGTAGCGCCCGCGGGCCAGCGGGATCACGAACGAGCCCAGCGGGGCGAGGCCTTGCGAGCGCTGGTTCTCGGTCTGCAGGATCGCGCGGATCAGGGACGGATGCCTGGCGCGGTAGGACGCCACGATGTCGGCCGTGCCGTCGGTCGAGGCGTCGTCGTGGACGATGATCTCGACCGGGAAGGTGGTCTCCTGCTGGAGGAAGGCGTCGAGGCACTCCCTGATGAAGCGCGCATGGTTGTAGGTCAGGCAGCAGATGCTCAGCAGCGGTGGCGTGCCTTCGGGCCAGACCTGCTGGCCGATCGCCAGCGGCTGGGGGCGTGCGGCGAGCGCCTCGGCGCCTTCGGGCTCGGGTGGGGGGTGAGCCGGCTCGGTCATCTCGGGGCCTCGTCGGCCGACGGCGTCGACGGCAGCGCCGCTGCAGCGGCGTCGACATCGACCTGGACGTGGTGGCCGATGTCGTCCATGTACAGGTCGCGCTCGGCCAGGGTGCCGAACGCGAGCAAGGCCACGCCGATCGTCGTGTGCGAACCGGCGTACGCAGCGACCGGATCGCCGCACGTTCTGAACACGCAGAGGTCGAGCAGCCTCGGGCGGACCGCTGCACTCAGGCGCAGGCCCAGGAAGCGCCCGGCATGCTCGGCATGCAGCACGTAGTGCGCGCCAGGGTCCCGTCGCAGGGCGTCGGCGTCGCCGTCCGTCCGGATCCCGAAGGCGCCGTCCAGCACCCGGTGGACGAAATCGAAGCCGGTCAGGTGCTGCTGGATCACCGGCACATGGTTGCCGCCGTTGCGCGGCGCCAGCTCGATCAGATGCACCGTGCCGGCCGCGGCCACGCGGGCTTCGATGTTGACCGGGCCGTCCGTGTAGCCGGCGGCGCGGGCGAGGCATTCGACCTGCAGGGCCAGGTCCGCCAGCACGGCCTCGCCGTGGCGGCAGGGCCAGCGCGTGGAGATCGGGATGCGGCGGCCCATCCGCGTGTACAGCACATGGTCGCCCGGGTAGTGGTGCACCAGTCGGCCGTCCTGCAGGTAGCCGTCGCCGTGGATCTGCGCACCGTCGATGTACTGCTCGACGATGCATCGTTGCCGCCGCGAATGCGAGAGCGCCAGGCCGACCGCGTCGGCCAGTCCGCCTGCGCCCGGGTCGAGCACCGTGACCCCCTTGCTGCCGCACGAGTCGACCGGCTTGACGATGTGGCGCGGCCCGGCCGCTGCCAGCTCGGCGGCCAGCCCGGCCAGGTCCCGCGCCTCGTGGGCCGTCACGACACGGCTGGCCGGCGTCGGCAGACCCGCGGCGCGCATCAGGTCGCGAAAGGCCTGCTTGTCGCCCAGGCGTTCGACCGCGGCCGGCCGGGCGCCGGGCAGTCCCAGCGCGTCGGCGGTGTGGGCGACGGCCGGCAGCGCGGGATCGGAGGCGAAGGTCGCGACGGCGTCGATGCCGATGCGGCGGGCCAGCGCCAGCATGCCCTCGGCGTCGGTGGTGCTGACGTCGTGGTATTCGTCGGCCAGCCGGTGGCCGGGGTTGTCGGGCCGGTAGTCGGCGGTGATGACGTGCAGCCCGCGCGCCTTGGCCGCCCGGATCAGCGGCAGCTGGAAGTGCGACCCGCCGAGGATGAGGAGGCGTGGCTTCATGCGCCTAGATGCGCAGCCGGTCGATCTGGTCACTGCTCAGGCGCGACCGTCGCGCGGGGTTGCCGCGGTAGATGCCGTCGGGCTCGGTGTCGACCGTCAGCACGGCACCGGCCGCGACGAAGCAGCGTGGCGCCACGCGCACGCCGCTGCAGACGGTCGCGGCCAGGCCGATCACGCAGCGATCGCCGAGCACGGCGCCTCCTCCGACCGTGGCATGCGCCGCGATGAAGCCATGGTCGCCGACCTGGACGTCGTGGGACAACAGCGCGCCCGACCGGACGATGCAGTTCTCGCCGAGCCGGACGAAGGGCTGGATGACCGCGGCCTCGTACACCATGCTGTTGTCGCCGAGCAGCAACTCGGCCGGCGCCAGCGCCCGGGGCGAAAGGTGGTTGACGAAGCGGTAGCCATTCCGGCGGCCCTCGTCCAGGATGCGGGCTCGCAGGCCGCACATGCCGCGCCAGCCGATCGGCGCCAGCATCGCATGATGGCTCGGCGGGTGCGTGGTGGCGATGTCTTCGAAAGCGACCACCGGGAGATCGTCGATGCGTGCGGCGTCGATGCAGCGACGGTGCACGGTCAGTGCGCAGACCTCGTGGCCGGCGTCTCGCGCGAGCGTGTACGCGGCCAGTCGCGACAGCCCTCCGGTTCCGAAGATCAGCAGGCGCATGCTCGTTCGCTGGGCTGGGGCTCAGTGCATGCGGGATCGGTAGAACGACGCGGCCGGTTCGTGCTCGAGCAGCGGGGCGATCGCCTGCCCCAACCGGATGTCGGACAGGGAGTTGACCTCGATGATCTTGAAGCCGTCGTCGGTGATGGCGATGTCGTAGCCCATGTGGGCCAGTTGCGGGAAGGCTCGGCCGATCGCGAAGAGCTCATGCCTGATCATCGCCCAATGGGGCAGGACGAAGCCCTCGATCGGCTCCGCGGTGTCCGGGTGGGCGCCGACCGGCTCGACCGATCGGCCGACGAGCCGCCGCGGCCCGAACAGCCGACCGGTGTCCAGGTCGACCCCGCAGAAGATCCCGCCTGCGCCCGCGCTGTCGGCCGCGCCGCTGGCCGCCAGGCCGAAGCGCATGATCGATGCGATCAGGGCCGGCGCATGGCCGTCCGGGTTGATGACGACCATGCGCAGCAGGTTCGCCGTCTCGGGGTAGATGCGTCGGATGAGGTGATGGGCTTGCACGTAGTCGGTGACGAGGTAGTCGTCGAAGCCGCTGATCAGCTCCGAAACCTCCGACCGCGACCGCGCCGCGCCCAGGATGCGGAACGTGCCTTCTCGATGCTCGAGCTTCATGAAGCCCTTGCCCCCCGATCCGGACACGGGCTTGGCCGCGAGCCGCCCCCTCGACTCCAGGAGCCCGATCACCTCATCGACCGTGGCCTCGGCGTCGTTCGGATGCGGGCAGTCGCGCAGGCGCAGGATGCGGCCCTTGCGGACGTGGTAGTGGTAGCCGGGAAGGTGGCGGGCGTAGGCGTCGAAGGTGTGGCGGAGGGTCAGCTTGTCGTCGATCCAGTGGCTGTACGCTCCGTTGAGGGGGTGCATCTTCAGGTAGGCGAAATACGGCAGGTAGCGGTGGGCGTTGGCCGCGTCGAGGCCGTATCGATGGATGGATTCGCTCAGGAAGCCTCGGCGGTAGCACCAGAGCTTGTCGCGCAGCGTCGCGCCTTCGTGGTCCAGAAGATCCTCGCAGAGGTCCCTCCACAGGATCGTTGCCATGTACCGCGAGTAGCCACGGCGCCGGATCAGCCGCTCGGCGAGTCGGTTGACGAGTTTCCGAATCAATCGACACCTCCTTCGGTCCGGGCCACGGGGCCCCCACGGACCACCTCGACCACGCGGGCGATGTCGCGGTCCGTCAGCTCCGGATGCATCGGCAGGCAGATCACCTGGCCTGCCACCGCGTGGGCGACGGGCAGGTTGCGGCGCTGCGCCGACGCGAGCCCGCGGTACATCGGGAAATCCGAGACGAGCGGGTAGAAGTAGCGCCGTGCGTGGATGTTCGCCGCGCGCAGCCGCGCGTACAGCGCGTCGCGGCTGCACGGATGCTCGGGGCCGACCAGAATCGGGAAGTAGGCGCAGTTGGTCACGCGCTGCCCGGTCGGGGCCACGCAGCGGATCCCCGCGGTGCCGTGCAGCAGCCTGCGGTAGCTCGCGTCGATGCGGCGCCGCCTCGCCAGCACGTCGTCGATGTGCTCGAGCTGCAGCAAACCCAGCGCGGCGCTGAACTCGTTCATCTTGCCGTTGATGCCGGGCGCGACCACGGTGGTTTCGTCGACGAAGCCGAAGTTCTTGAGGTGGTCGATGTGCTGCTTGGTCTGCGCGTCGCGGCACACCAGCGCGCCGCCCTCGAAGGTGTTGAAGACCTTGGTGGCGTGGAAGCTCAGCGCCGACAGGTCACCGTGCCTGAGCACGCTGCCGCCCTCGCACTGCACGCCGAAGGCGTGGGCCGCGTCGTAGATGACCTTCAGGCGGTGGCGGTCGGCGATGGCCTGGATCGCGTCGACGTCGCAGGGGTTGCCGTAGCAGTGCACCGGGACGATGGCCGAGGTGTGGGGCGTGATCGCCGCCTCGATCCTGCGGGGGTCCAGGTTCAGGGTGCGTGGATCGATGTCGACGAACACGGGCTCCAAGCCGTTCCAGAGCAGCGCATGCGAGGTGGCGACGAAGGAGAAGGGCGTGGTGATGACCTCCCCGGTGATGCGCAGGGCCTGCAGTGCCGTGACGAGCGCCAGCGTGCCGTTGGCGAACAAGGCCAGGTGCTCGACACCCAGGTAGCGCTGCAGCGCCTGCTCGAACTGCTGGTGGAACGGTCCCTTGTTGGTCAGGATCCTGCGCTGCCAGATCTGGGCCAGGTAGGGTATGAACTCATCGAGCGCCGGCAGGAAAGGCCGAGTGACCTGCAGGGGTGGGTCGTCGGTCGGATCGTGCATGGGAGCTCGCCCGGTCGCCTCAAGCCGATCGATTGAGGCAGGGCATCGCCTGCCCTGTCCATGGGCGACCGAGAAATCGGCAGAGCGACTGCATCGCGCCGTCGTCCGCCAGGTTGAGGACGAGCAGATCGTCAGGGCGGTGGCGGAAGTAGTCCTGCACGCGTTCGTTGTGGCGGCGGTAGTGGGCTTTGTAGAGGTCTTCCCGGAAGAGATCCTCTTCGGCCGGCCCGTGGACGAGCTCCTTCACGCGCCAGATCCAGCCCGGGAACACGTAGGGGTCGGCCTTCAGCTCGTCGGGGGTCGGCAACCGGCCATGCCCAAGCCGCTGCGTATGGAAGCGGATGAACGATTCGTACCACTCGTCCTCGGAGGACCGCACCGTCAGGATGAACTTCGAGCCCGGGAACGCTGCGTCCATCGCCTGGAAGGTGTAGTCGTGACTGAAGGGCACGTCCTGGAAGGCGTCGGCACTGCGGCAGTAATCGATCAGCCGGCGGAAATCGCGGCGCCCCCAGTCTTCGATCAGCGCCTCGGCGGTACGCTGATGCCCCACCCGGTAGCCCAGAGCGCGCAAAGCTGCCGCGAGCGACGTCGTTCCGGTCTTGTTGCGCCCGACGCAAAAGACTTTCGACGTCGCCTGCCCGGCGTCGGGGCGACGCCGGGCAGCGCCCGCCCCGGATCGAGTGGGTAGGCTGTCGCCGTTTCGCCAGAACCTCCCGAGAAAACGGATCATCGTTGCTTCGTGCGCATCGTTCGCTTCGACCATCGCCTCGGGACGACCCGGCCAAGCCCACCGGGCCTAACCCCTCACCGGCATGGCGACGGCGGCCCTGCACGACCACCGTGCCTGGCGTACGACAAGCCTAACTCAGGCTGCGGCTCGTCAAGGCCCCTAGGCTCCGCTGAACGTCAGCCCTGCGTGGAGTGGACGAGTTCGCGCACCCGCGGGTAGATCTGCTGCACCCAGCGCCGCCCACTGAACACGCCGTAGTGCCCGACGCCGAGCTGCACATGATGGGTCTTGCGCCAGGGCGCGAGGCCGCTGCAGAGGTCGTGGGCGGCGACGGTCTGGCCGATCGCGCAGATGTCGTCGCGCTCGCCCTCGACGGTGAAGAGCGCGGTGCGGCGGATCGCCCGCGGCCGCACCAGGCGGCCGCGGCAGCGCAGATTGCCCTGGGCGAGCGCGTGGTCCTGGAACACGAGCTTGACGGTCTCCAGGTAGAACTCGGCCGGCAGGTCGTTGACGGCGAAGTACTCGTCGTAGAAGGCGCGGGTGGCGTCGGCCTTCTCGGTCTCGCCCGCGACGATGTGCGCATGCAGGTCGGCGAAGGCCTTGCGGTGGCGCTCCGGGTTCATGCTCATGAAGGCGCTGAGCTGCAGGAAGCCCGGGTAGACGCGCCGCCCGGCCCCGGCGAAGCGCGCCGGCACGCCGTGCACCAGGTTCGTGTCGAACCAGGCGATCGGCTTGCTGTTGGCGAGCTCGTTGACCGCGGTCGGGTTGACGCGCGTGTCCACCGGCCCGGCCATCAGCGTCATCGACCGTGGCTGCGCCGGGTCGTCGTCCTCGGCCATCAGCGCGGCCGCCGCCAGCACCGGCACGCAGGGCTGGCAGACCGCCAGCACATGGCAGCCCGGACCCATGCGCTGCAGGAAGGCTATGAGGTGCTCGATGTAGTCGTCCAGCCCGAAAGGGCCGTCGGACAGCGGCACGTGGCGGGCGTTGTGCCAGTCGGTGATGTAGACGTCGTGGTCGGCCAGCAGCGTGCGCACGGTGTCGCGCAGCAGCGTCGCGAAGTGGCCCGACAGCGGCGCGGCGACCAGCACGCGCGGCTGGTCGGCGGGCGCGCCCTCGCGGGCGAAGCGCAGCAGCGTCGCGAAAGGCGTGCGCTGCACCACCTCCTCGCGCACCGGCAGCGTGCGGCCGTCGACCTGCACCGAGGTGATGCCGAAGTCGGGCCGGTGGTGCGTCAGCCGGATGCGCGAGAACACCTCCCAGCTCGCCGCGAGCTTGCGCGCCGACGGCAGCGGCGGCAGGCCCATCCAGCCCTGGCCCAGGTAGGACGCCGCGGTGCGCGCGGCCAGCTGCGACGGGGAGAGCAGGTCGGCGTGAACTTGGTAGGTGTCGTAGATCATCGGCAGCGCCTCCGGCGCGTCCGGTCGCGCGCCACGGCCCGTGGCAGGCAAGTTGCGCGCCACGGCCGGGCGCGCACCGCGCTGGCACAGCGATTGCGGTGCACCGCGGCACCTTCACGAGGCAGGGACCATGGCCAAGGCGACGCTCACCCTCAGCAGCAAGAACTACTCGTCGTGGTCGCTGCGCGGCTGGCTGCTGGCGCGATTTGCCGGGCTGGACTTCGACGAGCGCATGGTCGCCACCGACGACGCCGGCGCGCGCGCCGAAATCCTGCTGCTCGCGCCGTCCATCCTGGTGCCCTGCCTGACGCACGGCGCCGTGAAGGTCTGGGACACGCTGGCGATCGGCGAGTACCTGAACGAGATCAAGCCGCAGGCCGGGCTGCTGCCGGCCGACCGCGCGGCGCGTGCGCACTGCCGCGCGGTGTGCGGCGAGATGCATTCGGGCTTCGTGTCGCTGCGCTCGGCGCTGCCGATGAACCTGAAGGGGAGCTTTCCGGGCTACAAGGTCTGGAGCCGGGCGCAGACCGACATCGAGCGCGTGCTCGAGATCTGGCGCGACTGCCTGGCGCGTTACGGCGGGCCCTGGCTGTTCGGCGAGCGCAGCATGGCCGACGCGATGTACGCGCCGGTGGTGACGCGCTTCAAGACCTACGACGTGCGCATGGACGACCCGGTGCTGGCCGACTACTGCCTGCGCGTGATGGCGATGCCCGAGATGCAGGAGTGGATCGCCGCAGCCCGCCTGGAGCCGGAACAGGTCGACGAGCTCGAAGTGGAATTCTGAGCCGCGGACTCAGAACCAGCCCGTGGGCGCCGGCACCTCGCAGGGCGGATCGACGTCGATGGTCTTGAAGTCTGCCGGGCCGACGATCTCCAGGTACTCCATGTCGGGCGAGTAGTCGAACAGGAAATGCCGCACGCCGGGGCGCTGGTGCACGCAGTCGCCGGCCGAGACCAGCGTCTCCTGGTCCTCGTACATGAACCGGGCCCAGCCGCGCAGCATGATCACGATGTGGAACTCCGCCTCGTGTCGGTGCCAGCCGGTGCCTTTCTCCGGTGCGTTGTGCGCGATCACGAGCTGCGCGATCACCTTGCCGTGGGTCGCGTCGGCGATGCCGAGGTCGCGGTAGAGGAAGAAGTCGCGCAGCCCGTCGCGGCGGAACGCGGTGTCGGTCGGTTTGACGTGCGAGAACTGCGTGGCGGTACGCTCGAGCATGGCAGGCCTCCGGGTGGCAGGAATGCCTTGCTGCTATGCACAAAACGTTCCTGCGCACGGGCCGGACGGGGCTCGACCCTGCAGCATCGAACCGGCGGTGAAGCAGGCGTTCAGCCCGGCGTGCCGATGGCGACGAGGTGCAGCACCCAGGCCTGCCGCGGGTCGACGCCGACCAGCGCGGCGGCTTCATCGTCGTAGAAGGCTCCGACCGAACAGGCACCGAGGCCCAGCGCCTCGCAGGCCAGGTAGGCGCGTTCGCCCACCAACCCGGCCTCGAGCAAGGCATGGCGGTAGCCACGTGCCGGGCCGTCGGCGTCGGCCGCGGCGAGGGCGCGGTCCATCGACAGCAGCAGCAGCACGGCGGCGTCGCCGACCACGTCCTGCTCGAGTGCCGCCGCGCGGCTGGCGGCGCGTGGGCGCGCCGGCGCTGTCCCCGCGTGCAGCCTGCGCCGCTCGGGCGCCCAGCGGTAGGCGCCGGGCGCCAGGCTGATCACCCCATGCACGACGAGATCGAGCCGCAACGCGGGCGACAGCCGCGGGCGGCCCAGCGCCAGCGCATCGAGCAGGGCCGCCAGCGCGGCGAGCGGCAGCGGCCGGGCGGCGAAGCGGCGCACCGAGCGGCGTGCGGCGATCGCCGCAAGCACGTCGTGAGGCGGCAGCGCGGCTGGAGGGAGCGGATGCACGACATCCGCCGGCGGCGGGAGCGGCGCCGGCCTTGGCAGCGGCGCGGTGGCGGCGCGCAGCGAGCTGAGGCGGTGCATCGCGACCGTCAGCTCGGCCGGCGTGGTGGTCTTCAGGACGGCGAGGGTGGGCGGCAGCGCGGCGACCGTGGCCGACGAGGCAGGCCGACCCGTGTCGGTGTCGACCATCACCACCGCCAGCACGCCTTCGACCGATTCGTCCAGGCCGAGCGCAGCCGCGAGCGGCACTTCGTCGAAGCGCGCGAGCGGCCGCGGACGCAGGCCCAGCGCGGCGAGCGAGACGAGCAGGTTCTCCAGCGCATGCCCCAGGTCGGCGAGCACGTAGCGGTAGCAGCGGTCGCGGTACTTATGGCCCGTGCGTCCGAACACGGCGGTGGCGACGATCGCGGCCACCGTGCCGGTGTCGTCGGGCAGTCCGAGCGCGACGGCGTCCGGTGCCGTGTCGGCGAGCCGCTCCAGCGCGTGGTCGAGGGCGTCGTGGTGCCACAGGCCCGGCGGCAGCCCGGTGACGCGCCAGGCGGCGACGTAGAGCTCGGTCGAGAACAGCGCGCCCGACGAAGGCGAGGCCCGCAGCGGCACCCCGCCGCGCGTGCTGGTCACGCCGGCGGTGTGCCACAGCGCGCAGCCGAGTGCGGCCACCGAAGGGCCTATCGCGGGGTCCAGCGGCGATGGCAGTGGGATGCGCGGCCGCTCGGGCTCGCGACGGAAGCGCGGGGGCGGCTCCTGCCACCCGCCCGCGGCGCGCAGCAGCACGCCGCCGCGGGTGTGCGAGGTGTGCGCATGGAAACGCTCGACGAGCCGAAGTGACACGAGGGCCGCGTCCTCGTGGTGATCGGCCCCGTCGGCCGCCAGGTCCAGCCTCAGCTCGCTGCGACCCTGGCGCAGCCCGAGCCAGAACGCCGCACCCAGCGCGAGCAGCATCGCCGCGGCTGCCGCCAGCCGGCGGCGCGCCGGCGGCGCGGGCTCCGGCACCGCGCGGCGATGCATCAGGTGCCGCCAGGCCGTCGGCAGGTTGAAGGCCAGATGCACCAGCACGAGCAGCACCGTGGCGTAGCCGAACAGGTAATGCCAGTCGAACACCGGCAACTGCTGGTTGGCGACCCAGAACACACCCAGGCCGGCGGTCGTCAGCACGTAGACCGCCAGCAGCAGGCTGGCGACGACGTTCAGCGTGCGCTTCGTCGGCGGGCGGCGGCGCCATGCCCGCAGCAGCGCCCAGGCGGCAAGCGCCAGCAGCGGCAGTGCGACCAGGAGCACTTTGGACATCGCCTCGATTCCGCAAGCCCTGTGATCATGAAGGCTTTTGAAGTCGACGTGGTCGCTCTCACGGCCGCAGGACCTCGAGCAGGCGGTCCAGCCCGCCGGCCTCGATGCTCACCATCGCCTGCTCGCGCACCTTGGGCTTGGCGTGGTAGGCCACGCTCAGGCCGGCCGCGCCCATCATCGGCAGGTCGTTGGCGCCGTCGCCGACGGCGATCGCCTCATCCGGCTCGCAGCCGATGTGCGAGCAGGTCCACAACATCATCCGGCGCTTCTCGGCGCCGTCGCAGATGTCGCCCCAGGCCTGGGGCAGCACGCGGCCGGTCAACCGGCCGTCCTCGATCTCCAGCACGTTGCTGCGCGTGAAATCGAGCCCGAGCCGGTCGCGGACGCGGTCGGTGAAGAAGGTGAAGCCGCCGGAGACCAGCAGCGTCTTCAGCCCGGCCGCCTGGCAGGCGCGCACCAGCGTCTCGGCGCCGGGGTTCAGGTGCAGGCGCTGGGCGTAGACCTCGTGCAGTGCCGCTTCCGGCACATCCTTCAGCAGCGCGACGCGGCGGCGCAGGCTGTCCTTGAAGTCGGCGATCTCACCGCGCATCGCGGCCTCGGTGATCGCCGCGACCTCGGCCTTGCGGCCGGCGGCGTCGGCGATCTCGTCGATGCACTCGATATCGATCAGCGTCGAGTCCATGTCGAAGGCGATCAGCCGGAAGTCGGCGAGCCTCAGCGGCGGCGTGAAGCCGCGGACGAGGAGGCCCGGGGCGAACTCGATCGTGTTCGTCGTCATGCGGGAACCGGTGTGGGTGTGCCCAGCGAGCGCAGCACGTCGCGCACGAACTGGGCGCGGTCTTTCGGGTCGGGCAACGCCTTCTCGATGCGCAGCTTGTCGTTGCCGGCCAGCTTGATGTGGCGGTTCTTCTGCACCAGCTCGATGATGCGCATCGCGTCGATCGGCGCCTTGGGGCGGAAGCTGAGGCTCATCGCCTGCGGGCCGGCGTCGATCTTCTGCACGCCGTAAGGCTTGGCCTGCACGCGCAGGCGGTGCAGGTCGAACAGGGTCTGCGCCTGGGCGGGGAGCTTGCCGAAGCGGTCGACGATCTCTTCGAGCATCGCGTCGATCTTGTCGAGCTGGTCGGCGGTGGCCAGGCGCTTGTAGAGCGACAGGCGCACATGCACGTCGCCGCAGTAGGCGTCGGGCAGCAGCGCGGGGGCGTGGAGATTGACCTCGGTGCCCGCGTTCGGCGGGTTCAGCAGGTCGGCGACGTCGGCGCTGCGGCCGGCCCGCAGCTCGCGCACCGCGGCGGCCAGCATCTCGTTGTAGAGCTGGAAGCCGACCTCCATCATGTTGCCGCTCTGGTGCTCGCCCAGCACCTCGCCGGCGCCGCGGATCTCGAGGTCGTGCATCGCGAGGTAGAAGCCGCTGCCGAGTTCCTCCATGTCCTGGATCGCCTGCAGGCGTTGCGCGGCCTGCTTGGTCAGGCCCTCGACGTCGGGCACCAGCAGGTAGGCATAGGCCTGGTGGTGCGAGCGGCCGACGCGGCCGCGCAGTTGGTGCAGCTGCGCGAGGCCGAACTTGTCGGCGCGGCTCATCACGATGGTGTTGGCGGTCGGCACGTCGATGCCGGTCTCGATGATGGTCGAGCACAGCAGCAGGTTGTGCTTCTGCGCGACGAACTCGCGCATCACGCGCTCCAGCTCGCGCTCGGGCATCTGGCCGTGGGCGACCGCGATGCGCGCCTCGGGCAGCAGCTCGGCCAGCTTGCTGCGGCGGTTCTCGATCGTCTCGACCTCGTTGTGCAGGAAGTAGACCTGGCCGCCGCGCTTCAGCTCGCGCATCACCGCCTCGCGGATCACGCCGTTCATCTCGGTGCGCACGAAGGTCTTGATCGCGAGGCGCCGCTGCGGCGCGGTGGCGATCACGGAGAGATCGCGCAGGCCTTCGAGCGCCATGCCCAGCGTGCGCGGGATCGGCGTGGCGGTCAGCGTCAGCACGTCCACTTCCGCGCGCAGCGCCTTCATCGCCTCCTTGTGGCGCACGCCGAAGCGGTGCTCCTCGTCGATGATCAGCAGGCCCAGGTTCTTGAACTTGGTGTCCTGGCTCAGCAGCTTGTGCGTGCCGATCACGATGTCGATCGTGCCGTCGGCCAGCCCGGCGAGCGCGGCCTTGATCTCCTTGGGCGAGCGAAAGCGCGACATCTCGGCCACCTTGACCGGCCACTTGGCGAAGCGGTCGGCGATGTTCGCGTAATGCTGCTCGGCCAGCAGCGTGGTCGGCGCGAGCAGCGCGACCTGCTTGCCGCCGGTGACGGCGACGAAGGCGGCGCGCAGCGCGACCTCGGTCTTGCCGAAGCCGACGTCGCCGCAGACCAGCCGGTCCATCGGCTTCGGGCTCACCAGGTCCTGGATCACCGCGTGGATCGCGGCGCGCTGGTCGGGCGTCTCCTCGAAGCCGAAGCTCGCCGCGAAGGCCTCGTAGTCCTGCGGCGAGAAGCGGAAGGCATGGCCCTCGCGCGCCGCGCGCCGGGCGTAGAGGTTCAGCAGCTCGGCCGCGGTGTCGCGCACCTGCTCGGCGGCCTTGCGCTTCGCCTTGTCCCACTGGCCCGAGCCGAGCCGGTGCAGCGGCGCCTCGTCGGCGCTGACGCCGGTGTAGCGGCTGATCAGCTGCAGCTGCGACACCGGCACGTAGAGCGTCGCTTTGTCGGCGTACTCGAGGTGCAGGAACTCCGACGGTCCGTCGCCGATGTCGATGTTGATCAGCCCGACGTAGCGGCCGATGCCGTGGCTGGCGTGCACCACCGGGTCGCCGACCTTCAGCTCCGACAGGTCCTTGATCAGCGCATCGACATCGCTGGTGGCCTCCTGCTTGCGACGCCGGCGCACGGTGGGTGCGGCGTCGAACAACTCGGTCTCGGTGACGAACTGGATGTCGCCTTCATCGCCATCTCGGGTCCAGAAGAACCCCGCGGCCAGCGGCGCGACGGTGATCGCATAACGGTGGTCGCTGGCCTCGAAGGCGGCCAGCGACTCGACCGCCGGCGGCTCGAGCTGGTGGTCGCGCAGCAGCTCGAGCAGGCTCTCGCGCCGGCCCTCGCTCTCGGCCACCAGCAGCACGCGGTGTTCCGTCTTCGCGAGGTGCAGCTCGAGCTTGCGCAGCGGGTCGGGCGTGTTGCGCTCGACCGCGAGGTCGGGCAGCGGGCGCGCCCACTCGACCGGCTCGGGACCGCGGACCGACAGCACCGCCTGCTCGTTAGCCCGCGTGAAGAAGGCCTCCGGCGGCAGGTAGACCGCCTGCGGCGGCAGGATCGGCCGCTCCGGGTCGTGCTGCAGGAAGCGGTGGCGCTCGCGCGTCTCGCCCCAGAACTTCTGCAGCGCGGCGTCGACCTCGCCGTGCAGCACCACGCGCGCCTGAGGCCCGAGGTAGTCGAAGATCGTCGCCGTCTGGTCGAAGAACAGCGGCAGGTAGAACTCGATGCCGGGCGGTGCCAGCCCGGTGCCGATGTCCTTGTAGACGCGCGAGCGCGTCGGGTCGCCGTCGACCTGCTCGCGCCAGCGCGCGCGGAAGGCATTACGCGCGGCCTCGTCCATCGGGAACTCGCGGCCCGGCAGCAGCCGCACCTCGGGCACCGGGTAGAGGCTGCGCTGGGTGTCGGGGTCGAAGGTGCGGATCGAGTCGACCTCGTTGTCGAACAGGTCGACCCGGTAGGGCACGTTGGAGCCCATCGGGAACAGGTCGATCAGCCCGCCGCGCACCGCGTACTCGCCGGGCGACACCACCTGGCTCACGTGCTGGTAGCCGGCCAGCGTGAGCTGGGCCTTGAGCCCGGCCTCGTCGAGCTTCTGCTTCTGCTTGAAGTGGAAGGTGTAGGCGGCCAGGAAGGCCGGCGGCGCCAGGCGCACCAGCGCCGTCGTGGCTGGCAGCAGCGCCACGTCGAGGTCACCGTTCTTCTGGGCCTGCAGGATGCGCCACAGCGTCGCGAGGCGCTCCGAGATCAGGTCCTGGTGCGGCGAGAAGCTGTCGTAGGGCAGTGTCTCCCAGTCGGGGAACACCGCCACGCGCAGTCCGGGGGCGAAGAAGCCCAGTTCCTCGGGCAGGCGCTGGGCGTCGGCCGGCTCGGCGGTGACGATGGCGGTGAGCTGCCGCTCGGCCGCGCGCGCCTGCGCGAAGCGCGCCAGCAGCAGGGCGTCGGCCGAGCCGAGCGGGCGCGGCAGCTGGAAGCGTTTCCCGAGGGCGGGCGAGGGGAGTTGCATCGAAGTCGGTGGCGACAAAACAGAGCGCCCCGCGGCGGCAGCGGCGGGGCACTTCATCATTGTAGGCAGCCGACCTTGACCGGGCCGTGTCCGGGATCGCGACCCCAACTGCGGCGCCGAGGCCGCCCGCATGCTGTGCCGCACCCAGCCCTACGATGCGCTAGACTTGTACAAGTTCTTGTGAAGGAGTGCGTCCATGCACCAGCCCAACGTTCACGAGGTGCGTGAGAACCTCGCCCAATACCTGGCCGCGGCCGAGCGCGGCGAGGAGGTGCTGATCTGCCGGCGCAACCAGCCGGTCGCCCGTTTGGTGGCGATCGAGCGGGCGCCGCTGCGCAAGCCACGGCCCATCGGCAAGGCGGCCGACGCCGGGCAGCCTGTGCCGGCCTCCTTCTTCGAGCCGCTGCCCAACGCGCTGCTGGGTGCCCTGGCCGGTCAGGCCGAGGCCGGCGACCCGCTGGCCGTGCCGCCACGCCCGCGTGCCCGGAGGCCGCGCGCGTGAGGTTGCTGCTCGACACCTGCAGCTTCCTTTGGGCGGTGCGCGGTGACGCGCAGCTCAGCACCGAGGCTGCGGCGCTGTTCCGTGACCCGGCCAACGAAGTCTTTCTTTCGGCCGTCTCGGCCTGGGAGATTGCGATCAAGCATGGCCTGGGCAAGCTGCCGCTGCCGGATCCGCCGGCACGCTACGTGCCGCGCGAGCGCGAGCGCCATGGCATCGAGGCCTTGCCGCTGCAGGAGGCCGACACGCTGCTGCTCGACCGCTTGCCGCCCGTACACGGCGACCCCTTCGACCGTCTGCTGATCTGCCAGGCGGTGCAGCACGGCATGACGCTGCTGACGCCGGACCCGATGATCCAGCGCTACCCGGTGCCGGTGCGGTGGTGAGCACGATGACGACCTGCCATGCCCTTGTCCCCTGCGCCGGCGTTGGCGAGCGAGCCGGCGCCGGCGGGCCGAAGCAGTACCGCAGCGTGGCAGGCCGCAGCGTCGTCGCCCACACGCTGGTGGCGCTGGCGGCGGTGCCGCGGATCGCTTCGACGTTGGTCGTGCTGGCGCCCGACGACGCCGAGTTCGAGCGCCACGCGCCCGGTCACCGCCCGGTGGCGCGCGTCGGCGGTGCAACGCGTGCAGCCAGCGTAGCCAATGGCCTCGCCGCCCTCGCGGCCGCAGGGGCCGGTGACGACGACTGGGTGCTGGTCCACGACGCCGCACGCTGCCTGGTGCAGCCGGCCGAGATCGAGCGCCTGATCGCCGCCTGCGAGCACGACGCCGTCGGCGGCCTGCTCGCGCTGCCGGTGGCCGACACGCTCAAGCGCGAGGGCGAACAAGGCCGCGCCGCCGCGACCGTCGATCGCCGTGGCCTGTGGCAGGCGCAGACGCCGCAGATGTTCCGCCTCGGTCTGCTGCGCCGCGCGCTGGCCGAAGCCGGCGACGCCGTCACCGACGAAGCCAGCGCCGTCGAGGCGCTCGGCCACGCGCCGCGGCTGGTGGCCGGTTCGGCGGAGAATTTCAAGCTCACCTGGCCGGAGGACTTCGCCCTGGCCGAACGGTTGCTGAGGACGCGCTCATGACGACGAACATCCGCATCGGCGAGGGCTGGGACACCCACGCGCTGGTGGTCGGCCGCAAGCTGATCCTCGGCGGCGTCGAGATCCCGCACAGCCACGGCCTGCTCGGGCACAGCGACGCCGACGCGCTGCTGCACGCGATCACCGACGCGGTGCTCGGCGCGGCCGGCCTCGGCGATATCGGCCGCCACTTCCCCGACACCGACCCGCAGTTCGCCGGCGCCGATTCGCGCGTGCTGCTGGCCGAGGCGGTGCGGCGCGTGCATGCGGCCGGGTGGCGCGTCGGCAACGTCGACGCCACCATCGTCGCGCAGGCGCCGAAGATGGCGCCGCACATCCCGGCGATGGTCGAGTGTCTCGCCGGCTGCCTCGGCGTGGCGCCGGCGCAGGTCAACGTGAAGGCCAAGACGGCCGAAAAGATGGGGCCGGTCGGCGAGGGCCGGGCCATCGAGGCTCGTGCGGTCTGCCTGCTGCTCGCCGTTTAGGGCGCGTCTTCAGGGGGCTTTCTTCAGCCGGACGTGTGCGACCAGCCCGCCCTCGGGCGCGTTGGCGATCTCGAAGCTGCCGCCCATGCGCTGCACCGCCTTCTCGACGATGGCCAGGCCCAGGCCGGCGCCGGTGGCCGCCGTGCGTGCGGTGTCGCCGCGGAAGAAGGGCGTGGTCAGCTGCTTGAGCTTCTCCGGCGGCACGCCGGGGCCGCGGTCGCGCACGCTGAGGATGACCCAGGGGCCGATGCGCGCATAGCTCACCGTCACGTCGGCGACGCCGGTCTCGGCGCTGCGGCCGTAGCGGCGCGCGTTCTCGAGCAGGTTGGCGAGCACGCGGCCGAGCTCGGTGTCGTCGGCCATCACCTTGGTGTCGATCGCGACGCGCGTCTCGATGCGGATCTGCGTCGGGTCGCGGAAGGCGGCGACCTCGCGGTCGACCAGGCTGCTCAGATGCACCGGCACCAGCTCGACGTTGCCCGGCCGGGCGTAGTCCATGAACTTGTCGATGATGGCGTCGAGCTGGTCGATGTCGGCCGCCATGAAGCGCTTGGCCTCCTCGTCGACGACGCTCATCTCGGTCTCGAGCCGCAGCCGCGCCAGCGGCGTGCGCAGGTCGTGGCTGATGCCGGCCAGCATCACCGCGCGGTCCTCCTCGACCTTGGCGAGCTCGCGCGCCATGCGGTTGAAGCCCATGTTGACCTCCCGCACCTCGGCGGTCATGGTCTCCTCGTCGAGGTGGGAGTCGAACTCGCCGTCGCGGATGCGGCTGGCGGCGAACGACAGCTGCTTCAGCGGCCGGTTGATCAGGCCTGCGATCGCCGCCGAGCCCAGCACCGTGGCGAGCAGCGCGATGCCGGTCCAGATGAAGTAGGTGGTGCCGGCGACCGGCTGCACGCGCTTCGGGTCGGCCTGCATCCAGTAGGCGTCGTTCTCGATGTTGAAGCCGACCCACAGGCCGGGCTCGCCGTTGACGCTGCTGGCCACGGTGGTCTCGGGGCCCAGGCGCGAGCGCAGCTCCAGCCCGACCGCGCGGCTGAAGCGGTCGACCTCGAAGGGCTCCGACACGTCCTTCGGCTCGCGCGGCACGATGCGCACCGCCTCCTGGTCGCTCATCGCCTTGACCAGCGTCACGCGGTTGATCGAGTCGGAGTATCGCAGCGCCGCACGCGACAGGTTCACCAGGCTGGCGATCTGCTGGGCCGCCTGCACCGCGCGCGGCTCGAACTCGAGCGCGCGGAAAGTCTGGGTCCAGGCCACGACGCCGCCACCGAGCAGCAGCGCCAGCAGGATGAAGGTGCGCCAGAACAGGCTCATCGCGAAGCGCGGCAGCTTCAGGCGCCGGCGCCGCGGCGCGCGCGCGAAAGCCACCGAGGCGCGGCGTGCGCGCTCGCCGCGCAAGGCCTGCGCCTCGTTGTCGGCCATGGCGGGGGGCAGGGTAGGGCTCAGGTGGCGCCGTCCGGCACGAACACGTAGCCGACGCCCCAGACCGTCTGGATGTAGCGCGGCTGCGCCGGGTCGGGCTCGATCATCTTGCGCAGGCGCGAGATCTGCACGTCGAGGCTGCGGTCGAAGGGCTCGAACTCGCGGCCGCGCGCCAGCTGCGCGAGCTTGTCGCGGCTCAGCGGCTGGCGCGGGTGGCGCACCAACGCCTTGAGCATCGAGAACTCGCCGGTCGTCAGCGCCATCTGCTCGCCGTCCTTGGTCAGCCGGCGCAGCGCGAGATCGAACTCGAAGGGGCCGAAGGTGACCGTCTGCGCCTCCTTGGCCGGCGCGCCGGGCGCCTCGAGCTGCGGGCGGCGGCGCAGCACCGCGTGGATGCGCGCCAGCAGCTCGCGCGGGTTGAAGGGCTTGGGCAGGTAGTCGTCGGCGCCGACCTCGAGGCCGACGATGCGGTCGACGTCCTCGACCTTGGCCGTCAGCATGATGATCGGCGTGGTGTCGTTGTTGGCGCGCAGCCGGCGGCAGATCGACAGGCCGTCCTCGCCCGGGAGCATCAGGTCGAGCACGATCAGGTCGATGGTCTCGCGCGTCATCACGCGGTTCAGCGCCTTGGCGTCCTCGGCCAGCAGGACCTCGAAGCCTTCCTGGGTGAGGTAGCGGCGCAGCAGGTCGCGGATGCGGGCGTCGTCGTCGACGATCACGACGCGGTCGGGGCGCTGGGCGTTGGAGGTGGCGTTCATCGCGGCAGTCCTGTATTTGTAACAGAAGCGATTGTGCGCAGGCGGCCGGGCCGAATTCCGGCGCCCTGACCCTCTGTTACATCTATTGCGCCGGCGCGCCGCGGTCGGCCGCGGCAGGGTCTGGGGCGTTGCTTTGGCGTGTTGGAATGCACGGCCAGGCGCCCGCCCGGACGCCCTCCGGATACAGAGAAAGAAAGGTCCACCCCATGGCTTCGAGCCGCCGTTTCACCCCGCAGACTCTCGCCGCGGCGCTGCTGGCCGCGCTGCTCGCGTCGGCCACGGCCCGGGCGACACCCGCCGCGCCGCCCGAGAACCTGGTCAGCTTCAGCAGCAGCGCGCAGGTCGAGGTCGCGCAGGACCTGCTCGGCATCACGCTGCAGGCGGTGCGCGACGGCAGCGATGCCGCCACGGTCCAGGCCCAGCTCAAGCAGGCGCTCGATGCTGCGCTGAAGGAGGCCAAGGCCGCCGCCCAGCCCGGCGCGATGGAGGTTCGCAGCGGCAACTTCTCGCTGTTCCCTCGCTACGGCAAGGACGGCAAGATCAACGGCTGGCAGGGTCAGGCCGAGCTGCTGCTCGAAGGCCGCGACACCGAGCGCGTCGCGCGCACCGCCGGCCGCATCCAGGGCATGAACATCACCAGCGTCGGCTTCAGCCTGTCGCGCGAGCAGGCCGAGAAGCACGAGGCGGCGGTCGCCGCCGAGGCGATCCGCAAGTACCGCGCGCGCGCCGCCGAGCTGGCCAAGCAGTTCGGCTTCGGTGGCTACACGCTGCGCGAGGTCTCGGTGCAGGGCGGCGAGAGCGGCGGCCCGCGGCCGGTGCTCTACCGCGCCCAGAAGGCCGAGATGGCGATGGCCGCCGACGCCTCGGTGCCGGCCGAGCCCGGCAAGGCCACCGTGTCGGCGACCGTCAGCGGCACGGTGCAGCTCAGGCCCTGAGCCCGCGCCTCACTGCGCGGTCCAGCCGCCGTCCATCGCCCAGGCCTGGCCCTTGACGTTGGCCGCGGCGGCCGAGCACAGGAAGACCGCCAGCTCGCCGAGCTGCTCGGGCGTGGTGAACTGCAGCGAGGGCTGCTTCTCGCCGAGCAAGTCCTTCTCGGCGGCGGCGACCGCGATGCCTTCGCGGGCGGCGCGGTCGTCGATCTGCTTCTGCACCAGCGGCGTCAGCACCCAGCCGGGGCAGATCGCGTTGACGGTGATGCCGGTGGTGGCGGTTTCCAGCGCCACCGACTTGGTGAAGCCGACGATGCCGTGCTTGGCCGCCACGTAGGCCGACTTGTTGGCCGAGGCCACCAGGCCGTGGGCCGAGGCGATGTTGATCACGCGGCCCCAGTTCTTCGCCCGCATCGCGGGGATCGCCAGCCGGGTGGTGTGGAAGGCCGAGCTGAGGTTGATCGCGATGATCGCGTCCCACTTCGCGGCCGGGAAGTCCTCGACCGCGGCCACATGCTGGATGCCGGCGTTGTTGACGAGGATGTCGACGCCGCCGAACTCGGCCTGGGCCCAGGCCATCATCGCCTCGATCTCGGCCGGCTTGCTCATGTCGGCACCGTGGTAACCGACCTTGGGCGCGCCCGCCGCGCGCACCGCGGCCTGCGGGCCTTCGGCGTCGCCGAAGCCGTTGAGGATGAGGTTCGCGCCCTGGCGCGCCAGGCTCAGCGCGACGCCGAGCCCGATGCCGCTCGTCGATCCGGTGACGAGTGCGGTCTTGCCTTGCAGCATGGAGGTCCTCCGTTCCTTGGTTAGCATCGATTATCGAATGGAGCTTCCGCATGCATGAACCGCGCCTCGACCACGTCCACGCCCTCGACCCGGCCGGCCTGCACCGCATGGCCTATTGGGAGTGGGGCGCGCGCGACAACCCGCGCGTCGTCGTCTGCGTGCACGGCCTGACCCGCCAGGGCCGCGACTTCGACACCCTGGCGCGCGCGCTGGCGCCCGACTGCCGCGTGATCTGCCCCGACGTGGTCGGCCGCGGCCGCTCCGACTGGCTGGCTGACCCGATGGGCTACCAGATCCCGACCTACGTGGCCGACATGGTGGCGCTGCTGGCGCGCCTGGGCGTGCCGCAGGTCGACTGGGTCGGCACCTCGATGGGCGGGCTGATCGGCCT
>ERZ1066138.25-NODE-25-length-47487-cov-8.248271_pt1 | contig 47487 bp, 38 predicted proteins | sample MGYA00382785_ERZ1066138 | MGnify/ENA primary metagenome ERZ1066138 (study PRJEB33369, sample SAMEA5778368) | biofilm metagenome | biome: Industrial cooling water; feature: Water cooling tower basin; material: Biofilm | place: United Arab Emirates | collected... | reverse complement strand
GTGGTAGGTGGTAGGTGGTAGGTGGTAGGTGGTAGGTGGTGGCCGCGTCGCGTGCCCCGGGATGGCCGGCGCCCTCCGCGGCGAGTACGTCGAGATTTCCGTACCCCGCCAACAACGCGCCCCAGCCCCCAATCCCCAGCCCCGCTTCACCACTTACTACTTACTACTTACCAACAGCCCGCCCCAGCCCCCACCCCGCTTCACCACTCACCGGTACTCCCGCAACAACCCCACCAGCACGCCTTGCACCGTCACCCGGCTGGCGTGGTAGCGCTGCACCGCGTGCGCGGCGTTCTCCGGATGCAGCAGGATTTCGCTGCCGGCGGGCTCGTAGCGCTTCAAGGTGGCGTCCTGTCCATCGATCAAGGCCACCACCACTTCGCCACGGCGCGCCTGCTGACGGGCTTCCACGACCACCAGATCGCCATCGGCGATGCCCATGTCCAACATCGAATCGCCGCGCACGCGCAGCGCGTACAAGGCTGCAGCGCGCTGCCATTCGCGTGGCACCGCGACGCGGTCCTCGGCGCCCAGCGCTTCGATGGGCTGGCCGGCGGCGATCCGGCCCAGGATCGGAATCTCCAATCCCGAAGGCGCCTGCGGCGCATCGGGCCAGGCGCTGCGGGTCAGCCGCACCCCGCGCTGCTTGCGCTCCATCGGCGCCACCAGACCGGCCTCGATCAAGGCACTGATCTGCTTGTGCAGGGAGCCACGCGAACGCAGTCCCAGTTCGGCGCACAGCTGGTCGAGGGCGGCCGGCGGCAAGCCCGCGCGGTCGCGCTGGCGCAGGTGTTCCAACAATTCGCGCTGGCTCTGCGTCAAAAGCACTTGTTCGTTTTCCATTGGTTCTCTAGTCTCGGTGGAGAACAGAAGGAGAACGACGTGAGCATAGGCGCCGTGGCACGATCCGTCGAGTCCGCTGCGGGCGATCGCGTGGAGCGCCTGCTGGCGCGCATCAAGCAGAAGTACGCGCAGTGCATCACCGGCGAATGGCAGGCACCGGCCCGCGCCGGTCGTTATGCCGATCTGCCGCCCGCATTGGATGAGCGCCTGGCGCGAGCGCTGCGCGCACGCGGTGTGGAGCGCCTCTACAGCCACCAGGCCGAGGCCTGGGACGCCGTGGCGGCCGGTGCGAATGTGGTCATCGCCACGCCCACCGCCTCCGGCAAGACCCTGTGCTTCAACCTGCCGGTCCTGCACGCCGCGCTGCGCGAGCAAAGCAAGGCCTTGTACCTGTTTCCGACCAAGGCCCTGGCGCAGGACCAGGTGGCCGAGCTGATGGAGCTCAATCGCGCGGCCGAGCTGGGTCTGCGCGCCTATACCTTCGATGGCGACACGCCGTCTGACGCACGCCAGGCGGTGCGCACCAAGGGCGACATCGTGGTCAGCAACCCGGACATGCTGCACCAGGCGATCCTGCCGCATCACACCAAATGGGCACAGTTCTTCCAGTCGCTGCGCTACATCGTCATCGACGAGGTGCACAGCTATCGCGGCGTGTTCGGCTCGCATCTTGCGAACGTGCTGCGCCGGCTGCAGCGCATCTGCGCCTTCTACGGGGTCAGCCCGCAGTACATCTTGTGCTCGGCCACCATCGGCAACCCTGGCGAGCACGCCTCAGCACTGACCGGCTTGCCGATGCGCGCCATCGTCGACAGCGGGGCGCCGGTCGGTGCCCAGCACCTCTTGTTCTGGAATCCGCCGCCGATCAACCCTGAGCTCTGCATACGCGCCTCGGCGCGTTCGCAGGTCACCAAGCTGGCTCGCTGGGCCCTGAAGAGCGGACTCAAGACCATCGTCTTCGCGCAGTCGCGGCTGATGGTGGAAGTGCTCACCAAGTATCTCAAGGACGTGTTCGATCACGACCCGCGCAAGGCGCCGCGGGTGCGCGCCTATCGCGGCGGCTATCTGCCTGAAGAACGCCGCCTGACCGAGCGCCTGATGCGGCAAGGCGCCATCGACTGCATTGTCAGCACCTCGGCGCTGGAACTGGGCGTGGACATCGGCGCGCTGGATGGCTGCCTGCTGTGCGGCTACCCCGGCACCATCGCCGCCACCCGGCAACGCCTGGGGCGGGCAGGGCGGCGTCAGCAATCGGCCTTCGGCGTGCTGGTCGCCAGCAGCGATCCGCTCGATCAGTTCGTCGTGCGCAATCCCGCCTACTTCCTGGAGCGCTCGCCCGAGCAGGCGCGCATTGCGCCAGACCAGTTGCTGATCCTGCTCGACCACATCCGCTGCGCTGCCTTCGAGCTGCCTTTTGCCGAGGGCGATCGCTACGGCAAGCAGGACGTGCGCGAGTTCCTGAGCTTTCTGGCCGAGGAGGGCGTGCTGCATCACGAGGGCGGACGCTGGCATTGGGTGGATGACAGCTACCCGGCCAATGCGGTGAGCCTGCGCGCGGTGGCCGATGGCAATTTCGTGGTGGTCGATCGCAGTCAGGGCAAGCAGCAGATCATCGCCGAGGTGGATTTCTCCTCGGCGGCGCTGACCTTGTACGAGGGCGCCATCTACATGGTGCAGTCGGTGCCTTGGCAGGTGGAAAAGCTCGACTGGGTCGGGCGCAAGGCCTATGTGACGCGCACTCATGTCGATTACTACACCGATGCCATCGACTACACGCGGCTCAAGTCCTTGAGCGAGTTTGCGTCCACGTCCAGCGGCGCCGGCAGCGCCGCGCATGGCGAGGCGCACGTGGTGCGCCGCGTGGCGGGCTACAAGAAGATCCGCTACTACTCGCACGAGAACATCGGCTACGGGCCGGTCAATCTGCCCGATCAGGAGCTGCAGACCACCGCCGTGTGGTGGCGCGTGCCCGGCGCCGCCCTGGATGCGGCCTTTCCCAGCCGGCACATGGCCCTGGATGGCTTTCTGGGCGCGGCCTATGCCTTGCACACCGTGGCCTGCGTGCTGTCGATGGCGGAGCCGCGCGATCTTGGCCGGGCAGTGGGCAGCGGCGAGGGCGAATGGTCGGCGCAGGTGTCGAGCAAGGGTCGCGGCGAAATGCGCAATGCCCGGGGCGAAGTGGTCGATCCCGGCAGCTGCGAGTTGTTCGCACCAGTGGTGCATCTGTACGACAACTACCCCGGCGGCATCGGCATCAGCCAACCCTTGTACGAACGCAGTGTCGAGCTGCTCGATGCGGCAGCGGCGCTGATCGACGGCTGTCGTTGCCAGCACGGCTGTCCCGCCTGCATCGGGCCGATCCTGAGCGGCGAGGATCGTTCGGCCAAGGCCAACGCGCGCGGCATCTTGAGCCTGCTCGGTGCAAGCGGGCCGCAACCCTCCGCAAGCGAATGCAAATCGCCACCGCGCGAGCGCCTGCATTGAGCCGCCACCGCCACCAGCTGGAGACTAGTCCATGAGCATTCATGCTTTGCGCGATCGCATCCACGGGCTGCGCGGTCTGGGGATGGCCCGGCCGGTGGTTCCGAGCCTGGATGCCGAATGGCAGCAACGCCTGGCGCGTCTGCGCGAGCTGACCCAGGCGCGCAAGCCGCGTGCAGCGCGCGCCAGTGGCCCCGCCGCGCTGCTTCCCGGCCGCGAAGTGGCCCCAGGACTGCGCGTGATCGAGACCGCGCTGAGCGCGACGCGGGCGCGAATTCTCGGTTTGGAATGGCCCACACGAATCACCCCGCATTGGAGCCTCGATCCCAGCCCGGTCGAAGCCGAACGCCTGCTGATCTTCGATACCGAGACCAGCGGACTCAGCGGCGGTACCGGTCTCAAGGTCTTTCTGCTCGGGGTGATCCGCTTCCAGCGCCAGGAATGGCGCATGCGCCAGTACCTGCTCACTGGCCTCGCCGGTGAGCACGCGCTGTTGCGCGCCTTGCAGTCGGAGTGCCGTGCCGACGACGTGCTCGTCAGCTACAACGGCAAGCGCTTCGATGTCCCGGCGCTGGACACGCTGTGCCGCCTGCACGGACTGGACAACCCGCTGCTGCAATTGCCGCACTGGGACCTTTTGTATCCGGTGCGCAAAGCCTGGCGCGGGCAATGGCCGAACTGCCGCCTGGCCACCGCAGAGCGCCAGCTGCTGCGCAAGGAAAGGCACGACGACCTGCCCGGCAGCGAAGCCCCGCGCGCCTGGCGCAACTGGCTCACCCAGGGCGCCAGCCACGAGTTACTGCGCGTGCTCGCCCACAACCGCAGTGATCTTGAAAGCCTGCTGCGCCTGCTCCCCGTGCTGGAACGGCGCTATCGAACTGGCTGAGATGGCGTCACCGTAGCGGCGAATGGCGCACCTTCGGCGATGCAGTTGGGGCGACCCTCGTGGTTGTCCGGCTTCGTCGCACCGCCGCGTTCACAGGCAGACGGCAATCACAACAAGCAATGCCAGCCGGGCATTCACGACCGCTCAAAGACGGACAGGCACAAGCCCCGCCGCTGCGAGCACGTTGGTGTTGCAGGGGCAACCCTTGTGGTCGCCCACCGTCGCCGTATCCGCGCGACACCAGACCCTAAAGACGCAACAAGGCCCGCCGAAGCGGGCCCCGTTGCGTGTGCAATGCCGTCGCTGATGCGCGGCGTGGCTGTTGCGGCTCAGTCCTCGCCGCTGAACACCGCGAACAGACGCATCAGGTGCATGAACAGCATCCAGATGCTGCCCATCAGGCTGGTCGCGACCACAATGTAGTTGGCGTCCGGATCGTTGATCAGATGGCTGGTCTCCCACAGGATGCAGGCCGAGATCAGCAACACGGCTGCGGCCGAAATGGCCACGCTGAGCAGCGGAATCTGTAGGAAGATGTTGGCCACCACGGCGCCCAGGATGACCAGCGCACCGACAAACACGAAGCCGCCGAGGAAGCTGAAGTCCTTGCGCGTCACCAGGGCATAACCGGACAGCGCCGAGAACACGACGGCCGTGGCGGCCAGCGCGTAGGTCGGGATCTTCGGATCCATGCTCAGATAGATGCCGACGATGGGGCCGAGGAAGTAGCCGAGCAAACCGGCGTAGACGAAGGACAGACCCAGTCCGGCGACGCTGTTGCGCGTGGCGTGGATCGCGAAGGGCATGCCGATCATGAAGGCCAGAAACAGCCACGGATTGATCGGCTGCGCGCCGCTGTTGATGGCATACAGGCAGGTGAGCGCACTCACGCCCATGATCAGCGTGAGCAGCAGATAAGCGTTGCGAATGGTCTTGCTATTGGCCAGTGATAAGGCTGCACTGCGACCAACGGCGGGAGAGACAGAGCTCATAGTGCCTCACGGGTAGATGGGAGCTTTGATTGTAGGGATTCAATTTGTGAAGGGCAGATCAATTTGTGCCCTTTCAGATGGGCGGTATTCCCTGCGGTGTCGCCCCTTCGAAGCTCGAGATCAAGTCTGCGACTGACCCTGTGGTCCACTGAGCCTTGCGCGCCAGGCTCAAGCCCCGTCAGGTGTGCCGCCGGCATCGGCATGCAGCTTCGCCTCGCCGTCGGCGAAGCGCGCGCGGATCATCTGGCCGGGCTGCAGCGCGCCGCGGCGCTGGAGCAAGCGTCCGCTGTGCGCATCGGCGAGCAGCACATAACCGCGCTCGAGCGTGGCCTGCGGGCCGAGCAGGCGCAGTGCCGAGCGGGCCAGCGCCAGGCGCTGCTGGCGTGCGCTCAGGAACTGCTCCAGCGCAGCGCGCAGCCGCGAGAGATCCTTGCCGAGGTGCTCGCGACGTCGCGCCGCCACGGTTGCGGGATCCTGCCGATGCCAGCGCTTCTCCAGCGTCTGCAGTTCTGTCTGGGCGTGGCGCAGCTGGCGTCGACAGGTTTCATGCAAGGTCGTCTGCAAGCGCGTGGCACGCAGTCCCTCCAGGCTCAGGATCTGGCGGGGCGAACGCGCTTCCAGGCGCCCCTTGCTGCGGTCCAGGCGTTGCGAAAGCCGCGCCGGGATGTCGACCAGCGCGCGCCGCAGGCGACTCTCCAACTGCTGCAGTCGGGCCGCAAGCAAGGCTACTTGGCGGCGCGGATCGTGCGCACGCAGCAATCGCTCGGCGTGGTCCAGGCCCTGGGCGTGACGAAGCGTACGGCGTTGCTGCAGAAGCCGGAGCTGCCGTCCCCAGCCGTGCAGACGCTGCAGGATGTCGGCCTGATCGGGAACGATCAGTTCGGCGGCAGCGGAAGGCGTGGGCGCCCGCACATCGGCGGCAAAATCACACAGGGTGAAGTCGATCTCATGGCCCACCGCACACACGATCGGCGCGCGCGTGGCCGCCACGGCGCGCACCAGCGCCTCGTCGTTGAAGGCCCACAAGTCTTCCAGCGAGCCGCCGCCGCGAGTCAGCAGGATCAGATCGTACAGGCGCAGGGCATCGGCCTCACGCAGCGTGGCCAGCAAGGCTGCCGGCGCCTCGTTGCCCTGCACCGGTGCCGGCCACAGATCCACCTTGAGCTGCGGCCAGCGTCGACTGAGCACGCTCAGCACATCACGGATCGCCGCGCCTTGCGCCGAGGTGATGATGGCGAGGCGCTGTGGGATTCGTGGCAGGCTGCGCTTGGCCGCGCTGTCGAACAGTCCTTCGGCCGCCAGCTTTTGCTTGAGCGCCTCGAACTGGCGCTGCAATCGGCCCAGGCCCGATTCCTCCATCGAATCGCACAGCAGCTGGTAGTCGCCGCGCGCTTCGTAGAGGCTGATTCGTCCGCGCACCATGACTTGCATGCCATCGGTCGGCCGCACGCGCACGCCGAGGTTGGCCGAACGGAACATCGCGCAGCGCACCTGGGCATTGGCATCCTTCAAGGTGAAGTACCAATGACCGGAAGCGGCCCGCGAGTAGTTGGAAATCTCGCCCTCGACCCAGATGCTGGGAAAGGCGTCCTCCAGCAGGCTGCGCGCCATGCGATTGAGCTGACTGACGCTGAGGATGGCGCGCTCGCGGCTGCTGTAGCGGGGGATCGAGTCGGTCATGTCGGCGCGATCACGCCAGCGTGGGGAGGGCGATCATGCCGCATCCGCTTCGCGACCGTGTTCGCGCGATGTGAGTGCAATGCGGCGATCGGCAGCGATAGCATCGCCAGTGTGCGCCGTGTGCCGCGGCGTAGCGCTTGCCTGTCATGAATCCTCGAGGTGCAGATGCGTAGCTTGTTGGTGTTGCTGATTCTCCTCACCGGCGCCTGTCATGCCGGACACACGGCCAGCGTGGTCCTGCGCGGCACTACCTTCAGCGTGGAGATTGCCGATGACGACGCCGAGCGCGCGCGTGGCCTGATGTATCGCGATTCGATGCCGGCCGATCACGGCATGCTGTTCCTGTTCGAGCGTGAAGAGCCGCAGGCCTTCTGGATGAAGAACACCAAGATCCCGCTCGACATTCTCTACTTCGACGCGGACTGGACGCTGGTCGCACAGTCCTTGAACACGCCGCCCTGCACCCTGGGTGATCGCTGCCCGCCGTACCCAAGCATCTATCCGGCCAAGTACGTGCTGGAACTCAATGCCGGCACAGCGGCGAAACTGGGCGTGACGCTGGGCGACCGGCTCGAATACAAGCCTTGAGGATCGCAGGCAGACGCGGTGGCTCTGGCGTGGATCAGGCCGCCCGGGCTGGCGGCAAGCCGGGTTCCGCATGGACCGGCGGATCGGGACGCCGTTCGTGCAGATCCTTCTGGCGATGCTCGCACTTGAATTCGGGGCGATAAGCGACCAAGGCGCTGAAGCCGAAGCCTTCGATCAGCGCGTAGATCTCATCGTCAGTGGCAGGAACAAAGGTGCGCATGGGAGCATCAGACCACAACAGGATGAACCTTCCCTTGCGCCGTGCTGACAATTTGCGGGCGAGGGCAGATGCACGAGACTGCCACCGCTGGATTTGGCATTCCGTGCCTTGGATCAAGGCCTTAGCAAGGAAACAGCGATGGACAAGTGGACAGTTGCGGTTCTGGCGGTGGCGATGAGCGTGCAGGCCAGTGGCGCCGAGCCGGCGCCAGGTGAAAAGGACTGGCTGGGCCAGCATCGCGACTGGCAGGCGCAGCGTCTGGCGCGCCTGACTGCGCCTGAAGCTTGGCTGTCTCTGGTCGGCTTGCACTGGCTGAGCGAAGGTCGCTACACCCTGGGTCGGGGTGAAGGGGTGGACATCGATCTGCGCCAGGGCCCGGAGCGCTTGGGTGAACTGGCACACGGCGCCGAGGGCTGGACGCTGACGCTGGTCGATCCCGCAGTGGCGAGCGTCGATGGCCAGTCAGTGGCGCAAACGCAGCTCAAGTCCGATCAGCCCGGGCCCGCCACCCTGGTGCGCTATGGAACGGGGAATTTCATCCTGATCGAGCGCGATGGGCGGCATGCTCTGCGAGTGCGTGACAGCGCGGCGGAGACCCGCACTGCTTTCGCCGGGATCGAGAGCTTCGAGCCCAGCCTGGACTGGCGCATCGAGGCACGCTTCGAAGCCTATGCCGAGCCGCGGCAGATCGAAGTGGCCACGGTGGTCGGAACGCTGGAGGCCTATGCCAATCCCGGGCGCGCGGTGTTCACCGTGGAGGGTCGCGAGTACAGCCTGGACGCGCTTTTGGAACCGGGCGCCACCGACTACTTCTTCATCGTCGGCGATCGCACCAATGGCAAGGAGAGCTACGGCATGGCCCGTTATCTCTATGCCGCGCCGCCGGCAGACGGCAAGATCGTGTTGGACTTCAACCGGCTTTACAACCCGCCCTGCGCCTTCACCGCCTTCGCCACCTGCCCGATGCCGCCGCCGCAGAACCGGCTGGATCTGGCGATCCGCGCTGGCGAGAAGAAGTACCTCGGCCCGGGGCACTGAGCAAGCAGCCTTGCGCGCCTGCGTCGGCGCGCTCGCCCAGGCGCGAGATCGCGTTGGCTAGCCTCGGCGACCCAGAATTTCTTCGCGATTGAAGCTGCGCCTTACGTAGGCGTAGGCGCACAGACTGAGGATCAGCAGGACCAGCACCACCAGGCCAAGCACGCCAAGATTGATCAACATGGTCGGACCAAACACGCCCAGCAGCAGGAGCAGGGCAGGGATCAGGATCAGCGCCGTGATCTGGATCGCGGCCAGGGGATCTTGCATGCGGATGGAGGTGTGGAGGCAGGCCAGCGCAGTCAGCGCCCCGATCAAGGGCGCCAGCACGAGCGTGGCAGCCCAGTAGTAAAGATCAGGCCAGATCAGAATCCCGTTCAACAGATAGAAGCCGAGCATCGACGCGGCGGCACCCAGTACCGATGCCAGCACGGTGGCACAGACCGCCGGCAACAACACAGCCAGGAACTTGCCCAGAAGCAGGGCGTCGGTGCTGATTGGTGTGGCCAAGACTGGCTCGAGGCTGCGCTGCTGCTTCTCGCCAACGATCGCATAGCCGCCGACCACGGCGACGATGGCCAAGGGCATCAGCATGAAATAGCCGCCGGCGACCCGCAGCATGAACGTGGCCGCCGCGCGTTCCAGTTCCCATCCATAGGCCAGAGCCATCTGTTTGACGCTTTGCATGATGGCCGCCGACGCGGGATCCACAGCTGCGAGTTTGGGCGACAACAAGCCTGCACTGGAGATGGACAGCAGCACCGGCGCGGCCATGCCCACCAGCGGCAACAGCAGGTAAACCGGCCACAGCATTCGGTTCTGTGCCTGATCCTTGAGCTCGCGCCACATGATCCAGACCATGCTCGATCTCATCGGATCAACTCCAGGTAGCGCTCGCGCAGGCTTGGCGCCTGGATCTCGGCTCGGTACACCCGCGCGCCAGCGCTGAGCAAGGCTTGCAGCAGTTGCGGCAGCGCTTGGCGGGGCGATTCGACCTGCAGCTGCCAGACCTCGCCTTTGTGTTGCTTCACCGTCACAGTCAGCGGCCAGGCAAAGCCGTCCGGCAATTCGCCACCATCCCAGGCCAGTTCCACCCTATTGCCAGGCTCAGCGCTGCCCATCGCCTGCGGCGAGCCTGCGTACAGCGGTCGTGTGCGCAGGACCAGGACTTGATCGGCCAGCGCTTCCACTTCCTCCAGCACATGCGTGCTCAGGATCATTGCGCAGCCTTGCTGCCGCAATTCGCCGATCAAGGCGTGCAGATCGGCGGTGGCAACTGGATCCAGGCCTGCAGTGGGTTCATCGAGAAACAGGATCGACGGCCGATGCAGCAACGCTCGTGCCAGAGACAAACGCTGCTGCATGCCCTTGGAGTAGGTGCCGACGCGGTCTTCGGCTCGCGCCGTCAGGCCAAAGCGCGCCAGCAGCTCGCGCACTCGCGGGTCGATTTCGGCGCGATCGATGCCCTGCAGGCCGGCGTAGAAGCGCAGATTGTCGATCGCGCTCAGGCGTTCGTAGAAGCCAGGCTGCTCGGGCACCAGCCCACAGCTCGCGCGGATCGCCGCGTTGCCGGCTTCGCTGGCGCGCAGTTCGTGGCCCGCGACCAGCGCGGTGCCGGCGTCGGCGGCAAGCAGGCCCGCCAGAATGCGCATCGCCGTGGTCTTGCCAGCGCCATTCGGACCGAGCAGGCCGAGCACCGATCCAGGCGCGAGGCTCAGATCGAAGTCCTGCAGCGCAACCCGGTCGCCGAAGCGGCGGCACAGGCCGCGTGCTTCGATCAGGGGACGCGGGCAGGGATCGACCACGGCCTCAGTGGCCCTTGAACTCGGCCGGCCGCTTTTCCAGGAAGGCGCGGGTGCCTTCGCGCATGTCCTCGGTCGAGACGCACACGGCGAATGCCTGCGTCTCGAACTCCAGGCCCTGATCCAGCGCGCAGTCGCCGCCGTGGATCACGGCATCGAGGATGCCGCGCAAGGCATGCGGGGCGGAGCGCGCCAGCTGTTGGGCCAGCTTGGCGACTTCGGCGTCGAGCTCGGCCGCCGGGACCACGCGATTGACCAGCCCCAGCTCCAGCGCGCGTGCTGCGCTGATCGGCGCACCGGTCAGGCACAGCTCCAAGGTGGCGGCGCGGCCGGTCAGGCGCAGCAGGCGTTGCGTGCCGCCAAAGCCCGGAATCACGCCGAGATTGATCTCCGGTTGACCCATCCGCGCGTTGTCGGCGGCGATGCGGAAGTGGCAGCCCAGCGCCAGTTCCATGCCGCCGCCCAGGGTGAAGCCGTTCAGGCGTGCGATCACCGGCTTGCCCAGTGTTTCCACCTCGCGCATCAGACGCTGTCCGTACTGCGAGAAATCGCGTGACTGCGCCGGCGTCAGGCCGGCCAGCTCGCTGATGTCGGCGCCGGCGACGAAGGCCTTGCTGCCGCTGCCGGTCAGCACCACCACGCGCACCGCAGCATCTTCGCGCGCCGCAGTGAAGGCGTGGCGCAACTCGCGGATGGTGGCGTGGTTCAGGGCGTTCAGCTTGTCCGGGCGATTGACGGTGATGGTGCGGATCGCGTCCTGATCGCTGACGAGAAGGTTCTGATAGTCCATGGAAGGGGGTCCCAAGCCGGAAAGCGCCGGATCATAAACGGCCTTTGCACTCGCTCATGTACACTTGCCCGTTCCAGCCCCGCCTCACGGGGCGTGCTTTGTGGTGAATGAACGAAGACTCCCCTAGTAGCGGCGGTTCCGCGCCGCGAAGCTGGCTTGAAAGACTAGGTCAGGCCTTTTCCGGTGAGCCGCGGAACCGTGACGAGTTGGTCGAGGAGCTGCGCCAGGCCCGACTCAATGGATTGTTCGACGCCGACACCTTGCGCATGTTGGAAGGTGCCTTGTCGGTATCGGACAAGCAGGTCGCCGATGTCATGGTGCCGCGTGCCCAGATGGTATGGCTGCCGGTCGACGCCTCCTTGAAGCACACCATGCACGTGGTGACTGAATCCGGTCACTCGCGTTTTCCGGTGCATGGCGAAAGCGAGGACGAAGTGCTCGGCATGCTGCTGGCCAAGGACCTGCTGCGTTACTTTGCCAACGGCCAGCACCATTTTGATCTGCGCCAGCTGTTGCGGCCGGTCAGCCTGATCCCGGAATCCAAGCGGCTCAACCAGCTGCTCAAGGACTTCCGCATCAATCGCTCGCATCTGGCAGTGGTCGTCGACGAGTACGGCGGCGTGTCGGGCCTGGTGACCATCGAGGACGTGCTGGAAGAGATCGTCGGCGAGATCGACGACGAACTGGACGCCGAGGACAAACCCGAGGTCTACATCCAGCCGCAGCCGGACGGCGCATGGTCGGTGCGCGCGCTGACGCCGCTGGAGGACTTCAACGAGCACTTCCACACTCGCCTGGAAAGCGAAGATGTGGACACCGTGGGCGGCCTGGTGACACAGGAGCTGGGGCACTTGCCCGAACGCGGCGAGAGCATCGAGATCGGCGGCTTCACCTTCGAGGTGGCCAAGGCGGATGATCGCCGCCTGCATCTGCTGCGCGTGCGGCCTTGCGTCCTGTGAGCGGCGTCCAGGAAGGCCGGCGCGCACGCGCCTGGCTGCTCGGCATCTGCGCCTTGATCGCGGCGCTGCTGCTGGCGCCGGTCGTTGTCAACGCCGAAGCGCCGAGCCGGGTGGCCAGCACGGAGGATGTGTCGGCGGCGCCAGCCGAGTCGGATTGGGATCATCTCGACGTGTCCCTGCTGACCATGGAACCCGGCCCGGTCTACTGGGAGCGCTTTGGCCACAATGCCATTGAGGTGCGCGACCGGCGTTCGGGTCGTGCGATTGCCTACAACTTCGGCTACTTCGACTTCCAGCAGCAGGACTTCTTCTGGCGCTTCCTCAAGGGCCGCATGTTGTACATGGCGGTGGCGCTGGACAGCGACGAGGATGTGCAGCGCTATCTGGCGGCAGGTCGACGCGTGTGGGTGCAGCAGCTGAATCTCAGCGCGGCACAGAAGCGCAGCCTGATCTCGCATCTGGAGTGGCATGTCCAGCCTGCGCAGCGCGACTACCGCTACGACTACTTCCGCAACAATTGTTCCACCAAGCTGCGTGACGCGCTGGATCTGGCGCTGGGCGGCGAGTTGCAGCGGCAGACTGCGCATCGCTCACACGGCTGGAGCCACCGCCGCTACACGCGCGCCTACGCGCAGGGTCTGCCCTGGCTGTATCTGGGCACCGACCTGGGCTTGGGCCAGGCCACTGATGTGCCGCTGTCGCTGTGGGAGGAGATGTTCATTCCCGGCGAGCTGAAGCGGCGCCTGCGCGAGCTGGTGATCAGCGATGGCGAGGGCCAGCGACCGCTGGTCGCGCGCGAATACGTGCTGCCTGCCGAGGCGGACAGCACCGAAGTGTGGCCGCTGGCACCGGAGTATTCGGCCTGGTTTGCCGGCGTCGGCTTGCTGCTGGGCAGCCTGATGATCCTGCTCGCCTATCGCCTGGACCAGCGTGGCGCTGCGGCGCGCTGGTATCTGCGGCTGAAGGCGCTGGTCGCCGGCCTGGTTGGTCTCGGCGGCGTGCTGCTGCTGTTCCTGTGGCTCGGCACCGATCACGAAGCCGCCTGGCGCAACGAGAACTTGTTCTGGATGTCACCGCTCTGGTGCGTGGTGGCGGTGGCCAGCTGGCGCTGGGCTGCAGTGCTCGGGCGGGAAGCGGACGGGCGACGCGCCCAGCAACTGTGGCAGGCCTGGTTGCTGGTGGCGGCATTGCTGGGTCTGGGCTTGTCCCTCAAGCTCTTCCGCAGCTTCGATCAAGGCAATCTGGAGTGGTTGTGGCTGGCGGCGCCACTGACCCTGGCCTACGGTCAGTCGATCCGTTTGTTGCGCAAGCGTTCCGCGGGCTGATCGATCGGCGTCGCGATCTTGCGTGTGCCGCGCGGTTTTCGCGGGCGTCACGCCAGGCGCCGAGCCTGCCGCAACAGGCCCACGCACACCGTTGCCCGGCCACTTCGCTGCGCGCATGATCGCCGCCGATCGAGTCCTGGAGCGCGCGATGGCAGTCACGCAAGAAAGCCTCACCAAGCTGCCGTCCATGAGCGCTGGCGGGGCCGGACCGCCGGTGGTCAATTGCGTGGCCTACAGCGATCGTGGCCGCCGGATCGGCGACATCACGGTCGAGGCGATCAGCGAAGTCCTCAAGCGTCAGGACAGCTTCGTCTGGCTGGGTCTGCACGAACCAGGCGACGATCTCTTGTGCAAGATCCAGGAGGAGTTCGGACTGCACGATCTGGCCATCGAGGACGCGCGCAACGCGCACCAGCGGCCGAAGATCGAGGTCTATGACGATGTGCTGTTCATCGTGGTGCACACCGCGCAGTTCGTCGAAGGCACGGTGCGCTTCGGCGAGACCCACATCTTTCTCGGCAAGCGCTTCCTGGTCACCGTGCGCCATGGCTCCTCGCTGCCCTATGCCCCCGCGCGGGTGCGCTGCGAGCAGAATCCCGATCTGCTGAGCCTGGGACCGAGCTTCGGCCTCTACGCGGTGCTCGACTACATCGTCGACAACTTCTTTCCCATCGTGCAGTGCTTCGAAGGCGAACTGAAGGAACTGGAGCGCAGCATCTTCGAGGAGCGCTTCGACAAAGGCACCATCGAGCGCCTCTATCACCTCAAGCGCGAGCTGATGACGCTGCGCCTGTCGGTCACGCCGATGCAGGACATGCTCAACCAGCTGGTGCGCTTCTATCAGGGGATGATCCATGACGAGTCGCGGGTCTACTTCCGCGACGTCTTCGACCATGCCTTGCGCATCAGCGAGGCGACCACGGCCCTGGGCGAGATGATCTCCGCCGCGCTGCAGGTCAACCTGTCGATGGTCTCGGTGGGGCAGAACGAGGTGGTCAAGCGCCTGGCGGGCTGGGCCGGAATCCTGGCCATCCCGACCACGGTCGGCAGCATCTATGGCATGAACTTCGAGCACATGCCCGAGCTGAGCGGCACCTATTCCTACTTCGTGGTGCTGGCGGTCACCGCCATGATCTCCACATTCATCTACTGGCGACTGAAGAAAGCCGGCTGGTTGTAGCGGCCACGCCGGTTCCCCTCGCCGCGTGCCGGACTGCCGCCTCGGCAGCGATCACGCGCGCCTCGGTCGCGGACGGACGCGCGCCAAGCAGCCCGGCCAAAGCGCTGGCGCGGCGGCCACCAGCAGATATTCCTGCCGCCGGACAAACACCGCTCGGCGCCCCGCACGTGGATATTGCAACGAATCGTTGCATTTTCCGTCACAGTGGGTGACAAAAACTTCAGCTTGCTGCGTCGGAAGTCTAAGTCATTGAAGTGCGGGGCTGTGCGTTTCGGCTGCAAATGTGACTTTCTGTTGCCGTTTGAACTAGGGCGGGGGGTAAGGCGCGTAAAGTGATGGTCGTCGCATTTCGTCTGCAGGGGTTACTCGATGGACCTGATCGCCTCATTGCGTCAGCGCGCGCCGCAGTGGCTGGGCTTGCTCGCCGGAGCCTGCCTGTGCACGCCGGTGTGGGCGGCGTTGACGATCACGCCGATCACCTGGAACGTCATCGGCCTGGACAGCAACTCGGCAGCCACCGGGCCCTATCAGTTCCCGGTCGCGGCGCGGGTCTGCGCGGTGGGTTCTGCCTCCAACGGCCCGGTCACCGCCAGCTTCGAGTTCATTCCCTTCACGCCGCTGCCCAGCGGCTCGGCCAATGGCGACACCAGCTGCGGCGGCGGGCCGTGCATCACGCTGCGCGGTGGCACCTTGTCGTCCTTGAACCTGGGCAGCCTCGCCGCCGGCCAATGCGCAGATGCCTACTTCGAAGTGGAGGTGCAGCGGGTCAATGCCGCCTACGGAACGGCGCGTCGCTACGTGGTGCGCGCGGATGACAGCGATCCGGGTTCGATCACCACACCGCAGCCGCGCGAGCTGTTCGTCGAGCGCTTGATCTCGCAGAACCGCAATGCCGTGCTGGATGTGAGCTACAGCGCGCCCTTGAGCCTGGGCTCACCCTTTCCCACACCGCTGGCATCGATGAGCTCGGTGAACGCTGGCGGCAGCTTCGGTCTGGCGGTGGGCAACTTCTACGACATCCGCCTGGATGCGAGCACCGCGACCCAGGGCTACGAGCAGCTGGAGACCTTTGCCAACTTCTCCAACGCCGTGTTCCGCATCCATCGAGTGCAGTCGACCTATAGCGCCGATTCCAGCCCCAACGTGGCCTCGCCCTCCGATCTCTTGTACGGCGATGGCTGCACCTGGCAGCTTAGTCCGGCCTTGCCCAACTATCTGGGCTGTCTGGCCACTGGCAAGGTGGGCGGCACGATTTCCACCACCTACCGCATTGAGATCCTGCAGGTGGCAGGTGGCACCACCTCGGCCCTGAACACGCTGATCTACGACTACTCGGGCAGCAGCTTCCACTACAACGCCGACGTGGGCGTGGGTGGCCGGACCATCGTGATCTCCAATCCGGCCACCGCCGCCTTCAGCAAGTCCTTCTCGCCGGCGACGATTCCGGAGAACGGGATCTCGCGTCTGACCTTGCTGATCACCAATCCCAATCTGAGCAGCTTCTCCAATTACAACTTCGTCGATCCCTTGCCAGCCGGTGTGGTGGTGGCGGCCACACCCAATGCCAGCACCTCCGGCTGCGGGACACCGACCTTCGCCCCGGCGGCCGCGGCCACCAGCCTCAGCTTCAGCAACGGCACCATCGTCGGCGGCGGCACCTGCAGCATCTCGGTGGATGTGACCGGCGCCAATTCCGGCGTCTACAACAATGTGACCAACAATCTCTTCGTCGGTACCACCAACACCGGGCTGACCGCGAGTGCGACGCTGACCATTTCCGACGTGGCGCCGCCGCCTTCGGGGACCTGCACCTCCGGCGTGGTGGAAACGTTGGCGGTGTGGGACATGAGCAACAACACTGCCGGCGCACTGGCATCGCCTTACGGACCTGCACCGCCGGTCACCGACAATGTGATCGGCACGCCGGTGGCGCGCTACATTGGCTTTGATGCCAGCACCGAGGCCACGGTCAGCGCCACTGGTTTCACCAACAATTCCTGGCTGGTGGGCGGCAACAACGGCGGTGTGGATGTCTGGCCGCAAGTCTTGCCCGCCGCACCGGTGGCCATCGGCGCGCGCTATTTCGAGATCGAACTCAACACCTCGGAACACATCAACATCGATCTCAGCTATCGCGTGAACTATCTCGCCAATGGCGACTGGGGCAGCAACGGATCGCAGAGTTCGCGCGTCTATTCCACCTTCGATGGCGGCGCCTACGGCACCACGCCGATTCGCACCGACGCCACCTTGAACAAGAACACCTGGAACGGTCCGCTGACCTATCGCGCGCCGACCTCCGGCCTCAGCACCACGCGCTTTGGCATGGTCTTCGGCGGTAACGGCAGCGGCGCCGGTTCCGATGACGCCGATGTCCTGCTCGACGACATCGTGGTGACCGGCTGCCGCGTGCTGCGGCCGCTGACCGTGACCAAGTCCTTCTCGCCGACCACCATCGGCATCGGGCAGAGTTCGACGCTGACCTTCGTCATCAGCAACCCGAACACGGCGCCGGCGACCATCACGGGCGTCAGCATCAGCGATCCGCTGCCGGCCGGACTGACCCTGGGCACGCTGACCAACACCAGCTGCGGCGGCACCCTGACGCAAAGCCCGGTGGGCACCATTTCGCTCACCGGCGGCAGCATCGCCGCCAGCGGCAGCTGCACCTTCACCGCACAGGTGACGGGGACCACGGCTGGGCTGAAGCAGAACGTCTCGAACCCGGTCAGCTCCACGCAAACCGGACCCAACACCGGCGCCTCCGGCATCGCGCGGGCCAATCTGCTGGTACTCGCGCCGCCCACCATCAGCAAGCTGTTCACCCCGGATCCGATCGTGGCGGGTGGCACCAGCAATCTCGTCTTTACCGTGAGTAACCCGAACAGTGCGGAGGGGCTGGTCGGCGTGGGCTTCACCGACACCTTCCCGGTGGCACCTGGCGCGATGGTGGTGGCGGCCACACCAGCGGCCGTGAACAACTGCGGCGGCACTTGGACCACCACCGCCGGCGCTGGTGTGGTGAGCTTGAGTGGCGCCACTCTTGCCGCGGGCGCCAGCTGCACGCTGTCGGTGCGCGTCACCGCCCCGGTGGCGGGGACCTACAACAACACCAGCGGGCCGGTGTCGCACGTCCTGAACGCGCAGACCTTGAACGGCAACACGGCCAGTGACTCGCTGGTCGCCAATGCTCCGCAGCCGCGCATCGGACTGCAGAAGCGCATCAGCACCGGCGCCGCCGGGCCATGGGGCGAGTTCTCCTCACTGGCCTTGAACGGCAATGTGTACTACCAGTTCACCATCGAAAACCTGGGCGACGTGCCGCTGAGCCGACCGGCCTCCGGCTTCTGGATCAACGATCCGGCGATTCCGGGCGGACCCTTCTGCGGCGCCGGTTCGCCGGCGGTCTTGCCGATCGCCAACGTCAATGACACTCACATCTACGAGTGCGTGATCGGTCCGATCGTGGCCAACCAGCAGAATCTGACCAACACCGCGACGGCGGTGGGCGACCCGGATGTGCCGGCGGTGCAGGATGGCGATGAGGTCAGCGATACCGATACCGCCGCGTACACCACCAAGCTGCCGGATCTGCTGGTCAGCAAGACGCGCGTGCTGCCCGCCACGCCCACCATCGACTTCACGGTGGTGAACGACATCACCTACCGGGTGACGGTGCAGAACCTGGGCCCGCCCGTCACGGTCAACGACACGCTGGCGCCGATCGTGCTGGAAGACACCTTCCGCGCCGGCATCACCTACCTGAGTTTCGCCGGAGCGGACGCCAACTGGAGCTGCTCGCTGGTGCAGACCGCGCCCTTGCACAAGGTGCAGTGCGTGTACTCGGGTGTGCTGGCATCGGGCAGCAGCACTTTCGTGGACCTCAACGTTCAAGTGGCCATCAACACGCCGGACATCAACAACATCGCCGTGGCGCTGAATGGCGGCGACCCCGCTTGCAATGATCCGAATGAGACGCCGGACACCGACTGCAAGGGTCCGTACCAGGAGTCCACCGTTCCGGTCACCCTGTCCGACGTCAGCGTACGCGTCGAGGGCGGCCAGCTGCTGGTGGACTTCGGCACGGCAGCAGAGGCCGGTACGCTGGGCTATCGCGTGCTGACCGACAATCGCATCGGCAGTCGCGCGCGCCTGCTCAGCGAGGCGCTGACCATGGCCAGCGGATCCTCGCTGTCGGCGCAGCGCTACCAGATCCGCGGCGCATACAACGGCGAGACCAGCATCTGGATCGAGGAAGTCGCCGTGGACGGCGTGGCCACGCGTTATGGCCCGTATCCGGTGGGCGCCAGCACTGGCGATCGCAACATCAGCGTCAGCACCGACTGGCGTGCGATTGCGGCCGAGCAAAGCGCATTCCGTGTGGTGCAGGCGCGCGGGATCACCTCGCGCAGCACTGGCAGCAGCGTGGAAGCGGAGTTGAAGGTGGCGAGTCGGGGCTGGGTGCGCGTGCGCCATGAGGATCTGCTCGCCCAGGGCATCGACTGGAGCGGGATCGCGCCGCAGTCGCTGAGTCTGCATCGCGGTTCACGCCCGGTGCCCTTGCGCTACAGCGGCCCCGCCAGTTTTGGCGCAGGGTCCGAGATCGCCTTCCTCGGTGAGCCAGTGGAAGGCAGCCTCTACACCCGCACCGCGGTGTATCGCCTGCGACAAGGCAGCGGCGGCGCCCAACTCGAGGTGGTGCATGCCAATCCGGCCCGCAACAGCGCCGTGACCTCGATCGCCGACCGCTTCCTGCATGCGCCGAGCCGTGGCTATGACCTGGGATCGCCGGCCGTTGATCCCTGGTGGGCGCGACGTGCGGTCCGCAACAACACGGCCTCTGCGGTGGTCAGCGAGACCTTCGAACTGCCCGAGAAGGCGCCAGCTGCAAGTGGCGAGCAGATCAAGGTCCGCCTGTGGGGCGGCCTGAACTATCGCGAGACTCCGGATCACAGCGTGCGGGTCAGCTTGAATGGCAGCCTGCTCGGCAGCGCCCGCTTCGATGGTCTGGTCGAGCATACGATCGAGGCACTCATTCCACCCGGCGTACTGCAAAGTGGCAGCAACACGCTCAGTCTGGAATTGGTGGGCGACACCGGTCTGGCCACCGATGTGGTGTACCTGGACAGCATCGAGATCAGCTACCAACGCCAGCTGCGCGCGCAGGACAACCGCCTCAGCTTCGGCAGTGTCGGAACGGGCGTGGCGAACACGGGTGACGCGATCTTCGCCGATAACTTCAGCACCGAAGGCGTGGCCGGCTGCAGCGCCAGCGACCCGGCGTGCCAGACCTTTGAGATCAGCGGGCTGACGCGCAGCGATGTGCAGGTGCTGCGCACGCGCGCCAATGGCAGCACCGAAAGGCTGGGTGCAGTGCAGATCCAGGCCGTCGGCAACGGCTTCAACCTGCGCTTCGCCACGCGTGCGCAGAACGATGATCGCTATGACATCGAGCCGATGGCGGCGACTGCCAGCGCACTCATCGCGCCGGTCTTGCCGGTCTCCGATCCGCTGCTTGCGGCAGGGACGCAGGCCGAGTTCCTGATCGTCACGCACCCGAGCTTCGCCGATCGACTGGCGCCGCTGGTGAGTGCACGGCGTGCCGAGGGCTTGAGCGTGGGCGTGGTCGATGTCGAGGGCATCTACCGCTACTACAACCAGGGCGTAGTCGATCCGGTGGCGATCGATGTGGCGCTGGCCGATGCGCGCTCGCGCCTGGGCACGCGCTACGTCTTGCTGGTGGGCGGCGACACCTACGACTACCTCAATCATCTGGGCAGCGGATCGCAGAGCTTCATCCCGACCCACTACCAGCCCACCGGCGCCTACGTGCGGCACGCGCCGGTCGATGCGCCGTATGCCGACGTGGACAGCGACGGGCGCGCCGATCTCGCCGTCGGCCGCTTCCCGGTGCGCAGCGCGGCGGAACTGGACGCGGTCATCGCCAAGACATTGAGCTACCGCCAGGCCGCGCATGCTGGCAAGCTGCTGCGTGTCAGTGATCGCGACCAGGCCTCGATCAGCTTCGACGGTCAGTCCAGCACCATCGGCGCGATACTCGGCAGCGGCTGGACGCAAAGCGTGGTGGCCCTGCGCAACTATCCGAGCGGCAGTCAGGGCATCCAGGCGGCACGGGCAGACATTGCCAACGCGGTGAACAGCGGTCAGGCCCTGGTGAGCTTCTTCGGCCACAGTTCGCCCAGCAATTGGACGCGCGAAAGCCTGCTGACCGCGCCACTGGTGTACGGCGGCCTGTTCAACAACGCCGCGATGCCGACCGTGATCTGGCAATTGGGCTGCTATGGCGCTTACTTCGTCGATCCGAATCTCAACACCATCGCCCATGGCCTGATGCTGCAGAGCAATGGCGGTGGAGCGGCCGCCATCCTGGGCGCCACTGGATTGACCGAGGTGAGCAGCGATCTGGCCTGGATGGGCGCTCTGGCGCCGCGGCTGCGCAGCGAACGCATCGGTGACGCCTGGCGGCAGGCGCAGCGCGATCTGGCGGCCAATGGCCCGAATCAGCGCGACATCAGCGTGGGCGGTGTGTTGCTCGGCGATCCCACCATGCGCATCCGTCAGTAAGAGTCTGCGCAGTCAGCGAAGCGCATGAGCCGCAGGCTGGGCTCATGCGCTGGTGCGATCGATGTTGCGAGATTCCCTGACGCGAGATCGCTTGCGATCACGCTGAGCCGGCGCTTGGCCTTGCGGGCAAGGGCGTGCAGACAGGCGATCGACGGCGGCCCGGCAAGCCGCCGCCGCGACACGGGAGCCGGCGGTGTGCGCTGAGTTGCGCGGTTCAGCTGGCCGGCGTGATTTCCAGCGAGGTGGCGACGATGCGCAGCTCACGCTGCTCGCCGCTGACCTTGGACGGATCCTGGCCGGCGTCCTCGGCCAGATGCTTGGCCATCTTCTCGTCGATGGTCTTCACTTCCAGCGTGCCGTAAACCAGTGCCTCGCCCTGGCTGTCCATGGGGATGAAGAAGGCGTGGTCGCCGAACTTCACGCGCACGCCTTGCTCGCCGTCGGTGAGCATCATCCAGCAGCCCTTCTTCTGACACACCTGGCCGATGCGCCCGGAGAACTTCATCGGCTGGCCGGTGTACTGCTCGGGATTGGCCAGAACCTGGGCCACCGGCGTGGCCGTGCCCGCAGCGGGCATGAGTTCGCCGTAGACCGGTCGTCCATCGACCACGGCCACCGGCTTGGACGGCTCGGCGCCATCGTCTGCCAGCACCGGTACGGTCAGCGTCAGGGACAGGACACAAGCAAGGGCCACACGCTTCATCGTCGATCACCGTGATCGGAAAAGGAGCGCGGATGATAGTCCTGCGCCGCGAAGGCTTGCGTTCAGGCCGGCGGCAGCTTGAACACGCGCGCAGTTTCCACCACCGACTGGGCGTGTATCGCAACTTGTCGTGCTTGATCGCGCTGGTTGCCGAGCACCGCTTCGGCACGCGTGACCAGGCTCTGCAGCACATCGGCGCAAGCATCCAGCGTCTTGCACAAGTCTGCGTCCACCGCCTCGCCGCTGGACAGCCGCTTCGACCATGTCTGCAACTCGCTGATGGTCGCTCGTGCCTGATCGAGGTGGGGCTGCGCTTGCGCCAGCATGTCCTGCGCTTGCTGGCGCGCTGCCTGCGCCGACTCGCTGGCATGCGCGGCCAGCAGCAGCACATTGCGCAGGGTGGAGGCGGTTTCGCCGATCAGCTCATTGATGGCCAGGGCCACGCCGCGCGTGCGTTCGCTGCCGATCGGGACTTGCACCGTCAGGTCATTGTCGGCGAGCTGGCGGATCGAGCGCTCCATCGCACTGATCGACTCTTCCAGTTCCTGGTTGCTCTCGGCAGCCAGAGCCAGGGCCGCGACGCGGTCGTCGAGCAGTCGGTCGAAGGCGGTGCCCAACTGGCCCAGCTCATCGCTGCCGTGCAGATGGCTGCGTGCACGCATATCGCCTGCGCTCAGGCGGCGCACCGTCTCCGCCAATTGCTCGATCGGACGATGGATGTCGCGCGCCCAGCGCCGCGCCACGAAAGCAGCCAGCAAGGCCAGCAGGATGCCCACCGCCACCGCACTGAGCAGCATCTTGCGCAACAGATCGGTGGCCGGCGCCAGCGCCTCGGCACGGTCGATCTCGGCGACCAGGGCCCAGCTCAGACCGCCGATTGCCACCGGCGACCACGCGCCCAACACATCGCGACCCATCGCATTGGTGTAGCGACCGGTGCCGCTGTTGCCTTCCAGCGCCGCCTGGACTGCCGAGCTTTCGATCTCCAGCAGGCCCACCGTGGTGCTGCGCGCGCGCATGGTGTCGACCGTGCTGGCGTCGGCGGCCGCCTCGGGCAAGGCAGCCAGGAAGCGCTGCGGGTCTTCATGCATGCCGCGTGGCTTGGCGCGGGCCAGGCGATCCGGGCCCACCATCACCAACTCACCGCTATCGCCCATGCCGGCGGCGCGCCAATCCTGGTTGAAGCTGGCGATGCGCTCGATCAGATCGATTGGCACCTGTGCGGCGAACACGCCTTCGACGCGACCCGCCACCACGATGGGCACCGCCAGGAAGGCGGCGCTGTCGTCGTAGGAGGGCAGGTAAGGACGGAAATCGACGAAGCTGGTCTGGCGCGCATCGGCGCCGTCCAGCGCGGCCAGATAGGCATCGGCGAGACCGGATCCAGCCCAGGGTCCATCCTTCAGTGAGGTCGCGAAATCGAGTTCCTTGAAGTAGGTGTAGACCACCAGGCCGCTGTCGGCATCGATCAGGAACACATCGTAGAAGCCGAAGGATTCGATCAGCTGGGCCATCACCGGGTGCAGCGTGGCATGCAGCTGATCGTACGACTGCGCGCCGGCAGCCGCTGCCAGCTGATGCTTGGCGCCGATCGGATGTGGATTGCTGGCAATGTAGCGGTGCTGCAGGGCCTGCGATGGCGCGGAAATCAGGCCCAGCAAGGCACCGGCGCGCACGCTCTGCCCGGGATTGCGCTCGGCATAGCGCTGCGCGTAATCCTGATCGTAATAGGCTTGCAGCTGCTCGCGCTGGGTCTCGGTCAAGGCCGTTTGTTCGCTGCGCAAGGCCGTGCGCATGGCCAACAGGTGCTCGGCCATCGAGGGGCTGGCGGCCAGTGCGCGCACCGAGGCCGAGAGCGTGTCGAAATAGGCTTGCAGTTCATCGCGCTTGACGCCCTGGATCGAGCGCAGTTGTTCCAGAGAGCGTGCGGTCAGCGCTTCGCGCGCGTCGCTCCAGGCCAGCAGTGCGATCAACACCGAGGCCAGCGCCAGCGGCCCCAGGGCAATCGCCAACGTGCCCAGGATCAGCCGGCGACCGATGCTGCGCGAGTTACTCGATGCCATAACGATCCTTCAGTTCAGCCAGACGTCCGGAGCGCTCCAGGTCGGGCATGCCTTCATCAAACAGCCGCACGAAGCGGCCGCCGCGCTCACCAACTGGCGAACAGGCGATGTACAGGGTTTCCTTGGCCGCACCTGGGACGGCTGGGGCCAGCTTGCGGATGTTCTTGCTCAGGCCATCGCGCTGCAGTGTGGCATCCATCACCACCGAGGTTTCCAGCATCACATCCGCATGTCCGACCAACAGGCGCGTGATCATCTCGCGCGAGGCGCGGGCGCTTTCGGGCACCAGGTAAATGCGGTCACGCTGGCGTCGATGGGCATTGATGTAGGCGTCCAAGGTCTCGCCGTAGCTGTATCCCGCGATCACTGCCATGCGCAGGTACTTGAGGCTGTCCAGACCGCCGTAATTGATCTGCCGGTCCACCCGTGCATACAGGCTCTGCTCGGACAGCACCCACGGGCGCTGCGGCAGGAAGAAGCCCTCGACGTCCGAGGGGAGCGCGCCCACCACGCAATCGGCGGCGCCCTCGCGCACCGTGGCGATGGCCTCGTCCCAGGCCATCAATTGGTAGTCCACGCTGATGCCATGCGGTGCCAGCAGGGCCTGCGCCACTTCGATCATGAAACCCGGCTGGGCGGAACCAGGCTGGGTGTTGAGCGGGTACCACTCATCGGCGCGGATGCTCAGGGTTTCAGCCTGGGCGCTGCTGCCGAGCAGCAGGCAAGCGGTGAGGAAGGAGCGGGCAAGGCCATGGATCCGCACGTTTTGATCCTCTTCTCTGCTGTTCCACAGGCTGAGGGAAACTCATTGCCACCACGGGGCCGGCACGCAAGTCCGGCGATGACGCCTTGCTCAGCCTGCCGGGCGCGGCGCGCAGTGGTGCCGGTCGATGCTCAATAAGGCTTGGCCAGCCCCAGGTAGATCGCCACGAACAACGCTGCCCACAAGACCCACACCACATACTTGATGCCGTCGATCAGGCGCCGCAAGGCATCTTCATCGGCGCTTTGCGCGGTGCCGGCAAGCACCTTGCCGAACAGCGGGCCAAAGGGCTTGAGCTGCACGCGAATCACCAGACCCAATGCCATCACGAAGGCAAAGAGGCCGACCTTGCCCAGCAGCCACGGTGCCGCAGGCATCGGGCCGAGCCCGCGCGCGGAGCGCCAGATCAGGAAGGCCAGGCCCAGGATGATGGCAATGCGCAGGGCGAAATCGAAACGCGCCAGGCGATGGCCCAGTTCGGTGCGCTCCTTGAGAAACACGGCCCAGGTCAAGGCCAGCCAGGCCGCGGCAAACAGCCAGATGGCGAAGATGCTCTGCCCATCCAGGCTGAGGAAGCCAAGGCTCCAGGCGAGGGTGAAGCCGGTGGGCAAGGTCAGCACCACCGCAGTGCGCGGCAGCATGTCGGCCCACAACATGATGCGTGCGGCCAGCGCGCGCTCTGCCGCGCTGCGCTGGCGATCGACGATGAAGCCGCTGACGTAGTAAACGACGAGGTCAGAGCCTAGCCAGTAGATCGCGCAACACAGATGCAGCAGCAACCAGCCAGCATGTTCCATGCGTCCTCCCCCGAACGACTGCTGCGCGCACAGAGGCGCGCGACCTGCTGGCTGCCGATTCTGCGTTGCCGCGCAGGGGCCGGAAAGCCCCTGCGTGGCAAGCCATGCGTCGACCTCAGTGCGAGGCGGCGCCTGGTGGCGTGCGTGTGGGCTCGCTATCTGCCGCCGTCTCGGCTTGCACGGGCTCGGCGGTGAAGGCAGCTTGCACAGGCTCGACGGGCGCGGCGACCTGGGTGTCGGCGGGGGCTGCTTCGACAGCGGCCTCGCGCTCGGCAGCAGGCTCCGCGGCTGGCAGCGCCGCGGCCTCGGCGACGGGCTCGGCGCTGAGCGCGGCTTCCGGTTCAGGCGTCGCTGCAACCGGTTCCGCCACCGCATCGGCGGCCGTGCTGATGGGCGCCGGCAGCACTTCTGCTGCCGCGCTGACTGCGGCAACTGGGGCTGGCTGCTTGGCATTCGGGTCTGCCACAGGCGCCTCGATGGCCGCCTCTGGCGCCGCCGGACTCGCTGCGGCTTCCGCCGCCATCTCGCCGACCGCGACCGCCGCGCCGCTCACTGCGGCAAAAAGGTCTGCGGTTTGCGGGACTGCCGGTGACGCGGCGGCATCGCTTTCGGACTCGGCGTCCACATCGGTGTCGTCGCCATCCTCATCGCCCTCGGCTGTCGCGTCGGCGTTCGCGGCATTGGCGGCATTCGCCTCACCGCCGCGACCACGCCGCCGCCGTCCACCGCGGCGCCGACGCTTGCGCGGGGCAGGCGTGCCGTCGCCGCTCACCGGATTGCCAGGGACCGCTTCGCCGACTACCACGATGACATCACCGGTTGCCGCATCCGCCTCACTGCTGACCGCTGCCGCCACGGCAGCGGCGAGCGGCGCCGGCTTCAACACCTCTTCGCTGGGCGCGGGTGCAAGGGCGGCAGGCTTGGACTCAGGGCGCTGCGGGCGCTGCCCGTCACGCGGCGGGCGTGCTTCATTGCGCTCCGGGCGCTCGCCGCGCTCGGGCCGGCCATCCTGGCGCTCGGGGCGTTCAGGGCGTTCGGCACGCTCGGGTCGTTCTGTGCGTTCCGGGCGCTCAGGGCGTTCCTGGCGCTCAGGGCGTTCCGCGCGCTCGGGCTTTGGCCCTGGCTGCTTCTGCGGCGCAGCGCCGGGTTGATTGGGTTTGGCGCCTTGATCCTTGCCCTTGTCGCCGCGCGGCTTGTCGCCACGCGGGCCACGCTCGTCACGCGGCCGATCACCGCGTTCGCGACGCTCACCGCGATCGCCACGCTCATGCCGACGCTCGCGGCCTTCCTGACGACGGCCGCCGTTGCCGTGCGGCGCGGAAGATGGCGTCTGCGCGGGGCTCTGCGCTTCCGCCGCCGGCGCTGCCGGGGCGGCACCCTCATTGCGGCGCAGCCAGTTCATGAAGCGCGCAACGATGCCGAGATTGGGCTTGGGCGCGGGGGCGGCGGCCGTGGCCACCGGCGCCGGAGCCGCAATGGGCGCTGGCGCCGGGGCGTCTTCGCGGGTCGGCGCCGGCGAGGCCGGTCGAATGCCAGACACCGCCGGTTGCTCCACCTCGGTCTCCGGCCCGATCAGGCTCAACACCTCTTCCGGGGCTGGCATCGCGGGCTTCTGCACGCGCGTGTAGCTGGGCTTGGGCTCTTCGCCCATTTCCGAACTGCGGATGCGCTGGATCTCATAGTGCGGAGTCTCCAGGTACTCGTTGGCCACGATCAGGATCGGCGTGTCGTGGCGCTGCTCGATGGCGACCAGCGCGGCGCGCTTTTCGTTGAGCAGGAAGTTCGCCACCGAGGGCGGTGCCTGCACCACCACCTGACCGGTGTTGTCCTTCATCGACTCCTCTTCGACCAGGCGCAGCATGGCCAGCGACATCGACTCCACGCTGCGGATGCGGCCGTGGCCGTTGCAGCGCGGGCAGACGTTGGCGGTGTGCTCGCCCAGCGAGGGACGCAGGCGCTGGCGCGACAGCTCCAGCAGGCCGAAGCGCGAGATCCGGCCGATCTGCACGCGGGCGCGATCCAGCTTCATCGCGTCGCGCAGCCGATCTTCCACATCGCGCTGGTGGCGCGGGCTGTCCATGTCGATGAAGTCGATCACGATCAGACCGCCGAGGTCGCGGATGCGCAACTGGCGGGCGATCTCGTCGGCGGCCTCGAGATTGGTGTTGAAGGCCGTCTCTTCGATGTCGCTGCCCTTGGTCGCCTTGGCCGAGTTGATGTCGATGGCGGTCAGCGCTTCGCCGTGGTCGATCACCAGCGAGCCGCCGGAAGGCAGGCGCACGGTGCGCGAGAACGCGCTCTCGATCTGGCTTTCGATCTGGTAGCGGGTGAACAGCGGTGTGGCATCGCGATACAGCTTCAGCTTGCGCAGGTTGTTGGGCATCACCTGCTGCATGAAGTCGCGCGCCTCGGCGTACAGCTCTTCCTGGTCGACCAGGATTTCGCCGATGTCATTGCGCAGGTAGTCGCGCAGGGCGCGGATGATCAGCTTGCTTTCCTGGTAGACCAGGAAGGGTGCCGAACGCGCCTTGGCCGCCTGCTCGATGGCCGTCCACAGCTGCATCAGGTAGTTGAGATCCCACTGCAGCTCTTCGGCGTCGCGACCCACGCCGGCGGTGCGCACGATCATGCTCATGCCGTCCGGAACCGCGAGCTGATCCATCGCCTCCTTCAAGGCCTGGCGGTCGTCGCCCTCGATGCGTCGCGACACGCCGCCCGCGTTCGGGCTGTTCGGCATCAGCACCAGATAGCGGCCGGCCAGCGAGATGAAAGTGGTCAGCGCCGCGCCCTTGTTGCCGCGCTCTTCCTTGTCCACCTGGACCAGCAACTCCTGACCTTCCTTGAGGATGTCGCGGATGTTGCTGCGCAGGCTGGTGCCTTCGCTGAAGTACTGCTTGGAGATTTCCTTCAGCGGCAGGAAGCCGTGGCGATCGGCGCCGTAGTCGACGAAGCAGGCTTCCAGGCTGGGTTCGACGCGCGTGATGCGCGCCTTGTAGATGTTGGACTTCTTTTGTTCCCGGGACGGGATTTCGATATCGAGGTCGTAAAGGCTCTGGCCATCCACAATCGCCACGCGCAGCTCTTCGGGCTGCGTCGCGTTGATCAGCATTCTCTTCATTGGTATCCCCAGCGCTCGACCACGCCTCCCGGGGCGACCCAGCTGTCGCACGCGGCGTTAGCGCCGAGCGGCGTCAGCAGGGGCGGAACAAGAGGGATGGGAACGCGAACGTTGCAAGTGCGGGAGCGTCTCCGGCCCCCGAGTCCACCGTCCCGGCGGCCTATACTGCGCCGCATCCTTGGACGGGCCGCGCTCAAGTTTCCTTCCGGGAATCCCTGAATGCGACGGCCGCCCGATCATAACAGAAGCCATGCCTAAATCATCCCGAGTTCAGCCACGCGGGCGCGGCGGCGCTGGTGCTGCGCCTTCGTCCCCTCGCGGCGGTCGCAAAGGCCCGCGCGCGCAGGGCGCTGGCGTGCCCGCGACCACGCGCAAGTCCGCCGCCCAAGCGCGGCCTGCAGCCCCTGCATCAGGCCGGGCCGCCGTTGCGTCAGCGCGACCGGGACGCGACGGTGCTGGCCAGGACTCAGGCTCGCGTCCTGGCACAGGCAGGCGTGCAAGCGGGACTGCGCAGGTGGCGCGTGGCACCGAGCGCGCACGGCCGGCGTCAACCGCAACAGCACGTCCCGCGCCGCCGCCTGAGGTGCGCATTGAAGTGGTCGATGCCGAGCGCGAAGGCCAGCGCCTCGACAACTACCTGATGACCCGCCTCAAGGGCGTGCCGAAAAGCGCGGTGTATCGCCTGTTGCGCACCGGTCAGGTGCGCATCAATGGCAAGCGCGCGAAGCCGGAGACCCGCCTCGCGGGTGGCGATGAGGTGCGCATTCCGCCCGTGCGGGTGGCTGCGCCGGATGCACCGGTGGCGCCGTCGACCAAGCTGCGCGATCTGCTCAGCCAGCGCGTGATCTTCGAGGACAACCACCTGCTGGTGTTGAACAAGCCCAGCGGTTTGGCCACGCATGGCGGCAGTGGCGTCAGCCTGGGTGCAATCGAGGCGCTGCGGGCAAGCCGGCCGGGCGAGAGTCTGGAACTGGTGCATCGACTGGACCGCGACACCAGCGGGGTGCTGCTGGTGGCGAAGCGCATGAGCGCGCTGCGCGCGCTGCAGGCGGCAATCCGCGAGGGCGCCATGCAGAAACGCTATCTGGCGCTGATCGCCGGCAACCCCAAGCGTGAGCGCTTCGATGTGGATGTGCCCTTGCGCAAGAACACGTTGCAGGGCGGCGAGCGCATGGTGCAGGTCGATCCGGCCGGCAAGCCCTCCTTGAGCCGCTTCCGGGTGCTGCAGCGCTTTCAGCATGCCTGCCTGGTGGAAGTCGAGATCGAAACCGGTCGCACGCATCAGATCCGCGTGCACGCCTTGCACGCCGGACATCCGCTGGCCGGCGACGACAAGTACGGCGAGGCCGAATTCAACAAGCTGATGCGCGAACAGGGTCTGCGACGCATGTTCCTGCACGCGCACAGCCTGTCCTTTCCCTTCGGCGCCGATGGCGAGACGCGCAGCTACAGCGCCCCGCTGGACGATGACTTGCGCGCCTTGTTGGATCGGATGCCGGCCAGGCGCTGATCCGCAGCCACGGAACTTGTCGGGAAATGGCGCGTCGAACCCGTCGCGATGCCGTGCCCGCTCCGCCTTCCTTACATGCCGAGGTTATTGATGCAGACGAAAAACCTGATGGTCGCCATGACTGCGCTGCCGCTGCTCCTGGCCAGCCTTTTGGCGACCTCGAGCGCTGCGCTGGCGGCACCTGCGATCGCCCTGCGCGACATCGGCCCGCTGGCCGACAACGACAACATCGGTTGCGCCCTGATCGCACGCGAGGTCTGGTGCTGGGGTGTGCAGTACGAGCAGGCGCTGCAAGTTGGACTGCCGGCCCTGCGCTCGATGGCTCGGGTGATCCGGCGTCCGGATCAGGCCAGCGGCGAATTCGGCGACATCTTTGAACTTGCGGCGGCATACAACCGCAGTTGCGTGGTCGCTCGTGATGGCCTGTGGTGCTGGGGTGCCAACGGCAAGGGCCAACTGGGCGTGGGCGATCGCAGCTTCCGCAGTGAACCCGTGCGCGTGGGCGGACTGCCGAATGACATCGTCAACGTTGAACTGGGTGAGACCCACACCTGCGCACTCAGCGCGTCCACCGGCGTGTGGTGCTGGGGCAGCAATGATTTCGGCGAAGCGGGACAGGCCCCTGGCACGCCGGTGTTACCACCCGGAGGTGGCGCCCCGGAGGCGCCGCCGCTGCTGACGCCGCAACGCATCATCGGTTTGGCGGGCACCACGGTGCTGGCGATGGGTCAACAGACATCGTGTGCGCTGGCGGCGGGTCGGGTCTGGTGTTGGGGTCGCAACGATCAAGGTCAGTTGGGCGATGGCACCACCGCCTCGCGTTTCCAACTCGCGCCGATCGAGACGCTGCCGGCCGGGATCACCCGTCTGGTCAGCGGACCGATCCACAGTTGTGCGGCCAATCCTGAAGGCGTCTGGTGCTGGGGCAACAACAGCAATGCGCAGGTGGGCATCGCGCCCGCCACCGGGCGGTTGATCGAAACCACGCCAGTGCGAGTGCAGGGCCTGGTCGCAGTGGACAACCTCAGACTGGATTTTGGCAGCAGTTGCGCGGCGGTGGCAGGCGAGCGGCGTTGCTGGGGCCGAGGCGCCGATGGCGTCGCGCTGGGGCCGTTGCCGGTGGCGACCAGCAGGCCGCCAGGCGCACCCTCGTCCTGGGCCGGTGGCTGTTTCCGCGACACCTTGAATGGTGGCGAGTTGCGCTGTCGCCAGGGCGACGAGCGATTTCCCAGTCGTGAGCTCGACGCGCGTCAGATTCCCGGTCTGCAAGGCACGATCGTCGAGTTGGGTCTGGGCCGAAACTTCGGCTGTGCCCGGATGCAGGACGGCAGCGTGTGGTGCTGGGGCGAAAACATCGTGGCGCAATTGGGTCAGGGCGATACCGCGCCGCGCGCGACAGCGGTCCGCGTCGCGGTGCCGAGCAGTCTGGGGCTGGCAGTCGGCGCCAGTCATGCCTGTTCGGTGGCCAGTGACGCGCTGTGGTGCTGGGGCGCGAACAGTCTGGCGGCGCTGGGTATCGGCACCACCCAGGAAGTGCTGTCGCCCGTGCGGGCGCGCTGGTACGGGCGGCGGGTGGCTGCCGGTGCTGACTTCACCTGTGTGATCGATGACCAAAGCGGACAGGTGCGTTGTTGGGGTTTCAACGCGCAAGGGCAACTGGATGGCAACGGTAGCAGCCTGGTGCTGGATGCGCTCAGCCCGGCCTTGAGTGGACCGGCCAGCGAGATCAGTGCGGGTCTGATGCACGTGTGCGCGCGGCTCAGCGGCAATGCGGCGGTGCCCCGCATCGAGTGTTGGGGCAATACTCCGTTGACTCAGCAGGACCTTGGTGGCGTTTCAACCAGTGTGCGCAGCATCCAGGCGGGCGCAGCGCTGGGCAACACGCCCTTGCTGCGTAGTGCCATGCGTACCACCTGCGCCGGTGATCGTTGCTATGGCAGCAATTTCCTGCCGCCGGACCGCGGTGTCTCGCGCATCGGAGTGCTCTTCACGCCACCGCCAGGGGAGTGGACCCAGTGGGCGATGGGCGGGCGCCATCATTGCGTCGCCGGCGCGGGCAGTGAGGTTCAGTGCGTCAGCCTGGTGTCCAGATCCTGCGTCTATGAGTTGAACACCGGCGCGATCTTCACGCCAGGTCAGAGCATCAACTGCAGTTTTGGTGAGTCGAATCTGATCGCCGAAGCGAAAGCCTGGGCGCCGGTGCGCGGCCTGCCCGGCGTCGCGCAGCGGCTGGCTGCGGGCGATCAATACGCCTGCGCGGTGGTCGGTCAGGGCCTTTGGTGCTGGGGCTATGCCGGTGCGGTGGCAGCCAAGCCAGCGGCTCTCGCCTACACGCCGGTGTTCCGCGAGGGCGCCATCGAGCCCGCGACCGTGGCCACGGTGCCGCGCGATCCGGCGCGCGCCTGCCCGGCTTACCTCGTGTCCTCGGTCAGCCTGATCAACCAGGATCGTGCCGATGGCGCCGGCGCCTGGGGCCAGGAGGTCCTGTTGCAGGACGGTCGGCGCTTCCTCAACGGCGGGCTGAACTTCGGCGGCTTCGGTTCCGCCCTGGGCCGCGGCGTGCCCGGTTACGCAGCCTTTTCCACCGCCAACGCCTTGGGTGCCGAGCAGCGCATCGATCTCGATCTGCGTGGCGACGGCGGGCGCTTTGAACTGCTGGTGGAAAGTGTGATTCCGCCCTCCACCCAGCGCAGCGAGGTGCTGCGTGAAGAAGTCACGCTCAGCGCGACGACGCTGCGGCGCAGCTTGTTGCTGCGCAACGGCTTCCACATCGTCAGCCTGTTGCCGCGCGAGGGCACCCGCCTGTTCCTGGCGGCGCTCGGCACCACGCAGATCAACGGCGCGCCCGCCGCGTTCCAGGGCGGGGCAGTGGTCGGTGGCTATCTCAGCGGCGATCAGACCGGCTTTGCCGGCATCTGCACTGACGATGCCTCGGCAGTTGGCATTCGTACCGAAGCCCGCTCGCAGCGAGGCGCAATCGGCGCTGGTGATCTGCGCGTGCGTCTGCTGGAAGGCCAGAGCGGCGCCGTGCTCTACGACAGCCTGCAACCTTGAGTCGCGAAGTGGCCAGCCGCAGCCCTTGCGGGCTCAGCGGCTGGCCGGCGTGGCTCGATACAGCCCCGCAGCGGCGCCATCGCTGAGCAGCCACAAGGCCCCGTCGGGACCCAGCCGCACATCGCGCCAGCGCAGCCGTTCCTCTACCAGCAGGCTTTGCTGCTCGATCACGCGCTCGCCATCCAGGCGCACGCGCCGCAACCCGCGCGCCGCCAGCGCCGCGACGATCAGATCGCCGCGCCATTCGCCGAACAGCGGTCCATCGAACTGCGCCATCGCCGCGGGTGCGATCGACGGTGTCCAGTGCAGCAGCGGCGCGCTCATGCCCGGCAACTCGGTGTAGGGCGACACTTTCGCGCCGGAGTAATCCAGGCCATGACTGGTCAGCGGCCAGCCGTAGTTGGCGCCCGGCGTGATCCGATTCAACTCATCGCCGCCACGCGGGCCGTGTTCGTGCGCCAGCACACTGCCGTCGCGGAAGTCCAGCAGCAGCCCTTGTCCGTTGCGGTGGCCCAGGCTGTACACGCTGGCCGCGCCGCCCTCGACCGGAATGCGCATGATCTTGCCCAGATCGCTGCGCGGATCCTGCGCGGCTTCGCGCAGATCGAAGCCATCGCCCACCGTCACCAGCAAGGCGCCATCGGCCAGTCGCAACAGGCGCCCGCCATAGTGCACCGCCGTGTTCTTGCCCGGCTGTGCGGTGTAAATGGGCTCAAGCTCAAGCAAGGAACCGTCGACCAGGCGCGCGTGGCTGACGCGCGTGGCGTTGTTCTGCGCATCGCCATGTGCGTAAGACAGGTACACGCGCTGGTTCTGCGCGAAGTCGGGGTCGACCAGGATGTCCAGCAGACCGCCTTGGCCGGCGTAGTAGACCGGCGGCAACCCCGCCACCGGCTCGGCGAGTAGTTTGCCGTCGACGATCAGGCGCAAGCGTCCGGGACGCTCGCTGACCAGCATCCGACCATCCGGCAGGAAGGCCATGGCCCAAGGGTGCTCCAGGCCACTGACCACGGGTTCCAATTGCAGCTCGGTGGCGGCGCTGTGGCTCGTCAACCCCAGGACGCAGCTCAGTAGGCCGGCGATCAGATGCCGCATAAGGTGCTCCAGTCTTTGCGTGCTCGCCCGACAATAACGCACGCGGTGCCATCGGACCTGCATGGCAGGCGAAGCCATGGATGCGTGCCGTGCAGACCAAGGCCGCGGAATTGCGGATCAGCAGATGGTGGACGCGAAGGGACGCAAAGGTGGCAAAGGCTGCGTGCGGATCGCTCGTCGCGCTGACGACGAAAGCGACATGCGTCGTGCGATGCTCCTCACGACGACGCAGGAGAGTGGCGCATGTGGCGAAATCTGATCTTGGCTTGGCGCGATGGGCTGGGGGGCGTGATCATCGCGACGGTGCTCGGCAGCGTGGCGCAGACGCAGGTCAATCTGGCTGCGGTGAGCGCGCTGGGCGCACCGGTGGATCTCGGTACTCGTCTGCAGACCACCTTGCATGATCTGCTGTCATTCGCGCCCACCTATGGCGCCATCGTGGCCCTCGCCTTTCTGCTGGGCTTTCCGCTGGCTGCATTGATCGCACGCTGGCAGCCGCGGCTCAGCGCGCCCAGCTTCGTGCTCGCCGGTGCCACGGCCATTGCCACCGCCTTGGCCCTGATGGCTGCCGCGCTCGGCATCCATCCGATTGCCGCGGCGCGTTCCACGCTCGGCTTTGTCGCCCTGAGTGCCGCTGGCGCGGTGGGCGGCTACGCCTATGCCTGGCTGCGCGCCCGGCGCAAGTGCCCGCCGCAGCCGGGCTGAACCAGACGCGTCACTCAGGGCGCTTGGGTTCGGGCACTTCTTCGCCCCAGATTTCGCGCAGGCGCTGGTCGCGGCCGCAGCTCCAGCGGTAGTACTTGTAGCGCAGCGGATTCATCAGGTAGTAGTCCTGGTGGTACTCCTCTGCCGGATAGAAGGTTGCGGCGGCGAGGATCTCGGTCAGGATCGGCTTGCCAAAGCGCTGCTCCAGCGCGGCCTTGCTGCTCTCGACCGCGGCGCGCTCCTCTGCATTGGCGACGAAGACCGCGCTGCGATAGTGCGCACCTTGATCGCAGAACTGCCGGTTGACGGCGAAGGGATCGACGTTGCGCCAGTAGACCTCGAGCAACTGCGCGTAGCTGATCTTGCGCGGGTCGTACTCGACCTGGATCACTTCGATGTGGCCGGTGCCACCGGCTGACACCTGCTCGTAGGTCGGATTGACGATGCGCCCGCCGGCGTAGCCGGAGGTGGTGGCGATCACGCCGTCGAGCTTGTCGTAGGGCGGTTCCATGCACCAGAAGCAGCCGCCGGCGAAGACCGCCTTGGCGCTGCTCGCGGCTGTGCTGGCGGTCTCCGTGGCCAGCGCCGGTGCCGCTGCGCTGAGCAGCAGCATCAGACTGAGAAAACGTGCGATTCGGCTCATGGCATCACTCGCGCAGATCGGGCAGGGCTTCGCCCTTGGGAACGAACAGCAAGGCCAGGCCGTTGTTGCAGTAGCGCAGGCCGGTGGGCTGTGGGCCGTCTTCGAAGACATGGCCTTGGTGCCCACCACAACGGATGCAGTGGTACTCGGTGCGCGGCCAGATCAGCTTGTAGTCGGTCTTGGTCCCGAGGCGGCCCTCGATCGGCTGGTAAAAGCTGGGCCATCCGGTGCCGCTTTCGTACTTGGTGCGGCTTTCGAACAGCGGCAGGAAGCAGGCCGCACAGATGAAGGTGCCCTCGCGCTTCTCCTGGTTCAAGGGGCTGCTGCCAGCGCGTTCGGTGGCTTCTTGGAACAAGATCGAATAGCGCTCCGCAGGCAGCAGCGCTTTCCATTCCTCTTTGGACTTTTTCAAGGGCACGATGGGCTCTCCAGGAGCGGGCGCAGGGATGCGCGCATGGACAGCTCGCGCGGACGCGAGGCTGCCGAGCGTCAACATGGCAAGCAACAGCTTTCGTCGGGTCACACGAACTCCAGTGATGGCGGTCGAGGACAGACCGGGTCAGAGGCGCAGAGCTTACGCGCTGCGATGTCAGTCTGGCTTCGCCGCCGCGTCAATGCAGCGTCGCAGCAGCGGCTCGAACTGTGCAGCGCAGCGCAAGAGATCAAAGGCGCGAGCATGCACGGCTGCCGGCCGCAGGGCAGTCTCGTCGCAGATCGGCTGCGCGGCCTCGCTCCACCAGGGTTCGCTCAAGGCCTGTTCGCGAGCCAGCGCAAAGGCGCGCAGCACATGCGCGCCGCTGCGTTCCGGCTTGAGATCCAACTCGGCGCGCAGCGCCAAGGGCAGGATTGGCGGCGCCGGCGCCACATCCACGGCCGGCAATTGCGCGGCCACGGCCTCCGCGATGGGTAGCGACAGGCTCGGCGTCTCGATCACCGCATCCAGCCAGCCCAGTTCGCGCATCAACTGCGCGATAGGATCGGCCAGGGCAGCGATCTCGGCTGCGGCGGGATCCGATTCGCCATGTCCGGGCAGATCCAGCCGCAAACCGGGCGCGGTACCATCGGCGGCGGCGCAGGCCTGCAAGGAGGCGCCCGGTGCGTGCAGGCGGAGCCAAGGACGCTCCCGGCCGGACTGGCTCACATGGATGTACAGATGCGCGGCGCCGACTGGCCACAGCTGGCGTCCCTCGCGCAGACGCGGCGCCGGACGAGCCGGCACCGAGGCGGGCAGGATCGACCCGGCCTCGTCCAGACAGCGGCGAATGGCGGCGTAGCGGGCGGCCAGCGCTGCGGGCGCATCGACGCGCGTGACCACGCTCGGCAGCGGATGCGCGAGCAGCGCATCGATCTGTGGCAAGAGCACGCTGCCGGCCCAGCGCAGCACGCGGGTCGGTACCGCCAAGCCCTGGTAGCGCGCAGCGTCTTCATTGCGAAAAGCCGCAGCATAGGCTCGCGCGTAATCAGGCCCGGCACGCAGGGTGTCGAGGAAGCAGCCATGCAGGACGCTGGCCGCTGGCAGCCCGCGCGGCATTCGCTGCGCCGTGCCTTCGGCATACCAGGGGAAGAAGCGGAACAACTCGCGCGTCAGATGCCAGGCCGTCAGCAAATGGCTGCCATCGGCGCGCGGCGCCAGCTCCGGGAAGTAGCGCGGCAGCATGGCCTCGCGTTCGTGCGCTTCGAAGTGCGCGGCGTTATCCAGGAGCAACAGCGCCACGCGATGCGGGAAGCACTTGGCAAACTCCAGCGCCAACTGCGCGCCAGTGGCCGAGCCGTAGAGCACGACCCGCTCCAATCGCAGCGCATCCAGCACTTCGGCCAGCGCCGGCGCGTAATCGGCCGCCGATACCGGTGGCTGGGTCAAGGCCTCGGACAAGCCATAGCCCGGCGTGTCCGGCGCATACACGGCATAGCCATCGGCCAGCTGCTCGATCAAGGGCAGCATCGCGGTCGAGGACAAGGGCGAGGGATGCAGCAACACGACTGGCGGGCCAGTGCCGGCGTGACGCAGATGCACCAGCCGGCCGGGCAGGGCGAGCAACTCGCGCCGGATCACGGCGCCTGGTCCGCCGGCTCGCGTTGCGGCAATACGATCACGCGGGGCGGTGCCCAGGGATCCCAGCCCCACGGGCCGAAGTAGGCCGGCGCCGGATGCAGGCCATGCATCGGCGGTGGGCGTTCGGGCCACAGGAACAGCGTTGCGATCGCCACTTCCGGCATGCGATAGGCGTACTCGCCGATGTACACCGAGCGACTTTCGCCCACCACGCCAGTCAGGGTGAGCTCGCGCCCGACCGTGAACACGGCGGGGTCGAGAAAGCCCGCCTTGCAGGCCAGGAATCGACCCAGCTGCTCGTCACCCGCGCGCGGTCTGGCATCGCCGCCCAGCGGGCGCGCGAGGATCTGCAAGCAGGTGCGCGTGGCTTCCGGTTCCACGGCGACGATGCTGCCGCCCCAGCGCACCATCTGTGCCGCCTGGGCGCTCTCCGGCGTTGCGGCGGGGAACTCGCCTTGCAAGGGTTTGGGCACACTCACGCACGCCGCGAGGCTGGTGACCCCCATCGACAGCAGAACGCTTCGCAGCCAGCGGTGGCGACGCATGGATGTTCCTCCTCAGGTACGGCGGCGTGATTGCAGGCGCAAGCTCGCCCGCGCGGCGTCCAATTGTGCATAAAGGGCGTCCGGATTGGTGTCCGGCGCGGCATAACGCAGGCGCAGATAGGCCTCCGTCGCGGCATCCAGGCTTGCCTTCAGCTCCGGCCGCGCCGCAGCCACCCGCGCGGCAAAGTCGCGCGGCGCTTCCGCCGGCTCGCAACGAAAGCCCAGGCGCTCCACTTCGCGCAGCAGCCGCTGGTAACGCCGCGCCGCCGGGTCGAGCCTCTGCCCGGCGCGCGGCCACAGATAGAACAGGCCCGAGATCAGCGCGATCAGGGCGAAGCCACCAGCGAACCAAGCGCCCACCTGGCGCCAGTCCTGTGCGTCGATACCGATTTGTGCCAGCGCCTGCTGCTGGCGCGTGGCATCAAAACGGATGACCACCTGATTCCACCAGTTCTGCAACTGATCGATCCGGTCACGGGCGCCGCGCAGCCAGTCCCAATCGGGCATCAGACCGGCGTCAGCAAAGCCGTCCATGCCGAGTTGGATGCGTTCCGGTGCAACGGCGGCGGTGGGATCGACGCGCACCCAGCCCACTTCCGGCACCAGAACCTCGGCCCATGCGTGGGCATCCGAGTTGCGCACGGTGAAGTAGCCACCGCCAACGTTGAAATACGCGCCCTGATACCCGGTGACCACCCGCGCCGGCACACCTGCCGCGCGCATCAGCACCACGAAGGCCGAGGCGTAGTGCTCGCAGAATCCGGCCTTGGTCTCGAACAGGAACTCGTCCATTCGGTGCTGGCCCAGCAGCGGAGGTGGACCAAGGGTGTAGCTGAAGCCGTCGGTGCGGAAACGTCGCAGCGCGGCATTGACGATGGCATCGACATTGCCCTCATGTTCGCGGGCCAAAGCTTCGCCAAGCTCCCGGGTTCTAGGGTTGAGGCCAGGCGGCAAACGCGACGCCCATTGGCGCTGCTGATTCGGAAAGTTGCGCAGCGGACTGACATCACTCAGGGTCGATGCAGCTTGGTACTGCAACACCGAGGTGATCGGTTTGGCACGGAGCAATTGATCATCGAGAGTCTTGCCAACATCCTGGGGAAAGCCCTGGACCTGCTCCAGCCCAAACACCCAGCGCCGCTCGCTGGGTTCCATGGTGACCGTGTAGCGCAGGGCATCGACGGGAGCTTGGCGTGGACCGCGTTCGTATCCATCGATACTGACCAGGAATTCGAGGTTCGAGGTCCAGGTCACCCCGTCGTATCGCCACAGCACGGGCCCGCGCCAATACATGGCCGTGGTTGGTGGCGGAGGCCCATCAAAGCTGACGCGGAACACGGCCGTGTCATCGCCCAGCAACTCGGTGATCGAACCCGGGCTCATCTCCTCGCCCAGGCCCGTGCGACCCTGATAGCGATTGTCGCGGGTGCCCCACAGCGGCTCGCTGAGGCGCGGCACGCTCAGAAACAGGAAGGCGGTGAGGGGCAAGGCAAACAACAGCAGCAAAGCCAGTTCGCGCCAGGCGAAGCCCATCTCCTTGAGGCCACTGCGGCCTTCGGCGCTAGTGGCGAGTTGGTTGAGGCAGATGAACAGGAACAGTGAAGGCACCGCCATGTACAAGGTGATGGCCAGACCCTGCTCGAACAAAAACTGCACGCTGATCAGGAAGAAGCACACCACGGCCACGACATAGCCGTCACGACGACGCTCGGATTCGACCAGCTTCAGACAGACCAATCCCAGAAGCATTGCGGTACCGGCCTGCCGCGCCAGCGGATTGCCAAACTCCGCCACCACCAGGGCAATCAGGCCGAACAGCAGTGGAATGCGCACCCACCCGGGCCATGCCACTCGATAGGACTTGCGCTGCCAGCCGCGCAAGGCCACTACCGTCAAGAGCAGGGGTGCCATCCACCATGGCAACCAGGTCACGTGGCCGATCAAGACCCCGCCGTATGCCAGCAGCAAATACTGGAACTGGCGGGGGCTAAGCGCTGGCGATGCCATGGAGGGCGAGACTGCGCAGGCATTGATGACGCTGGTCGCTGCCGCTGCCGCGGGCACTGAGCCAGCCGGGAAGACGCAGCTGGTATTGATGGCCTTGCTGCTCGGCCATCAGGATCCAGCGCGTCAGTCGCGAGAGGCGGGCCTCAGGGTCAAGGCCCGCCAGTTCGGCATAGTCGAAGAGGAGATTGCGCGAGCGCGGCGATTCCAGCTGGCGCACCAGCAACTCGTCGCGACGCGCACTGGCCTTCCAGGCGATCAGCCGGGTCGGATCGCCGATCTGCCAGTCGCGCAGACTGCGCAACTCGTCCTCGCCCAGGCTTTGCCCGCTGCTTTTGGCGCGATCCAGTGCCTCGGGCAGGCTGGGCGTGCCGGCTTCGGGTCGTGGATAGACCAGGGCGCGGAAGGCCGGGTGCACATAGCTCCACGCGAAGAAGAGGCCGAAGGGCCAGATGCAGCTGATCCGGATCGGCTGTAGCGACTGCAGTCCGCGCTGCACGGCGCGGCATTGCAGCCGCGCCACGCCTGTCTCACCACTGCGCATGTCGACCACGCAGCGGCTGTCGCCCAAACGCAATTCGATGCCAAAGCGCGGCCGTGCATCACTGGCCCGCAAGTGCACTTCCACGCTCATCCATTCGCCGGCGTGCACCGGATCGGCAGCGACATGCACCACTGCCAGCCGGTCCAGATTGCGGAAGGTCTGCAGCATCGAGATCAACGCCAGGCTGACTGGCAGCAGGCCGTACAGCATGGCGCCGTTGTTGTTGTAGTTCAGTGCGCCAGCCAGGATCGCCAGCATCATGATCGCAAACGCGAAGCCGAAGCCGCTAGGCACGATGTAGATGCGTCGCTGGTGCAGGGTGACCGGCAGCACTTCATCGCGGCGCTTGGCCAGAAGATTCGGCAGACGGCGGTCGATGAACTCCGTCGCCGCCTGTCGCGGTCGTCCGAGGGCTGCCGCCCAAGCACTCACGGGATCGCCACCCGCTTGAGTATCTGGCCACACAGCGCCTGCCGGCTCAGCGTCACCTCGGCCGCCAACACCAGGCGGTGCTGTGTCACCGCAACGAAGCAAGCCTGCAGATCTTCTGGGATCACATGATGACGGCCGTCGAGCAGGGCATGCGCCTGCGCTGCGCGCACCAGGCCGAGGGCCGCGCGTGTCGACAGTCCCACGCGGACTTCGCTGGCGTTGCGGGTGGCGTCAACCAGCGCGTAGGCGTACTCGATTGCCGCCGCACTGACGTGCACGGTGGCCGCGGCCGCGCGCAAGTGCGCCAGCTGTTCGCCACTGAGCAAGGGCCGCGCGGCCGCGATCATGCGACGGCGATCGCCACCAGCCAGCAACTCCTTTTCCATCTTGGCATCGGGATAGCCCAGGCTCAGGGTGAACAGGAATCGGTCCAGCTGCGACTCCGGCAACGGGAAGGTGCCGCTCTGTTCCAGCGGATTCTGCGTGGCGATCACCAGGAAAGGATCAGGCAGATCATGTGTGGTGCCATCGGCGGTGACCTGATGCTCGGCCATGGCTTCCAACAGCGCACTCTGCAGCTTGGGGGTGCCGCGATTGATCTCGTCGGCGAGCAGCAGTTGGGTGAAGATCGGGCCTGGATGGAATTCGAAGCGGCGGCTCTGCTGATCGAAGATGGAGACGCCGAGCAGGTCTGAGGGCAACAGGTCGCTGGTGAACTGCACGCGCCCAAAGCGCAGGTCCAAGGTTGCGGCCAGCGCGTGCGCCAGCGTGGTCTTGCCCACGCCGGGCAAGTCTTCGAGCAGAACGTGACCGCCAGCGAGCACACAGGTCAGCAACAGTCTGACTTGCGCCGACTTGCCCAGCACGATCTGGTTGATCTGCGCCTCGGCCGCGCGCAGCGCTGTCAGCGGAAGGTCGTTCTTGGCAGCGGCGCTGCTTGCGGAGCCTGCGAGCATGGGAGTTTCCTTTGGCCTGCGATGGATATTGCGTGGTGGAGGATCAACTTGCCGACAAGACCGGCGCGGCCGGCCATCGCCCCAGCGCACGCAAGGCCCGGGCGGTCGCGATCATCGGCAGTCCGATCAGCGCGGTCGGGTCCATGGTCTCGATGGACTCGAACAAGCTGATCCCCAGTCCCTCGCACTTGAAGCCGCCGGCGCAGTCCCAGGCCGGCTCCAGACTCACATAGCGGTCGATCTCAGCCTGGCCCAACACGCGAAAGCGACAGATGGTGCGATCCACATGCAGCACGCGCTGGCCAGACACCCCATCGATGACCGCGAGGGCGGTCCAGAAGTTCACGGTCTGCCCGGACAGCGAGGCCAGTTGCTGCGCCTGGGCGCGCGCATCAGCGGTCTTGCCCAGCACGCCGTCCGGGCCTTCGGCGGCCTGATCACTGCCGATGACGCAGGCGGTGGGCGCGCGACTGGCAACGGCCTCGGCCTTCTCGCAAGCCAGGCGCAAGGCCATGTCGCGCACCGCTTCGCCAGGCTGGCGTGTTTCGCCGACGCCTGGTGACTCGGCCACGAAAGGCAGGTGCAGACGTTGCAGCAGTTCGCGCCGGTAGCGCGAGGTCGAGGCCAGGATGAGCATCGGCTCAGCCTGAGCCGATGGGCGCAGCGGGATCCGGGGTGCGCGGACGCACGCCAAAACCATCAGCCAGCACGGCCGACATCGGATCGCCTTCGGCGGAGACTTGCGCCAGTTCGGCGCTGACCGCTTCCAGTCGTTCCATCTGATGCGCCAGCCCTTGGCGCGCTCGTGCCGTGTCGGCAGCCAGGGACTCGATCTTGGCGATCGGGGCGAGCTCACTGTGATCGCGCAGCCAGATGCGCTGGTTCAGCAGATGACGCAGCGCCTCCTTGATGGCCGACTCCTGTGCCAGAGATTTGAGCGCTTCACCGGTCAGGTGCTTGGGCATGGTCGACACCCAGCGCTGCAGGCTCTGCAGGCGTTCGCGAGTGCCTTGCAGGTCTGCTTCCAGGCCATCCGCTTCGTCGAGGAAGCGCTGAATGGCACGGTGCCGACGCCGCAATTGCCACAGGCGGAAGCCCAGAATGAGCACCACAGCACCAGTCGCCAGCAGCAAGACCAACAGGAATTGCGTCACGTGCCGATTCCGCTTGATCTGGATAGGGTGGCGCACTCTCGCGCGCGGGCGAGGTCATGGCAAGTCTCGCCGCAGCGGAGCTGAAGCCTGGCGCACTCAGGGGGCGCGACGGGGGCTCGCTCGGATTGACCGCCGATCGATGCCGCCGTTACCATAGCGGGCTTATGTCGATGAGCAGCCCGGGCAGTTGGGAAGTTGAGCGCGCCGTCGCGACGCAACGCGTGTTTGCGGAGCGGGTGCCGCTGGCGGCGTTTGAGCGGCTGCGTGGGTTGATCGCCCACACCGATGGTGACATCCAATGCAGCGTGGCTTTCGAGCGCAATGCCTTGGGTCAGCCCATCGCGCGGATCGAGGCCACCGGGAGTTTGCCCCTGGTGTGTCAGTTGTCGCTGGAAACGTACCTGGAGCCAGTCGCGCTCAAGGTCACTTTGGGTCTGATCCGCCGCGAGGACGACGAGCGCGGGTTGCCCGAGGGTTACGAGGCAAGGCTGGTGGAAGACGGTTTGGCCGATCCGCTGGCCCTGGTGGAAGAAGAATTGATCATGGCGGTACCGGTGGTGCCACGTGATCCCAAGGCGGTTCTCCCCGCACCAGCGGGCGAATCAGTTGAAGGTGCGACTCGGGAGAGTCCGTTTGCGGCTCTTAAGTCGTTGCAGGATCGGCTTCGCGCCGAATGAGGAGTGAAAGAACATGGCCGTTCAAAAGAGCCGCAAGTCCCCGTCCCGCCGCGGCATGCGCCGTTCGCATGACGCCCTCAGCGCCACCGCGCTGGGTACTGATCCGACCAGCGGCGAAACCCATCGCCGTCACCATGTGACTGCCGACGGTTACTACCGCGGCCGCAAGGTGATCGAGCGCAAGGTCGCCGAAGTCGAGGCTGAAAGCAGCAACTGATCGTAGTTCCTCAGGGTGTCGCGTTGGCTGACGCGACACTTCCCACGTTCCCAAACGACGACGAGGTCCCGTGGCCGAGACCTATTCGCGCATCGTGGGCACTGGCAGTCACCTGCCTGCCCGCATTCTGACCAACGCCGAGATGGAACGGCTGGTCGAAACCTCGGACGAGTGGATACGGGAGCGTACGGGCATCGAGCAACGGCACATCGCTGCCGAAGGCGAGACCACGTCCGATCTCGCCGTTGCAGCAGCCGAAAAGGCGCTCGCAGCGGCTGGCATCAGTGCCAGTGACCTCGATCTGATCGTGGTCGGCACCACCACGCCCGACATCATCTTCCCGAGCACGGCCTGCCTGGTGCAGCAGCGCATCGGCGCCAAGGACTGCGCGGCTTTCGACGTCAATGCCGCCTGCACCGGGTTCCTGTACGCGCTGTCGGTGGCGGATCGCTTCGTGCGCACCGGCGGTGCGCGCAACGCGCTGGTGATCGGCGCCGAAACGCTGACCCGCATGCTCGATTGGAGCGATCGCGGCACTTGCGTGCTGTTCGGCGATGGGGCCGGCGCCGTGGTGCTGCGTGCCGACAACACGCCCGGCGTGGTATCGACACACTTGCACGCCGACGGCAACTACAAGGACCTCCTGTACAACCCGGTCGGTGTGTCACGCGGCTTTCTGGATGAGAAGAATCACGGCATCCGCGTGATGATGAGTGGCAACGAAGTGTTCCGCGTCGCGGTGCGCACCTTGTCGCGCATCGTCGACGAGACGCTGGCCGCCAATGGCCTGGACAAATCGGCCATCGACTGGCTGGTGCCGCATCAGGCCAATCTGCGCATCATTTCGGCCACAGCCAAGCACTTGCAGATGCCCATGGAACGCGTGGTGGTCACCGTCAACAAGCACGGCAACACTTCGGCGGCCTCGGTCCCGCTGGCGCTGGACCATGCCTGTCGTTCGGGGCAGATCAAGCCCGGACAGCTGTTGCTGCTGGAAGCCTTCGGTGGCGGCTTCACCTGGGGCTCGGCCCTGGTGCGGCTGTGAGCCCATGCAAGGCCGTGCAGCGTCAATGACTGGAGTGCTTGCATGAGTGTGTTGGCCTTTGTGTTTCCTGGGCAAGGCTCGCAGGCCGTGGGCATGCTGGCCACCGCGCATGAGCGCTTTGCCGCCGTTCGTGAGTGCTATGCAGAAGCCTCCGAGGCGCTGGGTTTCGATGTCGCCCGTCTGAGCCTCGAAGGCCCGGAAAGCGATCTGAATCGCACCGAATTCACGCAGCCCGCGCTGTTGACCGCTGGCGTCGCGCTGTGGCGCGCCTGGTTGGCGCAGGGTGGTGCGCGTCCCGCTTTTCTGGCCGGACACAGCCTGGGCGAGTACACAGCCCTGGTGGCCGCGGGTGCCTTGACCTTGGCCGATGGCGCGCGCCTGGTGCGCGAGCGCGGTCGTCTGATGCAAGCCGCAGTGCCGGAAGGGCAGGGTGCCATGGCCGCGGTGCTGAATGCCGAGCTGGCCCTATTGAGCGAGGCCTGCGTCGCAGCCTCGGTCGATGGCGAGGCAGTGGTGCCAGCCAATCTCAACGCGCCCGGTCAGATCGTGATCTCGGGTCATGCAGCGGCGGTCGACCGTGCCCTGGCGGCATTGGCGGCGCGTGGGGTGAAGCGCGCGATCAAGCTGCCGGTCAGCGTGCCCTCGCATTCGCCCTTGATGCGCAGCGCTGCCGAGCAGTTTGCCGAGCGCCTGCGCGCGGTGACGTGGTCAGCGCCGAGCATTCCCGTCATCCACAATGCAGATGTCACCAGCCACGTTGATGCAGTCTCGATGCAGGCCGCGCTGGCGGCGCAGCTGTACTCGCCGGTGCGCTGGATTGAGACCATCGAAAGCCTGGCACAGCAGGGCGTGACCCGCCTCGCCGAGTGCGGGCCGGGCAAGGTGCTGCTGGGCATGGTGAAGCGCATCGCGCCCGGCATCGAAGGACGCAGTCTGGCCGAGCCGGATGCCCTGATCGAATGCGTGGAGGCATGGAAGTCATGAGTCTTGCGAGCAAGCCATTGGCCCTGGTGACCGGCGCCAGCCGCGGCATCGGCGCGGCGATTGCAGACCGGCTCGCGGCGGACGGCTACTTCGTGGTCGGCACCGCCACCAGCGAGGCTGGCGCGCAGGCGATCAGCGCACGCCTGGATGGGCAGGGCGCGGGTCAGGTGCTGGATGTCACCCAGCCGCCCGCCTGCGAGAGCCTGGTTGATCAGCTGCAGAAGGCCCACGGTCCGCTGCGCGTGCTGGTCAACAATGCCGGCATCACGCGCGATCAGCTGCTGCTGCGCATGAAGGAAGACGACTGGCAGGCGATCCTCGACACCAATCTGAGCTCGGTGTTCCGGATGTCCAAGCTGGCCGCCAAATCCATGCTGCGTGAGCGCCAGGGCCGCGTCATCAACATCGCTTCCGTGATTGGCTTGATCGGCAACCCCGGGCAGGCCAATTACGCGGCCGCCAAGGCCGGGATCATCGGCTTCACCAAGTCGCTGGCCCGCGAAGTGGGCAGTCGCGGGATCACCGCCAACGTCGTCGCACCAGGATTCATCGATACCGACATGACGCGGGCCCTGCCCGAAGCGCAGCGGCAGGCCCTGCAGCAGCAGATCCCCTTGAATCGCCTGGGCGCGGCCGACGACATCGCCGCGGCTGTGGCATTTTTGGCGTCGCCGGGCGCCGGCTACATCACCGGCGAGACGCTGCACGTCAACGGCGGCATGTACATGCCGTAAACAGACACGTCTGCCGGCCGCTGGCGCGGGCAGCCATCGTGAGCAACGGTTCAACCCAACAGCAATCGGTAGAGGACAGGAAGGCACCATGAGCAGCATCGAAGAGCGCGTCAAGAAGATCGTCGTCGAACGTCTGGGCGTGAAGGAAGAGGAAGTGCATCCGACCTCCTCCTTCGTCGACGACCTCGGCGCGGATTCGCTGGACACCGTGGAACTGGTGATGGCGCTGGAAGAAGAGTTCGAGTGCGAGATCCCTGACGAGGAGGCCGAGAAGATCACCTCGGTACAGCCGGCGATCGACTACATCAAGGCCAACGTCAAGGCC
>ERZ1066138.24-NODE-24-length-47965-cov-8.306053_pt1 | contig 47965 bp, 39 predicted proteins | sample MGYA00382785_ERZ1066138 | MGnify/ENA primary metagenome ERZ1066138 (study PRJEB33369, sample SAMEA5778368) | biofilm metagenome | biome: Industrial cooling water; feature: Water cooling tower basin; material: Biofilm | place: United Arab Emirates | collected... | reverse complement strand
GCGCTTACGTCCACAGCAACCAGAAGCTGGGTGTGCTGGTGGCGCTGAAGGGCGGCAGTGCCGAGCTCGCCAAGGGTCTGGCCATGCACGTGGCGGCGATGAATCCGTCCTGGCTGGACATGAGCCAGGTGCCGGCCGAGATCGTGACCAAGGAGCGTGAGATCGCGCTGGAGCAGGTTAAGGATTCGGGCAAGCCCTTGGAAATCCTGGAAAAGATGGTGCAGGGCAAGATCCGCAAGACCCTGGCAGATCAGACCTTGCTGGGCCAGGCCTTTGCTTCGCCGGACGCCAATGGCGCGCTGGTCGAGGAAGTGCTGAAGAAGGCTGGCGCCACGGTGGTCTCGTACACCCGCGTGGCGGTGGGCGAGGGCATCGAGAAGAAGCAGGAGAACTTCGCCGAGGAAGTGATGAAGCAGGTTGCCGCCAGCGGCAGCTGAGGCACTCGCATCCACTTCGAGAGTGTTGCACAAGCCCCGCTGGTCGGGGCTTGTGCTTTTTTGGGGCGCCGAAACTCAGCTGCGACGGCGCGCCGCATCAATGAGACGACGCAGGCGCAGCCACCAGTCGGGAGCGCGCGATGCGTAGCGCTGGCGCAGGTAGTCGGCGGGCGGCCACAGTCGTTCCTTGACGATGGCGAGGCGCTGCGAGCCATCGCAGCTGCGCCAATCCAGTCGCCAGTCGCTGGGCGCGTCGGCCAGCCAGCTGGACCAGGCTTCAGACTGCGCCGCGCTGTCCATCGCTGCCAGCCAGTCCGGGTCCAGTTCGATGTCCAGCCGGCGATGCGCCTCAACCAGGGCCGAGCGGATCAGGCTGGCGATGCCATGGGCGCGGGCCCGCCGTGACACCTCGAGCTTGGCCTCGGGCGGCATCTGGCGCCACAGCAAGGCCATGTCCAACAGCCAGATCAGCCGTGTTCGCCTGCTACGGTGATGGCCAAAGGCGTGGGCGACCGCGATCAACAGTGAATCGGCCGGATCCGGCACCGCCAGGTCGCCGTGCTCCGCCAGTCGACGTGCACGCCGGTAGAACTCATCGAAGGCCAGGCGCTTGCTCAGAGCCGGGCGGCCGCTGATCTGCCAATGCAGGTCGATCGGCCAGGACAAGGTCGCCTCAGGCGGGGTGAAGCTGGCTTCCGGCTGCTGCCACAAGCCCCAGGCATTGGCGGTGCGGCGCCATCCCTGGGCGTCGAGGAACTGCCACCAGGCCTGCCGTTGCGCTGCCGGTATCCACAGGTCGAGATCGGTGCGCGGCCGCAAACCGCGCTCCGGGTAGAGCCAGCGCGACAAGGCGCCACCCTTGATCACCAGGGCTTGCAGGCCACGCGCAGCGGCCGCCGCCAGCAAGGCGGGCAACCAGCGATCCTCGGCCAACTCCAGTTGCAGCAGGCGCTTGCGGCCTTCCAATTGCTGGCGTTGCGCAGCGGGATCCGCGCCAGGCTGGAGCAGCCACTGCACGCCCTCGGCGCTGGCCCGTTCACAATCTATTGCATCCGGCACGCATGGCTCGGCGTTCAGCCAGGCCTTGACTGCTCGATCGAGGCCGTCTTCGGCCACTGCTAGCCCGTGACTCAAGCGCAACTCTCCGTTTGTGCGCCGCTGCGCGTGCGGAATCTTGGCGGGATCGCTTATGCTCTGCGCGTCAATCCGGCGTAGGACCTTGCCATGATGCGGTATTCCTTGCTCGCCATGGGCTTGCTCGTGTCCCTCAGCAGTGCTGCACAGAGCCCGGAGTGGTTCAATGCGGCGGTGCCCACCAATGCACAGATGGAACGTGCCAAGCGCGAGGGCATCAAGGCGGCCGATGCCACCTCCACGCTGGTGAACGCCGGCCAGGATCCCGTGATGGTCGTGCAATCGGCCGTCAGCGTTTACAACACCTGCGATGACCTGAAGAGTTCGGTGTCCGCCGCCAGCGCCTTGCTGCCCAAGCAGGCGCCCTTTGTGGTGCAGGGCGTGCTGGCACTGCCTGGCTGCCCCTGCGGCGCGGAAAGCATGTGGAGCCAGATGCGCGTCGATGAGCGGCTGCGCGTGGAAACGCGGCGCGAATCGGTGGTGGTCGGCTCCGGCAGCAGTTGCCTGGCAGCCACGGCGGCGGCCGCCGTCGAGGCCGCTCCCGAGCAGGCCGATCAGATTCTCACCGCAGCTATCGACACTGGCCGGCGCGGCGGCTCCATCGTGGACTCGGTGGGCGAGCTGGGCGCGCCGCCGCCGGAGAACATGGCGGTGCAGTTGCTGAAGCGCAACGAAGCGCCCGCTGAAGGTCAGGAACAGCCCGAGCAGGCGGATGCCTGCGCCGCCGATACCGATCTGGCCGATCAGTTCGAAGTGGGCAAGGTCTTCTCCGAGCGCAGCGCCGATGCCGAGGTGGTGGCGCCGCGCACCAAGCCCTGCCAGCAAACGCAGGATCTGCTGATCGACGGCGTGGCCAGCGCGCGGGTGTCCAACACCGCCGTGGTCATCCGCAATGACTCCGACAACACCATCGACCTGTCGCGCGGTGGCTATGTCCTGGAAGTGTATTTCGCCGGACAGAAGGATCTCGGTCGCGTGGTACCCCTCAATGGCGCGCTCGACCCCGGCGCGAGCTATGTGATCGCCAGCGACGAAGCCAGCGACACGGTGCGGCGTTCGGCCAATCTGGTGTCCAGCGCGGTGCGCGTGGCGCCGGGCGACACCGTGGCCCTGCGTCGGGCCGCGTATGTGCGCGATTGCTCGGCGGTGCCGGTGGCGCTGGGCTCGATCGCCAATGCCCTGGGTGAGCGCGAGGGCAGCGAATGGCTGGACAAGACCGCCGAGAAGTACGCGGCACCGGATTCTGAAGACCTGCAGGCCATTGATGCGATCGGTCAGGTCGGCAGCAGCCGCGAAGCCTGGCAGGGCACGATGGCAGGACAGCCGCTGATGCTGTCGCGCGAGCCCTCCACCTGCGAAGCCGATGAGCAGCCTAACGACGCGTTCAACCCGAGCGGCAAGTGGACCATGATGGCCACGCCATCCTCGGAGAGCCTGGGCGGCAATGCGCCGCGCTGCGCGCAGCGCACCACGGATCTGCTGATCACCCAATACGTGAACGATGCGGATCAGTACCGCGCGGTGGAAATCACCAACAATTCGGCGGGTTCGATCGACCTGGCCGAGCGCGGCTACATGCTTGAGGTGTACGGCGAAGGCGCCGTCGATCCGACCAATACCATCGCCCTGGAAGGCAATCTGACGCCCGGCCAGACCTTGGTGGTGGCTGATGACGAGGCGCCGGACAATGTGCGCGAGAAGGCCAATGTGGTGACCGCCGAACTCGGCGTGCCGAAGATCGCCGCGCTGGTCCTGCGTCGTGCCAACGTCGGCACCAACCGAGCCTGCAGCACGGAAGTCATCGCGCTGGCACGGGATCTCGGTCCGGTGCCGGTGATGCTGACTTTCCGCGGCATGCTGACCCCGGTACGCGAGCCCCGCACTGATGATGGTGCGCGCGGCGGCGACGTTGCCAGCCCGAACTGAGGGCGATCCTGTACCCATGAAAGCGGCGCCGACGCGCCGCTTTCTTTTTTGCAAGATGCCAGCCTCCAGCCAGGCTGGTTGCAGATGGAGAGTTGAATGCGAGTTGCGATCGTTGGCACCGGCTATGTCGGTCTGGTGACGGGTGCCTGCCTGGCGGAAACCGGCAATCACGTCATTTGTGTGGACATCGACGCTGGCAAGGTCGAGCGCCTGAATCGCGGCGAGATCCCCATCTTCGAGCCAGGCCTGGATGACCTGGTCGCGCGCAACTTCAAGGCCGGCCACCTGCGCTTCACCACCGACATCGCCACCGCGGTGGCGCACGCCGAGGTGCTGTTCATCGCCGTCGGGACGCCGCCGGATGAAGACGGCAGTGCTGATCTGCGCTACGTCCTCGCCGTTGCCCGCAGTGTGGGCGAGCATCTGGATCGCTATCTCGTCGTGGTCAACAAGTCGACGGTGCCGGTGGGTACGGCCGATCGCGTACGCAAGGCGATCGGCGATGCCTTGGCGGCGCGCGGTGCCAGCATCGAATTCGATGTGGTTTCGAACCCGGAATTCCTGAAGGAGGGCGATGCGGTCAAGGACTGCATGCGCCCCGATCGCATCGTCATCGGCACGCGCAGCACGCGCGCCATCCAGTTGCTGAAGACCTTGTACGCACCCTTCAATCGCAACCACGAGCGTCTGGTCCTGATGGACGAGCGCTCCGCCGAACTGACCAAGTACGCCGCCAACGCGATGCTGGCGACCAAGATCAGCTTCATGAACGAGATGTCCAACATCGCCGAACGCGTGGGCGCGGACATCGAGATGGTGCGCCTGGGCATCGGCTCGGATCCGCGCATCGGCTATGCCTTCATCTACCCGGGCACCGGATATGGCGGCAGCTGCTTTCCCAAGGATGTGCAGGCGCTGGGACGCACCGCGCGCTCGGTGGGCTACGAAACCCGCATCCTCAATGCGGTGGAAGAAGTCAACGCCGACCAGAAGTCCAAGTTGTACGCGCTGATGCAGCGTCATTACCCGGCCTCGCTGCAGGGTCGCACGATTGCGCTGTGGGGTTTGGCCTTCAAGCCCAATACCGATGACATGCGCGAGGCGCCGAGCCGGGTGCTGCTGGAGCTTCTGTGGGCTGCCGGGGCCAAGGTGCGCGCCCACGATCCCGAGGCAGCGCATGAAGCGCGTCGCATCTACGGCGAGCGCGAGGACTTGGTGATCTGCGAGGATCCGTACCAGGCCTGCGAGGGCGCCGACGCGCTGGCGGTGGTTACCGAGTGGAAGGTGTTCTGGTCGCCGGACCTGACCCGCCTCAAGCAGTCCTTGCGCGACGCGGTGGTCTTCGATGGCCGCAACATCTTTGATCCCGAAGCGATCGAGAAGGCTGGGCTGGCCTATTACGGCATCGGCCGCGGTCGCAGCGTTGCGCGTCCCGAATTTGCTTGAGAGGTGGCGCGATGCGTGAGCTGGATCGCATGCGGGTGCTGGTCACGGGTGGCGCCGGCTTTCTGGGTTCGCACCTGTGCGAACGCCTGTTGGCGCAGGGACACGATGTGCTGTGTGTCGACAACTTCTACACCGGCACCAAGCGCAACGTGGAGCACCTGCTCGGCCACCCGCGCTTCGAACTGATGCGGCATGACGTCACCTTCCCGCTGTATGTGGAAGTAGACCGCATCTACAACCTGGCCTGTCCGGCCTCGCCGATCCATTACCAGCACGATCCGGTCCAGACCACCAAGACCAGCGTGCATGGGGCGATCAACATGCTCGGGCTGGCCAAGCGCCTGCGCGCGCGCATCCTGCAGGCCTCGACCAGCGAGGTGTACGGCGATCCCAAGGTCCATCCGCAGACCGAGGACTACTGGGGACACGTGAACCCGATCGGATTGCGCTCCTGTTACGACGAGGGCAAGCGTTGCGCCGAGACGCTGTTCTTCGATTACCGGCGTCAGCATGGGTTGGAGATCAAGGTGGCACGCATCTTCAACACCTACGGCCCGCGCATGCATCCCAACGACGGGCGAGTGGTGTCGAACTTCATCGTGCAGGCGCTGCGCGGCGAGCCGCTGACGATCTATGGCGAGGGCCAGCAGACACGCTCCTTCTGCTACGTCGATGACCTCATCGAGGGCTTCCTGCGCCTGATGGAGTCGCCGCCTGACTTCTGCGGTCCGGTCAACCTTGGCAATCCTGGCGAGTTCACCATCCGCGAGCTGGCCGAGCGGGTGATTGCCCTCACCGGTTCGCGATCGAGGATCGAATTCCGTCCCTTGCCGGCCGACGATCCGGTGCAACGCCAGCCCAACATCGAACTGGCACGCCAGCAACTCGGCTGGAACCCGAGCATCGGACTCGATCAAGGACTGACCGCCACCATCGCCTACTTTGACGACTTGCTGCGTCGCTAAGTACATGATTTGAATGGATTGCCTGTCGCGCCTGCCGGCGCTGAGGCGCGCCCGCGCAGGGGCGAATCGAGGGCAGAGCGAGCGCGCCCGGCTTGTTGCCGATAGCGCCTTTCTTTACACTGCGCGCCCTTGGCTCTGTGCGAGCCGTGTCTGGAATCCGCCAAATGTTTCAGCTCGGGGCCGGTATCGGGCTCGGGGTGAGGTGTCGGCGTATTCGAGGCAGATCCCACCATGCCGCAAGGCAGCAAGAGAGGACTGCGCCAGTGAAGTGGTACGTCGTCAATACCCGTCCTCGCGAAGAGGCCCGGGCCGTCGAGCATCTCACGCGTCAGGGCTATCAGTGCTTGTATCCGCGCATCCGCAGGACCGTCCGCACCACCAAGGGTTTGGTGGACCGGATCGAGTCGCTGTTCCCCAACTACTTGTTCCTGAACGCCAATCCGATGACGGACAACCTCGCCCGGGTGCGCTCCACCCGCGGTGTGCGCAACCTCGTCCGTTTCGGCATGGAACCGGCGGAAGTGCCGCCGGAAGTCATCGCCGAGTTGCAGACTCGCGGTGACAAGACCTCCGGGCTGATCCGTCTGTTGCCGCCCAGTCTCAAGCCCGGCGCTGAAGTCCGCGTGACCGAGGGTCCGCTGGCGGGCTTCAACGGTGTGTTTCTGACCATGGACGGTTCCGAGCGCGTCATCCTGTTGATGAAGGTGCTGGGCGAGTTCAACAAAGTGGCCTTGCCGATCGACCATTTGGCCAATCGCTGGCAAGCAGCTTGATCCTTTTGAGGTTGTGACTCAGATTGCGGGGCGCGCCAGTTCTGGCGCGCCCCTTTCATTTGTGCCTGTGAGTAGCTCTCCATTGCAGATCGCAGACCCGGCATTGCGCATGGCCGCCAGCGCTGGCGGTAGCCTGTCCGCCGTCCTCGCCACGCCCGCATGAAAGACCAGCCGCGCATTGCGGTGATCGGCCTCGGCTACGTCGGCCTGCCGTTGGCGCTGGCGTTCGGATCGCGGCACCCCACGCTGGGCTTCGACATTGATGCGCAACGCGTGGCCGAACTGGGCGCTGGCGTGGATCGCCACGGCGAGCATGCGGCTGACGAGTTGCGCGCAGCTGGACTGCTGCGCTACACCGCCGATCGCGCCGAACTGGCAGCTGCGGATGTGTATTGCATCGCCGTGCCGACGCCAGTGGACCGCGATCGCAATCCCGATTTCGCCCCGCTGCTGGCAGCCTCGGAGATGGTCGGTGAGCGCATGCAGGCCGGCGCGGTGGTGATCTATGAATCCACGGTCTACCCCGGTGCCACCGAGGAAATCTGCGTGCCGGCGCTGGAACGCAGCTCCGGCCTGCGCTGCAATCGTGACTTCCACGTTGGCTACAGCCCCGAGCGCATCAATCCTGGCGACCGCCAGCGTCGCCTGCCCGACATCGTCAAGGTCACTTCCGGCTCCACGCCGCAGGCTGCCGAGTACATCGATCGCCTGTATCGCGAGATCGTCCCGGCCGGCACCCATCGCGCGCCTTCGATCCGCGTGGCGGAGGCGGCCAAGGCGGTGGAGAACACGCAGCGCGACGTCAACATCGCGCTGATGAACGAGCTGCTGCGCATGTTCCGCAAGTTGGGCATCGACACCCAGGCGGTGCTGGATGCGGCGGCGACCAAGTGGAACTTCCTGCCCTTCCGGCCCGGCCTCGTGGGTGGTCATTGCATCGGCGTCGATCCCTACTATCTGATCCACAAGGCGCAGCGTGTCGGTGTGTTCCCTGAGCTGATCAGCGCGGCGCGGCGCATCAATGACTCGATGCCCGAGTACGTGATCGGTGAGCTCCTGCGCAGCATGGCCGAGCGCGGCATGGCGGTGCGCAGCGCCCGCATCGTGGTGCTGGGCCTGAGCTTCAAGGAGAACTGCGCGGATCTGCGCAACACCCGGGTGGCGGAAATCGTGGCCGGCCTGCAGGCGCTGGGCGCCGAGGTGGCGGTGCACGATCCGCGCGTCGATGCGGCTGAGGCCGAGCGCGAGTACGGCATCCGCGTGCAGGACTGGGCGACGTTGGCGCCGGCCGATGTGTTGCTGGCTGCGGTGGCGCACGATGAGTACCGCAAGCTCAGTGTTGCCGATTGGCAGGCACGGCTGCGGCCGGGCGGCATCGCCCTCGATCTGAAGCGCGTCCTCCGTCCCGGTCCCGGATGGATCGCGTGGTGAAGCCAGCAGCGGGAGGCAGGCGCTGATGTGCGGCATTGGTGGCGCCTACGCCTACCATCCCTCGGGGCCGGCGCTCGATCGCACCGCGCTGCGTGCCTTGCGCGAGCGCATGCAGCGGCGTGGTCCGGACGGGGCAGGCGAGTGGTTCAGCAGCGACGGCCGAGTCGCACTCCTGCACCGGCGTCTCGCCATCATTGATCTCGACGCCCGCGCCAATCAGCCGATGTGGAGTGCCGATGGCCGGCTCGGCGTGGTCTACAACGGTGAGATCTACAACTACCGCGCCTTGCGTGCCGAACTGGAAGGTCTGGGCTGTACGTTCTGCACCCAGTCCGATACCGAAGTGCTGCTGCAGGCCTGGGCGCGCTGGCGCAGCGGCATGTTCGCGCGCTTGCGCGGCATGTATGCGCTGGCGATCTTCGAGACCGATTCCCGCGAGCTGTGGCTGGCGCGTGATCCCTACGGCATCAAACCGCTGTACTACGCCGACGACGGCTGGTGCCTGCAGTTTGCCTCCAGTGTGCGCGCCCTCAGCGCCAGCCCGGGCGTCTCGGCAGCACTGGAAGACGCTGCACTGGCCGGATTCCTGCTCACCGGCAGCGTGCCTGAGCCGCACACCTGGTATCGCGACATCCGCGCCGTGCCGGCCGGGCATTGCATCCGCATCGCGGCGAGTGGTGCCACGCCGGCGGTGGCGCACACTCGTCTGGCGCTGGAGATGGGCGTCATGTCGCCGCGCGCCGTCGACGACGAGGCGGCGCTGGCTGCGCTGCGCGACTCGGTGCAGTCGCACATGGTGGCCGACGTGGAAGTCGGCGCATTCCTGTCTGCCGGCGTGGATTCGGGCGCCTTGGTGGGAGCCGCCGCCGCGCACACGCCGCAGGCCCTGCGCACGCTGACGCTGCGCTTCGCCGAGTTCGCGGGCAAGCCGGAGGACGAGGGCCCGCTGGCAGCGGCCACCGCGCAGCGCTACGGCTGCCGTCATGCCGATCGTCTGCTCGATGAGCGCGAGTTCGGCGACGTCTGGCCGCGTCTGCTGGCCGACATGGATCAACCGAGCATCGATGGCATCAACACCTGGCTGGTCAGTCGGATGGCCCACGAGGCCGGGCTGAAAGTGGTCTTGTCCGGCCTTGGCGGTGATGAGCTGCTCGGCGGCTATCCGAGCTTCCAGCGCTGGCCACGTTGGCGCCGCCACGCCTGGATGTCCTGGCTGCCCTTCCTGCCGCAACTCTGCGCGCGCCACGGCGGCGCGGTGCTGGAGCGCTTCGGCATGCATCCCAAGGCGGCTGCGGTGCCGGCTCTGGCGGGCAACTGGTCGGGGCTGTACCTGCTTGGTCGCGGCCTGTTCCTGCCCTGGGAACTGCCGGCCCTGATGGGTCGCGAGCGGGCCGAGTCGGGGCTGTTGCGCCTGGGCTGGGAGCACAAGGTGCTGCATAGCCTGTGCGGCGCGCCGGACTCACCCACGGCGCGGGTCGCGTTGCTGGAATCGAGCTTCTACATGCGCAACCAGCTGCTGCGCGATAGCGATTGGGCCAGCATGGCGCACTCGCTGGAACTGCGCGTGCCGCTGGTCGATGTGGCTTTGCTGCGCGTGCTGGCACCCTGGCTGCAAGGCCAGGGCGGGCGCCGCGGCAAGGAACTGCTGGCGCGTGTCCCGCGCGAGCCACTGCCCGCCGATCTGGTCACCCGGCCCAAGACCGGCTTCACCACGCCGATCGCGCAGTGGATGCAGAAGCTGCCGGGGCTGGATGGCTGGCGTCGTCACGCCCGCCTGCGTCGCCCGAGTACGCCCTGGGCGCGACGTTATGCAGTCGGTCTGCTGGCGCATTGGGGCGCATGAGCCGGCCGCTCCGCGTGCTGCTTCTGCTCACCGATGGCGATGGCTGCGGCGGCGGCATTGCTGCCTACAACCACGAACTCGCCGCCGGCCTGCAGGCCTTGGGCGTAGACGTGCGACGGCTGTGCCTGCGCGGCACGCCGGGTGCCGACCAGACCGTGGAAAGCAGCCGCTGGCGCTACGTCCTGCGTGCGCTGTGGTGGTGCTGGCGCTGGCGGCCGGATTGGATCTGGTGCGGCCACATCAATCTCTCACCGATCGCGCGCTTGGCCATGCTGCTGAGCCCGGCGACGCGGATGCTGCTGCAGGTCCACGGCGTGGATGCCTGGCAGCCGCCCTCACGCTGGCGTCGCTGGGGCGCACTGGGCGCACAACTGATCGCCTCGGTCAGCCGCTACACGCGCTGGCGGGTGCTCGGCTGGCATCCGATCGAGCCAGAGCAGTGCCCGATCCTGGCCGACACCTACGATCCGCGCTACGCGCCGGGTCCCGCCGATGGGCGTCTGCGCCAGGCTTATGGCGCGGGCGAAGGTTTGGTCGTCGCCACGGTGGGCCGCATGGCGGCCAACGAGGCCTACAAGGGCCACGATCGCATGCTCCGCGCGATGCCGCAGGTGCTCGCCCAGTTCCCGAATCTGCGCTACCTGGTGGCAGGCGAGGGCGATGATCGTCCGCGCCTGCAGGCCTTGGCGGACGCGCTCGGCATCGCCGATCGCGTGCATTTCGTGGGGGCGGTGGCGGCGGCGGATCTGCCGGAGCTCTATCGCAGCATCGACCTTTTCGCCATGCCGAGCACGGGTGAGGGCTTCGGCATCGTCTATCTCGAAGCCATGTCGTGCGGGACTGCGGTACTCGGCAGTGGCGTGGAAGGCAGCGCCGATCCTCTGCACGATGGCCGGCTGGGCTGGTGTGTGGGCGAGCGCGATCTGGCCACGGTGCTGATCGAGGCCCTGCGGGGCGCGCGCGATGGCGACCTGCAAGCCCGGGCGGCGCAGCGCGCAGCGACAGTGGCGAGCCATTTCGGACGCGATTGCTTCCGCCGCCAGTTGCAGGCGCTGCTCGACGAGCGCCTCAAGCCAGCCGCAACAGCGCCATGAAGTCGCGCTGGGAAGGCTATTTCCGCGACTACCGGATCGCCATCGGCGATGCCTGGCGGCGTCTGCCGCTGGTGGTTCTGCTGTCGCTCACCATCACCGCGCTGGATCTGATCGGGGTGGGTCTGATCGCGCCTTTCGTGTCGGTGCTGCTGGGCCAGAGTCTGGACCTGCGCTGGATCGAGGCGGCGATGGAGTCGGTGGGACTGCCCGGCTGGGGTGCATTCCAGGTGCTTGGCGTCACCGTCATGCTGGTGTTCCTGATCAAGGGCGTGCTGGCCTTCTTCCTGCAGAAGCGCATCGCCAGCTTTGCCGAGAACCGGCGTGCGGAGCTGATGGCGATGCTGCTGCGCAGCTTCCAGGCGCGGCCCTATGAGTTCCACCTCAAGCACAACAGCAGCGAGCTGGTGAACAAGGTGGTGTACCTCACCAGCAATTACTCCGCCGGCACGCTGCAGTCCTCGCTGCGCCTGGCTGCCGATGGTCTGGTGCTGGTGGCCATCGTGGCATTTCTCTTCGTCACCGACTGGCAGGCCGTGCTGATCCTGGTGTCGCTGCTCGGTGGCGTGTTCTGGATCGTCAGCGGCGCTGTGCGGCGCATCTCGGCGCGGGTCACGCAAGCTGGCTACCGCGCCGGTGCGCAGGTGATCGGAGCCACTCAGCAAGCGCTGGGCGGTTACAAGGAAGTGCGCATCCTGGCGCGTGAGCAGTACTTCCGTGATCGGCTGGATCACTGGGCGCAGGAGCTCGCGCGAGCCGTTGCCGCCAACAGCGCGCTGGCGGTGGTGCCGAAACAGGCGGTGGAAGCTGCGGTGATCTGGTTCCTGGTGATCCTGTCCTTCTTCGCGGTCCGCTGGCGTGCCGACGGTTTGGCCCTGGTGCCCTTGCTTGGCACCTTCGCGGTGGCAGCGGTGCGCCTGATGCCGGTGGTCACCTCCTTGCTGAGCAGCTTCACCCTGTTGCGCGCCCAGCGCGAATTGCTGCGTGAGCTGGTCGAAGACATCCGCGCCGCACGTGAACTGGGTGCCGGCAGCATTCCAGCCAGCCCCACACCGATCGCACAACTGCGCTTCCAGCAGCTCGATGTCGACAAGGTCAGCTTTGGCTACCCGGATAGAGCGGAGCGCACGCTGGACGACGTCTCGCTGTCGATCCGCCGCGGCGAACTGGTCGGGATCATGGGACGCTCCGGCGCCGGCAAGAGCACGCTGGCGGACATCATCTTGGGCCTCTTGGTGCCGCAGCTGGGCAAGGTCCTCGTCAACGGCCGCGACATCCATGAAGACCTGCGCGAGTGGCATGCCAAGCTGGCCTACATCCCGCAGACCATCTACCTGATCGACGACACGCTGCGCCGCAACATCGCCTTCGGTGTGGACGATGCCAAGATCGATGCGGCGCGCGTGGAACAGGCCATCGAGCAAGCGCAGCTGCGCGATCTGGTCGCGCAATTGCCCGAAGGTCTGGACACGGTGGTCGGCGAACGCGGCGTGCGCCTCTCGGGTGGCCAGCGACAGCGCGTGGCGATTGCCCGAGCGCTCTACCACGAGCGCGAATTCCTGATCCTGGACGAGGCCACCAGCGCGCTGGATGCCGAGACCGAACGCGAGATCGTGCGCGCCATGGGCGCGCTGCACGGTCGCAAGACCCTGGTGGTGATCGCGCACAAGGCCAGCGTGCTGGCCGACGCCGATGTGGTGTTTCACCTGCAGGGCGGTCGCCTGGAGTCGGTGGAGCGGCGCAGCAGCGCGGCGGCGGAGCCGGCGCCTTGAGCCGCGTCCCGCACATCCTGGTCGGGGCCGGCGGTCATGCGGCGGTGGTGCTGGATGCGCTGCAGCGGCAAGGCTTGGGTCTGCCGCGCGAAATCTGGGTCGAAGGCACGCCGAACTGCGACACGCTGCTCGGCGTCCCGGTACAGCCCTGGGCTGCGATCGATCTGCGAGGGCAGACCGTGCATGTGGCGGTGGGTGATGGCCGCCATCGTCGACGCATGTTGCAGGCACTGCTGGCACAGGGCGCGGCGGCGCTGAGCGTGGTTCACCCCTCGGCGCAGCTGAGTGCTTACGCCCAGTTGGGCGCGGGCAGCTTCATGGCGGCTGGCGCTGTGCTCGGCCCACGCAGTGAGACTGGCGTGGGCGTCATCCTCAACACCATGGCCGCGGTCGACCATGACTGCCGCATCGGCGACTACGCCCATCTCGCGCCGCGCGCCACCTTGGGCGGCCACGTCGAGATCGGTGCCGGCTGCTGGATCGGCATCGGCGCCACCATCCGCGATCGCCGCCGTGTGGGCCGCGACACGCTGGTGGGTGCCGGCGCCGTGGTGGTCGCCGATCTTCCCGAGCAGGTGCTCGCCTTTGGTGTGCCGGCGCGGGTACAGCACCGTCTTGATGATGGCAAGCCAGCGTGAGCGAAAACCCCGCCACTGGCGCGGGCTTGCGTGTGGCCATCGTGGTGCACGGCCGCTTCCATGCCTTCGATCTGGCTGAGGCGCTGGGACGGGAAGGCGTGAGCGTCGATCTCTACACCCACTATCCGCGCTGGGCGGTGCGCCGCTTCGGGGTGCGCCATGCGCGGATCATCGGCCTCAGCATGTTGGGACTGGGCTTTCGTCTGGCCGAACGCTGGCGTCTGGCTGGCGGTGGCGAAGGCGCGGTGCAGGCGATGACCGAGCGCTTCGGGCGTCGGGTGCGGCGTGACTTGCGCACGCGCGACTACGACTTGATCTACATCTGGAGCACGGCCGCGTTGGAGGTGTTGGAATGTCCGCAGCTCCGGCGCATGTGGCGCTTCGTGGTGCGTGAGTCCTCGCACATCCGCGCGCAGTCGCGCGTGCTGGAAGCAGAAGGCCAGCGCACCGGCATCGACCTGGAACGCCCCAGCGCATGGTCGCTGGATCGCGAGTCGCGCGAGTACCTCGCTGCCGACCGTGTGGTGCTGACCAGCGGTTTTGCGCGGCGCAGCTTCATCGCCGAGGGCGTGCCGGCCGAGCGGCTCTTGCTGCTGCGCGCGGCAGCGCTGCTCGATCGCTTTCGCGCCACGCCCGAGGTGGTCGCTGCGCGCGCCGCGCGCATTGCCGCCGGCTCACGCCTGCGCGTCCTGTTCGTCGGCAGCATCTCGCTGCGCAAGGGCTTTCACGACTTCAGCACCGTGGTCGAGGCCCTGCGCGAGGCGCCGATCGACTTCCACGTGATCGGCAATGGTCTGGCGGAGACGCACTCTTATCGGCAGCGCCTGCGCGATCGCGTGCACTTCCATGAGCGGGTTGCCGAACCCGAGTTGCGCGCGCATTACGCGGCGGCTGATCTGTTCTTCATGCCCACCCTGGAAGACGGCGGTCCCTTCACTCTGTTGCAGGCACAGGCCAATGGCCTGCCGGTGCTGGCCACCGATCAATGCATCGCCACCGATGTGATCGAGGATGGGCGCAACGGCTGGATGGTGCGGGCAGGTGATGCCGCGGCCATGATCGAGCGCCTGCGCCACTGCCTGTCGCAGCCTGAGGAATTGGCGGCGATGGCGGCGCGGCTCGGCCAGGCGCTGCCGCAGCAGCGCGACTGGCGCGATGTGGCGCTGGAACTCATCGCCGAACTGCGCCGCCTGGGACGCAAGCCCGCATGCGCGTGATGCATGTCCCTTTCGGCTACTTCCCCGATCCGGTGGGCGGCACCGAACACTACGTGCGCAGCCTCATCCACTGTCTGCGCCAGCTGGGCGTGGTCAACGCGGTGCTGGCGCCGGGCTCGCAGCAGGCGGAGTACCGCGATCAGGACAGCGCGGTCTATCGCTATCGGGCATCGCCCGATCTGGATCTGCCAGCGCTGTACGCGCGCGAGGATCCGGCGGCGCTGGCACAGGCGCTGCGTGCGCTGGACGCTTGGCAACCCGAGGTACTGCACGTGCATGCGCTGACTGCGGCTTCCGGTCCTGCTCTGATCGAGGCGGCCAAGGCGCGCGGCATCAGCACGGTGCTGACTTGCCACACACCGACGCTGAGTTGTCAGCGCGGCGATCTGATGCGGCATGGACGGGAGCTCTGCGATGGCCGTCTGGACCTGGCGCGCTGCACCGCCTGCGTCTGGCAGCAGCATGGAATGCCCGCTGCCATCGCCCACTTGCTTGCTGCGCTGCCCGCGTTTTGTGAAGGCCTGTCGCGCGTGGGCGTGCTGCCGCTGCGTGCACGCCGCGCCGCCGCGCTGCCCGGCCTGATGGCACGCACCCACGCCGCCGTGCGCCGCGCCCTCGATGCTGCAGATCACATTGTTGCGGTGTGCCAGTGGGTGTATGAGCTGCTGCGCGGCAATGGCGTCGCGGCGCCGCGTCTCAGCCTGTCGCGCCAAGGGGTGCCGATGGATGTGAGCGCACCGCCGCAGCGGGCGCCATCCCGCGGCCATGTCATCGCACTTGGGCGCGCACACCCGACCAAAGGTTTCGATGTGCTGCTGCGCGCGCTGGACGATCCGGCCGCGGCCCACATTGAGGCCGAGCTCTATCTCGTGGCGCAGGACGAAGATGCCGCTTGCGTGGCCGAACTCGAAGCCCTGCGACGTCGCCTGGGCCCGCGCTTGCGGATCATCCGCAACGCCCCACGCGCCAGCGTGCTGCGGGCACTGGCCGAGGCGGCCGTGCTGGTGATCCCCTCGCGCTGGCCGGAGACCGGTCCGCTGGTGATGCTCGAAGCCTTGCAGCTGAAGGTGCCGGTGTTGGCCAGCGATCGCGGCGGCATGGCCGAAGTGCTGCCCGGCTATCGCGCCTGTCGGTTGTTTCGTACCGAGGATGCCGCGCATCTGCGCAGCCAGTTGCTGGCCATGCATGCACAGGCCTTGCCTGTGCAGGAAGCGGTGCGCGACATGCCGAGCGTGGCCGCCGAACATCATGGGCTGTATGCCCGACTGTGTGGCAGGCCTGCTCATGCCGGTGCCGCGCTGCCGGTGGCGCACGCATGATCGACTGGGCGGTCTTCAACATCCTGGTGGCGCTGTGGTTCCTGTTGCCTGTGGTGATGCTGCTGCTGGATCGCTGGCAAGGTCGCGGCAGCAGTGGCTTGTGCACGGCCTATCTGGGCCTGACCTGGATTGCCTACTTCCCCGGTGCCTTGCTGCTGTATGTGGACTGGTACTGGTACTACCCCACGTCGATGGTCTACGAGGGCTTTGTGATGTCCTCGATCGGCGTGCTCGCCTTCTTCCTCGGGGCGCTGCTGCCGATTGGATTGGTACGGCGCCAGCGCGCCGACGATGCCATCGCCAAAGGTGCGGTGGCCACGCATGAGCTGGAGCGCGTCGGTTGGTATGTGGCGGCCTACGGCATCACCATCAGCCTGACCTTGTTCCCCCTGGTGTGGGGCATCGCCAGCATCACTGCCGTGTTCAGCTGGTTCGCGCAACTCGGCGTGGTCGGCATGATTCTGGTGTTCTTCGCGCGCGCCCGGCACACCGGCAAGGCCTTGTGGCCGCTGCTCGGTTTGCTGCTGGTGTTCCCGGCGCTGACCATGCTCTCGCAGGGCTTTCTGGGCTACGGCATCGCGGCCATGGTCACGGTCGGCGCCTTCGTGCTGAGCTTGTACCGCCCCCAGGTCTGGTGGCCGGCGCTGGCGCTGGTCGGCCTTTATTTCTTCCTCTCGGTGTTCGTGACCTACATGCGCGATCGCGACACCTTGCGTGAGGCCGTGTGGAGCGGCGCGGCGCTGGAGCAGCGCCTGGATGTGGTCGAAGGTGCGGTCACCGAGTTCGAGTGGTTCGATGTCAGTGATGGCAGACACCTGCACACCATCGACAGTCGCTTGAATCAGAACTGGCTGGTCGGGGCGACCATCGAGAACATCCGCCGCGCGCCCCAGTACGCGCTCGACGGCGAAAGCGTGTACGCGGCCCTGGTCGCCTGGATTCCGCGCGCGGTGTGGCCGGACAAGCCCAAGGTCGGCGGCGGCGGCGATCTGGTGGCGCGCGTCTCCGGCCTCGATTTCTCCCGCGAAACCAGCATCGGCGCGGGCCAGATCCTGGAGTTCTACGGCAACTTCAAGACCGCGGGTGTGATCATCGGGATGTTCCTCTACGGCTTCCTGTTGCGCATTCTGGATCGCAAGAGTCGCAGCGCCATCGATCACAACGATCCTTTCCGCTTCGTGATTTGGTATCTGCCGGGGATGGCCTTCCTGCAGCCCGGCGGCAACCTCGCCGAAGTGGCCTCGGGCGCGCCGGCCGCATTGATCGCCGCCGCCTCGGTGCGTCTGGTGCTGGAGCGCTGGTTGCGGCCCGAATTGCTCAAGGCGCCAGAGACACGAGGCCCCTTGTGAGCGACAGCTTGCGTCGTATTCAACCCATCCTGATTTGCTTCAACGAGGAAGCGAACCTGGAGCGCGTGCTGGCGGCGCTGCATTGGGCGCCCAGCGTGCTGGTGGTGGACAGCGGCAGCAGCGATCGCAGTCTGGCGATCTGCGCGGCGCATCCGAATGTGCGGGTGCTGACGCGGCCCTTTGACGACTTCTGCCGGCAATGGCGCTTTGCACTGGGCGAGGCGCAGGCCGAGTGGGTGCTGCCCATGGATGCCGACTACGTGCTCACGCCGGCCTTTGTCGACGAGCTGCGCACGCTGGATCTGGACGCGCCGATCGACGCCTATGCCTGTGATTTCGACTACGTCCAGGACGGGCAGGTGCTGCGCGGTGCCTTGTACCCGCGACGCTTGATCCTGGCCCGGCGCCAGTCCCTGCGCGTCGAGCAGACCGGTCACACCCAGCGCTTCCTGTGTGCGGGGCCGATGCCCGTGCTCAAGACGCACGTGCAGCATGACGATCGCAAGCCGGTGGAGCGTTGGCATTGCGCCCAGCGCCGTTATGCCCGCGACGAGGCCGCCCATCTGCTGGCCACGCCCTGGCGCCAACTGCGCATCCAGGATGTCCTGCGGCGTACGGGCCTGGTCGCCCCCGCGCTGGTGTTGTTGCTGTGCTTGTTCGGCCGCGGACTGGCCTGGCAAGGAAAAGCGGGCTGGCGCTACAGCCTGATGCGAGTCATTGCGGAGTGGAAAATTCTGATGGAAGTGTGGAAACAGAGATTCGCCGCCGGCGATCAAGCGGGGCGGGCATGAACATCATCGGCATCAATGCCTTCCATGCCGATGCGGCTGCCGCCCTGATCGTCGATGGTCAGGTCATCACCGCGGTGGAGGAAGAGCGCTTCCGACGGGTCAAGCATTGGGCGGGCTTTCCCAGCGAGGCCATCGCGCACTGCCTGAAGGAACTGGGCGCGGGCTTGGAGGCCGTCGACTGCATCGCCATCAACTCCGATCCCAAGGTGGCGCGCTGGCGACGCCTGCGGCATGTGCTGCGCCACTGGCCCAGCCCGCGTCTGATCCTGGAAAAACTGCGCACCCGGCAGCGCCGCATGGGCGTGCGCGAGCATCTGGCGCAGGCCTTTCCAGGTCAGGCGTACCGCGGACGCGTGGAAGCCGTCGAGCACCATCTGGCGCATCTGGCCTCGGCCTTCTATCCCAGCGGCCATGCGCGGGCGGCGGCGGTATCCATCGACGGCTTCGGCGATTTCGCCAGCGGCGCCTGGGGCCTGGGCGAGGGTGCCGAGTTGCGTCTGGACGGGCACGTGTGGTTCCCGCACTCGCTCGGCATCCTGTACCAGGCGTTGACCCAGTACCTCGGCTTTCCCAACTACGGCGACGAGTACAAGGTGATGGGACTGGCGCCCTATGGCGAGCCTGCTTATCTGGATGAACTGCGCCGTTTGCTGCGCCTGGATCCGCAGGGCGCATACGAGCTTGACCTCGACTGCTTCCGCCACCACCGCGAGAGCCTGAGTTTCGAATTCCCCGGCGGCGAGCCGCGCTTTGCCGCCTTGTACAGCGAGGAACTGGTGCGCCGACTGGGCCCGGCGCGCCGACGCGAGGACCCGCTCACCCAGCAACACAAGGATCTGGCGCGCTCGGTGCAGGTCCTGTTCGAGGAAGCTGCCTTCGCTCTGCTGCGTTCGGTGCATCAGCGCTACGGCGTCAGCGCGCTGGCGCTGGCGGGCGGATGCGCCGCCAACTCGGTCGCCAACGGCAAGCTGAGTCGCGAAACGCCGTTCCAGGACATCTACGTGGCGGCGTCTTCGGGCGATGCCGGCGGCGCCATCGGTGCGGCCCTGGTGGCGGCACGGCGCGCGGGCGTGCAGCGCTTCGCGCCCCTGCACCACGCTTACCTGGGCACGCGCTACAGCAATGCCGACTGCGCGGCCGCACTGAGCGCTCGCGCGGCCGAGCTGAGCGCTGCCGGTTGCCGCGTGAGCCAGCTTGCGGACGAGGGCGAGTTGTGTCGCCGCGTCGCTGCGCGGATCAGCGAGGGCGCGGTGGTCGGCTGGTTCCAAGGGCGCATGGAATGGGGCCCGCGTGCGCTGGGGGCCCGCTCCATCCTGGGCGATCCACGACGCGCCGACATGAAGGACATCCTCAATCTCAAGATCAAGCGCCGCGAGTCCTTCCGTCCCTTTGCGCCCAGCATTCTGCGCGAGGCGGTGGGCGAGTGGTTCGAAGTCGACGCCGATGTGCCCTTCATGTCGCTGGTGTTTCCGATTCGCGCCGAGCAGCGCGCGCGCATCCCGGCGGTGACGCATGTCGATGGCAGCGGGCGCCTGCAGACGGTCACCGCCGAGCAGCATCCGCGCTACTGGCGACTGATCCGCGAATTCGGTGCGCTGACCGGCGTGCCGATCGTGCTCAACACCTCGTTTAACGAGAACGAACCCATCGTCTGTCGACCTGAGGAAGCGCTGGACTGCTTCTTGCGCACGCAGATGGATGTGCTGGTGCTGCAGGACTGGCTGATTGAACGCGTCGAGGTATCGGCCGATGGACAAGAAAGAATTCTATAGAAAGCAGCATGGTTATCGCGACGACGGTCAGCCCATCGATTGGCCGCTGTGGATCGCGAATTCCGGCGTGGCGCAGACATTTCAGCCTGGCGCGCGCTATGCGGCAGTGGCTGACTTATTGGGTTCCTGCGCCAATAAACCCCGGATTCTGGAAATCGGCTGCGGCTCCGGTTTGGCTTGCGCTTACATGTTGCAACACGCAGCCACGGTCACCGGTGTCGACATCGACAGTCCGCCGCATCTCAAGAACAATCGTGAGCCCCGGCTCAATTTCGTCGAATACGATGCAGACGGCATCTGGCCGTTTCCAGATCAGAGCTTCGATCTGGTGGTCGCGATGATGGTGGTCGAACACGTGTTCGACCCCTTCCACTTCGTCGATGAAGCGCGTCGTGTGCTGGTGCGGGGCGGCTCATTCATCATCAACGTGCCCATCATCACCTATTTCAAGCATCGCCTGAAGTTTCTCCTCGGGCAGGTGCCCACGACATCCAGCGCAGGCTGGTTTGAAGAGCGTTCCTGGGACGGTGGCCACATTCACAATTTCAATGTTCCTTTGGTCGACCGCTTGCTCACCGAGGCTGGCTTCCGGGTGCGTAGACGCGTCGCCGTGGGGCAGGCGGCTCGCCTCAAGAGCCTGTTTCCGAATCTGTTGGCGGCAGAACTGACCTTCGTTGCCGACGCAGTCTAATCGGCGCCGCGACCAGACCGCAGAGAGATCACGATGATCAATGTCACCAAGGTGCAGCTGCCGCCACTGGAGGAGTACGTCCGCTACCTCGAGGGCATCTGGCAACGTGGCCATGTCACCAATCACGGTCCGCTGGTGGTGGAATTGGAACGCCAGTTGGCAGCGCAGTTGGAAGTGCCGCATGTCTATGTGGTCACCAACGGCATGCTCGCGCTGCATATCGCGATCCGTGCCTTGCGCCTCAGCGGCTCGGTGCTGACCACGCCCTTTTCCTACGTGGCCACCACGGCGGCACCGGTCTGGGAAGGACTGCGGCCAATCTACGCCGACATCGATGCGGGCTATTGCCTGGATCCGGACGCAGCGCGCGCCGCCTGGGCCGACGACACCTCGGCGATCCTCGCCACCCACGTCTACGGCAACGCCTGTCAGATCGAGGCCTTACAGACGCTGGCGAGCGAACGCGGCGCTGCCGTGATCTATGACGCCGCGCATGCCTACGGCGCGCGCTATCAGGGCCGGCCACTGGCCAGCTATGGCGACATCTCGATCCTGAGCTTCCATGCCACCAAGCTCTTCCACACCGTGGAGGGCGGCGCGCTGATCACGCATCGCGCCGATCTGGCGCAACGCATCGAGTACCTGCGCAACTTTGGCCACGATGGACCAGAGCATTTCCATGACGCTGGTACCAACGCCAAGATGAGCGAATTCCATGCGGCGATGGGCTTGTGCATGCTGCCGCGGATGCCGGCCACCGTGGCCGGTCGCGCCGCCGTCGTGGCGCTGTACGACGAGTTGCTGAGTGGCTTGCCTCTGCAGCAGCCGCTGTATCGCGAGGGTTTGCAGCGCAACTACGCCTACTACCCGGTGGTGTTCCCCGACGAGAACAGCCTGCTGCAGGCGCGCCAGGTCCTGAATGCGGAGAACATCTATCCGCGTCGCTACTTCTATCCCAGCCTCAGCGAGCTGAGCTACGTGCAGGCAGCAACGCCGCCCTATGCAGGCGAGATTTCACGCCGGGTCTTGTGCCTGCCGCTGTGGGAGAGCCTGGATGGCTTCCAGGTGCGGCGCATCGCCAGCCTGATCCGCAAGGTCCTGGCATGAACACTGGTTCGACGATCTGCGGCACACGGGCTGATCGCGCGCCATGAACACGATCAGCGTGGTGATGACCAGCTACAACTTCCGCCCCTATCTGCGTGATGCAGTCCTGTCGCTGCTGAACCAGAAAGGCCGTGGCCTGAGCCAGCTGATCGTCATCGACGATGCCTCCCCGGCCCGCGATTTCGAAGTCATCGCCGATCTCAAGGATCCACGGCTGCAGTGCATCGTGCACGCGCACAACATCGGCGCTGCGCAGAGCATCAATGAAGCCATGGCATTGGTGAGCAGCGACTACGTCGGCCGCTACGATGGCGACGATCGCTGGCCACCAGAAGCGATGGAGCAGTTGGCCAGCGCCCTCGATCGCCATCCCGAGGCGCCGATGGCCTATGGCGACATCCGTACCTTGAGTCCCAGTGGTGAGATTGGCAGCCACGGGATTGAGCGACCCGCCGGGCCTTTGTTACGCGATGAGTTCGAGTACCTTCTCGCCCGTCACTACACCTGTGCCCCGGCCATCCTGGCGCGGCGCAGCGCGTGGCAGGCGCTGCTGCCCTGGCCGGAGCGCTTTCGTGCTGGGCTGGGCGATTGGTACTTCAATCTGCGTTTCGCGCGCATGGGGCCCTTGGTGCATGTGCCGGAGGTGCTCGCGCACTACCGCGTCCACGACGCCGGCATGCATCGCACCGGGCTGTTGAACTCGCATCTCGAAAGCAGCCTGCGCGAGATCCTGGCCGAACATCTGCCCTTGCTGGACGATCCGGCGCGCGCCAAGCGCATCGAAGTCCAGCATTTGCGCGATCTGGCCAAGAGCTACTTCGCCAAGGAACGCGATGACGATGCGCGGCGCATCTATCTTGAGCTGCTGCGCCGCGCTCCTCTCAGCATTCTGCGCCGCGACACGCTGGCCTCGGCGCTGGCCTGCCTGCTCATCGGTCGCAAGTGGTACCGCCGGGCGCAATCGCTGCGCGCCGCGTCTGCGCAGGAGCGCTGAGGTGGCCGACGCCTTGATCAGCAAACTCCGCTATCTCGCCGCTGGACTGCGCCAGCGCTGGAACCAGGCAGCGCGGTGCCCGAGTTGCGGCACGCTCAGCCAGCAGGCGATCGATCGCAAGTACTTCCACAGCCTGATGGACTGCGCCGCCTGCGGATTGCGCTTCCGTTACCCGGTGGAAAGCCGCGACGCCATGCTGGCCTTCTACCAGGATCATTACTTCGAGCCCGGGATCACCACCGAACTGCCGTCGCCGCAGGACTTGCAGCAGCTGTTGCTGAGCGGTTTCCGTGGCAGCGCCAAGGACTTCAGCTACCACATCCAGATCCTGCGCAGCCTCGGTCTGCAGGCCGGCGCGCGCATCCTCGATTTCGGCGCCAACTGGGGCTACGCCACCTGGCAGTTCCGTGCCGCCGGATACGCAGCCGAAGGCTACGAGCCATCCAAGCCGCGCGCGGCTTACGCGCAGGCACTGGGCATCACCATCCACACCGACTGGAGCGCAATCGAACCTGGCTTCGATGCCGTCTATTCCTGCCATGTGCTGGAGCATGTCCCGGATCCGGCGCGGGCGATGCGCGATCAGCTGGCCTTGCTCAAGCCCGGTGGTTTGCTGATCGCGCACACGCCCAACGGCAGCGAAGCCTACCGGCGCAAGCATCCGGCCCACTTGCGCAAGATCTGGGGGAAGGTGCATCCAACCTTGCTCACCGATCGCTTCGTGGCCGGCATCGCTGGCCGGCAGGACTACATGGTCAGTTCGGATGATCGTCCGCAGAGCTTGCAGCGCTGGGCTGAGCAAGCCCAACTGATGGACCCCTGCGAGGGCGATGGCTTGTTCTTCGTCATTCGACGGGCTGCGGCTTGAGTTCTGCGCAGCAAGTCGGGTTGCAGAGCGGGGCGCGCGCACCGATGCCCCGCAGCGTGGCGATAGTGGTGCACGGACGCTTTCATGCCTTCGACCTGGCCCGCGGCCTGCTTGAATGCGGCTGCCAGGTACATCTGATCACCAGCTTCAGCGCCGCGGAAGTCAACGCAGAGCCCGGCCTCGAAGCGGTCAAGGTGTACAGCCTGCGCTGGCATCGCTGGGCGGCACGGATCGCCGGCAGACTGTTTCCCAGCGGACCGCCAGTGTGGGTGGAGCGCGTATTGCATGCGGGCTTCGGCTGTCATGCGGCCGCGCGGCTGCGGCGGATTGCCGGCGTGGAGCTCGTCTACGCCTTTGCCGGCGTGGCTGCGGAAAGCCTGCGATTGCCACATCTGCGCAGCATCCTGGCGCGCGGCTCCACGCACATCCGCATGCAGCACCAGCTGCTGGCTGATCTAGAGCGCCGAGTGGGCACGCGCGTGGAAAAGCCCAGTACCTGGCGCATCGCCCGCGAAGAGTACGAGTACCAGCATTGCGACCGGATCCGCGTCCTGTCGCGCTTCTGCGCCGAGTCCTTCGTGGCCATGGGCGTGCCCGAGGCCAGACTGCTCCACCTGCCGTCCACCGTGGCACTGGAACGCTTTCAGCCAGAAGCACGCGCCATCGCCGAACGCCGCGCACGCAGCGAGCAGGGCCTGCCCCTGCGTGTGCTGTACGTGGGCAGCGTGTGCGCGCGCAAAGGCGAATGGTGTTTGCGGCAGGTGTGCGCGGCCATCGCCGAGGAGATGGAGCTGCGCGTGATCGGCGAGCAACTGGCGGCGCCGATCGGCCCCGACTGGTCGATGCGCGTGCAGCGCCTGCCGCGCGTGGCCGAGGCCGAGCTGCCGCAACACTACGCCTGGGCCGATGTGTTCCTGTTCCCATCGATCGAAGAGGGGCTGCCTGCCGTACTGCTGCAGGCTGCCCTGTCGGGACTTTACCTCTGCACCACCGCCAATGCAGGCGGCGCAGATGTGCTGATCGACGGTGGCGGTGAGCTGATTGCGGTCGATGCGGTTGCGGATTTCGTTGCTGCCCTGCGTCGTGCGGCCGCCGAGCGTGCCAGCATCCACGCCAGCGCCGAGCGCAATCGTCTGGCGCAGCAGCAGCGCAGTCGCCGCGAAGTCGCGCAGGCCTTGCTGCAAGCGGTGGCCGCCTGATGTGCGGCTGGGTGGGCGTGCTGGGGCCGGCCGCACAGGGCGAGGCCATCCTGCGTGCGCTGCCCGTGCTGGCGCGGCGCGGTCCGGATGGGCATGGCGTGTGGAGCGACCCGACACTGGGGCTGGCGCTGCTGCATACCCGGCTGGCGATCGTCGACCGTGCACCGCGTTCCGACCAGCCGATGCGCGATCCGGGCGTCGAGCACGTGCTCGCCTTCAACGGCGAGATCTACAACTTCCGCGAGTTGCGCGCGCAGTGGCCCGACTACGCCTACCAGACCGATTCCGATAGCGAAGTGCTGCTGGCGCAGCTGGCCATGCGTGGCCTGGCCGCCTTCGAGGACTTGCGTGGCATGTTCTCCTTTGCCTTCGTTGATCGGCGTCGGCAGCGCGTCCTGCTGGCACGCGATCCGGTGGGTCAGAAGCCCCTGTACTTTGGCCGCATCGGCGCCAATGTGTGGTTCGGCAGTTCAGTGCAGGCCATCGCCGCCGCCTGCGGCGCCAGCCTTTCACTGCGCCCCGAGGCACTGAGTGAGTACTGGCGCGATGGCTACGTCTCACCTTTGGCCTCGATCTATCGCGAGCTCAAGCCGGTGTTGCCGGGTGAGGTGCTGGAGCTCGATGGCGAGGGCGAGATCCAGACGCGCCAGCGCTGTCTGCCGCGCGGTGATACGCACTATGCAGGTGAGTCGGCGGACGCCGTCGACGAGCGGCTGGAGGCCTTGTTGCAGCGCGCCGTGCGGCGTTGTCTGGGCGATCACCCCACGCCGAGCTGCCTGTTGTCCGGGGGCATCGATTCGAGCTTGATCACCGGCATCACCGCTGAGCAGCGGCCGCCGCAGCAGGTGCTGGCCCTGAGCATGAAGTCGCTGATTCCTGGCACCCAGGATGAGCCGTATGCGCGCCAGGCAGGTCGCCAGCTCGGCATCGCGCAGTTGTGGCTGCAACCGCAGTTTCGCGACATCGCCGCACAGGTGCGCTGGGGGCTCGGTCTGCAGGACGAGCCCTTGGGCATGATTTCCTTCTTTCAGCTGGCACAACTGGTGCGTCTGGCCAGCGAGCGCAGTCGGATCCTGCTCAGCGGCGACGGTGGCGATGAAGTTTTCCTCGGCTATGGACGGCCACAGGACTGGCTCCAGCAGGCGGGTCGGGTCGATCCGGCGACGAATGCTGCGCTGGCGCCGGGCCTGCCCGAATGGCTGGGTGGCTGGGGTCGCGACATGGCGGCCACGGCGCTGGTGGGCGAAGGCTTGAGCAAGGTCGATCGCGCCAGTGCTGAGCAAGGCGTAGAAATCCGGGCGCCACTGCTGGATTGGGATCTGATCTGCTACGCGCGTTCGATGCCTTTTGCGGCCATCAGTCGTGACGGGCGCAGCAAGTCCTTGCTCAAGGCGGCCCTGGAGCGGCGCGGTTTCGATCGCCGCTTCCTGGATCGACCGAAGCTCGGCTTTGCCTTCAACCTGCGCTACCTGTGGGGGCTGAGCGCTTATCGCGGTCTGCGTGAACTGCTTGCCGAGGAAGCGGTGTGCGCCATCGAGTCAAGCTTGCCGCCAGCGCTGCGCCGCCGGCCCGCCACCTGGGCTTTGCGCGATGTGTTCCGGTTTTTCCCGCAGGTGTGGCGTGCGCTGGCTTTGAGTGCCTTTTTCCAGCGTGGCGCGGCATGAACAAGGTCCTGTTCGTTCAATTCACCGATCCGGGGCGTTATCCGCCATTGCAGCATGCCGCGCGAATTCTGTTGCGCCACGGTTTTGCGGTGGAGTTTGTCGGTTCGGCGCTGGATGACGGGCAGCCCACGCCCTTGCCGCCGGATCTGGCTCCGCTCGCGCGTTATTGGAACGAGCAGCGCGTCGGCTGGGTAAATCGGCTCAATTACTTGTTGTTCTGCCTGCGGGTGGCCTTGCTGGCCTTGCGTCAGCGTGCCTTGGTGTATGGCTCAGATCCCTTGAGTACGCCTCTCCTGTATGGCTTGGCGCGTTGTGGTCTGGTCGTGCTGTACCACGAGCATGACTCGCCACCCGACACCGCTGGCACACGCTTCCAGCGCATCGTCGCCGCGGCTCGCCGCTGGTTGCTGGACCATGTCGTCAGCGTGTTTCCCAGCCATGGTCGGCAGCAAGCGGCAGCACCGCGCCAGCGCAGCTTTCTGGTCTGGAACTGCCCGGCGCTGCAGGAAGTCCGCGCGATTCCGCGGCTGCCCGCATCGGCGCGTCCCTTGCGCCTTTACTTCCATGGCTCGATCAATGCCTTGCGCCTGCCGCTGAGCCTGATCGAAGCCATGGCGCAGTGTGGCGAAGCGGTCGAGTTGTGGATTGCCGGCTATGAGACGCAGGGCAGCTACGGCTACCTGGAGGAACTCAGGGCCCGTGCGCAAGCCCTCGGTGTGGATGGCCGCCTGCGCCTGCTTGGCGCGCACGCCCGCGATCAGTTGTGGGCCTACTGTGCCGAGGCCGATGTCGGGATTTGCTTCTATGGCATGGATCGCGGCGGCGACATCAACATGCGGCACATGGCCGGCGCTTCGAACAAGCCATTCGATTACCTGAGTCAGGGCATGGCCCTGCTTTTTGATGATGTGCCGCAGTGGCGGCAATTGCTCGCCGAGCAATATGGCTGGGCCTGCGATCCCACTCAGCCAGCCGAACTCGCCAAGATCATCGACCAGATGTCGCAAGATCGCGCCTTGGTATTGGCCAAGGGTGAGCGCGGGCGCCTGCGGGTGCTCGCCGAGTGGAACTACGAGCAACAGTTTGCGCCGCTGCTGAATCATTTGAGGAGCTGATTTTGTCCGATCCCACTGGCGCTGACGATTCGACCCCCTTGCTCTCCATCTGTATCCCGAATTACAGCCGGACCGCGCAGTTACTGAAGGCCATCGAGTCCTTTGCCCGCCAGAGCTTTCGCGACTTCGAAGTCTGCATCTCCGAAGGCCGCCCGGATCATCCTGACGAACGGCTGATCCAGGACACCCTGGAAGCAAGTGGTCTGCGCTACCACTATCAACGTGGCGGCCAAAGACTGCGCTATGACCAGAACCTGCGCGCCGCGATCGGGCTCGCCCGCGGGCGCTGGTGTCTGTTGATGGGCAATGACGACGCCTTGAACGGCGTCGATGCGCTGGCGTCCTTGGCTGAGCTGCTCGACGATCCCGAGCTTGGGTACGTGATCACCAACTTCTGTGATGACCGCAGCGGCGAGCTTGCCGAGCGGGTGCTGCAGGATCGACGCTATGCGGGCGGTATCGACACGGTGTGTCGTTTGTTCCGCAATGTTTCCTTTGTGTCGGGTCTGGCCGTGCGACGTGATCTGGCTCGGGCAGTGGCCTCCGACGAGGTGGATGGCAGCGAGATGTATCAGATGTACCTGCTGGCACGTGTGGTGGGCAGCGGCGCGGCCCTGTTGCAGTCGCGCCTGGTCCTGGTACGCAAGGACATCCACATTTCAGAGTCCTTCGTGGAGAGCTATCGCGACGAAGTGGTGAAGGATCCCTGGCAGGCCGGTTCCAAGTGGCGGCCGATGCTGGATCTGGCCCGCGTCGTTGTGGAGAGCATGGAGCGCCACCTGCGGCCCGGGCCCAGCGCGGGGAATGCGCTGAATGTGCTGGCGCAGCTGACGGTGTTCACTTACAGCTTCTGGATCACCAACTATCGCGAGGTCTTCGGCTTTCGCTATGCCGCAGCCTTCGCCTTGCGGACCTGGCCTCCCACGCTGCTGAGCGGCCGCAAGCGCTGGGTTGGCTGGCTGCTGGTGCCGGTGTGGGCGCCGCTGGTGGCCAGTGCGCTGCTGGTGCCCCTGGCGCTGTTCGAGCGATTGCGCCGGCGCCTGTATCGCTTCGCCAAGCGGGTGGGTGCATGAGCAAGCCCGCCATGAAGCTCGCCATCGCCGCCACCCATCCGGTGCCTTACCACGCGCCCCTGTTCCGCGAGGTCCAGCGTCAAGGGTTGCCGGTGACGGTGATCTACGGCAGTGATTTCTCCTTGCGCGGCTATTTCGATCGCGACTTTGCCACCACCATCGCCTGGGATTCCGATCTCGAATCGGGCTACGAAGCGGTCTACCTCACGCGTGTGGCAGAAGGCGGCGCGGCAGACTATGACGAGGTGCGCGCGCAAGGTCTGCAGGCAGCGCTGGCGCGTTGCGGGGCGACCGCCTTGTTGGTGATGGGCTACCAGCACCGTTTCGATCTCGCGGCGATCCGTGCCGGGAGGCGGCTGGGATTGCCGGTCTATCTGCGCGCCGAGACCAACGATGCAGCGCTGGACCGCGGCTGGTGGAAAAGCCGTCTGCGCGATCTGCGCCTGCGTCTCCTGTATCGCAAGATCTCCGGCTTTCTCTACATCGGCACGCTGTCCTGGCGACACTACGAGCGCTTGCAGCAGCCCTCCGCGCAGCTGTGGTTCTCGCCCTACGGCGCCGATACCAGCGTGTTCGAGCAGGATTCGACTGCGGCGGCGGCGCGGCGCGAGCAGGTGCGCGCGGACCTGGGCATCAGCCCCGCGCAAGTGTTTGTGGTGTGCAGCGGCAAGTTGATTCTGAAGAAAGGTCAGGATCTCCTGCTCGAGGCGCTGGCCTTGATGACGCCTACGGAGCGTGCCGCGCTGGCGCTCGGCTTCATGGGCGATGGTCCGGAGCGCACGCGTCTGGAGGCCAGGGCGGCAGCGCTGCCAGACCTCAAGGTGCACTTTCTGGGCTTCCGCAATCAGCGCCAGCTCACTTCGATCTACTGCGCGGCGGATCTGGCAGTGCAGTACTCGCGCGAAGGCGAGACCTGGGGCGTGGTGGTGAACGAGGCGCTGGCCCACGGCTTGCCGGTGGTGGTTTCCGATCGCGTGGGCTGCGCCGTCGATCTGATCGTGCCCGACCGCACCGGTCAGATCGTGCCGGCCGAGAATCCGGCAGTCCTGGTCGCGGCCTTGCGCCGCGAGCTCGCGCGCTTGCCGCAGCACGATCCCGGCGCCTGTCGCAGCCGCTTCGAGCGCTACAGCTTGCAGCGCGCCGCGCAAGGCGTGATCGCCGCGGTGCACGGTCGGCGTCAGTGCGAGCCGGCGCGGCCGGTGTCGATGCGGCCCGGCGCTCGGCCGCCTTCGCGGGCACTCAACCTGGTGATGGTCGGTGGGGTTGGCGGCACCGCGGTGGGTCAATCCCTGGCGCGCGCTGCCCAGCGTCTGGGCCATCGCATCGAGTACGTCGATCAGGGTGTCGCCGGCAGTCGCTGGCGTTGGCTGCGCGTGCTCAACTGGCATTGGCGCGACCGACGTCCGCCATTCCTGCATCGCGCGGCTGAGCTGATCGTCGATCGCTGCGAGCGCAGTGGTGCCGATGCCTTGCTCACCACCGGCGCGGCACCGGTCACCACCGAGGCGCTGGTGCGCCTGCGCGCTCGCGGCGTGGCCACCATCAATTACTCGACCGACGATCCCTGGAACACTCGCGTCAGTGGTGGCTGGTATCGCGAGGCACTCGCCCACTATGCCTTTGTCTACACGCCGCGTACCGCCAATCTGGACGAGATCCAGGCCCTGGGCAGCGTGCAGGTGCAGCGCCTGGCTTTCGCCTACGACGATGAACTCTTCTACCCCGAGGGCGAAGGGCCTGCCACGGATCCCGAGTTCGACGTGGTCTTCGTCGGCGGCGGTGATGTCGACCGCGTACGGCTGCTGACGCCGCTGCTCGGCAGTGGCCTGCGCGTGGGTTTGTTCGGTGATTACTGGCACCAGTACCCGGAAACCAAGGCGCATGCTTGCGGCGGGCTCACCGTGGCCGGCCTGCGCCATCTGCGCAAGCGCACGGCGGTGTCCTTGTGTCTGGTGCGCCGCCAGAATCGCGACGGGCATGTGATGCGCAGCTTCGAGGCGGCAGCCTGCGGCGAGTGCATGCTGGTGGAGCGCACCCCCGAGCACGAGGCCATCTTCGGCGCCGACGGTGAGTGCGTGCGCTATTTCGATCGCCCTGAGGACATCGCCAGCATGGTGCGTGAACTGCTTGCTGATCCGGCCGAACGCTGGCGTCTGTCGCAAGCGGTGCATGCCCGCATCGCGCAGGGGCAGCGCTACATCGACCGTCTCGCCCACATGCTGGACGAGTTGGAGGCGGCGCGCCGATGAAGATCCTGGTGACGGGCCATGCAGGTTTCATCGGTGCTGCCGTGGCGCGGCGCCTGCTCGATGACGGGCATCAGGTGGTCGGCATCGACAACTACAACGACTACTACGACGTGCGCCTCAAGCGGGCGCGCGCGGCGCGGCTGCAGGGCCCTGGCTTCGTCGAAGTGGTGGCCGATCTCGCCGATCGCGCACGGGTCGAGGCGCTGTACGCCGAGACTGCGCCCGAAGCGGTGGTGCATCTGGCGGCGCAGGCCGGGGTTCGCTACTCGGTGAGCCATCCGCATGCCTATCTCAGCGCCAATCTGACCGGTTTCCTGCACGTGCTGGAGGGCTGCCGTGCGCATGCCGTGCGGCATCTGGTGTATGCCTCGACCAGCTCGGTCTACGGCGCCAATCCGCGCTTGCCCTATAGCGAGGAGCAGTCCACCGAGCACCCGCTGAGCCTGTACGCCGCGAGCAAGAAGGCCAATGAATTGATGGCGCACAGCTACGCCCACCTCTACGGCTTGCCGTGCACCGGCTTACGCTTCTTCACCGTCTACGGCCCCTGGGGCCGGCCGGACATGGCGCTGTTCAAGTTCGCACGGGCGATCCTCGCCGGTGAGCCGATCGAGCTCTACAACCATGGCGCGCACGCACGCAGCTTTACCTACATCGACGATGTGGTCGAAGGCATCGTGCGCTTGCTGGATCAGCCGGCGCGTCCGAGTGCGGAGCGCGAACCGCTGGATCCGGGGCAGAGTCCGGTCGCGCCCTACCGCATCTACAACATCGGCAACGAGACCTCGGTGCCCTTGCTGCGCTATGTCGAACTGCTCGAACAAGCCCTGGGGCGGCGCGCCGAGCGGCGCCTGCTGCCCGCACAGCAAGGCGATGTGCCGGAGACGGCCGCGCGCACCGCGCGCCTGCACGCCGCCGTCGGCTATGCGCCGCGGGTCTCGGTGGAAGAGGGCGTGGCGCGCTTCGTCGAGTGGCTGCAATCCAATCCCTGGGTGCTGGAAAAACCGTGATCGATCGACTGCTGGCCTGGGCCGCACTTCGGCCACCTGCGTGGAAGCAGCGCTGGTTCATGCGCACCATGGGCGCCGTCCAGCGCTGGTCGGGTCAGGCCATGGATCAGAGCCTGACCAACCTCGGCATCGCCAGCGAGCTGCGCATCGGCTTGCCTCACCACTGCCTGCATCGGGTCTATCTGTACGGACGGCCGGATGCCTACGAGGGCGAGTCGGAATCCTTGCAGATCGCCGCGCTGATGGCCGAGTCTGGCGTGTTCCTGGACGTCGGCGCCCACCTTGGCTACTACTCATGGTACGTGGCGGCGCGTGCACGCGAGGCCCGCGTCTACGCCTTCGAAGCGGCGCCCTTGATGGCCGAATACCTGGCGGCCAACTTGCGCCGCAATCCCAGTTGGCCGATCCAGTTGGTGCATGCCGCGGTCTCGCGCGAAGCGGGCATTCGCGATTTTCACGTCGATCCGGCCGGCGGCTTGCGCTCCTCGCTGCTGCCGGGCTTTGCCGAGGGCGCGCGCGCAGTCTCGGTGCCCACCCTGAGCCTGGATCAATGGACGCAACAGCAGGGCATCGATCCGCGTCGCGTCTTCGCCAAGATCGACGTCGAGGGCGCCGAGCTCGAAGTGATCGAGGGCGCTGCCGCGCTGGCCGGGCAATGTCGCGGCCTGCTGATCGAGATCCTGCGTCCGTACAAGGACAGCGGCCTGATCGAAGCGCTGTGCTCGCGCCATGGGCTGGATGGCTACTACGTGGCGGGTGAGGAGCTGATCGCGGTGGATCGCTTTGAGAGTTACCAGGCACAGCAGTACAACTGGCTGTTCCTGCGTCGCGGTGACACGGCGGCGGTGGAGCGGCTGTCGAGCGTCTTCCGGTGGCGGCGATGAATCTGCCCTCGGCGCCCAAGGTCAGTGTCTATGTGCCCTCGCAGGCCTACGGTCAGTACCTGCGCCAATGCCTGGATTCGCTGCTGGTGCAGAGCTACACCGATTGGGAGCTGTTGCTGATCGACGACGGCAGCCAGGATCAGACGGCCGCCATCGCCGCGGAATACGTGGCACGCTGGCCCGGACAGATCCGCAGCTGGCGGCACGCCGAGCCACAGGGTCTGCGTGCCTGCGCCAATCGGGCGTTGCTGGAAGCACGCGGCGAGTACCTGATGCGTGTAGACGCCGACGACTGGCTGGATCCCAGCGCCTTGTTGGTGCTGGTCGATTACCTCGACCGTCACCGCGACGCCGGCCTGGTTTATCCCAACTGGACCTATGTCGACGCCGCCGGCCGCACCCTGGCCACCGAACGACGTCTGGCGCCTGGGGTGGAGTCGGAAGTGCTGGACCTGCCTGCGCATGGCGCCTGCACGCTAGTGCGGCGACGTGTGCTGCTGGCCATGGGCGGCTACGATCTGGATCTGGCCGCACAGGATGGTCATGAGCTGTGGCTGCGTGCCTTGCAGCGGCATGGCGTGGGTCATGTCAGCACGCCGCTGTTCTTCTACCGGCAACACGACGATTCGATTTCGCGCGACGAAGCCCGGCTGCTGGCTGCACGACGCAGCATCAAGCAGCGCGCGGTGCAGGCGGGGCGCGGTCCGGTCGACCCGCGGATCGGCGTGCTGATCCCGGTCAAGAACGACTATCCCGGCATGCCCAATCTGGCGCTGGCGCCGCTGGCCGGTCGTGCCTTGCTCGACTACACGTTGGACAGCGTGGTGGATGATCCGCGCTACTGCGGCCTGCTGGTGACCAGCGATGACGCGGCGGTGGTGGCGCATTGCCAGCGCCGTGGGCTGCCGGCACACCAGCGCGATGCGCGCTTGTCTGAGCCGATGGTGTACCTGCCCGAAGTCTATGCCGATGCCGCCGCGCGCTTTGCCGAGGTGCACGGCACCGAGCCCGATATGCTGGTGATTCTCAGCGTGCACACGCCGCTGCGCCGCCGCGAGCACATCCACGAGGCCATCGACAGCCTCTTGCTGTATCCGGTGGACCAGGTACTGAGCACCTGGGAAGACCATGATCTGCACTACCGCCGGGCTCGCCAGGGCATGCAGGCGGTGAACGCCAGCATGATCGCCGCCAGCCGCCTGGAGCGCGAGGCGCTGTACGCCTGCAACGGTTCCATCCACGTGCTGTGGCGCGAATTCATCGCGCCGGAGCGCTTTCTCAGCGGGCGCATCGGCCATGTGGTGATGACGCGGGTGGAAAGCCTGCAGGCGAAGAAGGCGGAAGAGCGGCAGATGCTGGAACTCTTGCTGTCTCGGCCGGCCCCGCCATGAGCTTGCGCGGTACTGCCTTGGCCAAGCTCCTGCGCCGCTTGCCGCCGCGCCTGCCCGGCAAGCAACGCCTGGCGCGTGCCCTGCTGAGCCTGGCCGCGGTCGATCGCGACGCGCCGTGCTGGATCGAGGCGCGTGACGGGCTGCGCTTCCATCTGCCGAATCTGCGCGAGCCGGTCGCCTCGAGTTGTACATCAGCGGTGTGGTGGAACCGGAGACCATCGCCTTCCTCGCCAGCCGCATCCGCCCGGGCACCCGGATGCTCGACATCGGCGCCAACCTGGGCGGCATCTCCGTGCCGCTGGCCCGCCAGTTTGCCGATCTTTGCATCGACGCCATCGAGGCCGCGCCGCGCGTGCATGGGTACTTGTGCGAGAACATCGCCGCCAACGCACTGGGTGCGCGCCTCAAGGCGCACCAGATGGCACTGAGTGACGAGCCCCTGGCCGAGATCGAGTTCTATTCGCCGCAGGATCATTTCGGCAAAGGCTCGCTGGGCGCGGTGTTCACCGATCAGGGCGTGCGCGTGCCGAATCGTTCGCTGCAAGCCCTGGTCAGCAGCCTGCCCACAGCGCCGCAACTGATCAAGATCGACGTCGAAGGCTACGAGCGTCAGGTCTTGTCCAGCGGTGAGTCATACCTGCGCGACGAGCGCCCCCAGATCGTCTTCGAGTTCTGCGACTGGGCGGAGACGCATGCCGGCAATCGCCCGGGAGATTCGCAGCGCCTGTTGCTCGACCTCGGCTACCGCATCGCCCGCATCACGCAGCCCGAAGTGGAGCTGCGCGTGCCGCTGGAGCAGGGTTTCGACATGTTGTGGGCAAGCCCGCGCGGATGAAGCTGTCCTGGCAAGGCGCCAGTGGTCCGCTGCTGATCGCCGAGATCGGTGGCAACCACGAAGGTGACTTCGACGCCGCGCTGCGCCTGACGGATCTGGCCATCGAGGCCGGCGCTGATGTGATCAAGTTCCAGCTGTATCGCGGCGACAGCCTGGTCAGCGCGGTGGAGGCGCCCGATCGCCATCGCCATTTCCAGCGCTTCGAACTCAGTCCCGAGCAGCACATCGCCGTGGCCCAGCGCTGCGCAGCGGCCGGGCGCGAATACCTGGCCTCGGTGTGGGATCCGGCCATGCTGGCGTGGATCGATCCCTATTTGCGCCGCTACAAGATCGGCTCGGGTGATCTGAGCGCGCACGCGCTGCTGCGCGGATTTGCCGCACGCGGCAAGCCCATCCTGCTGGCGACTGGCTTGTCCACGCTGGCCGAGGTGCACGAGGCGGTGGCCGTGCTGCAGGCGGTGGATGCGCGCTACGCCGATCCTGAGTTCCTGTGTCTGCTGCAATGTACCTCGCTGTACCCCACGCCGCCCGCCGAGGTAAATCTCAGGGCCATGGATGTGCTGGCGCAGAGCACCGGCTTGGCGGTCGGCTACTCGCATCACTGTCGTGATCATCTGGCCCTGCGCCTGGCGGCGGCGCGCGGCGCCCAGGTGCTGGAGTTCCATTTCACCGATCGTGCGGAGGGGCGCGAGTTTCGCGATCACCAGCTGTCCTTGACCGCCGAACAATTGGTCGAACTGCGCCAGGACCTGGCCCGCATCGAGGCGCTGCTGGGCCAAGGCACGAAGGCGCCGACGGCGGGTGAGATTGCCAGCGGTCATGTGCAGAGCTTTCGGCGCGCGGTGTACAGCCGCCGCGCTGCGCCGGCAGGCAGCCATCTGTCGGCCGCCGATCTGCTGCTGTTGCGTCCCTGTGCAGGCATCGATGCCCGTGAGTTCGACCGCGTGCCTGCCCATCCTTTGCTGACGGCGGCCGAGCCGGGCGCCGCCTTGCAGCTGGCGATGCCGCCTCGGCCGGCGCCACTGGCCTGGCAACGTTGGCCGGTGATCGCCCAGACGCCAGCGCAGCTGATCCAGCAACTCAGAGACGCCGGCCATCCCGCGGACGCACTGCAGCCGGTGCTGGACGCCGCCCTCGAAATGGGTCGCGCCTGCGCGGGCCTGCTGCGCGGCTCGGGCAAACCCTTCCTGTGTCATCTGGTCGGCAGCGCCGCCTTGGCGGCTGAGGCCGGCGCCGATCTGGAACTGGTGCTGGCCTGTCTGCTGCATGCGAGTCTTCAAGAGCGCGTGCCAGCCGCTGGCCAGGTTTCCGTCCCGCAACGCCAAGCCTGGCTGGCTGAACGCTACGGCGGCGCAGTGGCAGCGCGGGTGGCGGCCTATCAGGCCAGCGGCGCAGCGTTCGCGCAGGCGGTGGATGCGCAAGCTCTGCCCTACGCGCCGGAGATCCATCTGATGCATCTCTGCGATGCCTTGGACGACGCCCTGGACCATGGCCCGCAATTGCACGGCCGGGTCGAGGATGCGCCCACGGCGCCGGGCGGGGCAGGGCAGCGCGCCACTGATTTCGCCGGCTTGGCACCGCAATTCGCGCTGGCGCCGGCGCTGGGCTGGCCGCGATTGCTGCAGCGTCATCGCGAGATCCTGCGCCACTGGCAGCAAGACCCTTGGCCGAGCACGCTGCGCACGGGTGCCTACAGCAGCATCCGGGTGAGCACGGAGTCATGAGCCTGGACGACTGGCCTCTGCAGCACTCTTGCCCGCTGTGCGCGCACCCCGGTCAGCTGGATGCGGCGGCCGCACCGCGCAATCTCTATTCGGAGCAACTCGCGCGCCTGAGTGGGCTGAGCGAAGCGGACCTGCTGAGCGCGCTGGGCAATCGGCGGTGCAGCCACTGCGGCCTCATCTACAAGGCGCGCTGGCTGCCTGAAGCCTTGCTGCGCGAGTTGTTCGGCAGCGCGGTGCGCGACCATCCCAAGGGCTGGGACGCCGGCGGCGAGCGCTTTTCGGCCGGCAGCTTCGCGGCCGAAGTGGCGCAGTGGTCCGCAGCCTTGGCAGATGGTGACGCCGCGGCCATCGCCCGCGGACGACGCGCCTTGAGCGGCGTGCTCGATTCCTTGCATCTGGCCCCCGCGCCCTTGCGCGCGGCGGCGCGGACGGCGCTATCGGCCGATGCCTCCGCCGCACTGCAGGCGCTGCTGCCGGAGCTGGCCCAGTACTTTGCCGAGCCGGCGCCCTTCAAGCGCTTTTCCGGCTTTTCTGCGGCCAGCCTGTGGCAGTGGTGGACTGCGCAGCTTGGTCCGATCCAGGCCTACGCGGAACTCGGCTGCCCCTTGTGGGGCCAGCTCGGCCGCCAGCCGGCACGCCACTACTTTCTCGAACGCACTGAAGCCAATTACTGGACTGCGGCCTGCCAGCAGCGCGGTCAGAGCTGTCGCGCGGCACTGGCGCACAGCGGTCGCGCCCCGTGTGTGGATTGGTCGCAACGCGGGCAGCTGGGGCTGGACCTGATCGCCGCCTTCCAATATCTCGACCATGTGCAGGATCCGCTCGCCTTCGTCGGCGATTGCCTGGCGGCGGCGCCGGCCCTGGCGCTGGTGCTGGATGAAGTCGAGGCCGGGCTGGCGGTGCAGCACTACACCGGCTGGACGCCGTCGGCGCTGGCCCATCTGGCGGCGCGCCACGGCAAGCAACTGAGCCTGGATTTCGCCCCGATCCGCGGCTCGGGCAATCTCGCATGTCTGTTGCACTGAACCTGATCGAAGTTGCCGACGAGCCCGCGGCGCTGGCGATGGGCGCGCGCATCCATGCGCTGGCACGCGAGCTCTGGCCGTTGCCGCGCAGCATTTCCGGCGAGGGACTGCGCGCCAGCCTGCGCCGGATTCAGGCCCTGCTGCCGGGCATGCAACTGGTCGAAGTGCCCAGCGGCAGTCAGGCGCTGGATTGGGTGGTGCCGGAGGAATGGTGGGTGCGCGAAGCCTGGATCGAGTGTCCGGATGGTCGCCGCATCTGCAATTTCGCCGAGAACAACCTGCATCTGCTCGGCTACTCCACGGCAGTGGATGCCTGGCTCAGTCGGAGCGAACTGAAGCCCTACCTGCACTCGCTGCCGACGCAGCCCGAGGCCATCCCTTACGTCACCAGCTACTACCAGCGGCGCTGGGGCTTCTGCCTGAGCCAGCGTGCGCGTGAGGCGTTGCCGGACGGGCGCTATCGGGTCTACATCGATGCTGGCCATCGTCCCGGATCGATCACCTATGGCGAGTGCCTGATTCCGGGTGAGAGCGAGCAGGAGGTGCTGCTGTCCACCGATTGCTGCCATCCCGCGATGGCCAACAACGAGCTGTCCGGCCCCTGTCTGTTGGCCCATCTGGGCGCCTGGATCGCCGCCTTGCCGCGGCGTCGGCTGAGCTGGCGCCTTTTGTTCCTGCCCGAGATGATCGGTTCGGCGGCCTGGTTGCAACGTGCGCTGCCGCAGGCGCGCCAGCGCATCGTGGCCGGTTTCCAGCTGAGCTGCGTGGGCGACACCCGCGAATGGGGCTATCTGCCATCACGCCTGGGCGACAGCCTGGCCGATCGCATCGCGCTGCACGTGCTGCAGCACGCCACACCGGGCTTTCGCCGCTGGCATTGGCGCGATCGCGGCAGCGACGAGAGCCAATATTGCGCGCCCGGCATCGACCTGCCGGTGGCTTCGGTGATGCGCTCCAAGTACGGCAGCTATCCCGAGTACCACACCTCGCTGGACGATCTGGAGCACGTGGTCAGCGCGCGCGGCCTGGGCCAGAGCTACGCCTTGTATCAGCGCATGGTGCAGGCGCTGGAGGCCAATGTGCTGCTGCGCGCCGCAGTGCTGGGCGAGCCGCAACTGGGTCGGCGTGGCCTGTATCCCTCGCTCAGCCAGAAGGGCAGCAGCGCCTCGGTGCGCCCGCTGCTGGATCTGCTGTCGATGGCCGATGGTCGCGACTTGCTTGCCATCGCCGACAGTCTCGAGTGTCCGCTGTGGAGCCTGCTGCCGCTGCTGCCGGCGGTGCTGGAGCACGGCTTGGTCGAGATCGTCGATCGATGAGCGTGGGCGTGCTGGTGTTCGCGCGGATGTCCTCGCAGCGCTGGCCGGGCAAGGCGCTGCAGAACTTTGGCGGCATGCCCTTGCTGGCCTGGGTGCTCAAGCGCGCGCAAGGTCTGGATGCACCGGTGCTGTTGGCCACCTCGCAGGCGCCGGCCGATCTGGCGCTGGTGGAACTGGCGGCGGCCTTGGGCGTGCCGAGCTTTCGCGGCGAACTGGATGATGTGCTGGCTCGCGCGCTGGCGGCAGCACAGGCTCTGAATGTCGCGCATGTGCTGCGCCTGTGTGGCGATCGGCCTTACTTCGATGTTGACGAAGCCGCGCAGGCCTTGGCGCTGGCACAGCGACAGCCAGAACTGGACCTGATCAGCAATCGCCTGGGCGGGCAACCGGCGCCGGGACTGACCACCGAGCTGCTGTCGCAGCGCGCGCTGTTGATGGCCGCGCAGAGCACCTCGGATCCGCTGGACCGCGAGCACCTGTCGCGCTTTCACTATGCGCATCTGCAGCGCCTGCGCAGCGCCGCGCTGGCGCCCTCGCCGAGCTGGGAGTTGCGCGTCGCGCTGGCCGTGGACACCGAAGCCGACGGCGCCCGCCTGCAGCCTCGTTCCGACTGGACGCCGGCAGTGCCCTTGGCTGAGGTGCGAGCACACTTCGATGGCTGAGCCGCGCATCGCCAGTCGATTGCTGAGCAGCGCCGAGGCGCTGGCCTGGTGGCGCAGCGCGCCACTGGCCACACCCTTCATGCATCCAGGCGTGCTGGCGACGATGGTGCGGCGTGTCGAATGGTGTGCCTACAGCGTGGACGAACAGGATTGCTGCCTGTGGCCACGGCTGCAACGGCTGGACGGCGCCCACGAGGCACCGGAGTTTTCCTACTTCGTCGGCCCGCTGTGGTCGGCCGCCACGCTGGCACTGTCGCCACGCAGCCGGCTGCTGCAACAGGCGGCGGTGATGCGCGCAGCCTGTGCCCAGGCGCTGGCCGAGGTGGGCGGCTTCTCCTTCGAGACCGCGCCCGGCGATCACGACTTGCGCGGCGTGCTCGCCTGGGCGCGCGAGGTCGGTCTGGAAGCGGCGCTGCGTGTGCGTCCGCAATACACGGCGCGTCTGCAGCTGGCGCCCGCTGCCAGTGAGGACACGCTGGCCGCCGGGATGGCGCGCTCGCGGCGTCGTGCGCGGCATCGCTGGCTGGCCGGCGAGCGCCTGCAGGCGCGTCCGGCACGGCTGGACGAGGTGCTGGACCTGTATCGCCAGCTCGCGCAGCGCCAGGGGCGTGCCGAGCTGTATGCGCGGCGCGAGGCCGAGTTGGTGGCCTTGACCGAGGTGGTGCAGGCTGGCCACGGGCTGGCGCTGGCATGGAGCGACGGCGCCGACCGCGCGCAAGTGCTGCGCCTGGCACTGCTGACCGAAGGCCAGAGCGCCGACGTGCTGGCCCTCGCCACCGACGGCGCACGACAGGCGCAGGCCTTGCCTGCCGTGATGCCCGAGTTTCTCGCCGCACTCGCCGCCCGCGGGTCGCGGTGCCACGATTTCAACGGCGCCAACAGCCTGAGCCGGGCCAGCGATGTGCACAGCTACGGTGCTGAGGTGGCCTTGTACTTCGCCGTGGATTGCTGGCCAGGCGCGCAAGCATGAGCGAGCCGCAGTCGCGTACTCGGGTGCTGATCGTGACCTTCGCCGAGGGCATCGGCGGGCCACAGCAACATGTGGCCGCCCTGTGTGGCCACGCAGCCTTGCGCGAGCACTGCGCGCTGCGCGTGTGGCACGTGCCCGATCGCTATCGCGGCATGGGCGGCAAGTGGCGACTGTGGCGTGAGCTGCGTGCGCGGCTGGCTGCCCAGCCTGTCGACTGGGTGTATCTCAACCTGGATCTGAGCCTCGCCTTCTGGATGTGTCTGTGCTTGCGGCTCGGAGGGATGCAGCGCGTGCTTCTGCATGCCCATGCCGCCGAGTTCGGATCACCGCGCGCCGGGTGGCGGCAGGATCTGTTCCGCCGCGCCGTGGCGCGCTGGTCGCGGCATGCGCTGGCGGTCTCGCCGGAAGCAGCGCGCGCCATGTTCGGTGCGCGCGCCGACGTCGAGATCATGCCCAGCCTGATCGATTTCGACGCCCTGCACGCGGCTGCGGCTGCGGCGTCCGCAGCGCCGCGCGCAGGCTTCGTGTTTGGCTTTGTCGGTCGTCTGGTCAGGGAGAAGAATCTGCAGGTCGCCATCCGCGCGTTATCCCTGCTCGTCGCGCGCGGCGCGGCGGCCGAGATCGTGGTGGTGGGCGAGGGCGAGGCAGGCGCCGAATGGCAAGCGCTGGCAAGGTCGCTGGATGTGGCGGATCGGGTGCACTTCGTCGGCGCGCTGGCGTCGCCGGCCCCGGCCTATGCGCATCGCTTCGATGCGCTCCTGCTGCCCTCGCTGCGCGAAGGTCAGGCGCGGGTGCTGGCCGAGGCCCAGGCTTTCGGCTTGCCCGTGCTGGCCTCCGTCGGCATTCCGGGCTCGGCCTGGCTATGGCCGGATTCGCGCTCGCAAGCTGAGCTGCCGGTGCGGGATCCGCAAGCCTGGAGCGTGGCGATGCAGCGGCTGATCGACAGCCACCCGAGTCGCGCCGGCTGGCCCGCGCTGGCCGAAGTCAATCGCCAGCCGCATGCGCTGGCTCGCGGTGGCGCGCGCTTGCTGCAACTCTGGCGCACAGGGCTGCATCCGGCGCAGATACCAGCGCTGGCTGAGCGCAAGGCACAGGCCGCCGCCCAGGAGCCACGGCCATGAATTCTGAGTCGCTGGCCAGCCGCTGGGAGGCGATCTACCGTCGTGGCGAGCAGCTCAACCGCTACCCTTCCGAAGAAGTGGTGGCCTGGTTCAGCACACACCATGCGCAGGCTACGCAGCGTGCGCAGACGGCGGTACTGGAACTCGGCTGCGGCGCCGGCAACAATCTGCTCTTTCTGGCGCAGAGCGGTTTCCGCTGCGCCGGCATCGAGATCAGCGCCGCCGCCTTGCAGGTTGCAGAAGCACGTCTGCGCGAAGCCGGTTTGCATGCCGAACTGGCGCTTGGCGACTTCGCCCGGCTGCCCTTTGCCGATTCGAGCTTCGAGGTGGTGCTCGATCGCGGCGCCCTGGCCTGCGTGGACTTTGCTGGCGCAAGGCAGGCGATCGCCGAGGCCTGGCGCGTGCTGCGTCCCGGTGGCCGGCTGCTGTTCACGCCGCTGGCCGAGGGCACGCGGCTGGCTGCGCACAAGGCCGACTTGGTGGGCTGCCTGTACACCGCCGCGATGGTGCGCGAATTGCTGGCAAGCTGGCAGATCCAGCGCTGGCTGCGCATCGAGCGGCACGATGAGCTGGATGACCGCGAGCCACGCATCCAATGGTGGATCGAGGCCGCGAAGCCGGCATGAGCACAGCGCCAGCCCGCCGCATCCTGCTGTGGGACTACCATCCCTTGCCGGAAGTGATCGACGAGTTGGCCCGTTGCGGCTACGCCATCGTCGCCACCGTGCAGGGTCAGGCGGAGGGCACGCCCTTCATCCCGCTGCGCGCCTTTTTCGACTGCGAACTGCTGCCAGCCTTGCAGCGTTCGCCAGTCCGCACGGAACGCCCGAGTGATGCCGAGTTCCGCGCCTACGCGCTGGGCGCGAGCCGCATCTCCAGGGTGCCTTTCACCGGCGAGATCACGCTGGATCTGGGCGGCGGTCTGGCGGCGGATGAAATGGAAGCGCGGCTGCGTCAGCACCTGCAGCTGTGTCTGGACCTGCTGCACACGCTGGCGGTGGACGAGGTGTGGTTCACCAGCGTGCCGCACTTCGGGATTGACCAGGCGATGGCCATGGCTGCGGAGCGCGCTGCAGTGCCAGTGCTGAGCTTGCGCCAGCTGCCGTTCCCGGCCAAGTTCGACTGGCGCTGGTCAGGGCCCGTGCGACCAGCGATCACGCCGCCCGTATTCGAGGCATGGACGCGTGGCGCGCTGCCGCTGGACCTCTTCTACATGACGCCCCGGCAATGGGATGCGCCGGGTCGCGCGTGGTCGCGGCGCGCTCGCCAGTACCTGGGATCGCTGCTGGGCGGGCGACTGGCGAGCAGCGGGGCGCGTCTGTGGCGCGCCGCGGTGGATCGGCAATGGTGGGGGTTGGCCTTTGCCCTGGAAGCGCTGGATCCAGCCAGTCGCGCGGCGGCCGCGCGCCATCTCCAGGCGCTGCACGAACATCGTCGACAGCCGCGTGCCTGGCGTCGCCTGCAAGACATTGCGCAACAATTTGTCTACTTTGCATTGCATTACGAACCCGAGGCCAATGCCGACGTGTACGGCGCCGACTACGCCTTCCAGCCCGATGCGCTGCGTGCCCTGTCGCGCGCCTTGCCGGCGGATTGGGTGCTGGTGGTGAAGGAAAACCCGGTGCAGGGCTTTGCCCGCCGTGGCGAGGCCTTCGCGCGCACGCTGGATGGCCTGCCCGGCCTGGTCTGGGTCGATCCGGCGACGCCGGGCGCGGCGCTGCTGGAGCGTGCCGCGCTGGTGGCCACGCTCTGCGGTTCGGTGGGTTACGAGGCCCTGCTGCGCGGCAAGGCCTGCCTCTACTTCGGCGATCCCTGGTACGCCGGGCTGCCCGGCGCCCATCGTCATTCGGCCGATCTCGACTTGCAGCAGCTGGCGCAGGGCAGCGTGGATCGGCAGGCCTTGGATGCCGCGATGAACGCGCGCCTCAGCGCCGCCGCCGATGGCATTGCCTATCGCCGCTACTCGGCCCTGCTGCCGGCAGAGGGCGAGAGCGAGGCCATGCTGCGGCGCACGGCGCGCAGCCTCGCCGCCATCAGTCAAGCCGCGGCGGCGCCCTGAGATGAAGAGCTTGCCGCCTCGCATCCTGCTGGTCGAACCCGAAGGTGGCGGGCATCACTTCGTGCCGCATGGCGCGCTGTTGCTGCGCGCCTTGCGCAGCGTGGGCGTGGACGCCGCCTTGATGACCACGCGCACGGCCCGCGCGCATCCGGCTCTGACTGAGCTGGAGTCGATGGTCGGCGCGCCCTGCGAGCTGTGGGACATGCCGGAGATTCCTGGATTCGGCGGCGGCTCGGTGTTTCACCTGGCCTGGGCGCAGTTCCGCTACTGGCGTGCGGTGCGCGCCGGATTCCGCCGACAGCGACGCTCGCGCGCCCCCGATCTCTGCATCCTGCTGGGCCTGGACTCGGTGGATCGCGCCATCGCCGCACTGGGCAATCCCTTCGGCCGCACGCCCTTCGTCGGCTTGACGATCCAGACCAAGCACCATTGGCCCGAGTTCGGCATCGGGCCAGGCGGGCGCAATGCCTCGCTCAACCGCGCCACCTTCGATCGCGTGTTGGCTCGCCGCGATTGTCTGGGCATCGCCACCATCGACCAGACGCTGGTCGAGTACCAGCTGCGCCACGGCCGTGCCGCGCACAAGCTGCGCCATGTGCCCGACCCGGGCGAAGTAGTACGCAAGATCCCGCGTGATCAGGCGCGCGCCGACATGGTGATGCCGGTAGATGCGCCGGTGATCCTGGTCTACGGCGGACTGGACGATCGCAAGAATGTGGGTCCGCTGCTACGCGCCGCCGCCGCCGCGGCTTCGGCACCGACCGTGGTGCTGGCCGGCGTGGTCGACGATGAGGTGTACGCGCTGGCCTACTCGCCGGAATGGCAGGCGCTGGAAGCAGCCGGGCGCTTGCGCATCGAAAATGGCTTCGTCACCCTCGAACGCGAGGCGCGCCTGTTCGCAGCGGCTGATGTGGCCTGGGTCGGATACCGCGCCGACTTCAACGGCCACAGCGCGGTGATCCCGCAGGCGGCCTCGGTGGGCGTGCCGGTCCTGGGCCGCCGCGGCGGCCTGATCGGCACCACCATCGAAGCGCATGAACTTGGCCTCACCCTCGATCCCTTGGACTCCGCCCGCGTCAGCGCCGCCATCGATGAGCTGGCCATGGCGCGGCGCGATGGCCGCTACGCACAGGCGCTGGCGCGCTTTGCCGCCAGTCGCAGCCATCTGGCCTACGGTGCCGCCTGGCTGGCCGCGCTGGCCGATTGGCATGAACCGATCCGGGCGCAAATCGCCAACTCACCGACTCGGACCTGACCTTGACTGCATTTGTTGAAGACTTCATTCGTCCTGCCGGACAACGGCTGGTCCTGCTCTGCGATTGGCTGCCGCCGGATTTCGGCGCGGTGGGCCAGTACACCTTGTTGCGCGGGCGCGAACTCGCCGATGCCGGACACCATGTGGAGGTGATCGGTTTCTCCAGCGCGCCAGCTCGCGTGGAGACCGAAGCGCGAGGTGCCGGCAGCCTGCGCATCCGCTACATCCAGCGCCGCCCTTACGATCGCGGCCGCCTGCGCGAACGCGCGCTGTGGACCTTGTCCGCCAATCTGGCCCTGATGCGCGCGGCATGGTCGGCGTTGGCGCAGGCCGACGAGATCATCTTCACCGGCTCGCCGCCTTATCTCCTGCACTTCATCGTGCCGCTCAATCTGTGGCGTCGGCGGCGACTGGTCTATCGCATCACCGATTTTCATCCCGAGTGCCTGATCGCCGAATGGCAGGTCGGCGGGCGCACGATCCCGGTCTGGCTGCGCGCGATCCACACGCTCACCCTGTACTGGCGGCGCCGCGTCGGCACCATCGAGGTGCTGGGCGAGGATCAGGCCGAGCGCCTGCGTCAGCTGGGTCTGGCTGCGGTGCCGCTGCGCACGGTGCGCGATCCCTCGCCGGTTGTGTTCACGCCCGGCCTGGAGCCGCTGCCACGACCAGCGGAGCTGGCGGGCCGCAAGATCCTGCTCTACTCGGGCAACTTTGGCGTGGCCCACGATCACCACACCATCGTCGCGGCCCTGCGCGAAGTCGAGCGCAGCCAGCCTGGACGGGTGGGACTGTGGTTGAATGCGGTCGGTGGCAAGGCGGATGTGGTGGAAGCGGAACTGCGCGCGGCGGGTGTGCTGGTGCATCGCAGCCAGCCGGTGCCCCTGGCGGCCTTGCCGGCCTTGCTGCGTGCCGCCGATGCCCATCTGATCACCTTGCGCGATGACTTTGTCGGCTATGTCTTGCCCAGCAAGGTCTACGCCTGTATTGCCTCGGGCCGGCGTGTGCTCTACATCGGCGCGCAGGCCTCGGACGTGCATCGCCTGTGCGCGGCGGGCCTGCCCGCCGCCGATTACCGGCAGGTGGATTGCGGGCAGGTGGCGCCGGCGGTCAGGGCCATCCGCGAATTGCTGTTGCGCGACGAGCAGGACCGGGCTGCAGCCAGCGCATGAAGAACATTCGGTTGAAGGAACAGGGATGAAGAGAGCTTTGGTTTGCGGCGCCGGCGGATTCATCGGCAGCCATCTGGTGCGCCATCTGAAGGGCGAAGGCCTGTGGGTGCGCGGGGTTGATCTCAAGCGTCCGCGCTATGCGCCGAGCGAGGCCGACGAATTCCTGGTCGGCGATCTGCGTGAGATGGCCACCGCGGCGGCGGCCGTCGACCAGCCTTTTGACGAGATCTACCAGCTGGCGGCGGACATGGGCGGTGCCGGCTTCGTGTTCACCGGCGAGAACGACGCCGCGATCATGCACAACTCGGCGCAGATCAATCTCCACATCCTGGAGCGCTGCCGGATTCACAAGCCTGGCGTCATCTTCTACTCGTCCTCGGCCTGCATGTACCCCGAGCACAACCAGCTCGATCCGGACAATCCCAACTGCGCCGAGGATTCGGCCTATCCGGCCAACCCGGATTCCGAGTACGGCTGGGAAAAGCTGTTCAGTGAGCGCCTCTATTTCGCCTATCAGCGCAATCACGGGATCAACGTGCGGGTGGCGCGCTACCACAACATCTTTGGGCCGCTGGGCTCGTGGAACGATGGTCGCGAGAAAGCCCCGGCCGCGTTGTGCCGCAAGGTGGCCATGGCCGCGCCCGGCGGTGAGATCGAGATGTGGGGCGATGGCAAGCAGACACGCTCGTTCCTCTACATCGACGAGTGCATCGAAGGCACCCTGCGCCTGACCCGCTCGCAAGTCAGCGTGCCGCTCAACATCGGCTCCGACGAGATGGTCTCGATCAACCACTTCGCCGAGATGATCATGGACATCGCGCACAAGCCCTTGCGCGTCAAGCACATCCCCGGACCCACCGGCGTACGCGGCCGCAATTCGGACAATCGCCTGATCCGCGAGAAGCTCGGCTGGGCACCCAGCCTGCCCCTGGCCGAAGGCCTGCGTCGCACCTACCAGTGGATCGCGGCCCAGGTGGCGGCACAGGCCCAGGATCGAGACGCTGCGTGAGCGGCTGGATGCAAGGCGCGCGTCGTCTGCTGCGGCCTTTGGCGCGCGTGCTGCGACCCTTGCAAGAACGCTGGCAGCGTCGTCAGGTGGCGCAGATGCGTGCACTGGTGCTGGATGCGGCGCGGCGCGAGGCGGAGAACCAGCGCTATCTGGCCGCCAGCCCGGCGCAGCAGTTGGCCGACTACCATCGCTACGCCAAGATCTTTCGCGATCAGCCCGGAATCCCGGCCGACTTCCAAGGCCAGTGGCGGACGCGCTGGGCGGGTGCGGAATTCGTGGTGCCATTGCGTGCCGCCACGCTGTGGCTGGACTGGGATTACGCGCTGTCCTTGTCCATCCACGATGCCGATGTGAAGGACGGCTACCAAGCCTTTCTGCGCCATCCGCAGCGGCCACAGCTCTTTGTCGATGTGGGCGCCAACTACGGCACGCACTCGCTGCTGATGCTCAAGCACGGCGTGCCCACCTTGAGCTTCGAGCCGCTGGCCGGCTGTATCGATTACTTCGCCGAGATTGCCGCGCTCAATGGCGTGCAGGCGCGCTGCCAGAACATCGCGCTGGGCAGCGAGGAAGGCAGTATCGAGCTGGTCCATCCGCGCAATCAGACCTGGCTGGCAACCACCCGGAATCGGCTCCAGGCAGAGCCGGGCACGGAACTCGCCCAACAC
>ERZ1066138.23-NODE-23-length-48053-cov-9.321638_pt1 | contig 48053 bp, 29 predicted proteins | sample MGYA00382785_ERZ1066138 | MGnify/ENA primary metagenome ERZ1066138 (study PRJEB33369, sample SAMEA5778368) | biofilm metagenome | biome: Industrial cooling water; feature: Water cooling tower basin; material: Biofilm | place: United Arab Emirates | collected... | reverse complement strand
GTGGTGAGCACCATCAGATCGGCCCACGAGATCTTGTTGCCGTACTTCTGCTTGATCGGCCACAGCAGGCGGCGTGCCTTGTCCAGATTGACGTTGTCCGGCCAGGAGTTGAGCGGCTCGAAGCGCATCTGCCCACCGTCCGCGCCGCCGCGACCATCGAAGGTGCGGTAGGTGCCGGCGCTGTGCCAGGCCATGCGGATGAAGAAGGGACCGTAATGGCCGTAGTCGGCCGGCCACCAGTCCTGCGAGTCGGTCATCAGCGCGCGCAGGTCCTTCTTCAGCGCCTCCAGGTCCAGGCTGGCAAATTCCTTGGCGTAATCGAAATCGGCGCCCATCGGGTCGGAGGTAGCGGCGTGCTGACGCAGCGCGCGCAGGTCCAGCCGCTCCGGCCACCAATCCTGATTGCTCATCGGCTTGCCCACCGGTGCAGCGGCTTGTGCAATGGGCGTGGCCCAGCCGGCAGCAGGTGCCAGCAGCGCGGCCGCCAGGGCCAGCGCCAGCGTCTTGGTCTTGATCATCTTCGCCTCCTCGCCGGCGTCCGGGTGCCGGGGTGCGTAGACCTTAGGCGCATGCCCGCGCCGGCGGAATTTCACACTTCCAATCGCGGTGATAGGCAACAGCGATCAGCCGGCGCCCGCGGACAGTGCCTCCACCTGCAGTTCGCCCTGCACCACGCTGATGCGCAAGGTCTGGCGCCGCGCCGCCGGATGAGTCAGGCGCCAATGGGCCAGTGCGCTGACGATGTGAGTGTCCAGGGCGCGCTGCAAGGGACGCGCGCCGTACTGCGGATCGAAGCCCACGGCGACCAGGAAGTCGACCACGGACTCGTCCCACGCCAGGCTCAGTTCGCGCGCGGCCAGCCCCTCGCGCCGACTCAGGTCGAGCAGTTCCTTGCGCGCAATCTCACGCATGCTCGCCGGATCGAGGCCGGCGTAGGTGATCACCGCATCCAGCCGGTTGTAGAACTCTGGTCGGAAGAAAGCGCGCACGGCGTGGTCGGGCGCCTCGCCGCCGCTGCTCACGAAGCCGGGCGCTGGCTGAGCGCGCGCCCCCAGGTTCGACGTCAGCAACACCATCGCGCTGGTGAAGTCGTAGCTGCGGCCATAGCGATCGCTGATGCGGCCTTCGTCGAGCAGGCCCAACAGGGCATCGAAGACCTCGGGCGCCGCCTTCTCGATCTCATCGAAGAGCACCACCGCGAAGGGCTGCTGCTCGATGCTCTGCAGCCAGCGCGGCGGGCGTCCGTCGTGGCCACCACAAAGCCGCGCCAGCGCATCGACACCGGCGTACTCGCTCATGTCCAGCCGCAGCAGGCGCGCCCGGGCATCGCCGAAACAGTAGTGAGCCAGGGCGCGCGCCAGCGCCGTCTTGCCGGTGCCGGTGGGGCCGCTGAGCAGCAGCACCGCCAGCGGACGACCCGGATCATTGAGGCCGGCCTTCAAGCTCAACACGCATTGGGCAGCGGCGCTGACCGCATGCGGCTGGCCGATGACCTCGGCACCCAGCGCCGCGCAGACCGCGCTTTCCGTCAGCGGCAGATCGTCGCGCAACAGGACTTCGGGCAGGCCACTGTGCAGGGCAAAGGCGCGCATCGCGCCATCGGCATCGATCGGTGTGCGGCGTGCCTTGAGGCCCAGCTCGCGCAGCATGCGCACCGCCGGCCCCGGCACACAGGCAGCCGGCTGGAAGCGCTGATACAGGCCCAGCACCACCTCGGCCACCGCGGGATCGAGCAGCGCTCCGCCGCTGACGAATGAGCGCGCCACTTCGCGCATCAAGGATTGCGCGGCAGCGCCGCGGAAGGGCTCCACCCGAATCACCTCGAACTGGTCGACCAGCGCCGGCAAGAGGCGCCGGCAGGACTGGTACTCCGACTCGGTGGCCTCGCTCACCATGCGCAATTGGCCACGCTGCAGATAAGGCGCCAGGAAGGCCGCCACACTGCTCTCCGGCGCAGTTCCACCCACTTGCATCAGTTCGGCGAGGTTCTCCACATGCAACACACCGCGGGTCGATCCCAGTGCCGCGATCACCTGTTCGCAGCGCTCCTGCCATTGACCGAGGTATTGCATGCCGGCGATCAAGCGCGCGCCGCTGGTCCGCCACAGGCGGAAGTCGCGCGTCTCCTCTGCATCCGGAGACTGCCGCAGCCAGCGCCGCGCCGCGTCCACCAACAGCGTGCTCTTGCCCACGCCACGCGGCCCCACCAGCAATACGTGCACGCGTCCGCCGGCGAGGCGCGCGGCCAGATCCTTGGCCTCGCTGTCGCGACCCAGCGCCGCACCCAGGCGGCGCCGGTCCTTGAGTGCCGGCTCGGCGCAGCTCAGCAGCTGGCGATAGGGCGGTCGATCCTCGACCCGCGTTTGCCGGTTGCGTCCCCGCAGCGGCACGCTCAACCACTCGATCTCGACATCTGGCGGCGGCAGCTGCAAGGCCATCAATTGCGGCGGCAGATCGCGCAGCGCTTCCTGGGCATAGTGGCGGGCCAGGGCACGGAACTCGGCGCCACCATCGACGTCGAAGCGCAGTCCCAAGTGCGGCTGCAGGCACCATTGCTGGTCGCTTTCGTCCGTCGCACGCACACAGGGAATGCGCAGCGCCAAGGGCTCGACCGGAAAGGATCGCGAGCCGCGCACGAAGCGCGCCCGTGCCTCGACCGGCACCAGCAGCAACTCGGCGCTGTGCAGCGTGCACAAACGATACGGATCATGATTCGACAACCAGGCGTAGAGCTCGCGCAGCTCCTCATGCAAGGCCCGCCGATCGCCGCTCCAGGCCGCCGCGTAGTCGTCATCGGCGAGCAGCACAGCGTGCCAGCTGCCCTGTGCATCGCGCCATTGCAGGATCGGTGTGCGCGTGCTCATGGCGACAGTCCCTGCAGCAGAAGGGCACGCAGCGCGACCGCATCGTTCAAGTCGTCGATCTGCGTGCCATGACGCAAGTCGAGATGACGCGCGCCGCGACTCAGGCGGATGATTTCGCTGGCGCTGCGCGGCCCGCTGACCTCGATCAGGGCCAAGCCGTGGTCGCGGCGCAGCCAGTAACCGCACTCCTGCGCCCACAGCACATCCATGGCGAAGCCGCTGCAGCGCAGACCCTCGGCATCCGCACGGGCATCCAGACAGCCGACCAGACCGCTGCACGCCGCTGCCAGCGCCTGCGCCAGCGCCGCGGCGGCGTCTGCATCCAGTGCATCCAGCGCCCGGATGCGCAGTTGGACCTCACTGCGCTGCGGCGCGGCGAGCAGCGCCTCCAGCCAACGGTACTCGCGCTGCAGTGCCGACCAGGGTGTCGGCGGCGGCGGGCTCTCGGCGTCGACCCAGGCCGACTCCTGGCGCTGCAAGTCCACCCGCGCTTGGAGGATGGCCAGGGTGCCTATCGAGCGTGTGAAATGGTGCAAGTGATCCCGCATCCGCGGCAAGCGGCGCGCCGTGCCGCGCCGGGGCGGCGTGTGGGCGCGTTCCAGCAATTGCTGCACCACACGTTGCTGCTCGCGGCACACCGCATAGTGCGCCTGCGCTTCATCGAAGTGATCCAGACGCAGTTCGCCGCGTCCGCGGTGTGCATCCAGCTCCGCCTCGATGTCCTGCAGTCGCTCGACCATGCGCGCCATATCTGCGCCCGGATCGCCCGACGCATCAGCGCGCGGCGTGGCGAAAGGCAAGGGCGTGGTCTGCAAGCTCAACTGGCCCGCCACGACCGAGAGGTGGATCCGCGTGGGCGTGTCGAAGCGCGTCGCCGCCAACACCCGGGCCAATGGCTGCACCAGGGCTTTCTCGATGCCACGCTTGAGCGCACGGGCACCGAGCTCGACATCACGACCGAGCGCCGTCAGCGCATCGATGGCAGCGCTGTCGATGTCGATCAGGCACTGGCGGGTGCGCAGACCGCTGCGCGCGAGCAGCGCACTCAGCCTTTGCTCGGCGATGGCACGCAGCTCCGCATCGCCCAGCGGGGCGAAAGGCAGGATCGCGTCGATCCGGTTGTAGAACTCGGGACGGAAGAAGCGCCGCGCCGCCTCGGCGTAGCCTGCTGCGCCAGCCTCCGCCGCAGTGAAGCCGAAGCGGCGGCCGGCCTCGCGGGCGCCGAGATTGGAGGTCATCACGATCACCGCCTGCTGGAAGTGCGCGACGCGCCCATGCGCATCGGTGAGGCGAGCTTCGTCCAGCAGCGACAGCAGCAGATCGAAGACGTCCGGCGCGGCTTTCTCGATCTCATCCAGCAGCACCACCGCACACGGCTGACGACGAATGGCGGCGGTCAGCACTCCGTCCGGAGCGGCAAAGGTTCCGACCAGCCGCGCCGCATCGCCGAACTCGGCGTACTCGTTGAGGTCGATCCGGATCAGCGCCTCGCTGCCGCCCAGGAAGCTGGCCAGCGCCTTGGCACAAGCGGTCTTGCCCACGCCGGTGGGCCCGAGCAGCAGCAATGTGGCCAGCGGTCGCCCCGGGTCATTGAGGCCCGCCTTGGCGCGCAGCAGCACATCGGCCAGCACAGTGATGGCCTGCGGCTGTCCCTTGAGCTGGCGGCCGAGCGCAGTCTCGATGTCGGCACGCGTGAGTGCCTGATCCAGATCGACCAGACTGGCAGCATGGCCGGTGCGACGCACGAACTCGGCGATCACTGCGGCACGATCGAGTGACTGCCCGGGCGCACGGCTGGCCAGCGTCTGCAGCACCTCGGCGATGCGCCCCGGAAAGGCGCGATGGCCGAAGTAGCGATCGGCCAGGGCGAGTGCGGTGGGCACTGCGTCCAGGGTGAAGCGCACTCGCTCCCGACTCTCCAGGTCACGCAACAGATTGGCGACGATGCGCCAGCGCTGCTCGGGCGGCGGCGCAGCGATCGGCAGCACGAAGAACTGGTCGGCGAAGCTGCGATAGCGCTCGCGCAACACACGCCAGGCTTCGGGGGTGATCTCGCCGAGCACCCGCACGCGCCCTTGACTCAGCCAGGGCAGCAGCAGATCGCCCATGCTGAGCGCGCTGCCAGAACTCTGGCCGGCACTGAACAAACCCAGCAGGTCGTCGAAGTAGAGCACCGCCTGGCTGCTGGCAGCGTGCTGCAGGATCGCCAGCCAACGCGCTTCCCATTGGCCCAGGTAGGCCATACCGCTGATCACGCGCGGCGGCGCGATGTGCCAGACCCGCAAGGGCAAGGCAGCCTCTTTCTGCGTCGCCAGGCATGCATGCAGCAGGCATGTCTTGCCCACGCCGCTGGGCCCGAGCAGCAACACCGCACGCCGCTCGCTGCCGTAAAGGCGCGCGGCCAGGGCAGCGACTTCGCTGTCGCGGGCGATCGCGGTCTGCGTGGGCAGCACGCGGGTGGCCACCTTGGCCAGCTCAGTGCCGCCATCGAACTCGCCAGACTCGCCGCCCATGCGTGCACCATCGCGACGCTCACCTGCCTTGCCCTTGGTCAGCGGCTGCCAGTCGAGTTCGAGGATGTGGATCCGCACGCGCAGTCGATCCACCAGCAAGTCCTCGACGCTGGGCGGCGCATCCTCTTCGCCCAGCCAGGCCGTGAACACTTGCCCCACCTGCTCGACCAGCGTCTCCTCATTGAGCACTTCGAAGTGCCGATGCGGCCACCGTGGCGTGAAGGCCAGGCTGCGCCCGAGCGCCTCGTAGCACACGATCAGAACCTGCCCGACATGTTGTTGGCCGGCGTGTCGCACGCGCGGCGTGAGCACATCGTGGCGGAATGGCGGGCTTGCCAGCCAGCTCGCGAGCTGACGCTGATCGGTTGCACCGGCCAGGGCCTGCAGATGGCCGAGCAGGCGCGCCTGCAGCAGTTGCAGCGCTCGCTCGGTGCTGGGCGCAAGGACGCTGAGCTGGTCGTCGAACAGCGCTTGCGCGTGGACCTCGCCCGCGCGTTCCTCGATGTAGACCGGCACGCTGCTCCTCATGGCGCCGGCTCCGCCGCACCAATGCGCTCGATGGCGGCCTGTAGCCGCGCCTGCATGCGCTGCGCCATCACGATGTGCGGTGGCTGCGTATCCCAGGCGCGGCGCGACTTGCCCTCACGAACTTCGCCCTTGACGTGATCGAACTCGCGCACGCGTGGCAGCGCGCTTTCCGCCAGGCCACGCCAGCCGGCGGGGTCGATGTCGGCCAGCGCAAGCTGCCCGCGCAACAGGGCAAAGCGTGGCGCCCCAGCGTCGTGCGCGGGGCGCCACATATGCACGCCGAACTCGGGGGCGAACAAGGGACGGCACAACTCGCCCCTGGCGATCAGCGTGCAGCCGATGACCATGGGCGGCGGCTCGGTCAGCACACTGGCCCGATAGCCCAGCTCCTTGATCGGCCGCGGCTTGATGGCCGAGCCGTGACGTTCGATGACCTGTACCGCTTCCAGCTGCACCGGCTGCTTGCCCAGCGCGGTCAGGATTTCCCGCAGCCATGCATGCACGTCTGCCACCACCAGGAACTCGATGTGGTCGGGGTCGCGGTGCAGGGCGGAGAGGACACGGCGCCGCAAGTGCTGCAGCCGGAGCGCTAGCGGATCGACGCTGTGCGCATACGTGGTCTCGCCCTTCCACAAGGCCACCAGGACCTCATCCTCATGCGCGCAGGCCTGTGCCAGCAGTGCATCCAGATCGGCCTGCAGCCCTTGCAGCAAGTTCAGCCGTCCGACTGTCTCCACGCTCGGCTTCAGCTTGCGGCGGGTCATTCGCTTCACTTGCAGGGCGAGCACGCTGGCTTCATCGGAGAGCTGCATGGACTCAGGTGACAGGCGCAGTCGGTGGCAGCTGCGGCGCAGCTCGCGAGCCGCTTCGGCTTGTGCCGTCAGGGTGGCCGGATCGCGCGGCTGGCGCGCGGCGGCAGGGCCGGCGTCGGTCCAGCGGAGATCCTGGATGGAGGGATCGGCAGCCAGGAGCTCGGCCACCGGCACCACCAGCTCGCGTTCCACGCAACGCTTCAGCGCACGCGCGCCGAGCGCGGCATCGAAACCCTGGCTGGCAAGGCGCTCGATCAGGCGCTCGGGCAGCACCGGCTCGATCCCACGCAGCTTGAGGCCGTCGCGCGCCATCGCCTGCGCCGCCTCGCGGGCGGCGATCGCGCGGCACTGGCTGGTGTCGAGGGCGGCGAAGGGCAGGATGGCGTCAAAACGGTTGTACAGCTCGGGGCGCACGAAGCGCTTCACCGCTATCTCGTAGGCATCGCCAGCGGCGCTGTCGGTGAAGCCGATCGCGCCGCGTTGCGCATCGCTGGCGCCGAGGTTGGAGGTGAGCAGCACCACTGCATTGCTGAAGTCGGCGACACGCCCGCTGCCATCGGTCAGGCGTCCGTCGCCCAGCATCTGCAGCAGCAGGTCGAAGAAACTGGGATGGGCCTTCTCGAACTCATCCAGCAGCAGCACCGAGAAAGGCTGCTCGCGGATGCGCGCGGTGAGCAGGCCTTCCGCGGCACCCAGGACGCTGGCGCCGATCAGCCTTTGCACCGATTGCGGATCAGTGGCCTGGGAGAGATCGAAGCGAGTCAGGCGATCGGCGCTGCCGAAGAGGAAGCGGGCCAGAGACTTGGCCAGTTCGGTCTTGCCGGTACCGGTCGGTCCGATCAAGAGGAAGCTGCCCAGTGGCCTGCCGCTGCGATGCAGATCGGCCTTGATCTCGGCGATGCGCGCCAGCAGCGCCTGGACGGCGCGCGCCTGCCCGAGCACGCGACTGCTGAAGAACTGCGTGGCGGCGCTGCGGTCGAAGGGCTGCTCCTCATCGAGCAGCCACAAGGGCAAGCCGGTCTGTTGCGCGAAGCTGCGGGTCACGGTGGCCGGCGTGGGAGCGGGATCGCTGCTGGCCAGATCGCGCAGGAAGGCCAGCGCGCGCGCCGGTCGCGCCGAATAGCCGGCGTAGCGGCGATGCAGACGCTCGATCCAATCGACGGTCTCATCGCTCAGGGGCAGCGCCATTCTGCGCGCATCAGCATGCAGGATGGCGCGGGTGGCGGCCGCATCGGGCGCGTCCATGCTGACGGTTTGGAAGGCGGCGATGAGTCCGGGCTCGTCGCGCTCGATGGCTGCCAGCTGCTCGGGCGTGCATTCGGCAATCACCCGCAGCGTGCCACGCGCGATGTCGCCACGCAGGAATCCCGCCAGGGACTGCTCACCGGCCCGGCAGCGCCCCACTTCCATCAACTCGCTCAAGGCGCCGAGGTGGAGGATGTGCTTGCCAGTGGCCATCTCGCGAACCAGATCACGCAGACGCTGCTGCCACTGGCCGTAGCCGCTCTGGCCGGCGATCAGGCGCGCGCCCGTGGTCTGCAACAGACCCAGTCCAGGATGGCGGCGGGCGAGTTCGGCCACCGCCGTGGTCTTGCCGCAACCGGCTGGACCCACCAGCAGCACCGAATGCGCCGCTTCACCGCTCAGCGCCTCATGCAGGCGCAAGACCATGGCGTCCAGCCCGTGCGCCGGACAGCTGTCGAAGGCATCTGCCACGCTGCCGAGCACACTCGCGTCCGAACTGCTGGATCGCGCCGCCCGCGCCTTGGCCGATGGCAGATCGACCAGCGGTGCTTCGACGATCAGGCGTGCATCGCGATATCGCTCGATCTGCGCCAGCTCACGCAGACGCACGCGTTCGTACTTGATCAGCCGGGTGTGCGCCTGCTGCAACACCGCAGTCTTGAGCTCGGCCTCGCTGCCAGCCAGGACGTGCAGACCGATCGCGGGCACGCAGGCCATCCATTGTGCCGCCGCCTGGGCGCACAGCACCGCGACCTGCAGTTGCACCGGACGCCGCCATTCGGCCGAGCGCCCGGGCGCCTTGAACTCGATCATCCAGTGCTGCAGCGTGGCCGCCGGCCACACGCGCCGGTGCGCATGCAGGCTGGGCTGTACGCGCAGCAGGTCCTCGATGCGCTTGTGCAAGGCACGTCCGGCGCTGCGCGGCCCACTGCCGATGGCATTGAGCTCCGGGAAGCCGGCGGCATGCAGCCAGACCTGCCCGTCGTCGAGCGGTACAGCCAGGCAATGCAAGGTCAGTTGGATTTTCGCCATGGGTGCACTGGTGTGGTGTTGCGCAATTACCTTGAACTGACTCGGATTGGATTTTGGCCCGAGGGGGAGTCATAGCCTGCACCATGGCGACGACGAGCAACACAGCATCGGGGCAAAAAAGTCGCGGAAACTGTTCAAGGCAATTGCGGAACCCTGCACTGAAGCCCAAGCCGCGCAAGAGTTCAACCTTCGTCGGGATATCGCGGGCGATGTCAGCAACCGCGGCGGGGTGGGATGGCGTCCACGCGGCTCAAGCGATCGAAGCCCTGCACGGCCTGCACGAGCACATTGTAGGAACGCGCATCGCAGTCCACCGTTGTCGTGAGTTGGCCCACGCGAAAGCTGGCGGTGCCGCTGAACCGGTGCAGGGTCGCGCCGATCAGGGCACTGGACTCTTGCGCCGTGAGCAGCCACTCGGCCACCGCTTCGGGGTTCATCACCTGCAACTCGCGCGCTGGCGAATCGACCACAGACGGAAGCAGGCGCTGGATCGGCCAGCCACTGCCGTGGGGAGCTGATCGGCGCCGCGCACCCAGTGAGACTTGTCCGCCTGCGCCGGTCTTGACTCAGATCATCGACCAGATCGGCCGTGCTTGCGGACCATGATTCCACCCTGGCTGCTGACCGCCGCTCACATGCCTCAGTCTCCTTCCACGATCGATCTGCAAGCAGTGGCTCTGCGCCATCTGGCGGCCGCGCCGCATCGGCTGCTGTTCTTCGCCGGTGCCAGTGCCGTACTGGTCGCGATGAGCTGGTGGGCGCTGTGGTTGCACGGCGCCTGGCTGGGGCAGCCAAGCTCGGTGCCGGGCATCCTGCCGGCCGGCTGGGCGCATGCCCTCGGCACTCAATACCAGGTGCTGCCGCTCTTCATGTTCGGTTTCCTGCTGACGGTCTTTCCGCGCTGGATGGGCCTCAAGCCCTTTACCAGGCGCCATTACCTTCCAGTCGGGCTCGGGCTTTTCGGCGGTTACATCCTGTTTCATGCCGGCCTGTGGCTGGGTGAGACGGCGCTGCATCTCGGCTGGGCGCTGACGCTGCTTGGCTGGACTTGTGGCTGGCTGCTGCTGTTGCGCGCGCTGTGGCAGAGCGCGGCCGTGGATGGCCACGCCATTGCCTGCTGGCTCGCGCTGTCGATGGGATTGCTGGGGCTCGCCCTCGTCGCCGCCTTCCTGCACGGAGGCGATGCCCGCTTCGCTTTTGGCGCGATCAAGCTCGGCACCTTTGGAGTGTTGCTGCCGATCTACGTCAGCGTGTGCCATCGGATGCTGCCTTTCTTCTCGGCCAATGCGATCCCCGGCTATCAGGCGTTCCGGCCCGGTGCCTGGCTGTGGGCGATGCTGAGCCTGTGCTTCCTGCACCTCCTGCTGGAGCTGATGCATGCCTACGCCTGGCTGTGGAGTGTGGATCTGCCGATGGCCGCGCTCGCCGTCTGGATGGCCTGGCGCTGGCAAGGCTGGCGTGCGCGCCACAACCGCTTGCTGCTGGTGCTTCACTGGGGCTTCGCCTGGCTGCCCTTGGCCTTGATCCTCTACACGGTACAGAGTCTGTGGCTGATGGTGTCGGGGGAGTTCATCCTCGCTCGTGCGCCCGTACATGTGCTGACCGTAGGCTTCTTCGGCAGCCTCCTGCTGGCGATGGTGACTCGCGTGACCCAGGGCCACTCCGGCAGGCCGCTGCAGATGGGCCGCGTTCCCTGGCTGTGTTTCTTGGTGCTGCAGGGCGTGGTGCTGCTGCGCGTCGCGGCCGAATTCGTTGCCGCACCACTGGCCTGGCTGGCTGCGGCCGCGCTGGGCTGGGTGTTCGCTTTCCTGCCCTGGGCGCTGCGTTCGCTATGGATCTACCTCACGCCGCGCCTCGATGGCGCACCTGGCTGATGGAGAAATCACCGATGCCGCATCCCCCGAGCAAACCCGTGCTGGTCGCCTCGAGCAGCGCTGCCTGTCGCGAAGCCTACGCCTACCTGCAGGCACTGGAACAGGCCGCCGAGGCGATCCAGACCGCACGCCGCCTGCGTACCGATTCGGGTCTCGACCATGCCCTCGACCGCTTGCGCATGTTGCTCATCGAGGCGCATCAGCAGCTGATCGAGGCCGAACAGGCGGCCGCGATGCCGTCATCCTGACGCCCCAGCTCACAGCAACTTGCTGCCCAGCGGCACGGGGCGATCGGGCACACACAGAATCACGCCGCCCTGTGCGTCGTGGAAGCCGGTGACCAGACACTCGGACATGAGCGGCCCGATCTGCTTGGGTGGGAAGTTCACCACCGCGACCACCTGTCGGCCGACCAGGCTTTCGGGTGTGTAGTGAGTGGTGATCTGGGCGCTGGACTTGCGCACGCCGATCTCCGCCCCGAAGTCGACGTGCAGGATGTACGCGGGCTTCCTGGCCGCAGGAAAGGGACTGGCGCTGATGATCACGCCGACCCGCAATTCCACCCTGGTGAAGTCCTCCCAGCCGATCGCCTGCATCTGCGCGCACTCCCTGGCCTGACGATGGCGCCGATCACACGCGCTGGCGACCGCTTGTGCAAGGCATTGCTGCCGTCGTGACGCGATCCTCGCCAGGAGCGGGCGGCCACGGGTGCGTGCGGGCGACCACAAGGGTCGCCCCTACGGTGAATCGTGTGGTTCCGCGTCCATAGCGGGCGAGCGGGCGCTCGCCCCTGCGCGCCATGGTGCTGCGATCGATTCTGCGGACACAGCAAGGCGCGATGTGCGTGCCGGCACCGCGAGCTGCAGTCGGCCCTGCGGTCGCATGGCGGCGGCGGTGCGGGTCTGGCCCTCAGCGCAGCAGGGCGAGGCCGCGGGTCAGGCCCTTGACGGCTGCGCCCTCGCCGAGCAGACCGATGGCGGCCAGGGCTTCGCTGGCGAGGTCGCGTTCGCGCAGGCTGATTTGGTAACTGGCGAAATCGTGGATCTGGCGGGCGAAGTGCGGAAAGGCGACCACGGCATCGATGGCGGCATCGCTGCGCGCACGTTCGAACAGGGCGTGCATTGCTTCCGGACCTGCTTGCAGCACCGGCAGCGGCAGACTGGCGCTGGCGCGGAACTGACGGCCCAGGCAATCTTGCAGCTGCTGACCGGCCAGTGCGGGCTCGACCGCCCCCAAGCCCAGCGCGACCACGCCCACCGCATTGGCCAGCAGTCCCAGCGGTGCCGCGGGATCGGCGATGACGACGACGCGCCGGGTCGAGAGTTCAGCCACGGCCCAGCGCTCCCCTCAGCAGGATCAGGGCGGAAGCCGGGTTTTCGCCGATGCGGCGCATCGCATACGGCCACCAGTCGCTGCCGAATGGCAGGTACAGGCGCACGCGATGACCCGCCGCGGCCAGACGGCGCGCCACATCGTTGCGTGCGCCCAGCAGCATCTCGAACTCGTATTGCTGCGGCGCCCACCCATTGCCTTGCGCCAGTTCGATTGCGGCCGCGTGCAGGCGGTGATCGTGGGTGGCGATGACCGGTCGCACGCCCAGCGCCAGCGCCTGCGGCGACAACAAGGTGGTGAGGTGCTGCAAGTAGGCGGCATGCACTTCGTCGCGGCGCTGCAGTGCCAATTCGGGGCCGGCCGGAAAAGCGCCCTTGACCAGCCTGACCATCGCGCCGGCCTGCACCAGCGCGCTCAGATCAGCGCCGGTCCGGTGGCGATAGGCCTGCACGGTCACCGCGGCGGGCAGCCCTTGCGCGCGCAATGCGGCGTGCGCGTCCAGCGTGGTCTGGGTCACGCTGGCGTCTTCCATGTCGAGCATCAAGGCGTGCCAGCCGGGCCGCCCTTGCGCCGCGGCAGCCAGCGCGCTGGCGATGCGCTCGAGATTGCTGCGCATCAGCTCGCGGTCTTGCATCAGCCCAACCTGGGTGGGATCGACCGAGACATGCAGTTCCAGACCGCGCGCTGCCAGCGCGCTGACGGCGGCCAGCTTGGCCTGCACATTGCGCTCCACGTCTTCCAGCGAGGCGACGTACTCGCCCAGGAAGTACAGCGAGCTGCCGATCGCCGACTCCTGCTGCAGACGCTGGGCCAGCGCCGCTGCCGCCGTGGCATCGCTGCCGCCGGTGTACTGGCGCGCCAGGGCCATTCCGAGTTGTCGGGACTGGGCCAGCTGCTTGAGCCGCGCGCTGCGCGCCAAGGCGCAAAGGGTGTTCCGCCAGAGCTGATTCATGCTCGAAAGAATGCGCCGGCATTCGCGGAATGGGTTTCCGATCTTCGACCATGAACGGGCCAAAATCGGTAGAGTCTTCCGCATTCATGCCGAATCGAGGAATCGCATGTCTCAGCCAAATCTGGACCGCCGCGACCGCGACATCCTGCGCGTGCTGCAGAAGGAAGGCCGGATCTCCAACCAGGAACTGGCCCGCCGCACCCATCAGGCCACCACGCCCTGCTGGCGTCGCGTACGCCAGTTGGAAGAGAGCGGCATCATTCGCGGTTATCGCGCAGTGCTCGACCGCCAGGCCCTGGGCTTCGGCGTGATGGCCTTCATACGGGTCAGCATCGACAGCCATTCCGAGGCCGATGCGCAGCGCTTCGAACGCGAAGTGGCGGCACTCGATGAGGTCTACGCCTGCTACGCGGTGACCGGCGAGGCGGACTTCGTACTGCAGGTGGTCGCCACCGACCTCGACAGCTACGGCCAGTTCGCGATGAACCGTATCCGCCGCCTGCCCGGCATCAAGTCGATGAACACGATGTTCGTGCTGCGCGAACTCAAGGAACAGCCGGTGCTGCCGCTGGATTGAAGTGGACCGAAGGCGCTCACCGTGTGCGAATCAGCTGACGAGTGCCGTTGTGCGCAGCATTCAACATGCATCTGCTGTCCTCAGCGCTTCACATCGGCGCCTTCGGCCTTGCGCCAGGCCTCGATCTCGGCGGGGCTGGCGCGCAGGAAGTCGCCCAGCACCGTGTGCTTGAAGGCGCCGCTGGCGAGGGCGAAATCCAGCGCTGCCTGCGTGTCCATGTGCGAGTGCAGTCCATGCAGAAAGCCAGCGGCGAAGGCATCGCCGGCGCCGATGCGATCGACGATGCCGTCCAGCACATAGGGCGCGGCCTCCAGCAGGCTGCCGTCGCGCAGCGCCAGCAAGGCGCCCAATTCCTGCTGCTGCACGCCTTCCGCCTGGCGCGTGGTCGCGACCAGGCACTGCAAGCGCGGAAAGGCGGCGAAGGCGACCTCGGCGGCGGCGCGGAAGGCCTGCCGCGCGGACAGGCCCTGGAAGTCGCCGCCGAGCACCAGCGCGATGTCGCGGTGATTGGCAAACAGCACATCGGCAGCGGCCATCAGCGGACGCAGCAGGGTGGCGGCATCGCCGCCCCACAACTGCCACAACCGGCCGCGGAAATTGCCATCAAAAGACACCTTCAGGCCGGCGGCGCAAGCGGCCTGCACGGCAGCGATGGCGGTGTGCGCACACTCGGCACCCAGGGCCGGGGTGACGCCGGACAAATGCAGGCGAGTCGCACCCTGCAGCAAGGTGGGCCAGTCGTAGTCGGCGGCGCGGGCACGCGCGAAAGCGGAGTCGGCACGGTCGTAGTGCACTTCACTGGCGCGGCGCATCGAGCCTTGCTCGAAGAAGTAGAGGCCCATGCGACCGGCGCCACGCTGCAGGCGCGTGGTGTCCACGCCGACGCGGCGCAGTTCCTCCAGCGCATGCTGGCCGAGCACGTTGTCGGCCAGCGTGCCCAGCATGTGCACTTGATGGCCGAACTGGGCGAGTGCCGCCGCCACATTGGCCTCGGCGCCGCCCACCTGCACCGCCAGCCGCGCCGATTGCAGCAAGCGCTCCGGCGCGGGCGCGGCGAGGCGCAACAGGACTTCGCCAAAACAACACAGGCCGCCCTTCATCGCCCGGCCCCGCAAGACCTGTTGCAGCGCAGCAAAGTGATCGGGCACATCCGGGCTCTCTCCTAGTCATTTGTTTTCGCTGGAATTTGCTCGCGATCACCGACGCCAGTAGCGAGGCCCGACGGCGCACAATCGCGACTTGTTGCTGCATTGCGATACTTGATAGCCTGATGTCTACCGGTGTCAAAGCAGGCTTGTCCGCTGAAATGATACCGGTGTCAACCATTCCATGTCGCCGTATCCTGCAAGCTCGGAGGGAGTTGTGAAGAAGAACGACCATGGTTATCGCCGCCTGGCCCTCGCCAAACTCTCGGCCGCCATCCTGCTGAGTTTGCCGGCCATGTTGCTGGCGCAGGATGCCAACGAGCCGCCCGCCGAAACAGCGGATGCCGAGGAGGCCAAGGAACTGGACGCCGTGGTGGTCAGCTATCGCGCCAGCTTGAACCGCGCGCTGGACCTCAAGCGCGACTCGGTGGGACAGGTGGATGTGATCGTCGCCGAGGACATCGGCAAGTTCCCGGATCTCAATCTGGCCGAGTCGCTGCAGCGCATCCCCGGCGTGGCCATCACCCGCGATGCCGGCGAAGGCCGCAACATCGCGGTGCGCGGCCTGGGTCCGCAGTTCACCCGCATCCGCATCAACGGCATGGAAGCCCTCGCCACCGGCGGCGGCACCGACTCCTCCGGCGGCGCCAACCGCGGTCGCGGCTTCGACTTCAACGTCTTCGCCTCGGAGCTGTTCAACAGCATCACCGTGCGCAAGACCAGCTCGGCCGATGTCGATGAGGGCTCGCTGGGTGCCACGGTGGATCTGCGCACGGCGCGGCCCTTCGACTATCTGGGCATGACCGCAGTGGCCTCCGGCCAAGCCAGCTATGGCGATCTCTCCGGCGATGTGAATCCGCGCACCGCAGCCCTGCTCAGCAACACCTGGGCCGACGGCCAGTTCGGCGCGCTGATCTCGGTGGCCTACAGCGAACGCGATCTGATCGAAGAAGGCCACAGCACGGTGCGCTGGAGCCCATCGACCGCCAACGGCAACTTTGCTGCCAGCTCGCCCTTTGCCGAAGCGCGCGGCGCCAACGTCTTCCACCCGCGCCTGCCGCGCTATGGCGTGCTGGAAAACAGCCAGGAGCGCCTCGGCGCGACCATGGCGCTGCAATGGCAGCTCAGCGACGACACCCTGCTCAGCCTGGATCTGATGCACGCCAAGTTCGACGCCACCCGCAGCGAGAACTTCCTGCAGGCGCAGAGCTTCTCGCGGGCCGGCAATGGCAAGCCGCAGACCATCGTCCGCGAGGGTGCGGTGGATCGACGCGGCAATCTGGTCTACGGCGTCTTCGACAACGTCGACCTGCGCGCCGAGTCGCGCTACGACGAGCTCACCACGCGCTTCAATCAGCAGACCCTCGAACTCGGCCACGCCTTCAACGACGAGTGGCGGATCGATGCGGCCTATGGCCGTTCCGATTCGCGCTTCCGCAATCCGATCCAGACCACGATCACGCTCGATCGCGCCAACGTGAACGGCTATCGCTGGGACTATCGCGGCGATGACCGCCTGCCCAGCATCGACTACGGCTTCGACGTGACCAGCCCGGCCAACTGGGGCTTCTTGAACACGGCGCCGAACAGCCAGGGCTCGGAGATCCGCCTGCGCCCGCAGACCGCCGACAACGACTTCGAGACCCTGCGCTTCGACCTGAGCTTCGATGCCAGCTACACCTGGACGCTGCAGGGCGGCATGAGCTGGAAGGACTACGGCTTCAAGACCACCGAGTTGCGGCGCCTGTCGGAGACCACCGTGCCGGCACTGCCGCCCGGCGCCTCGCTGGCCGACCTGACCCGCATCATCGGTTTCGCCGGTCTGGATCCGAATGCGCCGGGGCGCTGGTTGATCCCCGACGTCAGCGACTTCGCCGGCCTCTTCGACATCTACTGCCGCTGCGGCACTTTCGCCCTGTCCACCGATCCGGCGCGCGGCAACAACGGCGATGTCGGTGAGGAGTCGATGGCGAGTTATGTGCAGGCCAACTTCAACACCGAATGGCTGGGACGCAGCCTCACTGGCGGACTGGGTCTGCGCTATGTGCAGACCGATCAGCGCTCCACCGGCATCGGCCTGATCGGCGGCGTGCCGACCACGATCAGTGTGGAACGCGACTACAGCAACACCTTGCCGGCCCTCAACCTGAGCTACGCACTGCGCGAGGACGTGCTGCTGCGCTTCGGCGCGGCCAAGGTGATGTCGCGTCCCGGTCTGGGCAATCTCAGCCCCGGCGTGAACATCTCGGTGGCCGGCTCGGCGCGCACCATCAGCGGACAGAACCCACTGCTCAATCCCTTCCGCGCCCGCACCTACGATCTGGGCCTGGAGTGGTACTTCGCGGAGGAGTCGCTGCTCTCGCTGGCCTTCTTCTACAAGGACATCGACAGCTTCGTGCAAACCACGCGACAGACCGGCCTGTTCAGCGACAACCCCTTCGGCATCCCGGACAGCCTGCGTCCGGCCAACACCTCGCCGCAGGACAACTGGGAGTTCACCTTCCCGGTCAACACGCCAGGCGGCCCGCTGAAGGGCTACGAGATCTCCTTCCAGATGCCCTTCCGCAATCTGCCCGGCGTGTTCGGCAACACCGGCGTGCAGCTCAACCACACCCACGTCGAATCCACCATCGACTACCTGACCGCCACCGGCACGCTGGCCGCCCGTGAGAACCTCACCGGCCTGTCCGAGAACGCCTACAACGCCACGCTGTACTACGAAGATGAGCGCTTCGGCGCGCGCGTGTCGGTGTCCAACCGCGACGACTATCTGACCACCGTGCCCGGCCGCGACGGCAACAACGTCGAAGGCACCAAGGGCACCACCACGGTCGACCTGTCGGCCAGCTACAAGTGGAACGAGCAGCTGGAGTTCACCCTCGAAGGACTCAACCTCACCAACGAGTGGAACGACCAGTACGTGGACTCGGTCGGCGACCGCGTCAGCGTCTACCACCAGACCGGCCGCGTTTACATCTTCGGGTTGCGCATGAAGTTCTGATGGGCAGCCGCGGCCTTGGATGCAAGGGCCATTGGCTCGGCGCGTGTGTCGGGGCGGATTGATGCCATCCAGCCGGAGACAGACCACCGGCGCGCGTGGATGCGAGGGCCAAAGGCCCGTTGCCATACCAGCCCAGGGCAACGCCCTGGGTTGGCGTGCAACAAGCTTGCATAAGGGCCGAAGGCCCGCCCTATCGAGACGCGCTGGGTTGATCTCGATGGATCGGGCCTTCAGCCCTTGTGCCAGGCGGTGCCTTGTTCCTGGGGCGATGCCCCAGGCTGGTATGGCCTTGCGCCGTTGGCGCGACAGCGGCCTTGCGGCGTCGAAGCGCCCGTGAGGGTGTACGTCCGGGTGATCGATCCTTGGCTCGGCGCGTATGTCGGGGCGGACTGATGCCATGCCAGTTGGAGACAGACCACCAACGTGCGTGGATGCAAGGGCCAAAGGCCCGTTGCCATTCCAGCCCAGGGCAACGCCCTGGGTTGGAAGTGCAACCAGCTCGCCTAAGGGCCAAAGGCCCGCCCTATCGAAACCTTACGGCCACACACAGCGATTCAACGCGGGCCAGATCCGAGTCCGAGTGCTTTCGCTTCCTTGGGAACCACACTTCGCGCCCTTTGCCCCCATTGCGTTCTTCGCGTCGAAGGTTCTCTCGCCACCAAACCGGCCTGATCGCGCGCAAGCGCGCTCCTACACAAAGGCCCCTGTAGGAACGCCCTTGGGCGCGAAAAAGGGTCTGGCCTCGGTGTGGGGCTGATCGCGCGCGAGCGCACACCTACAGGCCTGAGTCTGGGGACGGCCTTCGCCCGATTACCGGCCCTCGAGTCACATCAGGACCGCGCCCTAGCCCGATCCCCAATCCCCAATCCCCAACCCCAGGTTCACTCAGCGCGGCGGCGGCCGGCGGGGCAGGGTCTTGCGTGGCTCCATGGTGGCGAGGTCCCAGTCGGATTCGATGAAGGGGGCGCGCACTTCGGGTACGTGGGGGTAGCCGCCGACTTCGCTTTCGCTGTCGATGATCTCGCCGCGGCCTTCGACCACATTGGCCACGATGCGGCGGTCGATGTCGTCGCGATCCCAGGGTCGTGCGCCGGCGTTGGCGATCACCGCGTCCTGCACATCGGCAGCGGGAAGCAGGCGCACGCCGAAAGGCAGCGCGGGCGGGTTCTCGAGGCTGCGCACACGCGCCCGGCTGGTGCTGTAGCGACCTTGCTGCGGCAGCGGCTGGCCGATCCGGTCGACTGCCAGATTGTCGTCCAGATACAGCGCCAGATCGCCGGAGCCGCCAAACATGAAGAAGGCCAGGGGCTCGGTGGAAGGCCCGGCGCGCAGCACATTGCCACGCAGGGCCAGCTCGCCTTCGACATGAGTTTGGCCGTACCACTCCTCGGCGATCAGGTTGTAGTGCACCGCGCGCTGGCCGGGGTCATAGATCAGGTTGTTGATCATCTGGCCGCGCGTGCCACCCTTGAACAGGGCACTGCGCTCGTAGTGATGCGCGTACAGATTGCCGACGATCAGGATGTCGCTGACGTTGTCGTGGATCAGGCTGCCTTTGCTGTGCTCGCCCTTGGCGTGGGTGGCATGTGCCAGACCTTCGGCCAGCAGGTTGTTGCTGAAGGTGATCCGATGGCTGACATTGCGTCGCCACGCCTCGGGTCCGTCGCCGACGAAGCGCGTGCCGGAGGCCGAGAGGTTTTCGTCGGTGGCCCAGGTCAGCGAGTTCTGATCGATGATCACGTCGTGCGCGCCGCTGACCGTGGTGATCGCGTCGAGGTCAAAGCCCGCGCCCTGGCGCAATCCGCCGGTGCCCGGACGGATGCGCAGATGGCGGATCACCACGTCGTGCGTGGCGATGGTGAGCCCGCCGCGGATCAGCGTGATGCCCGGCGAGGGCGCGGTTTGTCCAGCGATGGTCAGAAACGGCGATTCGATGCGCAGCTCGCGCAGACCCAGGTCGATCACGCCAGCCACTTCGAAGACCACGATGCGCGGTCCGTCGGCGCGCAGGGCCGCTGCCAGCGAGCCTGGCCCATCGGCAGCCAGACTGGTCACGCGCAGGATCGATCCGCCGCGGCCGCCCGGCGTATGCGCGGCCCAGCCTTGCGCACCGGGAAAGGCCGGCGTTGGCGCGGCCTCGGCCAGCAGCGCGCCCAGACACAGCCAGCCCAGACCCAGCGCTGCGATCACATTGCTCATCCGATTGCGCTTCATCGCCACTCCTTCAGGTCCGTCCGGGGTCGGGCCGCATTGTAAATGACACCGGTTTCCTCTATACAGCCTCAGGCCTTCAAATCCCATCGTGAGTCTGGCATGAGCCGCGTTCCGAGCAGAAGGATGTGGACTCGACCCGCCGCCCAGCGGGCTGCGCTTGCGGTCAGCTGCCGACCCCAGCCAATGCCGCGAGTCCAGCGCCCTCGCGCCGAGGGCCGCGCATGAGCGCCGCAACGCTGGTCGAGTCCGCGCTGGAGAATCGCGAGATCGCCGCGCGCTTCGTGGCAGCGCGCCTGGCCGCGCGCGCCCTGCCCGGCTACCCCGGCAAGCTGCCCGCTGATCTCGACACCGCCTATGCGCGGCAGGATGCGGCGATTGCCCTGTGGCCGGATGTGCTGCGCGGCTGGAAGGTCGGCCGCATCCCGGATGCCTGGCTCGCGCGCATGGGTGAGGATCGACTGATGGGCCCGGTCTTCGGCGCCCAGCTGCACCATCTGGCGGCCGGCGCATCGGCGGCGCTGCGGGTGATCGAGGGCGGCTTCGCGGCGGTCGAGGCGGAGTACATCTTCGTGCTCGCCCACGACGCCGATCCGCAGCGCAGCGACCATGACGCCCACTCGGCGGCGGCGCTGGTCGCCGCCTTGCACATCGGCATCGAACTGGCTGGCAGTCCGCTGGCCACGATCAACGAACTGGGTCCGGCCGTGGTGGTCTCCGACTTCGGCAACAACGCGGGCGTGTACCTGGGCCCGGAGATTGCCGACTGGCGCGGGTGCGACTGGGCCAGCCTGCGCTGCGCCACCTACGTGGAGGACGCGCTGGTCGGCCGTGGCGGCGCGAGCAGCCTGCCAGGCGGCCCGCTGGCGGCGCTGGCCTTTGCCCTCAACCGTGGCGCGCGCCGCGGCCGGCCGCTCAAGGCCGGCATGGTGGTGTCCACCGGTGCTGCGACCGGCATCCACGACATCCGCGCAGGTCAGCATGCGCGACTGGTCTTCGATGGGATCGGCGAGTTGCACGCACACGCCCTGTCCGCCGTCCCGCTGCCACTGGGAGTCCGCGCATGAGACTCGATCCCACCCGTCGTCGTCTGCTCGCAGGGCTCGGCTGCGGCCTGGCCAGCAGCGCGCTGCCCGTGCATGCCGCCGAGGCGGTGACCCTCACCGCCACCGATGTGCATCCCAGCGACTACCCGACGGTGGAAGCGGTGCGCTGGATCGGCGCGCAATTGCAGCAGGCCACCGATGGCCGGCTGAGCATCCGCCAGTACCACTCCGGCCAACTCGGCCGCGAGAGTGATCAGATCAACATGGCGCGCTTCGGCGCGATCGACATCACGCGGGTGTTCTCGGGTGCCTTGAACAACGCCTTCCCGCGCACCATTGCGCTGTGCCTGCCCTACCTGCTGCGCTCCAAGGCGCATCTGCGCCAGGTGATCGACGGCGCGGTGGGGCAGCGCATCCTGGATGGCTTTGCCGCCCGCGGCCTGGTGGGACTGGCGATCTACGACGCCGGGGCGCGCAGCATCTACAACACGCGCGGCGCACTCAGCCATCCGACCGAACTCAAGGGCATGAAGCTGCGCGTGCCGCCCTCCGACATCTTCCTCGACCTGATGCGCGCACTGGGCGCCAACCCCACGCCCTTGCCATTTGGCGAGGTCTACTCGGCGCTGGAAACGCGACTCATCGATGGCGCCGAGAACAATCTGCGCAGCTTCCACAGCAGCCGCCAGTTCGAGATCGCGCCTTACTGGTCTGAGAGCGGCCACTCTTTCGCGCCCGACGTGCTGCTGGTGTCGCAGCAGCGCTTTGCCAGCCTGCGCCCGAATGAGCAGGAATTGCTGCGCGATCTGGGGCGTCGCTCGGTGGCGGTGATGCGCGAGCACTGGGATGCCGGCGAGGCGCGTGCGCGGGCGGCGGTGGAGGCCGCTGGCGTGCGCATCAATGCGGTGGATCTGGATGCCTTCCGGCAGGCCGCAGCACCGGTGCTGGCACGTTATCGCCAGCATCCCGAAGTGGCGCCGCTGGTGGATCTGATCGAAGCCGAGGCCAGCGCATGAACACGCCACCGATTGCCACCGATGCACTGTCACGCCAGATCGCGCGTCTGGCGCTGCTGGCCACCGGCGCCGCCGCACTGGGCCTGATCGGCATGGTGGCCGCGCAGGCCTGGCAGGTGCTGGCGCGCTATGCACTGAATGCCTCACCCAGCTGGACCGAGCCGCTGACCCTGGTGTGTCTGAGCACCACGCTGGCCTTTGGCGCCGCCGCCGGCGTGCATGCGCGCAGCCACTTCAGCTTCCCGCTGCTGGTGCTGCTGCTGCCGCCGCCCTGGCAACGCGTCCTGGCACGGATCGCGGGCCTGGTGATCGCCGCCATCGGCCTGCTGCTCGCCTGGTACGCCAGCCAGCTGGCCTGGGATGGCTTGTTCATTCCGATGGCGGGTGCGCCGCTGCCGCAGAGCGCGGCCTTCATCCCGCTGGCGCTCGGCGGCGCGCTGATGGCGCTGTTCGCGCTGGCCCAACTGCGGTCCACCGAGGAGAAGGCGTGATGGCCGTGTTCCTGCTCTTCGCGGTGTTCGCGCTGTTGTTGTTGGCCGGGATTCCGGTGGCCTATGCGCTGGCGGCAGCAGCGGTGGCCGTCATCATGTATCTGGATCTGCCCTTGATCCTGTTCGCGCAGCAGTTGGGCGCCGGTGCCGGTGCCATCTCGCTGATCGCCATCCCCTTGTTCATCTTCGCCGGTGAGCTGATGTTGCGCGGTGGCATCTCGGAACGCCTGATCGCGCTGGCCGGCAGCCTGGTGGGGCACATTCGCGGCGGCCTGGGCCAGGTCAACGTGCTCTCCAATCTCTTCTTCGGGGGCGTTTCGGGTTCGGCCATCGCCGATGTCTCGGCGGTCGGCGGCGCGATGATCCCGCAGATGGTCAAGCGCGGCTTTGACCGCGATTTCGCCGTCAACGTCAGCGTCAGCGCCGCGCTGGTGGCCCTGCTGGTGCCGCCCTCGCACAATCTGATCCTGTACTCGGCGGCGGCCGGCGGCGGCTTGTCGATCGCGGATCTGTTCGCGGCCGGCATCGTGCCCGCCCTGATGATGACCGGCGCGATGATGATCACCGGCTGGATCATCGCCAGCCGCCGTGGTTACGCGGTGGAGGCCTTCCCCGGCCTGCGCACCGTGTTTTTGCGGCTGTGCTCGGCGCTGCCCGGCCTGTTGCTGGTGATCCTGATCTTCGTCGGCATCCGCGCCGGCATCTTCACCGCGGTGGAAAGCGCCGCGATCGCCGTGGTCTATGCGCTGCTGATCACCACGCTGGCCTATCGCAGCCTGCGCGGCGCCGCCCTCTTCGAGGCCTGCATGCACGCCGCGCGCACCACCGGCAGCATCCTCTTCGTGATTGCGGCGGCCGGCTTGTTCGGCTGGCTGCTGGCCTACCTGGGCGTGCCGGCGGCCACCGTCGAGGCCTTGCGCGCGGTGGCCGATCACCCGCTGACCGTATTGCTGGCCATCGTCATCGCCTTGCTGCTGCTCGGCACCTTCATGGATCTGGCGCCGCTGATCCTGATCTGCACGCCGATCTTCCTGCCGGTGGCGCGTGCCTACGGCATCGACCCCATCCACTTCGGCATCGTGCTGATCCTGGCCGGCGGCATCGGCCTGATCACGCCACCGGTGGGCTCGGTGCTCTTCGTGGGCGCGGCGATCGGGCGCATCGAGGTCTCGCAGGCCTTGCGGACGATCTGGCCCTTCTATCTGGCCGCGAGCGCGGTGCTGATCCTGGTGGCGGTGTTCCCGCAGCTGAGCCTGTGGTTGCCGGCCGTCTGGCGTTGAGACCGGGCGCCAGGCCGCCGGCTTGCGTGGACGCAACGCCGGCGCTGCGACAGGCGATAGACTGCGGTCATTGCCCTCGTCCGGAGGTGTCATGAGCCCGCGCAAGTCCGCCGCCAGCGCCGCGCCCGAATCCGCCCCTGCGGCCGGCGAGCCGGCGCCCGCGCGCAGCACGACCGCGGGCCTGGCAAAGACCACCATCAACGACATCGCGCGGCTCAGTGGGGTGTCGAAGAAGACCGTGTCGCGAGTCATCAACGGCTCGCAGCTGGTGCATCCGGAAACCCGTGACAAGGTGCAGGCGCTGATGCAGCAGATGGGCTACACGCCCGATCCGCAGGCGCGTGGCCTGGCTTTCCGCCATTCCTTCCTGATCGGCCTCGTCTTCGACAACCCCACCGCGCAGTACATCGTCAACATGCAGTACGGCGTGCTCGATGCCTTGCGCGATTCCGGTTTCGAGCTGGTGGTGCATCCCTGTGACAGCAAGCAGGTGGATTACATCGAGGGCATCCGCCGCTTCGTGCAGCGGCAGAAGCTCTACGGGGTGATCCTGATCCCACGCGTCTCCGAGGATCACGCGCTGGCCGAGGCGATGCAGGAACTCGGCGTGCGCTATGCGCGCATCGCCTCGGTGCCGCTCGACGAACCGCAACGCATGGTGCTGACCCAGGATCGCCGCGCTGGCGCCGAAGTGGCCGAGTACCTGGAGTCGCTGGGCCATCGGCACGTCGGCCTGATCACCGGCCCGACGCGCTATCGCAGCGCCATCGAACGCGGTGGCGGCTTCCGCGAAGGCCTGGCCCGACGCGGCCTCAGCTTGCCCGAGTCCTGCGTCTACGAGGGCGGCTACACCTTCGAATCCGGCGTCGCTGGGGCCGAGGCCCTGCTGCGCCAGACGCCGCGCCCCACCGCGATCTTCGCCTGCAACGACGAGATGGCGGCCGGCGTGTACAAGGCCGCCCTGCGCATGGGTCTGTCGATCCCCGGCGATCTCTCGGTGGTGGGCTACGACGACAGCCCGCTGGCCAGTCAGCTGTGGCCGGCGCTGACCACCATCCGCTTGCCCGTGCGTGACCTCGGCCGGCAGGCCGCCAGCCTGCTGCTGGCCGGCGACAGCGGTCAGATCCAGGGCGCGCGCGCCGCCGTCACCGTCAGCCCGCATCTGGTGATCCGCGACTCCACCCAGCCGCCGCGCTGAAGCCTCTCGCGGCACCGGCTGCGCATGCCTGTCGCCGCGCGTTCCAAGCCCTGCCGAGCACACGCAAGTCGCCACAGCACTTGCAGTCCCGGCCTTGGCGCAGCGAGAATGACACCGGTAGTCATTCAGCCTCAGATCGCGCGACCGGAGTGCGCACCATGCAGGATTCGATTGAGAACGCTGCGCCGCCTGCATCCGCCACCCTGGCGGCGAGCCGCGGCATCCTGGATGCCTTCCGCCTCGACGGTCAGCTTGCGCTGGTCACTGGCGCCAACAAGGGCCTGGGCCAGGGCATCGCACTGGCGCTGGCGGCAGCGGGCGCGGACATCCTCGGCGTCAGCAGTTCGAGTGCCGAGGAAAGCGCCGCCCTGGTGCAGCAGCTGGGACGCCGCTACGTGCACCTCGCGGCGGATCTGCGCGACATGGGCGTGCTGCCCGAGCTGGTGCAGACGGCGCTGCGCGAGTTTGGCCGACTGGACATCCTGGTCAACAACGCCGGCACGATTCGCCGCACCGATGCCGTCGACTTCAGCGAAGCCGACTGGGATGCGGTGATCGATCTGAACCTGAAGAGTGCCTTTTTTCTGGCCCAGGCCGCCGGCCGGCATTTCCTGACCCAGGGCCGCGGCAAGATCATCAACATCGTCTCGATGCTGAGCTTCCAGGGCGGCATCCGCGTGCCCTCCTACACCGCCAGCAAATCCGGTCTGCTCGGCATCACCCGCCTGCTGGCCAATGAATGGGCCGCGCGCGGCGTGAACGTCAACGCGATCGCGCCCGGCTACATGGCCACCGACAACACCGCCGCCCTGCGCGCCGATGCGACGCGCAATCGCGACATCCTGGCGCGGATCCCGGCCGGACGCTGGGGGCAAGCGGCCGATCTGGGCGGCGCCGCCGTGTTCCTCGCCTCGCGCGCCTCCGATTACGTGCACGGCACCGTGCTGGCCGTCGACGGCGGCTGGCTGGCGCGCTGACCCCCGTCCCATCCTCGCTTCCGCAAGGCAATTGCCCATGAAAATCGCCCTGATCATCGAAAACAGCCAGGCCGCCAAGAGCGCGGTGATCCATCAGGCCCTGTGCAGCGTGGCCGAGCCGCTGGGCCACGAAGTGCTCCACTACGGCATGTACAGCCCCGAGGACAGCGCCGCGCTGACCTATGTGATGAACGGCCTGCTCGCCGGCATCCTGCTCAATTCGCGTGCGGCGGACTTCGTGGTCACCGGCTGCGGCACCGGCATGGGCTCGATGCTCGCCTGCAATGCCATGCCCGGCGTGTTCTGCGGCCTGGTGGCCGATCCCACCGATGCCTTTCTGTTCGGCCAGATCAACAACGGCAATGCACTGTCGATGCCCTATGCCAAGGGCTTCGGATGGGCTGCCGAACTGAATCTGCAGGATTGCTACCGCAAGCTCTTCGAGGGCGAACGCGGCCGCGGCTACCCGCAGGAGCGCGCTGCGATCATGGCGCGCAACCGCGGCATCCTGGCCGAGGTGAAGGCCGCCAGCTGCAGGAGCATGCTGGAGGTGATGCAGGGCGTCGACCAGGCCTTGCTCAAGGCAGCCACCAGCGGCGCCCGCTTCGCCGAGCTCTTCTATCCGCACTGCCAAGACCCCGCCATCGCCGCTCACCTGCGAGCCTTGCATCAGGACGCTTGAGCGCCTGGCGCCGGGCTCGGCGCAGCCTCTGGTGGTCTGCCCGGGCTGCGGACACAGCCCTGAGCCTTGCGGTGGAAGCAAGGCCTGGGGCCATGCCCAGTCGTCCCATGCCCATGACGCTCTTTCACGTCCGCACCATGGACAGTGAATTCAGTCGGCGCTAACGTCCGGCCATCCCGAGGAGAAGGAGCAAGCCATGACGCGCAAACTGCTGCCGTGGACCATCGCATTGCTGCTGGCCAGCCCGCTGCTGCATGCCCAGACCAGCGCCGAGGCCGAAGGCGACGCCGAGGCCGAAGCCGAGAAGCAGGTGCTGGATACCGTGATCACCACCGGCACGCGGCGTCAGGACCGCACGGTGGCCGAGTCGCTGGCGCCCATCGACGTGTTGCAGCCGGATGAGATCACCAATGCCGGCACGCCGGAGCTGCAGGCAGTGCTGACCCGCACCGTGCCCTCCTTCAACTATCCGCGCTCCTCGATCACCGACGCCTCCGACCATGTGCGTCCGGCCCAGTTGCGCGGTCTGGCGCCGGATCAGACACTGGTCCTGGTCAACGGCAAGCGGCGCCACCGCACCGCCATCATCAACGTCAATGGCACGCTGGGCCGCGGCTCCTCGCCGGTCGATCTCAACACCATTCCCACCGCCGCCATCCAGCGCATCGAAGTGCTGCGCGACGGCGCCAGCGCGCAGTACGGCTCGGACGCCATCGCCGGCGTGATCAACGTGGTGCTGAAGGACGACAACGCAGGCGGCAGTGCCGATCTGCGCACAGGTCAGTACGACTTCGGCGATGGCGAGATGTATCAGGTCGCCGCCAACACCGGCTTTGCGCTGGGCGAGAGCGGTTTCATCAACATCACCGCTGAATGGCGCGACAAAGACGCCACCAACCGCTCGGCCCCCGATCGACGCCAGCAGTATCCGCTGATCAATGGCGCGCCCGACCCGCGCGAGGCCAGCGTCAACCGCCTCAATCACCGTTTCGGTGATGCCGACACGCGCGATGGCAGCTTGTTCTTCAACGCCGCGCTGCCGCTGGTCGAAGGCTGGGAGTTCTATTCCTTCGGCAGCTACAGCGCACGTGACGGAAACAGCGCAGGCTTTTTCCGCCGCGCGCTGGATGCACGCAACATCCCGGCCATCTACCCGGATGGCTTCCTGCCGCAGATCAACTCCGATGTGCAGGATGTCGCCGGCGTGCTCGGCTTCCGCGGCGATACCGAGAGCGGCTGGTCCTACGACATCTCCTTCAACGTGGGCCAGTCCAAGTTCGACTTCCAGATCACCAACTCGCTCAACGTGAATCTGGGCCCGACCAGCCCCACCGAGTTCTACGCCGGCACGCTGGAAGCCGGGCAGTGGGCCTTCAATCTCGATGCCCGACGCGGCTTCGAGGTGGGCTTCCTCGACGGCCTGCTCAACACGGCAGTGGGTTTCGAGTACCGCGAAGAGGATTACACCATCGGCGCGGGTGAGCCGAGCTCCTTCTTCGGCACCGGCTCGCAGGTCTTCCCGGGCTTCCGCCCCAGCGATGCGCGCGACGCGCAGCGCGAAAACTATGCGCTGTATGCCGACGTCGAAGGCGATGTGAATGAGCGCCTCACTCTGGGCGCGGCCTTGCGCTTCGAGGACTACTCGGACTTCGGTTCGGCCAACAGCGGCAAGCTGTCCGGCCGCTTCGCGCTGGCCGAGAACTACGCGCTGCGTGCCACCTACGCCAGCGGCTTCCGCGCGCCGAACCTGCAGCAGCAGTTCTACTCCACCACGGCGACCAACTTCATCAACGTGGGCGGCGGTCTGCAGCCCTTCGATGTGCGCACTTTCGCGGTCAACAACCCGGTCGCGCAGGCGCTGGGCGCTGAGCCCTTGAAGGCCGAGGAATCGGACAGCTTCAGCGTCGGCTTCGTGGCCGAGCCGCTGCCCGGCCTGTCCTTCACCCTCGACGCCTATCGCATCGACATCGACGATCGCATCATCCTCAGTGAAAACCTGACCGGCGCCGCGGTGCGCAGCTTCCTCGCTGCCAACGGTTTCCCCGGCACCGACGGCGGGCGTTACTTCACCAATGCGGTGGACACGCGTACCAAAGGCTTCGATTTCGTCGGCCGCTACAACTTCGACATCGGCGATGCAGGCCAGATCGTCACCACGCTGGGCTACAACCGCAACGACACCGATGTCGAGCGCATCGCGCCGAATCCGCCGGAGCTGAGCGCTGGCAATCTGAACCTGCAGCGCATCGGCCGGGTGGAAATCGGCCGCATCACGGTGGGTCCGCCCAAGGACAAGATCATTCTCGGCGGCGACTGGTTCTTCGGCGATTTCACCACGCGCCTGACCGCCACCCGCTACGGCGAATGGGCGCTGCTCAATGTCAATCCGGCGCTGGATGAGTTCTTCGATCCGCAGTGGGTGTTGGATCTGGCGATCAGCTACCAGTGGGGCAACACGCAGTTCACCATCGGCAGCGAGAACCTCAACAACCAGTACCCGCGCCGTCTGCGCGAGGATCTGGTGGTCGACGCCCGTGGCTTCGTCAGCTCGGGTCCGCTGGACAACAGCTTCACCGGCATCCTGCCGTATGCGCGCGGCGAAGCGCCCTTCGGCTTCAACGGCCGCTTCTACTACGCCAAGCTGAGCTACAGCTGGTAACCAGAGCAGCGGCGAGGCGCCCCAGCGGCCCTCGCCGCCCGGCTGGCAGCGGCGCGCGAACACTGCGGTACCGCCGGCTTTTGCGGCACCTGTTGCAAGGCAGAGCCTTGACCGGCCAAAGCCGCGTGTCGCCTGTTTATGCTGTGGGCATTTCGTGATGGAAATGCCCGATGCGACGCTTCGAATTCGTCGAAGGAAACTCCAGCAAGTTCTGGGAAGTGGCGGTGGATGACAGCGCCCTGACCGTGCGCTACGGCCGCATTGGCACGGCTGGCACCACGCAGACCAAGTCCTACGCCAGTGCCGCCAAGGCCCAAGCCGAGCACGACAAGCTGGTTCGCGAAAAGACCGGCAAGGGCTACACCGAAGTCACCGTGGCCGCCGGTGCCAGCCTGCCTGCATCGGCTGTGAAGGCGGCGCCCACCAAGACACCCTCTTCAGCAGCGCCACAACCCACTGCAGCAGAGGGCCAGACGCAGGCAGCGCCGATCCTCGCAACTGCAGCCGCCGTGCAGTCGACGCCCGAGGCCGTCGACACCCCCGCTGCGGCCGCGTTGACCGAAGGCCCGGAAGCGCCACCGCCGGGCGTGTTTCTGTGGACGCCGCATTGGCGGCGCCTGTTGCCGGTGTTGCGTGGGGTGGACGTGGCGACAGCCACCGCCTTGGACGCCCGCCAGTGCCTGGACGAATTGCATGCGGCAATCGCCGATGTTTCGCGTCAGCGAGAACTGCTGCAAAGCATCGCCGCCGGGTTGCATTCCGCGCTCTTCGGAGGTTCGGCCCAAGCCGGCATCTCTGCAGCGCGAGCCAAGCTGGAGCAGAGTCCGGCCCATGCGGAGACCTGGATTGAGCTGTTCCGCGTGATCTTGCAGACCGGACGGTACGGCAGGGAACTCACCGCGCAGCGGGTTTGGGAGGCGCATCTGGCGCTGCATGGGCTGGCCATTTGCACGCGCCATTTGCTGGAAGGCCTGATCGCTGCAAAGCCGAAGCATGGCGGTCAATGGCTGGCCGACTACGCCGGACTGGGTGCTCTGCGTATGCGCATCGCCGCCAGCCCGGAAGACGAGTACCAAGCGGCGCTGGGCATCGCTCGTGGCTTTGTCGATCGCGACCCGCGCGTCGCTGCCATCATTGCCCATCTGTTTGCCACCGACGCAGAGATCATCGAGTCGGCGCTACACAAGGTGATCGCTGCAGGCGATGCCCAGGACGCGCAGTTGCTGCTGGGCTGCGCACTCAGTCAAGCACAGGCCGATCGTCTGGACGACTGGCTGCAGGCGCAGAGCTGGGTCTGGTGGGAGCCGAATCGCGCTGGCTTATTGAACCGCATCAGACTGGGCCTCGACGACAGCTTGCCGCGGGTGCTGGCGTGGAGCCAGCGCCATGAACTCAACGGTGAAGCGCGTCGCCAGTGCTTCGAGATCGTGCGCGCGCACGACAGCTCTGAGGCACTGGCAGCCTTGCTGGAGCGTCTGGGCGACAAGGACGCGCGACCGCTGCTGGACGCTTTCGCGCGGACCTGGCCGCAGCTGTCGATCCGGCTGGCGGCAGAGCGCCTGCAAGCCAGCGGCGAGCGCTCGCTGCGCGAGTGGCTGGAGCGCCTGGTGGCGGGTCATCCCACCGCCTTGGCCGCCGTCCACGCCCGCGCCGATGCGGGCACGCGACCTCTGTATGCGCAGCTGCTGAGCAAGCTGCACAGCCAGCCACCCGAAGCGCCCCTGGAAAGCCTGCCCGAATGGCTGCGCCAACCACTGTGGCGCGCCAGCAAACGCAGCCCGGCAGCGAGCTATCCCAAACTGGCAACGCGGCAGCATGCGCCACGCTTGTGCTGGCTGGAGGGCGAACGAGCACGCTGGCAGGGCGGTTACGATCCCGACTCGCTGGCCAAGCAGGACTTGCACTATCGCCTCAAGAATCTCAGCGCCGAGGCGAAGCAGCTGGAACTCCTCTCCATCCTGGGCATTCGCCGTTCGGCTCGCGAGCGCCTGCTGGCCGGTGCCGCCTTGGCGCCGGATGATCTGCTTGAACATCAATCCGGGTGGCCCTCCTTGCTGATGCTGCTGCCGGCACCCGCGGCGGCGCGCATCCTCGAATCCAAGGCGCCGCGTGACTGGTACGAGTACGGCGAGCCCAGGCTGGAGTCGATCGTGGCCTGGCTGGGCGAGGGCGGCGTCGCGGCGCTGGAGCGCTTTGTCGAGCGCGCCGCAGAGCGCGGCCTGGAACTGGCGCTGCCCTTGGAAAGCGCATGCGTGGCGCGGGTCGCAGCCAACGCGCTGCGCACCTCCAAGCGCGCCAAGGCCTCGGCGCAGGCATGGCTGCTGCGCCATCCACGCTACGCCAGCGAAGTCTTGCTGCCGCTGCTACCCGAACGTGGACGCGGTGAGGATGCGGCTCACGCGCTGCGCTGGCTGCTGGCCAATGGGCGCGAAAGCGCGGTTGCCGAGGGTGCCCTCAGCCATGGCGCCGATGGCCTGCAGGCACTGGCGCTGCTGCGCGCCTTCGATCCCATGCAATTGGCGCCGCTCAAGCCACCCAAGCTGCCCGCCTTCTGGGTGGCCGGGGCCTGTGCGCGACCGCTACTGCGGAGCGGACAAGCCCTGCCGGTGACGGTGCTTGATGCGGTCGCCGAGATGTTGGTCTTTTCCACGCTGGACATGCGCTATGCCGGCGTCGATCGACTGCGCGAGCTGTGCACACCAGCGAGTCTGGGCGAATTCGCCTGGGATCTGTTCCAGTCCTGGCTGGGCGCCGGCGCGCCGAGCAAGGAAGCCTGGGCCTTCAATGCACTGGCGCACCTGGGCGACGACGAATGCGCACGCAAGCTCGCCTTGCTGATCCGCGCCTGGCCCGGCGAAGCCGCTCACGCCCGCGCCGTGCAGGGCCTCGACATCCTGGCGGCGATCGGCAGCGATGTGGCGCTGATGCATTTGAATGGCATCGCGCAGAAGGTGAAGTTCAAGGGCCTGCAGGAGCGTGCACGCGACAAGATCGACCAGCTGGCCGAAGTGCGCGGCCTCAGTGCCGAGGAGCTGGCCGATCGTCTGGTGCCCGATCTGGGCCTGGATGCCGACGGCAGCCTGCGTCTGGACTTCGGCCCGCGGCAGTTCACGGTGGGCTTCGATGAAGCACTGCGCCCCTACGTACGCGATGCCGCTGGCATTCCCTTGAAGGAACTGCCCAAGCCCAACAAGAGTGACGACGCCACGCTCGCCGAAGCCGCCAGCGAGCGCTGGAAGGCACTCAAGAAAGACGTGCGCACGCTGGCCAGCCAGCAGATCCTGCATTTCGAGCTGGCCATGGCGCAGCGTCGGCGCTGGAGCGCGGCCGAGTTCCGCCAGTTCTTCGTCGAACACCCGCTGCTGCGCCATCTGTGCCGCCGGCTGCTGTGGGCGGAGTTCGTCGATGGCCGTGTGCAGCGCTGCCTGCGTGTGGCCGAAGACCTGAGTTATGCCGATGCACGGGATGATCTCTGCAGCCTCGACGACGCGGCCATGATCGGTCTGGTGCATCCGCTGGAACTCGAGGCCGCCGATGCCGCTGCCTTTGGCCAGATCTTTGCTGACTACGAGATCCTGCAGCCCTTTGCACAGCTCGGTCGCGACATCTACACCCTCAGCGATGCCGAGCGCGACAGCTTCGAGTTGCTGCGCTTCAAGGACAAGAAGGTCGCCACCGGCAGCGTGTTTGGCCTGGAGCAGCGTGGCTGGCGACGCGGCGATCCGCAGGATGCCGGTTGGATCGGCTGGTTCACGCGCAACATCGGCCCGGATCTGGTGGTCGAGCTGGAACTCGATCCCGGCACCGTGGTGGGCGAGATCAACTACGAGCCCAAGCAGAAACTCGGCCCTTTGGTACTGCGCAGTCCGAACAGCTGGGGTGACGATGGACGCCGGCGCTGGCGTGAGCTGGATTCGATCCTCGCCAGCGAGGTCTTGCGCGATCTGGCCCGTCTGGCCGAAGTGAACTGAGGCGCATCGATGCGACGTTTCGAATGTGTGGAAGGCGGGTCCAGCAAGTTCTGGGAAGTGTTGGTCGAAGGCGCGCAGCTGCAGGTGCGCTTCGGCCGCATTGGCACCGAGGGTCAGCGCAAGGACAAGGACTACGCCAGCGCGGCCGCCGCGCAGGCCGAGGCCGCCAAGCTCATCCGCGAAAAGACCGGCAAGGGCTATCGCGAGATCGCGCGATCCGACGCCGAGTCGCCGCCTGTGGCGCCCTCACCATCGACCGTGCCCGCAGTTGCTGCAGCTTCAGTGACGCCTGCCCAGGCGCCGAAGCTGGCGGCAGTGTCCTTGCCGCATACGCCGGCGCCGCCTGTCGCCGCCACAATCAGCCCGACGCCGCGCGCAGAAGCGCAGAGCGTGGCGAGGCTGCATCCCGCACCGTCAGCGACTCTCGCGGCCGCTGAGCCAGTTGCGCCCGAGCCTCAGCCGCCCGGTCAGTTCTTGTGGACCCCGACCTGGAAGCGCCTGTTGCCGCCCTGGCGTGGTGAAGCCGTGCCAGCCGTGGCTGCCGTGTCGGTAGAGGCGTCTCTGGCAGAGCTGCAGCGCGGCGTGGACAAGGCCCGCGCCCGAATCGGCGGCTCACCCGGCGCCCTGGCGATGCTGGGCGCGACCACGGCGGCGGAGCTTTATGCGGTGCCGCCGAGCGCTGACCTTGAGGCATGGAGCGCGCGTTGCGTGCAGTTGATGATCGGCGCGCGCCAGATGCATGGGGACATGGTCACGGCGCGGGCGATGTGGCGGCTGGCGCTGGCCATTCATGGCCTGCCCTTCGCCCTCGCCGCAGTGATGCATGCGGTGTATGCAGCGCCGCCGCTGGCGCGCGATTACACCGCGCTGATCGAGCATCTCGACCTGCCCGAGCTGCGCGCGCGCTGCGCAGCGGCAGCGGAGGGCGAGTACGCGGAATTGCTCGAGATTGCCAAGGCGCAGGCGCAGCGCAGCCCGCTCTTGGCCTCGCTGGCGGCATTTCTGTTTCCGACTGAGCAGGCGCTGGTGGCCTTGGCGGTGAGCCAGCTGGGCGAAAAGAGCGAACAGTCGGCGCGCCCGCATCTGCTCACTGGCTGCCGCTTGAGCGAGACCGATGCCGTGCGCCTGATTCAGCACATGGGCAACACCTTCGGCTTGTTCGAAGCCACCCGGGAGTTGCTGCTCTGCTTGGCACGACTGGGCCACCCGGTGGCGCTGGAGCTGGCTTTCCAACGCGCCCAGCGCGATCACTACGCCGAGCGGCGCCGGCCGTATCTTGAAATCGCCCGCGCCCATGACAGCGCTGCGGCATTGGCCGGCCTGATCGCGCGCATCGATGACAAGGATGCCCGCGCCCTGCTCGATGGCTTCGCCCATCAGTGGCCGCAGCTGGCGATCCGCCTGGCTGGCGAGCGCGAGGTGCAAGGGCCGGATCCGGATTTCCGCAAATGGTTGCAGCGACTGGCGAGCAGCCAGCGCGCAGCGCTGCATGCGGCGCGTGCGACCGCCACTGGCGCGCTGCGCGCCTTGTTCGACGAGATCGCCACCGCGCTGCCCGCCGAGCTGATCGAAGCGCCGCTTGTCGATCTGCCGGATTGGCTGCGCCAGCCGCCATGGCGTGCGCGCAAACGCAGCGCGCCGAGCTATCCCGCGCTGGCGCCACCCGATCGTCCTGCCGCGCTGATCTGGTTGCCCGGCGAGCGCGCGCGCTGGCAAGAGGGCTTGACGCCGGAGATCCTGCGGCAGCGCATCGGCGCGCTCGGAGAAAGCGATGTGCACGCCAGTCTGCGCTACTTCGGCGTACCCGACTCGCTCCATGCCACGGTGCTGGCGGGCGAGCCGCCGCCGCGCGCCATGCTGGGTCCCAAGCGTTCGCAATCCAGCAGCCTGTTGATGCTGTTGCCGCAGCGCGCGGCGCAGGCGGTGCTGCGCGCCTGGGGCGCCGAGAGTTGGTATCTGATGGACGGGGCGCGCCTGGAGATGGTGATCGCCTGGCTCGATGCCGAAGCCATCGCCGCGCTGGAGCATTTCCTGCGCGAATCGCCCGAACGCGGGCTGCAACTGGCGCAGGCCTTGGCCAGTCCGCAGGCGGCACCAGTGGCTGCCAGCCTGCTGCGCCACAGCAAGCGCGCACGCCCGGTGGCACAGAGCTGGCTGCTGCGCCACGGCGAATTGGCCGCCACGGTCCTGCTCGCCCAGCTCGGCGAGCGCAAGCAGCGCGCGGATGCGAGCTTTGCGCTGCGCTGGCTGGAGGCGCAGGGTCGCGGCGCGCAGATCGAGGCGGCGGCTGCAGACTATGGCGCTGCGGGTCGCGAGGCCCTGGCGGCATGGCGTGCCGATGATCCCCTGCAGCAGGCGCCCGCCCGCTTGCCCAGCCTGCCGGAGTTCTGGCAAGCGCAGAGTTACGCGCGGCCGCAGTTGCTTGATGGCCGCGCCCTGCCGGTGGCGGTGCTGGATGCGATCGGCGAAATGCTCGCCTTCTCGCCGCTGGAGCCGCGCTTTGCCGGTCTCGATCGTCTGCGCGAGCTGTGTCGTGCCGACAGTCTCAGCCGCTTTGCGTGGGATCTGTTCGAGGCCTGGCTGGTCGCCGGCGCAGCGAACAAAGAAGCCTGGGCCTTCCATGCCCTGGCCCACTTGGGCGATGAGGATGCCGCGCGCCGTCTGGCACGCTTGATCCGTGGCTGGCCCAGCGAAGGCGCCAGCGCCCGCGCCGCCAGCGGTCTGGACGTACTGGCGGCGATGGGCAGCGAAGTGGCCTTGATGCTGCTGCATGGCATTGCGCAGAAAGTGAAGAGCAAGCCGCTGCAGGAGAAGGCCCGGGCCAAGATCGAGCAACTGGCCCTGGCGCAGGGCTTGTCGGCCGAGGACATGGCGGATCGTCTGGTGCCGGATCTGGGTCTGGACGACAACGGCAGCCTGCTGCTCGATTTCGGGCCGCGCCAGTTCCGCGTCGGCTTCGACGAGCACTTGAAGCCGCTGGTGTACGCCGCCGATGGCAGCCCGCTCAAGGACTTGCCGGCGCCGCTCAAGTCTGACGATGCGGAGCGCTCGGCCCAGGCCACGGCGCGTTACAAGGGCCTCAAAAAAGACGTACGCACGCTGGGCAGCCAGCAGATCCAGCGCCTGGAGCGCGCGATGATCGAGGGCCGACGCTGGCGCGCCGATGCCTTCCGCCGCTGCTTCGTCGAGCATCCGCTGCTGCGCCACTTGAGCCGCCGTCTGCTGTGGGCGCGCTACGCCGAAGGGCAATGCCTGGGCGGTTTTCGCGTGGCCGAGGATCTGAGCTACGCCAACGCCCAGGATGACTTGCTGGTCCTCGATGACAGCGCCGAAGTCGGCATCGTGCACCCCTTGCAGTTGAGCCCCGCCGATGCAGCAGCCTTCGGCCAGATCTTCGCCGACTACGAAATCCTGCAGCCTTTCGCGCAACTGGGGCGCGAGGTGTACCGGATGGGCGAGACCGAGCTCGATGCCGAGGATCTGCCGCGCTGCGCTGGCCGCACGCTGCCCACGCTGGCCGTGTTTGCCTTGCAGGGCCGCGGCTGGCAGCACGAGGGCGACACCGATGGCGGCAACATCAGCAGCCTGCGCTGCGCACTCGGCGACCACGCCGCCGAACTCGATTTCAGCCCTGGCTACATCGTCGGTAATCCACGCAGTGAGCCCAAGCAAACACTGCACGGCCTGCGCCTGAGCCGCGCCGGTGGCTGGGCCACGCCAGCCGGCGCGCGCTGGCGCGACGTCGATCCGCTGCGTCTCAGCGAGATGCTGCGTGATGTCGAGAAGATGCTGGCGACCTGAGGGACTCGGGAATCGGATCAAGGGAACGAAACGCTGTCGCCCTCAGGCTGCATTCGGCCGCGATGCCCGGCAGACTTGTGCCCTCGCGGGCGATTCCGCGTCAGACCGGAGCTTGATCCCCATGCCCAACCCAGCCTTGCAGCGACCAGCCGCCGAGACGCAATACGCCGAGGAGCTGAGCCGTCTGCGCAAGGCTGATCGGGCGCCGCGCCCGCCGGGCTGGCAGCTCAGCATGGCGGCGGTGCGCGCCTTCATCCTCGGCGATGCGGCGCTCGGCGCCAGTGCCAAACTGGTCTTGCCGGTGGCGTTGGTCGAGCGCGCCCTGGTCACCCTGGCCAGCAATCGCGCGCTCTTGCTGATCGGCGAGCCCGGCACGGCCAAGTCCCTGTTCGGCGAGTTGCTGGCGGCTGCGATCAGCGGCGATTCCACCTTGACCATACAGGGCGGCGCCGCCACCACCGAAGATCAGATCAAGTACGGCTGGAACTACGCCCTGCTGCTCAACGAAGGCCCTGGCGAGCGCGCCCTGGTGCCGGCACCGCTGCTGACCGGCATGCAACGCGGCCAATTGGTGCGCTTCGAAGAAATCACCCGCTGCGCCGCCGAGGTACAGGACAGCCTGCTCAGCGTGCTCAGCGAGCGCGTGCTGATGATCCCCGAGCTCGGTCAGGCCGCGGCAATCTATGCGCGCGCCGGCTTCAACCTGATCGCCACCGCCAACATCCGCGACCGCGGCGTCAACGAGATGAGCGCCGCGCTCAAGCGTCGCTTCGCCTTTGAGACCGTGTTCCCGATCGGCGATCTGGATCAGGAACTGGCCCTGGTCGAGCGCGAAGCGCAACGCATGCTGGCCGAGTCCGGCGTCCCCGCCGCACCGCCGCGCGAGGTGCTGGAAGTGCTGGTCGCCAGCTTCCGCGAACTGCGCGCCGGCGTCGATCTGGACGGCAACGGCATGGAGCGCCTGTCCAGCGTGCTGTCCACCGCCGAAGCCGTCAGCGTCGCCTGCGCCATCGGCCTCCGCGGCCACTACCTGCGCGGCGACCGCGGCACCCCCGGCGACATCGTCGAAGCCCTGCTGAGCAGTGCGGTCAAGGACGACCCCGAAGATCTCAAGAAGCTACGCCGTTACCTCGACCAACGCGTGGTCAAGCGCCAAGGCGCCGCGTGGCGCGCGCTGTATGAGGCGAGGCATCGGTTGGGGGGCTAAGGACTGGGGCTAGTGTGGTTAGGCGCGCGGCTGGAGCGGGTGATGCTTGACGCCGAGGATGCGAGAGGCAAGAAGGAGCCGTTTTCGCCGTTTGGATCCTGCAGTTTTCTGCGCCCCTTGCTGTTTTGCGTCCTTTGCGTCAAAGGAACTCCTCACCCAACACCAAGAGTCCAGGTCTGCGCTCCCAAGCCCCATCGCGCTCGCGCCCCAGCCCCCAATCCCTAACTCGAAATCCCCAGCTCTTCCCCATGCCCGCCCCTGAAATCATCGGCATCCGTCACTACTCGCCGGCTTGTGCACGGCTGGTGGCGGCACGGATTCGGGCTTTGCAGCCGCATACGGTGTTGATCGAGGGGCCCAGTGATTTCAATTCGCGGCTGGGCGAGTTGGACTTGCCGCATCGCTTGCCGATCGCGATCTTCAGCTACTACGGCGACGATGCGCTGAGCGCGAGTTGCCACGCGCCCTTCGCAAGTTTCTCGCCGGAGTGGGTGGCACTGACCGCCGCGCGTGAGATCGGAGCACGCGTGCGCTTCATGGATCTGCCCTACTGGCACGAGGGGGCACGCGAACTGCCGCAGCGTTACACCTTGAACAGCCTGCCCGGGCGCGAGCGCTACGCACGAGTCAGCGCGCTCTTGCAGCGTCGCTGTGGGGTGGATGGCGAAGATGCCTTGTGGGACCACCTCTTCGAGGCCGAGGCCGATCGGATCGGTGCCGATGCGCGCTGCACCGAGGCACTGCAGTACGCGCTTGCGCATTACTTCGACGAATTGCGCGCGGACGAACCGGGACATCCCAGCGACCAGGCGCGCGAGGCGCATATGCGTGAGTGGATCGCCTGGGCCCAGGCCAGCCCCGGACCTGTGCTGGTGGTATGCGGCGGTTGGCATCGACGTGCCTTGCTCGATGTCCCCGCCCTGCGCGCCGACGAGCCGCTGCTCGCGCCGCCAGCGAGCCTGCACCGGCATGGCAGCTATCTTGTGCCCTACAGCGAGCTGCAACTGGATGCTTACTCAGGCTACGGCGCAGGCATGCCCTCGCCGGCCTGGTATCGCTGGCAGCATGAGCAGGGCAGCGCCAGCGCCGCTGAGCAGACACTGCGCAGTGTGATCCGCGCGCTACGTGCGCTGAAGCAGCCGCTGCCGACCGCGCAGCTGGTGCAGGCCCGCCTGCGCATCCTTGGCCTGGCGCGCTTGCGCGGCCATTCGCAGGCGCTGCGCAGCGATGTGCTGGACGGCCTGCTCGATGCCCTCGTCGATGGCCCGCTGGATGCCCCGCCGCCATGGACTTCACGTGCGCCGCCGGGGCGCGACACCGACCCGCGTCTGCGCGCGGCCCTGCGGGCGCTGGCCGGTGATCGGCGCGGTGCACTGGCCGCGGGTACGCCGCAACCACCGCTGGTGGGCGAAGTGCGCGCCCTGCTGGCGGCGCACGATCTGCTGGCCGAGACTGGCCCGCGCACGCTGGAACTGGATCGCCGCCGTCGTGATGACGACATCCGCGCGCAGATTCTGTGGCGCATGCGCGTGCTTGGCATCGAAGGCTTCGAGCTGCTCGGTACTGGCGCGGCCGGGGCGGCGCGGGCCTTGAGCCAGGATCTGCATTTTCAAGAACGCTGGCGGCTCAGTCTGAGCCCGCGCCAGGCGGCGCAACTGATCGAAGCAGGCGCCTTTGGGGCGACGCTGGCCGAGGCTGCTGCCCGGCGCATCGAAGGCGATCTGCGTGGGCAGCCCACGCCAGCGCAGCTGCTTGCGGCGGTGCTCAGCGCGGTGCGCGCGGGCTATCTGGCGCTGGGCGGACGCCTGGCGGAAGCGGCCCGGATCGCGCTGTTGGGATCGGCCGATTTCAGCGCGCTGGTGGAGGCCGGTCGGCGCATGCGCGGCTTGGTCGAGGCCGGCTTCTGGGGCGCGGATCTGGCCGTCTTGCTCGATCCGCTGCTGGCGCTGGTCGAATCTCAGCTCAGCTGGCTGATCGAGGCCCGCAACGGCCCCTTGGCGGGAGCCGATCCGGATGACATCGAAGCAGTGCGTTTTCTGGCCTGGCGCCGTCAGCAGGCCGCGGCGGAGCAGGCGCTGGTCCTCGGCGAACTGCTGCATCGCCGCGCGCTGGACTCAGCTGCCCCGCCGGCGTTGCGCGGCGCCGCCGCCGGCGCGCTGTGGCAAGCCGCTGAAGTGGATCCCAGTCTGGCTTTCGATGAGGCGGCAGTGGTCGCGGCAGCGCGCCGACTGCCCAATGCCGGGGTGCTGGGCGATTGGCTGATCGGCTTGTTCGCGCTGGCTCGCGGCGTGGCCACGCAGGCGCCGCAGCTGGTGGCGGCACTGGACAGCTTGATCGCAGGTTTCGGCGAGGATGAGTTTCTGGCCGCGCTACCGGCATTGCGTCAGGCCTTTGGCTGGTTCCCGCCCCGCGAAAGGGCCGCGCTGGCGGAACAGGTGGCGCGCCTGCATGGGCGCGGCAGCGGATTGGCGGCGGCCTTGTTGACGCTGCCGGCTGACGTGGGCGCGGCGGCACGCGGCATGGCGGTGCAGGCACGCGTGCGCGCCGTGATGCAGCGCTATGGACTGAGGAAGTCGCCATGAGCGAACTCGCGCTGACCCGTTGGCGCTTGCTGCTGGGGGCCGCCGCCGAGCATGCCTGCGGCGGCCTGGACGCCACCGCCGCCGCGCGCGAGGCGGCACTCGACTGGCTTTACGATCGCGAAGCCTTCGGCGAGCAGGCGCGCGAGGAAATGCGCCAGCGCGCAGGCGGTCTGGAAGGCAGCGTGCTCAGCGTGCCGGACTGGATCAACGAGGTGCATCGGCTGTTTCCCAAGGAGACCGTCGAGCGCCTGGAGCGCGATGCGGTCGAGCGCGCCGGCATCCACGAGCTGGTGACCGATCCCAAGGTGCTGGAACGCATCGAGCCCAATCCGGCCCTGCTGGAGGCGGTGCTGCGCACGCGTCACCTGATGAATCCCGAGGTGCTGGTGCTGGCGCGCCAGCTGGTGGCGCGAGTGGTGCGCGAGCTGATCGAGAAACTGGCTCGCGAACTGCGCCAGAGCACCCACGGCACGCTGAACCGGCGTCGTCGCACACGCGTCGCCAATGCGCGCAATTTCGACGCCAAGGCCACGCTGCGCGCCAGTCTCAAGCACTGGGATCCGGCGCGCCGCCAGCTCGGCATCGACCACGCCCTGTTCGCCACGCGCCAGCGTCGTCATCTGGAGCGCTGGCAGCTGCTGCTGGTGGTTGACCAGAGCGGCAGCATGGTGTCGAGCGTGATCCACGCCGCGGTCACTGCCGCCTGCCTGCACGGACTGCCTGGCGTGGACAGCCACTTGATCGCCTTTGACACCCAGGTGGTGGATTTCACCGACCGCGTCGACGATCCGGTGGAATGCCTGATGAAGGTGCAGCTGGGCGGCGGCACCGACATCGCCAACGCCATGGCCTATGCCGCGCAATGCATCCGTGCGCCGCGACGCGCCATCGTGGTCCTGATCACCGATTTCTTCGAGGGCGGCTCGCCACATCGGCTGATTGGACTCACCCGCGACCTGGTGGCGCAGGGCACCCGCGTGCTTGGCCTGGCGGCGCTGGACGATCGCGCCGAGCCTGCCTACGACCGCGAACTTGCGCAGAAGCTGGTCGCAGTGGGTGCCGAAGTGGGGGCGATGACACCGGGACAGCTGGCAGCCTGGATCGGGGAGAAGCTGCGTTGAGCGATCCCTTGCTCCATCTCAGCAGTGAGGCACTCACCCAACTGACCAATGCCGGTCTGGTCAAGCGCGCCTTGCGCGAGGCGGAGGCCGGCGCACCTGCAGCGCTGGGGCGCGACACCGACGGCGTGCTGCGTGCGCGCTTCGCCGATGGCGTGATCACCGAGTTCGCGCCCGGACAGGGTGTGGCGGACGCGCGCTGCAGCTGCGGTGCGGCCTTGTGCCGCCATCGCCTGATCGTGATCTTTGCCTGGCAGCGACGCGCCGGTCCGCAGGCACCCCGCGAACTGAGCTCGCCCGGCGCCATCGAGGATGCCGCGCTCGAAGCCTGGGCTGGCCCGGGCGCCTGGGCGCAGGCGCAAGCCCTGCGTGAGCGCGGACTGCTGGTCGACATCCGTCGTGCCGATGCCAGCGACCCCGTGCCCACCGCCCTGCTGCCGCACGCCAGCGTGCGCTTTCATGGCGGCAGTGACCCCGGCGCGGCGCAATCGGACGCGGCGGCAGCGGAGCATCGTGCGGCGGTGGTACTGGCGTGCCTGGCCTTCCGCATCGCCGACGCCGACGCGCCGGGACAGGCGCAGGCGCGCGTGCAGCTGGGTGCACGCGAGATCGACAGCGCGCCGCTGCACGCTGCGGTGCAGCAACTGGTCGCGGCCTTGCTCCGCCACGGTCTGGCGGACGGCGCTGCACGCCATGCGATGGCATTGAGCCAGGCACTGGACGCGGCGCGACAGCTCGGCGCCACCTGGCTGCTGCTGGCACTGGGTGAGCTGGAGCGCTGGCTGAGTGCCTTCGATGCGCGCAGCGCCCGCTTCAACCTCGGCGAGGGCCTGACCCTGCTGGCCGAAGTCGTCGCTCGAATGCGCGCCGCCAGCGCACCCGCCGAGCTGGCGGCACAGCACGCGCTGGGCGTGGGCGAACGGCTGGAAGTGAGCCTGGCGCGCGTGCGTCTGCGCAGCCTGGGCCTGCGCATCGAAGCCGATGGTGAACAGCGGCAAGCTCGCCTGGCCCTGCTCGACCCCGACACCGCCACCCGCATCGCCTGGCGCTGTGCCTGGGACAATCGCGGCGCACAGGGCGCCGACTGCGCGACGCGCAGCGCCGAGGCGCGCGTCTCCAACAGCGGCCGCTTGCGTGAACTCGCGCAGGGACAACTGGTGACAGTGAGCGCCTTCCGGCGCGCCGATGGCGAGCTGCGCCTGGGCACCGGCCAAGGCGGCCGCACCTCTTTGCTCGCGCAGTCGCCCGACTGGTCCGATCTGCCGCCAGGACTGGTGCTTGAGCGCCTGGCGGACTGGCGCGCCCGCCGAGCGCACCTGCCGCCCAGCCTGCTGTGTCCACGACAGGCGTTGAGCGCACACGTGGTGTTTGCGCCGCGGGCAGTGCTGGAGGTGGGCTACGACCCGGCCAGCCAGAGTCTGCATGCCCTGTTGCTCGACGCCGACGAGCAAGCGGTGCTGCTGCAGCGCGGTTACGAATCCGCCGCCCCGGGCGCGCTGGATGCATTGGCGCGCTTTCTTTGCGCCGATCCCGCCCCCCGCCACATCGCTGGCATTCTGCGCGAGGACACGGTGCTGCCGCGCCTCGATCCCTGGGCGCTCAGCAATGGCAGTGAGCTGTGCATTCCGGACCTCGCCGTACCCGACGGCGCGGTGCGCGATCTGCCCTTGGCCGCTGTGCCTGCGGCCGAGGATGTGCTGGCCCGTACGCTCACCCAGGCGCAGGACTGGCTGGCCGCGCGCCTGCTCTCCGGCCCCGGCGCTGCCGCCTGGACCACCCGCGGTGCCGAGCTCCACACCCGGCTGCAACGTGTGGGCTGGTCGGACCTGGGCGCTGCGAGCGGAGCCCTGCTGCAAAGCCTGCACGATCCCGAAGCCAACACCGCCACGCTGTACGCCGCTGGTGGCGACTTGTTGCTGCAATTGGAATTGACGCGGGAGTTGATGGTGAGTCGCGACGGCTGAGCGGGACTCGGGACTCGGGGCTGGGGCTGGGGCTGGGGGCATGCGATCTCGGCTCGGTCAGATCAAACACCCCGGCTGCGGACTCGATGCTTGCCCCATGTACGGCGCGACGCAACTCAACCTGGTCGTTCGCAGTGAGTCGCCGCCGGCATGTGAACCGGCGGCGACTTTTGCTGCGGCGCCCGGCTCCCGGCAGTCGCCGTAGCGGCCTCAGGGTACCTCCTTCAGGCGCTCGCCTTGGCTTCGATGGCCGGGAGCTCCCGTGTGCGTGGGCCGATCCACAAGCGGGCCACAAACCAGGCGATGCACAGCGCGCCGACGGAGAAGATCACATCACCCGGCACACGCAGCCAGACCAAGGCTTCGATGATCGGCTTTTGCATGAACTCGGCGGAGCGCGCATACCAGTAGCCGTGATCGATGGCGGCCGACACTTGCAGGACGCCCATCGGCAGCAGGCACAACAGCGCCATGCCCAGCAAGCCGATGTTGAGCGCCCAGAAGCCGCGACCCAAGAGGGCGCCATCCCAACTCAGTTCCGGTTTCATCAGGCGCAGAGAGAACAGCATCAGGCCAATGCCCAGCATGCCGTACACACCAAACAGTGCGGTGTGGCCATGCAGCGGGGTGAGGTTCAAGCCTTGCATGTAGTAGAGCGCCAGCGGCGGGTTGATCAGGAAGCCGAACAAGCCGGCGCCGACCAGATTCCAGAACGCCACCGCGACGAAGAACAGGATCGGCCAGCGATAGCGCGCCATCCACGGCGTGGCCGCGCTCTTCTGGTAGGTATGCCAGGCCTCGAAGCCGATCAGTGCCAGTGGCACCACTTCCAGTGCCGAGAAGGAGGCGCCGATGGCGATCACCGAAGTGGGCGTGCCGGCAAAGTACCAGTGGTGCGCCGTGCCCAGCACGCCGCCGGTCAGGAAGATCACCGTGGCGAACAAGACGCCCGCGGTGGCGGAAGCGCCGCGCACCAGACCCAGCTTGACGAAGAGGAAAGCGATCACCGCTGTGGCAAAGACCTCGAAGAAGCCTTCTACCCACAGGTGCACCACCCACCAGCGCCAGTACTCGACCATCGAAATGTGTGTGTGCTGGCCCCACAGCAGGCCGGCGCCGTAGAACAAACCGATCGCCACCGTGGACAGGAACAGCAAGGTCACGATCGAACGGGTGTCGTCGCGACGCCGCATGGCCGGCCACAGTGCGCGGCCCATCAGCACCAGCCACAGGATCAGCCCCACCCACAGGAAAGCCTGCCAGAAGCGGCCGATGTCCACGTATTCCCAGCCCTGGTGACCGAACCAGAAATTGGTCGCGCCGAGATCCATCTTCTGCATCACTGCGAACCACTGACCGGTGAAGGCGCCGACCACGATGATCAGCAAGCACACGAACAGGAAGTTGACACCCAGACGCTGGAACCTGGGTTCGGCGCCGCCGATGGCCGGCGCGATGAACAGGCCGGTGCCGAGCCAGGCGGTGGCGATCCACAGGACGCCCAGTTGGGTGTGCCACGAACGCGTCAGCGAGTAAGGCAGGACATCGGCCAGCGCGTAGCCATAGAGCTCCTGGCCTTCGACCTGGTAGTGGGCGGTGAAAGCGCCCAGGGCGATCTGCACGATGAACAGTGCGGCCACCACCCAGAAGTACTTGGCGGTGGCGCGCATGGAGGGCGTGGCGACGATCGCTGCCAGGGGATCGGTCGACGGCGGCGTGGGATCGGTCTCGGCACCATGCGCGGCGTGGTACCACACCATGGCGCCGATGCCGGCGATCAAGAACAGCACACTGAACACCGTCCACAGGAAGAGTCCGGAAGTTGGCGTGTTGCCGACCAGTGGATCAGAGGGCCAGTTGCTGGTGTAGCTGATGGCCTGTCCCGGTCGCTCCGTGACAGCAGCCCAAGCCGCCCAATGAATGAAGGCAGCCAAGGCCGCGCGGCGGCTGGCATCGGGAATGGTGTCCTCCTTCATCGCATAGTTTTCGCGCAACTCGCTGAAAGCGGGGTCGCTGCCGAACAAGCGCGTGTAGTGCGCAGCCACCACACGCGCCGCGGCGATGCGATCGGGGCTCAGCAACACGAGATTGCGAGCGGCGTCGTAACTGTTTCTGCGCATCTCGCGGCGCAGGCGATCCTCCAGCGTGGCGCGATCGCCGACGGATAACTCGGCATGGCTCAGGCTGTGCTCACGCTGCGCCCAGATCTCCAACAGTGCGAGCGCCTCTCGATGCAGCCAGTCGGCGCTCCAGTCTGGAGCAACATATGCGCCGTGTCCCCAGATCGAACCGAGTTGCATGCCGCCGATGGACTGCCAGACTTCCTTGCCGGCCTGAATGTCCTCGGCGCTGTACAACACCTCCCCGGATTCGCTCTGAAAGGCGAGCGGAATCGGCGGTTTGGCGCGGTAGATTTCGCTGCCCATCCACAGCAGCACGGAGAAGGACGTGATGAGCAACAAGCTCAGCATCGTCCATAGTTTGCGGGTGTTCGACATAAGCGACCTCTGGATGCTTCAAGGGCGCTCGCATGCTCCAGTCGCAAGGCTTCAGAGCTGAATGACGCAGGTCAAGCGGGAGGCTTGCGCGATCCCCCGGTCCTGCACGCCAGGCGTCACTCGCGGCTGACATCGCCCCGCTCAGCCATAGTCCAGCGCGCGCGCCTTGCCCCAGAACACGCGGTAGGCATAGACGGTGTAGCCGAGGATCACGGGCAAGGTGATGGCCGTGCCGATCAGGATCACCAGCAGCGATTCCGGGGCGCTGGCGGCTTCGTGTGCGCTGAGGCGATCGACCACCAGGTAGGGATAGAGGCTGTAGGCGAGGCCGCAGAAGGCGAGCAGGAAGATGCCCACGGTGCAGGCGAAGGGTGCCCAGGCCCAGCGCGCGAGGCCGCGACTGTGGCCACCGTCGATATCCTGGCCCAGCCGGCGCAGGAAGACGTAGGCGAGCCCGAACAGCGCGGCGGTGATCAGCGGAATCGGCAGCAGGGCGATGAATTCGGGCAAGGCGAACCACTTGGCCTGAATGCGCTCGCTGACCAGGGGCGTGGCGATGGAGACCGCGGCCACGCCGAGCGCGGTCAGGCCCAACGAGGCCTGGGCCCAGCGGATCGCGCGTCTTTGCAGCGCGCCTTCGGTCTTCATGATCAGCCAGCCGGCGCCGAGCAAGGCGTAGCCGGCGGTCAGGCAGGGCGCGATCAGCAGGGCGAAGGCGTACCCGGCCCAGCTCTGCTCGAAGCCGACGATGTAGTGGCCCAGCATGTAGCCCTGCGCCAGCGCGGCGAGCAGGGAGCCGGCGTAGAACACGCGATCCCACAAGGGCTTCTGCGCAACACCGGCCTTGGCGCGCAGTTCGAAGGCCACGCCGCGCAGCATCAGCCCGATCAGCATCAAGGCCACCGGCAGATACAAGGCGCCAAGAATGATCCCGTGCGCCTTGGGGAAGGCCACCAACAGCAGGCCCACACCGAGCACCAGCCAGGTCTCATTGGCATCCCAGAAGGGGCCGATCGAAGCAATCATCCAGTCCTTCTCAGCCGGCTCAGCCCGACGCAGGAGCACGCCCACGCCCAGGTCGTAGCCATCAAGAATCACGTAGGCCAGCATGGCCAGCGCCATCAGCGCCATGAAGATCAGCGGCAGCCATTCGTTCATGCCTGCGCTCCGGCGACCGCCGCTGCTGCCATCGGCTGCTGCGCGCCACCCGACTTGCCGGCGAGCAGGAAGAGCACCCGCACGTAGGCCGCCAGCAGCACGGCATAGACCGCCAGATAGGCGGCCAGACTCAGACCGATCATCGGCCCGGGCACGGTCGATGCGGCCTCGGCGGTGGTCAGCACGCCGTACACCAGGTAAGGCTGGCGACCGATCTCGGTGACGTACCAGCCGGCCAGCGTGGCCAGCCAGCCGGAGAAACTCATCGCCACCAGCACCTGGAGCCAGCGCTGCGGCAGCACACCGCCACGCTTGCGCC
>ERZ1066138.22-NODE-22-length-48824-cov-9.178515_pt1 | contig 48824 bp, 46 predicted proteins | sample MGYA00382785_ERZ1066138 | MGnify/ENA primary metagenome ERZ1066138 (study PRJEB33369, sample SAMEA5778368) | biofilm metagenome | biome: Industrial cooling water; feature: Water cooling tower basin; material: Biofilm | place: United Arab Emirates | collected... | reverse complement strand
GGGTGTGATCCTGGGGCTGTGCATGGCTGGCAGCTCTGCCCTGGCGCAGCAGGCGTCCGAAGACCCGATGGGCAGCCGCTGGTCGCGTTAGTCAGAGTACCGGGAATTGGCAGAAGCCTGATCGCGCGCAAGCGCGCTCCTACAAGCCTGAGGCACACCCGCGAACGCGGAACGCCCGCGGACGCAGCGCCGCCGCCCCGCCCCGAGTAAGCCTCCAGGCTCAGCGCTCGCGCAGCGCGATGGCCTCGAAGTTGTTGGCCGCCAGTTCGCGCTTGGCTGCTTCCAGCGCGCGGGCGTCGCTGTACGGACCCACGCGCACGCGATGCCAGGTGCCGCCATTGATCGTCACCGGCACCACCTGCGCCTGCACGCCGAGCAAGGCCAGGCGCGCCTTCACCGCTTCCGCATCACCGGAATTGCCGAAGCTGGCAACTTGCAGGAACAAGCGCTGCGCCGGAGCGGGGGTGGCAGCGGGCGGCGTGCCGGCAGCGGGCGGCGTGCTGGCGGCGGCGGGCTGCTGGCTTTGCGCCTCCAGCTCCGCATCCGGAATCACCACTTCCATCTCCGGCAGCACGCTGTAGAAGTCATAGCGCGGCTTCTTGGCATCCGCTTCGTTCTGCGCACGGCTGTCGCCAGCGGCGAGTTCGACCAAGGGTTTGTCGCCCTCCGGTGCGGCCTGCGCCTGCGGGTTGGGCTGCGGTCCGCGCACCGCCAGTCCCTCGCGCAGGATGAAATAGGACGCCAATCCAGCGCCCAGAACCACGCCCATCAGGAGCCACACCCAGAACGGGAGTGGCGCACGCTGCGAACCGCGGGAAGCCTGCTTGCGCGACATCACATCTGCTCGGGAGCCGACACGCCCAAAAGTCTAAGCCCGTTGGCGATCACCTGCTTCACCGTCAGCAGGAGATTCAGGCGTGCGTTGCGCAAGTCGTCATCCTCGGTGAGGATCTTGACCTGCGCGCCGTCGTAGTAGGCATGCAGGGCAGCGGCCAGCTCGCGCAGGTAGTTCGCCACCAGATGCGGCGCGCGCAGCTCGCCGGCCTTCTCGATGATCTCCGGGAAGCGCAGCACCTGATTCAAGAGATCCAGTTCGTGCTCATTGCTGAGCTTCTGGCGCGCCGCGTCGCCGGCCGAGCGGTTGTGGCTCAAACGACGCTCGGCCAGCTGGCGGAACACGCTGGCGATGCGCGCGTGGGCGTACTGGACGTAGTAGACCGGGTTGTCGCGGGTCTGCGACTTGGCCAGCTCCAGATCGAAATCCAGGTGCTGGTCGTGGCTGCGCATGATGTAGAAGAAGCGCGCCGCATCGGTGCCCACTTCCTCGCGCAGATCGGCCAAGGTGACGAAGTTGCCTTCGCGCTTGCCCATCGCCACTTCCTTGCCGTCCTTGAACAGCTTGGCGAACTGCACCAGCACGATCTCGACCTTGCCGGGATCCAGGCCCAGGCCCTGCGCCGCCGCCTTGAGGCGGGCGATGTAGCCGTGGTGATCGGCGCCCAGCACGTACACGGCACGCGTGAAGCCGCGCTCGAACTTGTTCAGGAGGTAGGCAATGTCCGAGGCGAAGTAGGTGGTCTGCCCGTTCTCGCGCACCACCACACGATCTTTCTCGTCACCGAAGTCGGTGGCGCGGAACCACAGCGCGCCATCCTTCTCGTACATGTGGCCGCGTTCGCGCAGGCGCTCGATGGCGCGGCTGACCGCGCCGGACTGGGCCAGGCCACGCTCGCTGAACCAATGGTCGTAGCGCACGTTGAACTTGAGCAGCTCGCCGCGGATGGCTTCCAGCAAGGTGCCGAGCGCGGTGTCGTAGACCAGCTTGAACTCCGCGGCGCCGAGCAGGCTCTGCGCACGCGCGATCAGGGCATCGACATGCGCTTCCTTGTCGCCGCCCTGGGATTCATCGGCCGGCAATCCCTCGCTGACCTCGAACAGGCTCTTGCGGAAGCGATCGCCATGCGCGGTCTTCAGCGCGCGCGCCACCTCGACCACGTATTCGCCCTTGTAGCCGTTGTCCGGGAAGCGCACGGCGACACCGATCAGCTCCAGGTAGCGCAGCCACACGCTGGTGGCCAGGATGTCCATCTGCCGGCCGTAATCGTTGATGTAGTACTCGCGCTGCACCTTCCAGCCGCAGGCTTCGAGGATGTTGGTCAGGCTGGCGCCGAAGGCCGCACCGCGACCATGGCCCACGTGCAAGGGGCCGGTCGGATTGGCGCTGACGAACTCGACCGTGTAGTGCTCGGCTTCGCGCGGCTCGGCGCGACCGAACTCCTCGCCGCGCTCCTGCACGCGCCGCATGACGCCGTAGAGGCAGCTCTTCGACAGATGGAAATTGATGAAGCCAGGCCCGGCGATGTCCACCTTTTCCACGTGGCGCGACTCGGGCAGGGCGTCGGCCAGCTTCTCGGCCAGTTCGCGCGGCTTCATGCCCGCCTGCTTGCTCAGCATCAGCGCGACATTGGTGGCGAAGTCACCATGCTCCTTGCTGCGCGTGCGCTCGATGCTAAAGCTCGGCTGATCCGGCAGTTCCAGCTTGTATTTGCGGCGGACGTCGAGGACGGCCTGCAGGACGAGTTCGGTCAGGTGCTCTTTCACGGCGGAGGTCGCGAGGAAAAAAGGACGCGGAGCATAGCCCCTCGCGCACCGAATGGGCGCTCACGCCGCGCCGCCCTCAGCCCACGTGGAAGCGGCTGCGGGCTTACTCGTTGGCCGCCGCGACCACGAACTCGACCGGATAGGCACCGGCATCACGCCCGGCGCAGCGCACCTGGACGGTGGCGGGACCAGGGCGCAAGGCATCGCTGCCGACCACCACGCTGGCATAGCCGAACTCGTCAGGCTGCACCTTCATCGCCTTGATCTCACCGCCAGTGGCGCGAATCTCGATGTCCGCGGCACAGCGCTCCGCGCTGGCCACCGGCACCATCAGGACCAGCGGCCGCTGCGGATGCAGCTCGATGCGCGGCGTGGTGGAAATACTGCGGGTCTTGTCCACATAGGCGACGCTGACCCCTTCGATGGGCGGGCCGCCAGCGTGCCAGCGCGATCCCATCACCAGACCCACGGCGAGCATGCTCAGCGACGCGGCCAGGGCAACCGGCCAGCGCGATGTCGCCGGGCGCGGATAGTCGTTGGCTGGCTCGCGCACTTCGCTCACCCGGCCCACGGCCACCGGCGTCGACAGCGGTCGCTTGTCCATCACCACCTGGCGCAATCCCAGCCGCAGGGCATTGTCCACATCGACCGCCTCGGCCAGGTCTGGCCGCTGCAGCAGCATCAACTCGAAGGCATCCAGTTCGCTCTGATCGAATTCTCCGTCGAGATACTGTCGAAGCAGGCGGGCTTCCAGCGCGTTCATCGTTCATCTCCCTGTGATTGATCAGCAGAGAGTGTTTCGGGCGCCGAACCTCGCACCCCTTGTTGGCTTCCGTTTAATTTTTCATGAAGCAGTTCGCGCATTCGGTGCCTGGCACGCGACAAAACCTTGTCGAAGGCGTCCGGGTTCAGCCCCAGCGAGACCGTCAGCTCGGCCTTGCTGCGGCCCTCGACGAAGAAGCCCAGGATCAGGGCGCGGTCGCGTTCGCTGTGCAATTCCTGCAAGACCTGCAGGGCCAGCCGCCACAGATCATTGCCCTCCACGCGCTCCAGCGGCGTCATCGGTCGGTCGGTCCACAGCCATTCCGACTCGGCGTCCTTTTCTTCGTCGATCGCCAGGCTTTCCGGCCGCGGCTTGCGGCTGTGTGCCATCGCCAGATGGCGCGTGCACTGCAAGGCATAGGCCGGCAAGGAATGCAGATCACGAATCCGCCGCGCCTGCATCGACTGCCAGACCGAAATCAGCACTTCCTGGGTCAGATCATCGATCGCCGCGGGATCGTTGGTCATGCGCAGCAGGATCGCGCGGATGCCGGGAACAGCCCGCATTAGAACGGCGATCACCTCGGCCGAAGGCGCGTCCTCGCTGGTCGATGGGGGTATAGGCTGTTTTCCCACAAGTATCCGGCCGCATGTCGACATGCGCCGCATTCTCGCCAAGTCGGCACCGATCCGCTACGCGGGAAAGCGCAGGCCGAGCCAATGGCGTCCGGGAAAGCAGGGATGCACAAGGGTCTCGGCATCGCGGCGCATGGCGCTGAGCACCTCGCCGAGGTGGTAGCCACGACCCAGACGCAGCCGATCCTTCTCGAAGCGTTCCAGATACAGCGCGGCAATCCCAGCGGCGAATGCGCATGCGGCTGAAGTGCCGGAGAAGTCCTCCAGCATGTCCGCGGCTGGCTCGGTGGTGCGCATGCTGTGGCCCGGGGCGAGGAAGAACTCAGTGTGTGGCGAGGGCTGCTGTACGCCGCCATAGGCGCAGATTGGCACGACGCGCGACGGCGTCGCGGGCCAGGCCTGATACGCACCGATGCCGATCACGCCAGGGCTGGCTGCCGGTAAGCCCGGCGGCCCGGCTTCGTTTCCGGCCGCAGCGAAAAGCAGACAGCGATCGGCGCGCCGCAGGCGCCGCGCCACCCAGCTGTATAGATCGACATCGACACGAGCACCGACGCGGATCGACTCATAGGCGTAGGGAAAAGCCACCACACGCGCGCGCCAGGCGTGCACCGCCCAGCCCAGCATCAGCAGAAAGTCGAAGCTGGCCATGCCGACTTCGCCACCCTGCGTGGCCATCCTGCCCACGCCGAGCAATGCCTCCGGTGCAACGCTGTATCGACCCAGCTCCGGATGTGGGCGCCCGGCGATGATGCCGGCGCAAGCCGTGCCATGCCCGCGCACATCAACGGGCGAGCCGCGCGGGTGGCGTGTGCTGGCGTCATCGCGCAGATCCGCCCAGCGCGGCAGCAGCGGATGCGCGGGCGTGATGCCGGTGTCGATCAAGGCCACACGCTGACCACGACCGGTCCAACGCGGCCAGCCACCCAGGCGCTCGACATACCAAAGCGGCTGCAGCGCCGCCTGTGCAGGCATTCGCGCCGACGCTGCGCCAGTCGAAAGACTGCCTGCGCGCCGCACCGAAAGACCCAGCGACGACAGCCTGGCCTCGATTCGCGCCGCCCAGGCGGGCGGCGCGATGATGATGCCCAGCAACTCATCCACATACACCGCATCCCGCCCCAACTCGGCGCGGGACAGCCCGCGCCGGTGGAGGAGATCTGCAGGTGCCAGCCATTGCAGGTGATCGCGCCTGTGTGCAGCGCGCAGCGCCAACCGAGTGCGCAGCGACAGCGGGCTTGCCAGAACGATCGGCTCGTCCGGACCCACAGGCACAGGACTGGCCGCGCCCTGATCGCGCCCAGGCGGACACCACGCATGGGGAGTAGGACAGCTTTCGCTCATGCCTTACCAACCGCGATCACCGGTGCCCTCATCCGATTGTGAACTGGCGTTGGTGCAGGTCTCGGCAGCGCCCAACTGGACCACATTAGCACCCTGCACCGGGCGGTCGGACTGGGCGCGCTGGTCGGCCAGATCGAAGTACTCGAAGTGCGCGGATTCGCAATAGCCACCCTTCTGATTGTCATGCTGGCACGGGAACGAGTCGGGTCGCAGATACATCACGTACTCGCCCACCACCGTACCGGTCCCCACCATGGCCGGACCGGAAGCCCACAAGCCGCTGGGATGCAGACTCAGCTGACCAAAGGCCACGCGGGCACCGGAACGAGTGTGCGCCAGCATCAGCACGCCGGGGCTGACTTCCGCGACTCGAAAGTGATCGTTGTCCTCGATACGGATGCTGGGGTTGGTGCTGGGGTACTGCAGCCAGTCGCGGGTGATGTCGTAGTAGTGCAGCGCCGGCGTCGCGAACTGGCTGGCGCTGCTGGCCTGGCGGATCTTGAACTTCACCGCTTCGCCTTCGATGGTCGCGATTCGGCAATGGGTGGGAAGGTTCTGCGCGCTGGCACCCATGGACAGCGTGGCGGCGACGAGGAGGGTGGACAGCATGGTGGTCTTGGTATTCATGGCGATCTCCTGAGTGATGGTTTTGGGAGTCCGTCTCCACCGTTCCTGGGCAGTCCGGACCGCACGCGCTGCGATGGCGCGTGGTCGCACTTGCCCGGAAATGGGCAAAGCGCGGCCGAACCCTCCTTGGCTCGGAGAATGCGAAGGCGATCTGCGGGGCGAGCGGCCCCAGGCGGGGTTGCTATGGAGGCGCGGTGCTGGCTGGCGCTCGTCTGATGTAGTGAGCCAGCCCGGCCCAGAAGCGCGGGTGGCGGAAGTGCGGTGAACTCCGCATTCGCTGCTGCGTATCGCGAAGTGCCAGGCCCGGATCTGCTCCAGACACCAGCGCGTCGTAGAAGTGGCCGGTCCAGAACGGTGCGGCGGCGTCACTCAGGGCGTTGCTGGCGGCAACGACATGCCGCGAACCCGCCGCCAGAAATGCCTCTGCCAGCACCAGTTGCACGCCACGAGAGTCGCGGTCTCGCGGTCCACTGCCACAGGCACTGAGCACCACAAGTTCAGCGCGATTGGGCGTGGCTGCGATATCGGGCCAGATCACCAATTCGGGCTGCGCTGCCGTGGGCAGCCAGAGTCCGGCGTAAAGCGGTCCGTCAGCAGGGCTATTGCCATGGCCCATGACGTGCGTCCACTGACTTGGCATGCCCAGCGCCTTGAGCCAATCCGGCCCGCTGCGGCCCTGATCGCGCTCCACATGCACGGGGATTTGCACCGCCGCCACGCTGCGCTGCAAACGATCGATCTCGGCATCAACGAAGGGCAGTCGTTCCTGCCCTTGCAGATTGAAGTCAGCGAGCACCAGTCGGGCAGGCGCCGCCAGACGATGCGGGCTCAGGTCGGGCAATCCGAAGCTCAGGCTGACGATCGGAGCCGCTTGCCCGGGCTCGCCGCCCTCGGCTGCGATCCATGCCCATGGCAACTGCGGCGTGCCAGGCAATACAGCAACCCACCAACGCTCAGCCTCTTCGCTCCCGACCTCACAATCATGAATGACTTGGTGCCAACGTGCTGCTTCTGCGCCAAGCGAGCCAACGGCCTCACCGATTCCGGCCAGCACCTGGTCGAACTGTCTGGACCGCTGCTCGAGCTCCGCCCTTGGCATGGTCAGGCAAATGCGGGCACCGGCAGCCGAGATCGTGACCAGCCGAAACTGCTTGCGGCCCGCCAGCGGAAGGAGAATCAGCTGGCGCTCGCCCAGGCGCGGGATCTGCGAAGTGGCCTGGGCACTCGGTGTCGACGGTGTAGTGTTCGGCGTGTCGATCCACTCGATGAATTGCTCGCGACCATCGATCACGGCTCGATCCAGGACCGCGCGTGACAGCTGCTCGCGGCGACGCCGATCCGGCTCGGGACTCGGACCTTGTGGCGTTGGCAAGGCCCCGCTGGCGATGACTCGCAGGAGTTGCTCCAGCTCGCGGGTATCGAGCTGAACCTGGCTGGCGGGCAGCAAATCGAAATAGGCGGCCTGCAGCGTTGCAAGATGCGTGCGGGCGCTGGCCATGAGTGCAACCGAGGGCAGTTGCAACACCACACTTTCGATTTCGGCGAGACCACGCACCAACTCGTCACGGGCTGCACTCAGCTGCTGGGTGGCTGTCTTGGCTTCCGCGCGCAGCAACAGGTCCTTCAGGCGCAGCTCGACATCGCGACTGGGTGCGCCCTGCTGCAGGAGTTCAAGTGCAGCCTCGGCGTCACCGGCCTGCAACTCAAGCTGTGCCTCGAGCAGTCGTTTGCGGGCCTTGCGCCAGGCGCCGGTAGTAGCTGGGACCTGGGCCAGCAATGTCGACGCGTTGGGCTCACCGCCTGCAAGCGCGATTTCCACGGCGGCGAGACCAGCTTGCACCGTGCAGTCGTAGTCGTCGAGTGCGCTGCAGCTCGCTGCCGCAGACTGCTGATGCGTTGCCGCGCGGGCCAGATCGCCGGCATCCAGCGCGAGCTGACCCAGGCGCAGCTCAACTTGTGCTTTTGCGCTGCGTGCATCAGTGCTCTCAAGGCGGCCAAGCAGTTGTTCGAGCAGCCGGCGCTCTTCGTCCGCAGCACCTGCCAAACGCGCGATGCGCGCCAGCTTGAAATCGACGTCCGCCTGATCGGCGACGGTCCCGCCGCCGGCGAGTTCTGCTGCAGCCTGACGGTAATGAATGGCGGCAGTGCCAGGATCGCCCGTGGCGATCCACCAGTTGCCCCAGGCCGCATGCAGGCGGCCACGAACCACGGGACTCAAGACCGCCAACTGCTCCAGCGACGAATCCAGACGCCGGCGCGCCCGATCCAGATCGCCCAGACCGATCCACGTGTTGGCGCTGGAAACGTCACGCACGGCGACTTCATTCCACTCACCCAACTCGCGCAGGCCATCGGTCACGGACTCGCTGCATTCGAGCGACTCGCGCTTGCGACCGCGATCCCCCATCACATTGCACTCGATGGAGCGCGCCCGCAGCGCAAAGTAAGCCAGTGACTCGGCGTCGCATTCTTTGGCTGCCGCACGCGACAGGGACACAGCATCGGCCAGATTGCCAGCGCCATGCGCGAGATCCGCCACACCGAGCAAGGCTGCGGCCGCGCGTCGGCGATCGCCGATTGCCAGCCATTGCTCTCGCGCACGCTCGAAGGCGAGACGGCCTCGATCGAATTGCCCGGCGGTAAGCAAGGCCTGAGCACGTGCATGGCTCAGCCATGCGCTGCGCCACGAGTCCCGACTGCTCTGCAGCTGACGATCCAGGTTTTGCAGTGCGCGTTCGCCGCCAGCCGGACCTTGGGTGATGCTGTCGCGATAGATCTGGTCCAACAGCGCCAGGAATCCCAACTGGGCGGTGTCGGCACAACGCCGGTGGATGCGCACCGCGCTGGGACCATGTCCGGGACGCAGTTCGATCTGGATCTGGCGGACTGAGCCGGGAATGGCCACTATGCCCAATCTGGGCGGTCGGATGTCGATTCCGCGCGTGGCCTCCTCGCCATCCAGACGGTAAAGCAGGTCACTGCCTTGCTCTTCGAGCAGCGTGGCGTAGGCATCCTCGGCCAAATCCACGGTCAGCACCCGGCCCGGGGCAATCGCCAGCCGCTCTGCGTGCGGGGCCGCCGGGTTGGCACAGATGGTGACCGCGGCGGCCAGCCCAGGCACCGCGACAAAGCCTGCAAGCGCCCATAGAACACCGCCCAGCAGCAAGCGCAGCGCACGACGCTGTCGCGCGCCCTTGCGCCTCCCGGCCGATTCGCACCTGGCCACCCTCTTCATTGTCTCGCCCGGTCCTTCGAAGCGCCCCCGCCCAGGGACGATTCCTGATCTACCCCGGAGGTATAGAGTGCTCAGGGCGCAAATTCTCTCACCCCCTCCCTCCAGCAGATCCGCGCGCGCCCACGCTTGCACCGGGCTGACATGCCCTCACGTATCGTTTGAACGCGCCAGAATCGTGCTGACCAAGCCCGGAATCAGCTGCGTCCGACCGTGTGGAGATCATGCAATCCGCTGGCAACGATGACTTGCTGAGCCAAGCGCTGGCGGCCTGGGAGCGCCGGGATGCGGCCTTGGCGCGCGAACTCTTCCGCAGCCTAGATGCGTTGCCGGCGGCCGCCGCCCTGCCCGCTGCCCAGGCCGAATGGGCCGCTGGCGACTACGCCGCTGCCTTGCGCGCCTTCGCCCACGCTTGCGCGCTGCAGCCCGCCGATCAGGCCACTGCGGTGGCGCAGGCACAAGCATTGGTTGCATGCGGGCAAGCACCGCAGGCGCTGGCGCAGTTGCGGCAGTGGCGGGCCATGCATCCGCGCACGGCGGAGCAGTGGCCGCTGCCGGAATTCCTGAGTCTGGTCTGGCGGCTCGACGATGAGGCCATCACGACCATCGCGCCTGACCTGGAGCAACTGGCGCAGGCGGCGCCCGCACTGGAGTTCATCAGTGCGGCCATGCTGGCGCGTGCCTGGATCGACCGCCGCCACGCCATTCCCATGCAGTGGCCGAGCCCGGCCGCGCAGGCTCGCTGGGATAGCCTCTTGGCCAGCTTCAACGAGGATCGGCCTCCGCGCTGCTTCGGCACCGCCGCCGGCCTGCGGCGCGCAGCCGAGACAGAGGCCATGGTCGCAGGTCTGGTGATCGAATGCGGCGTCTATCACGGGCTGTCGCTACGCCAGTGGCAGCCGGGGCACGACGGAATGGTCCACGGCTTCGACAGTTTCCAGGGACTGCCGCAGGATTGGACCGCGCGCGAAGCGGCAGGCGCGTTGAGCACCGGCGGCCGGCAGCCAGAACTACCCGCGCATTGCCGACTGTGGCCCGGCTGGTTCAAGGACAGTCTGCCGCCCTTCCTGGCCACGCACCGCGCCAACATCCGCCTCTTGCATGTGGATTGCGATGTCTACAGCTCGACCGTCGATGTGCTCGAGGCGGTGGCCACGCGCCTGGTGCAGGGAACCGTGATCGTGTTCGACGACTACGACGGCTACCCGGGCTACGCGCAGCACGAACGGCGTGCCTGGCACGAGTTCCTGCGTCGCCACGGGTGGCGCTGCCGCAGCCTGGGCAACGTGTTCATGGGTCGCGAGGCTGCCTTTCAGCTGCTCTCGCGTGAGTGCTGAGTGAGCGCACCGGGTCTGCGCTGCGACGCAGCCAGACCCAGTGCGCCGTTCTCACTCGAAGCCGTCGGTGAAGAGCTCGACGAAATTGAACTGCACGTCGGGCGGTGAGCCGGTCTTGAACAGGCGGATGGTGTGGCCGGCGACCTGGCTTGGCGGCTGGTTGGCCTCAAACCAGAAGCTGTACATGGTGCCCCAGCGGATCGCATTGGCATTGGCGGGGGTGGCAAAGGCCGGCGCCTCCCATTGAATCTGCGTCCCTGAGGTCGCCGCTGGCCAATCGGCGGTGTCGTAAGGCTCGTTGGAATGCGCGTTGACATCGCGGAAGCCGACGCCGGTGAAGATCGTGGCATTGGCGAAGCTGATGCTGAAGCGGTCGGCCGAGCGATCGGAGTTGAGGTTGTGCACGGCGTATTCGTAGCGCCACAGGCTGCCGGGCGTCACTTCGATCACCTTGCGCGCCACATGGAAGCGCTGGGCGGTGACGCCGGGCACATCCACGAAGGCCAGTTCCACGCTGGGATCGATGTCCTTCCAGCCTTGGATGGCTGCGCGCTGGCGCACGGTGGTGCCGGTCAGATTCAGATTGAAGTTCGCCCCGCTGATCGTCACCTCACGATACGAGGCATTGTTCAAGCCATTGCCGGCGACGGCGTCATCCGGCGCCACGTAATGACCCTCGACGAGGTAGCGCGCGCCCGCATTCAGCGCCGGATTGAGGTCTGCTTCGGCGACCGCCATGCGCTGGTTCCAGACTTCGGCAGTGGCGCCGCCGCCGCCGATCGGATGCGGGAATACGCCAGTGGTGGCATTGACCTCCGAGCGACGTCCCAGCGGACGGCTGCCGTTGAGGCTGGAGCCGTAAGGATCGGTGCAGCCCACGCCCAGCTGGTTGCCACCCAGCGGCGGCTGCTGGCAGGTGCCGGTGCCACAGCCTGCCTGCGAGGAATTCACGGACACGAACCCGTGCTTGAGCCAACTGGCGCCGATCTGCTCGAAGCGACCATCCTTGATGCGGTAGATGTTCTGCGCGATCACCGGATGGTCGGCCGAAGTGGTGTTCTGACCACAGCCGCCGGGGTTGTCACACCAGTTCAAGGGCTTGGTGCCGATGTTGCAGGACACCGTGCCCACGGCGTATCCGCGGATTCCATTGGATGCGCCGTAATTGGTGATGTCGCTCAAGGTGAACACAGTGACGTCCGGCCCGACCTGGGCGCCCGCCGCCGTCGATACCAGCCACAGCAGCGCCACGGCCGCATGGCGCCACAGTTTCTGCATTTGCATGACCCGCCTCCCATTTGCGAGGCGCGCATTGTGGCGGTGTAGCCGTCCGCTTGCCAGTGCAGCGGTGACTCGGCACCCGCAGCGGTCCGGTCCGCCGCGCCGCTGCAGACCGCGATGGCGCATCGCCATTGGTCTTGCCAGCCAGCCTTTGCCGCCTTTGTGTCAACGCCCGCCGATTCAGTCGGGAAGGCTTGCTTGGATGGCCTTGGCCTCGGGATGTTCCGGCGCCAGCCGCAGTGCTGCCTCGATCTCGGCGCGGGCGGCGGGTGCATCGCCGCGGGCCAGATGAACCCGCGCCAGCAGTACGCGGGTGGCGGGATCCTCCGGCGACTGCGCGATCGCCTGCTGGAACATCGCCGCCGCCTCGTCGTAGCGGCCGACCGCGGCCAGCGCGCCACCCAGGTTCTCGCGTGCTTCCAGGTATTCGGGGTGGATGCGCAGCGCGGTTTCGAAACCGGCAATCGCGGCGTCCATCTGGCCGCGCATGGCCCGCGCCAGGCCGGCGTTGTAGGCCAGCAGCGCCGAATCCGGCACCGCCGCGAGACCAGACTCAAAGACCTCGGCGGCGAGCGTGTAGTCGCCGCGCCGCGCCAGATGCAGGCCGAGCGCCAGATGCGGCTGCGGCAGATCCGGACGCAGCGCGATCACCTCGCGCCAGGCGGCTTCGGCGATCGCGCCCTGGCCAGACTGCAGCGCGCGGTGGGCACGCAGTTGCAGCATCTCGAAAGGACGCTCATCGCCGGCCAGCGCTGCCTCGATCGCCGCCGTCGGATCGGCACCAGCCAGACTCAGCAGCCAGGCACGCCGCGCCGCATGCCCGAGGATGGGGAAGAGGCCCCAGTCGTCGGCGGCGAGCACGGCATCCAGGGCAGCGCGCGCGGCCAGCCGGGTGCTGTCCGCCAGCGCCTGCTCGGGCGCCGCCAACAGGCTCTGGCGGGCCGCTTCCAGCGCCTCGTACTGACGGTCGGCCTCGCCTTGTCGCCATTGCAGCACCGCGCTGTGCGCCAAAAAGGCCAGCAGCAGCGCGCACGCGGCGACGAAGATGCGGCCATGCGGCAGCAGCTTGCCATCGCGCTTGAGGCGCAGCCCCGGCCGTTCCACGCTGGGCAAGCGCCACAAACGCCAGCACTGCAGGCTGAGATAGGCCAGCACGCCGGCGGCGCCGATGGACATCAGGAAGGGAATCGCGCCGTACAGCCCGCGCAGGATCCAGAAGCTCAGCGCGAAGACCACGGCGAGCAGTAGCTCTTCGCGCCAGCGGATCGGCGCGGGCGCGCGCTCGCTGCGCGGCTTGGGCGGCTGCACCATCAAAGGAATCGGCCCGAAGCCGTAGTACAAAGCCTGCGTGGGGCAGGCGCTGACGCAGTCCTGACACTTCATGCAACCCGGCGAGACCACCATCTTGTAGTCGCGCACTTCTTCGTGCACACGCACATTCGAACTGCACACCGCCGTGCACTGCCCGCATTGCATGCAGGCATCGGTGACGCGGATGCGCATCGGCGCGATGCGATCGACCGCCGCGAAGGCGGCGCCGTACGGGCAGCCGTAAGTGCAAAAGCCCTTGGCGCCGAGGAAGTAGACGCTGGCGAAACCGCAGATCAGCAAGGTCAGACCGCCGACGATCCAGCCCGGAAAGGTGGCCCAGAAGTGCTCGGTGACGAATTCGGTGCCGCGCACCGACAGGTCGTCACCGATCCACAGCCGATACACCAGCGGCCAGATGAACATGTACAGGAAGGCCAGCGTCGGCACCCACATCAGCACACGCGAGCGCAGCGGCCGCGGCGTGATGCCGATCTTCAGCATCAGATGCCGGCACCAGTCCTGCAGTGCCACCACATGGCAGGCCCAACCGCAGAAAAAGCGCCCGAAGACCGCGGTCAGCAGGATCATCGCGGCGAAAAAAACCAGGCCGGCATTGATGATGGAGTGCTGGCTGAAGGCCATGGCCTCGGAGGGCTCCACCGGCGTCAGCGTCTCGCCGGCCACCAGCCAGTGCGTGATGTGGGCGGCGATCAGCACATGCACCAGGATCAGCACGATGGCGCGCCAACGGGCGAGGCGCGTGGAGCGCGCCTGGGCCGGCTTGGCCGGCTTGGCGGACGCAGCCGCTGCCGACCGCGGCTTGCGGTCGTCGGCGGCAGACTGGGTGCAGGCGCGATCCTTCATGACGCCAAGACTAGCCCGAATGCCACTAGGCTGGCCCGAGCCGGGCGCGGGCCGGCGGCTCAGTCGGCCTCGGGCAGGTCGAGCTCGATGCTGGCGGGCAGATCGCTGACTTCGACGCTGGCCCGACTGTCGATGTACACATCCAGAGCCGGGATTCGCATCACACCGTGTGCATCGCTGGTGTAGCGCTGGCTGCTTTCGCCGCCGACCACCAGCGCCTCGGCCACCTGCCCGGGCGCAAAGCGCAGCAGCAGGCCGCGCGGCTCGGGCGCCATCCAACGCGCCCAGAAGGGCTGGCGGCGCAGCAGGCCCTGATACTCCTTCTGCAGATCCGTGTAGACGCCGAAATCGAAGCGGCGCTGCGCGCTCGCCAGCACCTTGAGGCGCGCCTGCAGCGACCAGCTGTCATCGGCAAGGTTGATCGTGACCGCCGGGTTCTCTGCTTCCAGCGCCGCATCCAGCGGAAAGTGGAAGATGCCGTCCGCACCCACCACGATGCTGATCGGCGGCGCAGTCTCCAGCGCAAGACAGGTGCCGGCCGGGAGCGGATCGCGACTCAGGATCCGCGTGTCCAGAACCAGATTCGGCGAATCCGCGCGCAGGGCATCAAGTTCACGCAGCACCGCGCTCATCTCACGGTACTCGAAGCGATCCTGCGGACGCGACGCGGAGGCACAGGCACCCCCGGCATCCGGACCGCTGCTCGCCGCCCAGCCGGGGCCCGCCAGTAGCAAGCACAAGCACACAATCCGCAGCATCGAGGCATCCGCACGCAAACCGGCCCCGACTCTGCGCCGGGGCGGCTGAATCGGCGCTCGCCGAGCACCTGCCCCGCTCAGTTCATGCCGCTGGTGACCGCAAGTAGCGTGATGTACACGCCATAGACGGCGATCAGGAGCAACCCACGCGAATGGCCGAGCCAGGCGCTCGCCCGCCCCGGCCAAGTCAGGGCGACCGCGATGAGGGCCGCCAGCAGCGCGATCCAGGGCCCCAGACCTGAGACCTCGATCGGATGAATCGCCGCAGTGATTGCGACGATGAACAATCCATTGAATACGTTGCTGCCCAACAGCGTTCCGACGCCCACTTCGTGATGGCCACGTCGCACCGCGGTCAAGGTCGTCGCCAGCTCTGGCATGGACGTACCCAGGGCAACCAGGGTGGCGCCGATCAAGAAGGGCGGGACACCGTAGGCCGTTGCAATGACGGTAGCCCCATCAACGACCAGCATCCCGGCCAGCACCAGCGTGACCAGGCCCACCAGGCACCAGGCTGCCGCCCGCCACCCTTCGGATGACCCGCCGAGGTCGCTCGGCTCGCTGCGTACGCGCAGCGCCGTGCGGACATGCATCCCCATCCAGGCCAGGAACACGATCAGCAGCACCAGCGCCTCAAATCGCGAAATCAACCCGTCCCAGATCATCGTGCCGAGCAACAGACAGGCTGCTGAGGCTGACACGAAGTCCAGCGCGATGGCCCGACGCGAGACCGGCATGGGCTTGAGCAGCAGCGCCAGCGCGAGAATCAGCGCGATATTGACTACATTGCTGCCGGTGGCGTCCCCAAACCCGATGGCCGGCTGGCCATCCCACGCGGCCATTGCCGACACGAAAACTTCGGGGCTGGATGTCGCGAAAGCCCCCAGGGTTGCGGCAGTGATCGATGGCGGAATCCGCCACCAGCGCGAGACGGCGAGCACGCCTTTCAGAAAGGCTTCACCGCCAAGCGCAGCCAGCAGGATCCCACCGACCAAGGCGAGGCTGGCAAAGATCACGTCAGGCCGCCAGCTGCCTTGGCTTGCCAGGCCGCCAGACCGCGCGCCGCCTCCGCCTGCACCTTGCCGCGCAGGGCTCCGCTCCAGCCCAGCAACCAGCCGGCCGGACCCAGCGCCTGGCGCGCCCAGCGCCAGAAGTCGAAGTGATCGCGATGTTCGACGATCAGGCCGTCGCGAAAGCGGAACTCGGCATCAATGATGTTGTGCACGCGACGGCCGGTCTTGCTGAACAGATAGCGGGGCTCCCAGTGCACCTTGCCGGCCTGGTCGTCGGCGCTGATGCCCGAGTACATCAGCTCGAAGTCCTGGGCCCGCGCGCACAGCATGGCCCACATCGCACCGATCTCAGCGCCGCGCAGCGCCGGGAAGGCCGGGTCGGAGAAGCTCGCTTCCGGGTGGTAGCAGGCGGCCATGGTGGCCGCATCGCGGCGGGCAAAGGCCTGGTAGAAGCGCTCGAGCAGTTGCGCGTTGGGGTGCATGGTCTTCATTCCGGCAGCAGGTGCCGCATCCTAACCCTGTCCGGGCCTGTGCACGGCGCTGCCGGCGCCCCGGCCCCTCACGACGTCTCCACTGGCGGCTACGCCAGCTGCTAGACTCCGCGCCCTTGATGCGCGCCCGTAGCTCAGTTGGATAGAGTGACGGTCTCCGAAGCCGTAGGTCGTGGGTTCGAATCCCGCCGGGCGCGCCAGAATTTTCGTCTCCAGGGGTAGATCGGTCGTGACCAAGTACGACGCCGTGTTCTTGAAGCACTTCGCACAGCTGATTGGCGGCCTGATGGCCTTCGCCGTGCTGCTGATCTTCATTGCGCACCACATCAACAATGAGTTCTATGGCTACAACGCCATCAAATCGGGGGCAGATCCCTCGGAACTCAACAATCTTGAGCGCGAGCGGGTGGAACGCAACATCGCCGAGAGCAACGCGCGCATCGGCCTGCCGGCGGGCGTGTATGTGGGCGATGCCGGCCGCGAGGCCATGGCGGCGGCGCAGAAGGCTCGCGAAGAAGCGGCCAAGGCCCAGGTCGCCTACGGCGGCACGCTGGACGGCGCGGTGATCTATCAGAACCTGTGCGGCGCCTGTCACGGCAGCGGCGCAGGCGGTGCACCGCAACCGACCAAGGAAGCCTGGGCGCCGCGCATTGCCCAGGGCGTGGACACTTTGTACAAGCACGCGATCGACGGCTTCCAGGGCCAGGCGGGCATCATGCCGCCGCGCGGTGGCAATCCCTCGCTGACCGACGAGCAGGTCAAGGCCTCGGTGGATTACATGGTGCAGAAGTACCAGTAATCGCGGCGCGCGGATACAAGTGGAGGGCGCCGCCTTTGGGCGGCGTCTTTGTTTGCAGGGTTCGAATCGACTGGATGAGGTGAGCATGCGCAAGCCCTGGACTCGGTGGAGCCGGCGTGCCGGTCTGTTGCTCTTGCTGTCGCTCGCTGGCTGCGACTCCGGCAAGCTGCCCGGCGTGAGTGGCGATGCCGCGCTCAGCGATGGCAATGCCTGTGGTGCTGCGGCGACGCCGATCAGCGCGATCCAGGGTGCCACCTTGCGCAGCCCGCAACAGGGCGCGGTGGTGGTGGTCGAGGCCGTCATCGTCGGCGACTACGTGGCCAGCCTGGGCGGCATCTTCCTGCAGGAGGAGCAAAACGACCGCGATGGCGATCCGCTCAGTTCCGAAGGCATCTTCGTGCGCATCGATGGCGCCGCACCCAAGTTGGAGCTGGGTGAGGTGCTGCGGGTCAAGGGCACGGTGGCCGAACTCGGCGAGGGCGAACGCAGCCAGACCGCGCTGGTCGAACTCAACGGGCTGAAGGTCTGCGCCAAGACCGAAATGCCGCAGCTGACGCTGGTCGAACAGGCGCCGCTGGTCGCCGCCGACTGGGAAGCCTTCGAAGGCATGCGGCTGGCGCTGGATCCCGCCGCCACCATCGTCGACAACAGCGAGTTGATGCATCACGGCGAGCTGATGCTGAGCTTGAATGGCCGCCATTGGATCCCGACCGAACGCCATGCCCCGGGCGCCGACGCACGCGCGCTGGCCGCCGAGAACGCCCGCCAGCGGCTGATTCTCGACGATGCAAGCCTGCAGGAAGGCCCCGATCGCATCCGCTACCTGCCGGAAATGCCGAGCACGCAGGCGACGTACCGCATCGGCAGTCAGGTACTCAAGGTCGAGGGCGTGCTCGATCAGCGCGACGGCCGTTATCTGCTGTATCCGCAGGCGCGCATCCAGGTGAATCACGCGGCGCGGCCGGAAAGCGCGCCCGAGGTGAACGGCGATGTGCGCGTGGTGAGCATGAACCTGCTCAACTTCTTCAACGGTGATGGTCGTGGCGAGGGCTTTCCGACTGAGCGCGGCGCCAGCAGCCGCGAGGAGTTTCAGCGCCAGCGGGCCAAGCTGATCAGCACCATGAAGGCGCTGGATGCCGATCTCTACGCGCTGTCGGAACTGGAAAACGACGGCTACGAGCGGCGTGCGGCCATCGAGGAGCTGACCCAGCGCCTGAACCAGGCCATCGGACGCAGCAATGCCTACCGCTACATCAGCCCGGGCACGGCCGCGCATGGCGGCGATCAGATCGCGGTGGGCTTCATCTACCGCGCGCGCAGCCTGAAGCCGGTGGGCCCACCCGCCGCGCCCACCGATCACCCGGCCTTCCTGCGCGGCAACCGCCTGCCGCTCGCGCAGACCTTCGACAGCGTCAAGAACCAGGGTCGCTTCACCGCCGTCGCCAATCACTGGAAGAGCAAGGGCGGCTGTCAGGATGCCGATGAAGCCAACCAGGATCGCGGCGATGGCCAGGGCTGCTTCAACGCCACCCGCGTCGAGGCGGCGCGGGCCCTGGCCGACTGGCTGAGCGGCGATCCCACCCAGAGCGGCGACCCCGATGTGCTGCTGCTCGGCGACTTCAACGCCTACAGCCAGGAAGACCCGATCCGCCTGCTGGCCGAACTGGGCTACAGCACGCCGCAGCGCGGCCAGGAGCCGCACTACAGCTTCGTGTTCCGCGGCGAGTCGGGCAGCCTGGACCATGCCCTGGCCAGCGCCAGTCTGCGCGAGCAGGTACGCGACTTCGCCGTGTGGCACATCAACGCCGACGAGCTGATCGAGTTCGACTACAACCGCGAGCACAAGAACGCGCAGGAAGACGCGCGCATGTTCCGCGCCGACCCCTTCCGCTCCTCCGATCATGACCCCTTGATGCTGGGCCTCGATCTGGATCCCCCGGCGCCGCCGGAGGAAGCGGCCGTTGAGGCTGCGGCACAGCTATGACTGCGGCCTGGCCCACGCAGGTCGAAAAGCGCCTGATCGCCGGGCCGGCCGGCGTCATCGAAGCGGTGCTGGCACCGCCGCTGGCGGCGCCGGCATTGCCCAAGGCGGTGATCTGCCATCCGCACTCGCTGCACGGCGGCAGCATGGACAACAAGGTGGTGACCACGCTGGAGCGCGCCTTGCGCGAGCTCGGCCTGGGCACCTTGCGCTTCAATTTCCGTGGCGTCGGCGCCTCCGCCGGCAGCTATGACGAGGGCCGCGGTGAGGGCGATGACCTCGCCGCCGTGGTGGCCGAACTGCGCCGCCTGGACCCGCAGGCCCCGCTGTGGCTGGCCGGCTTCAGCTTCGGCAGCTACGTGGCCACGCGCATGGCCGATGCCTTGGGCGCTGCGGCGCTGATCACCATCGCGCCGCCAGTCGGGCGCTGGGACTTCAGCGCCTTCCCGCGGCCGCACTGTCCGTGGTGCATGGTCATTCCGGAGGCCGACGAGGTGGTCGACCCGCAGGCCATGCTGGCGCACGCCGCCGCGCTGGACCCAGCGCCGATCCTGCTGCGCTTCCCTGGCACCAGCCATTTCTTCCACGGCCAGCTGCTGGCGCTGCGTGAGCAGCTGCAAGGCGCGCTGCGGCCCTTGCTGCCCGCCCGATGAGTCTTGATCTCCCGCACGCCGATGCGCCCGGCGCTGGCGCTTGCTCGCCCTTGCAGGCCTGGCGCGAAGGCGTGCAGAGCGGGCGCTGGCAGCACGATCCAGCACAGGCACAGGCGCTGGAGGCGCTGGACCGCGTGTACTTCGAGGTGTGTGCGGCGCTGGACGAGCAGACCGGCTGGCGGCGCTGGCTGTCGGCCTGGCGCCAGCCTGAGCCGGTGCGCGGGCTGTACCTCTGGGGCGGTGTCGGCCGCGGCAAGACCTTCCTGCTCGACCTCTTCTTCGACGGCCTGCCCACCACGCGCAAGCTGCGTCTGCACTTCCACCGCTTCATGGGCCGCGTGCATGCCGAACTGGCCACGCTGAAGGAAGTCGAAGATCCGCTGGCGGTGGTGGCCGACCGCTTCGCCGCCGAGGTCAAGGTGCTGTGCTTCGATGAGTTCTTCGTCAGCGACATCGGCGATGCGATGTTGCTCGGGCGCCTGCTCAAGCACCTGTTTGCGCGCGGCCTCACCTTGCTCGCCACCAGCAATGTCGAGCCCAAGAACCTGTATCGCGACGGCCTGCAGCGCGCCAAGTTCCTGCCGGCGATCGCCTTGCTGGAGCAGCATTGCGAGGTGCTGGAATTGCACGCTGGCCAGGACTGGCGGCTGCGTGCCCTGGAGCAGGCCGCGGTCTACTACAGCCCGCTGGGTGCTGCGACCGACGCCGCCCTGGAGGCCGCCTTCCTGCGCCTGGCCACCACTGCACGCGACCCGCGGCCGCACTGCATGATCCATGGTCGACCGATTCCCGTGCACAGTCGCGCTGGCGATTTGATCTGGTTCGACTTTGCCGCCTTGTGCGAAGGCCCGCGTGCAGCGGCCGACTACATCGAGATCGCGCGCAGCTTTCCAACCGTATTCCTCTCCGGTGTGCCGGTGCTGGATCGCGATCGCGAAGACCCGGCGCGCCGTTTCGTGCATCTGGTGGACGAGTTCTACGACCGCGCGGTGAAGTTGATCGTGGGCGCAGCCGCGCCGCCGTCGGCGCTGTATCGGGGTGAACGGTTGCGCTTTGAGTTCCAGCGCACCGAAAGCCGCTTGATCGAAATGCAAAGCCAGGCCTATCTGGCGCGCGAACACAGGGGTTGAGCGGATGATGACCTTCGTCCTGGTGGTGTTTCTCTGGATCTTCTCGGTCTGCCTGCATGAGTTTGCGCATGCCAAGGTGGCGTTCCACGGCGGCGACACCAGCGTGCGCGAGAAGGGCTATCTGAGCCTCAATCCACTGCGCTATCTCGACCCGCTGAGCAGCGTGATCCTGCCGGTGGTGTTTCTGATCCTTGGTGGCATCGGCCTGCCCGGCGCGGCGGTCTACATCGAGCGCCATCGGCTGCGCTCGAAGGCCTGGGAAAGTGCGGTATCGATGGCCGGGCCGGCCGCCAATCTGATCCTGCTGATCCTCATCGGCGTGCTGCTCTCGATGCCCTCGATCAGCAGCAGTGATCATGCCCCGGCGCTGGCCTTCCTGGGTCTGCTGCAGGCCAGCGCGGTGGTCCTGAACCTGTTGCCCTTGCCTGGTTTCGATGGCTACGGGGCACTGGCGCCCTACCTGCCAGCGGATGTGCGCCACAACCTCGATCAGTATGCGCTGTATGCGGTGGTGGGCCTGGTGGCTGTCTTGTTCCTGGTCCCGGGCGCGGGCGCGGCCTTCTGGTCGGTGGTGGCGCTGCTGGCGCAGATCTGCGGCGTGGCGATGCCGCTGGCCCTGGAGGGCTTCCGCGAATTCAAGTTCTGGGATTCCTGACGATGCCGCTACTGAGCTTGAACGACATCCATGTCGGCGTCGGCGGACCGCCGCTGCTGGATGGCGTGAACCTGGCCATCGAGGCTGGCGAGCGCATCGCCCTGATCGGCCGCAACGGCGCCGGCAAGTCCACGCTGCTCAAGCTCCTGGCCGGCGACATCCGCGCCGACGATGGCGCGCTGGTGCGGGCGCAGGGTCTGCGCGTGGCGCGGCTGGAACAGGAAGTGCCGCAATCGCTGGGCGGCAGCATCTACGCGGTGATGGCCTCGGGCCTGGGCGAGATCGGCGAGTGGCTGGCCGAGTTTCACCGTCTGAGCCATGCCAGCACGCTGGACGGTGAGGCGCTGGCAACGGTGCAGGCCAAGCTCGACGCCAGCCAGGGCTGGGCCGCCGAACAGCGCATCGCCCCCGCCATCGCCGCGCTGGGTCTGGATCCGGAACAGGACTACGCCGCGCTGTCCGGCGGATTGAAACGCCGCGTGCTGCTGGCCGCCGCGCTGGTCTCCGAGCCCGATCTGCTGCTGCTCGACGAACCCACCAATCATCTCGATGTCGAGGCCATCGAAGCGCTGGAGCAGAGCCTGCTGGCCTGGCGCGGCGCGCTGGTCTTTGTCACCCACGATCGGCGCTTTCTCCGGGCGCTGGCCACGCGCATCGTCGAGATCGATCGCGGCCAGCTCAGCAGCTGGCCGGGCGACTTCGACAACTACCTGCGCCGGCGCGACGAGCGCCTGCACGCCGAGAGCCAGGAGCAGGCGCGCTTCGACAAGCTGCTCGCGCAGGAAGAGGTGTGGATCCGGCAAGGCATCAAGGCCCGTCGCACGCGCGATGAAGGCCGCGTGCGTCGCCTGGAAGCCATGCGTCGCGAACGCGCCGCGCGCCGCGAGCGCGTTGGCCAGGTGGACATGCAGCTGGCGCTGGCCGAAGCCTCTGGCCGCAAGGTGATCGAGGTGCGCGGGCTGGGCTTTGCCTATGGCGAGCGCCGCATCGTGGCGGATCTCGATTGCACCATCCTGCGCGGCGATCGCATCGGCCTGATCGGTGCCAACGGCAGCGGCAAGAGCACCCTGCTCAAGCTGCTGCTGGGCGAGCTCAAACCGCAGCAGGGCGAAGTGATCCACGGCAGCGGGCTGAAGATCGCCTACTTCGACCAGTACCGCACCCAGCTGCGCGAGGACTGGAACGCCATCGACAATGTCGGCGAGGGCCGCGAGTTCATCGAGGTCGGCGAACGCCGCACGCACGTGATCGGCTATCTGCAGGATTTCCTGTTCACCCCCGATCGCGCCCGCGCGCCGATCACCAGGCTCAGCGGTGGCGAGCGCAACCGCCTGCTGCTGGCCAAGCTCTTCGCGCAACCGGCGAATGTGCTGGTGATGGACGAGCCGACCAATGATCTGGATGTGGAAACCCTGGAACTGCTCGAAGAGCTGATCGCCGACTGGCCGGGCAGCCTCTTGCTGGTCAGCCACGATCGCGAGTTCCTGGATCGCGTGGTCACCTCAACGCTGGTGATGGAAGGCGAGGGTCGCGTTGGCGAGTACGTCGGCGGCTACAGCGACTGGCTGCGTCAGCGCAAGAAGCAGCTGAGTCCCGAAAAGCCCAAGCCGGCCACGCCGGCGCCGGCAAGCCCCGCACCGCGCCATGAAGCGCCACGCCGCAAGCTCAGCTACAAGGATCAGCGCGAGCTCGAGTCCCTGCCCGCACGCATCGAGGCGCTGGAGGCGGAACTGGCCAGCTTGCAGCAGCGCATGAACGAGCCGGCCTTCTATGCGCGGCCGGCAGCCGCCATCGCCGCCGACCATGCCGCGCTGGCGCAGGCGCAACAGGCGCTGGATCAGGCCTACGCACGCTGGGCGGAGCTGGAGTAAGCCGCGCGCCCGGGGCATGCTTGGCCCTGGATCGCTGCCGGAGTTGCGCCCATGTCGATGTCCTTGAAGTGCGGCCTGTTCGCGCTGGGCCTGCTGGGCAGCAGCCTGCTGCAGGCGACCACGCCAGAGCCGCGCCCACCCACCATGGCCGAGGTGCTCGCAGCCAGCACGGCGGAGGACTGGCGACGCCCGGATCCGCTATCCACGCTGTACCTGGAGCTGGCCAGCGGTCGCGTGGTGATCGAACTCGCGCCTGCCTTCGCGCCGCGTCATGTGGCCAATCTGCGCCTGCTCACCCGGCAGCAGTACTTCGATGGGCTGGCCATCGTGCGCTCGCAGGAGAACTACGTCGTGCAATGGGGCGATCCGGCGGCCGGCACGCCCGAGGCCCGCGACTTCGGCAAGGCCGCACGCAGCCTGCCGGCGGAAATCCTGCGCCCAGCCAAGGGTCTCAGCTTTGCGCAGCTGCCTGATGTGGACGGCTATGCGAGGCAAGTTGGCTTTGCCGAGGGCTTCTGGGCCGCGCGCAGCGCCGCCGACGGCGAGGCCTGGATGGCGCATTGCTACAGCACGGTGGGCGTCGGTCGCGACATGGACTTGGATTCGGGCAGCGGCGCCGAACTGTACGTGGTGATCGGCCACGCGCCGCGCCACCTGGATCGCAACATCACGGTGATCGGCCGCGTGTTGTGGGGCATGGAACACCTCAGCACCTTGCCGCGCGGCAGTGGCGCGCTGGGCTTCTACGAGCAAGCCGAGCAACGCGTGCCGATTCGCCGAGTGCGGCTGGCCGCCGATGTGCCGACCGCCGAGCGCAGCGCGCTGGAGGTGATGCGCACCGACACCGCGCGTTTCGAGCAGCTGGTCGAGGCGCGGCGCAATCGCCGCGACGAGTGGTACAAGGTGCCGGCTGGCCATGTGGAACTGTGCAACGTACCGATCCCGGTGCGGCCCGCGCAGCCATGATCGAGGTGCGCGTCGAAGCCAGTTTCAACCATCCGGCCGCGGCGGTCTGGGCCGGCCTCATCGATCACGAGAACTTCCTCAGTGGCGCCGGGACGCGCTGCCGGCTGACCCAGCACGGCGCGCCCGAGCGTGGCGGGCTGGGCGCGGTGCGCGAGGTCCACAGCGGACCGCTGCGCCTGGTGGAGGACATCACGCTGGCCGCAGCGCCGACGCACATGCAGTACCGCATTCGCGAACTGGCGCTCGCTCGCGGCCCACGCATTCCCTTCGACCATGAACTCGGCGAGATCCGCGTCCTGGACCAGCCCGGCGGCTGCCAGGTGATCTGGGTCTCGCGCTTCAGCGTGCCTGTGCCCTTGCTGGGCGGGTGGCTGCAGCGACGCTTCGCCGCATCGACGCGCCCGGCCTTCGCCGGCTTCCTGCGCCGGCTGGGTCGGCGTTTGGATGAGCAGCTGGTAGGCGCGACGTCGCAGGCCTGAATCGACCGCCACCATGCACCGACGATCCGACTTCCTCGGACCCTGCCAAGCGTCGGTCCAATGGATTCGCTGCCCAGCATTTGCGTCCTTTGCCGCCTTTGCGCCCCTTGGCGTCAAACATCTATCGGCCATCGATTCCCGCCGATTCAATGGCGGGCTCAGGCCTGATCGATCACCGCGCGCAAGGCGTAGCCCAGTTCTTCGCGGGTGTAGGGCTTGGGCAGGATCGGCGGGCGTGAGCGCGCGCCGAAGTGGTGCTCGATTGCGGCCTCGGCGTAACCCGAAGCGAACAGGAACTTGAGATCGGGACGCGCCAGACGGGCGCGGTCGGCCAGCTGAAAGCCGGTTTCTCCGGCGGCCAGCACCACATCGCTGAACACGATGCCGATGCGCGGCTCGGCCGCCAGCGCCGCGAGGGCCGCGTCCACCGTGTGGGCCGCAGCAACCTTGTAGCCCAGCGAGCGCAACTGCGCGACCGCGACCTCGCACACGTCCAGGTCGTCTTCGACCACCAGCACGTGCTCCTGGCCGCGCATGCGTCGCGGCGCGGGCTTGCGCGCCGGTTCCTGCGGCATGCCGCCGCGCGCCGGCAACAGCAGCTTGACCGTGGTGCCGACGCCGGGCTCGCTGTAGAGGCGCACATCGCCACCCCATTGGCGCATGAAGCTGTACACCATGCTGAGCCCGAGGCCGGTGCCCTTGCCGCTGCCCTTGGTGGTGAAGAAGGGTTCGATGGCGCGCGCCAGCACATCCCGCGGCATGCCCACGCCGGTATCGCTGACTTCGATCATCACGGTGCCGTCGTGTGCATCGCGCAGGCGGCGCCGATCGCGATCCAGGCGCACCGAGATGGTCAGCTTGCCGCCCTGCGGCATGGCATCGCGCGCGTTCAGGGCCAGATTGAGGATGGCGCTCTCCACCTGGGCGGCATCGGCCTCGACCAGCGGCAGCGGCGATTCCACCGAGTAGTGCAACTCGATGCCCTCGCCCAGCGTGCGCGCCAGCATGTCGCGGATGGTGGCGAGCAGCTGAGCCAGATCGATGGCTTGCGCCTGCAGCGGCTTGCGTCGTGAAAAGGCCAGCAGCTTGGCGGTGAGTTCGCCACCGCGCTTGGCGGCGCGTGCCGCCGATTGCGCCAGCTGCAGCGACAGCGACTCGCCCGGCAGCTGGTCTTCCAGGATCTGCAGATTGCCGCTGATCACGGTGAGCAGATTGTTGAAATCGTGCGCGATGCCGCCGGTGAGCTGGCCCAGCGCATCCATCTTGGAGGCCTGCAGCAACATGCTGTGTTGCTGCTGGCGATCGAAGACTGCGGCGGTGAGGTTGGCCAGACTCTGGCCGAACAGGACTTCGTCCTCGGTGAATTCGCGACCATCGATGGCGAAGAAGGACAACAGGCCGTGCACCCGCGAGGTTCCGCGCAGCGCCACGATGGCGCCCCGATGTTCGGCACGGGCCGGGCGACGGCGCGCCGGCACCAGCGCCTGATGCACCGACATCGCCCCCGACAGCATGCGATCCAGCAGCGTGCCGCGCAGCGCCACCTGCACGGTCTCCAGCGCCTCTTCTGCGCTGCAGCCGCCAACGGCCAGGAAGCGCAGATGTCTGCCATCGTGGCCACGCTCGCAAATCCCGCCACAGTCGGCGCGCAGGTGCTCCAGCAGCGCTTTCATCGCGCGCTCGGCAAAGGCCTCGACGGTCAAGGCCTTGACCGCAAACTCGCTCAGCTCGCTGAGCACCGCCTGGCGCCGGCTGCGCGCCAGCAGCTCGCGCGTGCGCTTGAGCTCGCTGACGTCGCGCACGGCTGCGGCCACCAGATGGCGGTCGCCGCTGCGGAAGGGATTGAGGCTGACCTCGACCGGCACTTCGCTGCCGTCCTTGCGCCGTGCCCACAAGTCCTGGTTCAAGCCCATCGGTCGCGGCCGCGGCAATCCCTGGTAGCGCTTGCGGTCGCGTCGATGGCGAATGCGGAAGCGGGCCGGCAGCAGATCCTCGATCGCCAGCCCGACGATTTCCTCCGGTCCATAGCCGAAGACATTGGTGCACGCCTGGTTGGCGAATTGCACGCAGCCATCGCCATCGACGACCAACAGGGCATCGGGCGCCGCTTCGGCGATGGCTTCGAGCAGTTCGCCCGGAATGCTGCCAAGTTTGGGTGAGGTGATGTTCATCCGTCGCGTTGCACCGGGCAGGTCAGCATGTAGCCCACGCCTCGCACCGAGCGGATCAACTCACTGCGATCACCGGAGGCACCGGCCAGTTTGCGCCGCAAGCGCGCGATTTGCATGTCCACCGTGCGGTCGAATGGGCCAGCCTCGCGGCCATGGGTGAGATCGAGGATCTCATCGCGGGTCATCGGACGTTGTGGCCGCTGCGCCAGCGCGGCCAACAGCTTGAACTCGCCGTGGGTCAGGCTCACTTCGGCGCCGGCGATGTCTAGCAGACGATGCTCGCCGAGGCGCAATTCCAGACCGGCGAAGCGCAACACCGGCGGCGCATCGACTGGATTGGCGACCGGACTGGAAGCCGGTTTGTCCACCCGGCGCAGCACGGTCTTGATGCGCGCCAGCAGCTCCCGGAGGTCGAAGGGCTTGGTGATGTAGTCGTCGGCGCCGAGCTCCAGTCCCACCACCTTGTCCACGGTGTCGCCGCGACCGGTGAGGATGATGATTGGCAGATCCAGCGTGCCGCGGATGCTGCGCGTCAGCGACAGCCCATCCTCGTCGGGCAGACCCAGGTCCACCAGGGCCAGGGCCACGCCGTGCCGCGCCAGCATCGCACGCGCCGCTCCCGCGCTGTCGGCCTCCAGGACGCGAAATCCCTGGGCGCCCAGATAGGCGCGCAACAAGGCCCGGATCTCGGCCTCATCGTCGACGACCAGGATCTCGATTGTGGGCGTCATTGCGCCATCCATCATGCGGGGACCCGCGAAACTAGCGAGCAGTATGAGGCCGGGCAAGGCGACTTTGGTCGCCTTGCGCTCACGGTGCGAGCAGATATGCCGATCAGGCAGCGCCACACCTCGATCAACGCCGGCACTTGGCCGCACCGCTCAGGAGGCATGCGCGTGCTGGCTGTCGTCATCGCGAGCGTCAGCGCGACCCTGGCAGATCAGGCACAACTCTGCATCAGGCTCAGCGCGCAGCCACTCCACCGGCAGATGCGCGCCGCAGGCAATGCAGCGACCGTAACTGCCACGCTCCATGCGGATCAGTGCGCCACGCACACGGCGCAGCGCCTCGTGGCGATGCCAGGCGGCGATCAGCTGGCTGGCATCCTGCACATCGGCGGCCGTGGCCTCGCCACGCGCCAGCGCCTCGAACACGTCGATGCCACCGTGCTTGCCGGCAGCGCGCACCTCGTCTGCGGCCACCTCGCGATCCAGCGCTGCTTCGCGCTGCATCAGCTCATGGCGCAGATCGTCCAGCAAGCGGCGCTCCAGGCGACTCATGACGCTGCTCCGCGCACCACCAGCACCGGCACGCGACTGTGGGTCAGCACCTTCTGCGTCTCGCTGCCCAGCAACATGGCCTGCAGGCCGCGCCGGCCATGCGAGGCCATGACGATCAGATCGCAGGCCTGCGCCTCGGCGCGGTCGACGATGACCCGATACGGATCGTCGGCAAACACATGGGCGCCATCGACCGCCACATGGTGCGCGCGGGCGATGCGCTCGGCACCCTTGAGGATCGATTCGGCCTCGGCCACCGCGCGCTGCTGAAAGGCCTCGCGCGCGCTGCTGGCCAGTTCGGGCAAGACGCCCCGCGCATCACCGGCGTACTCAGTGACCACGTGCAGCACGTGCAGGCGCGAACCCAGCTTGGCTGCCAGCGCAATCGCGGCATTCAAGGCCAGCTCAGACAGCCGCGTACCATCGGTCGGAACCAAAATGTGCTGATACATGGAAGCCGCCGCCTCGTGCCGCCGGATGGGAAGCAAGGCTACGCAAGCTCGGCGCGGCTGCGTTGATGGCGGTCAAGGCCGCGTTGGGCTTGCGCCGGCTGGCTCTGAGTCGGGAGCGGCGCCAGGATTCTCGCCTCTCATGCGCAACCGTAGACAAGGTCGTGGGTGGAGACGATGCGCGCACCGACAGCTTCGCCGCCCAGGAACTGACGCGCGGCTGCCAGCACACTGGCGTCGTTGACGATGCGGTGATGGCCAAGCCCCTGCACCGAGAGCAGGCGTGCGTCGGGCCAGAAGCGGGCATAGCGCTCGCCTTCCTCCCACGGCACCTCGGCATCGGCCAGGTCATGCACGATCAACGCCGGCTGCGCGAGATGCGGAGCGACGCGGTGGATCGCCAGCGCATCCATGCTGCGGCCGGTCTGATGCTCCAGCTTTCGTTGCATCGCGAAACGCAGGTCCTCCGGCAGTGCGATGGCACTGGCGAAGCGGCGCGACGCGGCGGCGCCGTCGGCGGCAGGCGCGATCAGCACTGCACGTCCAGCTTGCAGGCCCTCGCGCAGCGCCACCGCAATGGCGGCGCCACCCAGGGAGTGGCCGATGGCTGCCGCAAAGGGGCCAAAATGGCGCCCGATGCCGACCACGGTGTCAGCAAAGCCCGGCAAGGTGATGCGTGCAGGATCATTGCGACCATGACCCGGCTGGTCGAAAGCCAGCACCGCATAGCCCTGCTCACGCAGCATCGGCACCCACGGCAAGAAGCGCAGGCCGAAGCTGGACCAGCCGTGGCTGAGCAGCACGGTTGGCGCCGTGCCCACCTCACCCCATGCGTAAGTGGTGATCGCCTGTCCGCCCACCGCGACGCGCTGGATGCGGGCATCGCCACTGTCGGCCTGCTCGGCACGCTGGCGTGAACTGCGCATGGGCGTGGTGAACAGCTCCAGTGCGCGCTCGGCGGTGTGCTGCGGCGCCAGCATGCTGCCCAAACTCACCGCGGCGCGAATCGACCAAGGCACAGAACGAACGGTCGTGCTTTTTTGAGAGGAAGTCGTGTGCATCGTCATGCTCCAGAACACTCGGGAGGCGCGCTCAGGCGCCGATCATGGCGCGGGCTTGGCCGCGCCCTCTGTCACCAGCGCGTCGAGCAGACGCGCAATGCCGGCCTCGACGCGCTCCACCGCGCTGGCGGTGCCGGACAGCTTGACCTCGAACTGAAAGGCCAGCATCAAACCATGGATCTCGAAGGCGATCTGGTCGGGATCGACGTCGCGCCGCAGATGCCCTTGATCCACCGCCAGACGCACCGCACGCGCGAGATCGCTCAACAGATGGCGGATGTAGCCGATCACGCGATCGCGCACCGGACCCGGCGCGTTGTCGAACTCCAAGACGGCGGCGCCGATGGGACAGCCTCGGTAGGCTCCGTAGCGCAAGGTACGTTGCGTCCAGCCTGCAAGAATCGCCTGCAGGCGCGGCAAACCGCGCCGCTGGCGCAGCGCCGGCACGAAGACCTCGTCGGCGAAGATCCGCGCCGCCGCATCCAGCACCGCCAACTGCAGGTCTTCGCGTGAACCGAAGTGCGCGAACACCCCGCTCTTGGACATTCCGGCGGCCTCGGCCAGCATGCCGATGGTCAGCGCGTCCAGCCCTTTCTCGTCGGCGATTTCCAGCGCCCGCGCCAGGATCAACTCCCGCGTGGCTGCGCCCTTGCTGGCATGGATGGTGGGGGATGAGAGGTTCATGGCCGAGACATTAGCACGACCGTTCGTATCATTTCGCTGAATACTGAACCGAGCGTGCGCCGATCGCCCGCGTCCACTGTCAATCCAGCGGCTTGCGGTAGTACACGACGCGTTCGGTTTCACTGAAGCCCAGCGCCTGATGCGCCGCCTGGCTGACCAGGTTGTCGAGGTCGGTGTCGGAGGCGAGTTCGCGACAACCGCGCTGCTGCGCCCACGATGCGGCGGCCTGCACCAGCGCCCGGCCTACACCCATGCGCCGCGCTTGCGGCTCGACGTAAAGGCCCTCAAGGAAGCCCACCGGGGCTGGACTCGGTGCCGTTGACATGGTCGCCGCGGATCGACACCTCGACCAAACCGAGCGCCTCGCCCGCGCTGTTGTGAGCGATGAACTGGCCGTAGCGCGCAGGCTCGAGAAGAAACATCTGCATCTCGCCAAGATGCTGCTTCTCGGTGGCATCCGGCCACAGAGTGCGGCGCAGACGCAGCCAGTCGGAATGGGGCAGGCTGTGCAGCGGGAGGATCTTCATGCAGAGGTTCCTGGCTGGGGCAAGGTCACCCTGCAGCCCCGCCATTCCGGCCGCCGACAGTCGACCCCGGAGACCCCGCGGTTTTGCCGACGATGCCGACGCGGACGTCGGCGTTCCCAGGGTGGCGCAGCGCGCCTCGGCGCGAGCGTGGGCCGGAGTCCTGCCGGCGACTCGCCGCGATCCCGCTCAATAGTGGGTGTGATCGAAGTACGGATCGCCCGTGGATGAATCGCCACCGCCTTCCGAAAGGCGGATCTTGAGCGCCAGGCCGTCGCGCGAGTCGGCTTTGCGCAGAGCTTCTTCGAGCTCGATCTTGCCTTCCTTGTACAGCCGGAACAGGGCTTGATCGAAGGTCTGCATGCCCTCGGCCAGCGAGCGGTCCATCGCTTCCTTCATCTCGTGGATCTGGCCGCGACGGATCATGTCGCGGATCAGCGGCGTGTTGAGCAGGATCTCCACCGCCGGCAGGCGGCGGCCATCCTTGCCCACCACCAATCGCTGCGAAACGATCGCACGCAGATTGAGCGAGAGATTCATCAGCACGTTCTTGTGCGCACTCTCGGGGAAGAAGTTGAGGATGCGCTCCATGGTCTGGTCGGCGTTGTTGGAGTGCAGCGTGGACAGACACAGGTGGCCGGTCTCGGAGAAGGCGATCGCCGCCTCCATGGTCTGCGTGTCCAGGATTTCGCCGATCATGATCACGTCCGGCGCTTCACGCATCGCGTTCTTCAGGGCCCACTCGTAGCTGCGCGTGTCGAGGCCCACTTCGCGCTGGTTGACGATGGACTTCTTGTGCTTGTGCAGGAACTCGATCGGGTCTTCGACAGTGAGGATGTGACCGGCAGTGTTGCTGTTGCGATAGTCGATCATCGAGGCCAGCGTGGAGCTCTTGCCCGAGCCAGTGGCGCCGACCATCAGGATCAGGCCGCGCGGTTCCATCACCAGATCCTTGAGGATCGGCGGCAGACGCAGCTGTTCGAAGCTCGGGATCTCGCTCTTGATGGCGCGGATCACCATGCCCACTTCGCCGCGCTGCTTGAACACATTGATGCGGAAGCGGCCGGCGTCCTTCACCGCGATGGCGAGGTTCAGCTCCAGATCTCGCTCGAAGGCCGGGACCTGACCCTCGTCCATCAGCGAGTAGGCAATCTTCTTCACCATGCCGCTCGGCAGACCGGTGTTGCCCAGCGGGTACAACTTGCCTTCGACCTTGATGTTCACCGGCGCGCCGGTGGTGAGGAACATGTCCGAGGCGTTCTTCTCGGTCATGAGCTTGAGGAAATAGCCGATATCCATGTGCACTCCTCGCTCGGGCTCACGCTGCTGTCTACATGCTGCGCAAGCGTGTCACACTGCGCCAGATGTTTTCGGGTTGCGGGACGGGTCCTTGCTGCCGAAAATAGCTCGCCAACCGGACTTACGTGCAATTCAGATGCCACATTTCACAACTGCGCACGCTTGCGTCGCGTCGATGCTGCTGCTCCTGCTCAGCGGCTGCGCCAGCACGCCCGCGCCAACCGACGAATTGAGTGCGGCCCGCCGCGCCCTGACTTCCGCACAGGAAGCCGGTGCCGCCGAGTACGCCCCGATGGAACTGCGCTTCGCACGCGAGAACCTGGGCGCTGCCGAGACCTTCATCAGCCAGCGCAAGCACGCCGATGCGCGACGCCAGCTGGAAGAGGCCGGCGCACATGCCGAGCTGGCCGCAGCCAAGGCCCGCGCGGCCCGTCTGCGCGCCGATGCGCAGGCCAAGGAAGCGGAAAACGCCGCCTTGCGGCGCGAGCTGCTGGGCGACGGAGGTCGGCCATGAAGCGCGCCTGCATCGTGCTGCTCAGTCTGAGCCTGGCCGCCTGCGCCGCCGCGCCCAAACGCGATCTGGATCTGGAACGCCTGCGCAGCGAATGGCGGGCACTGGACAATCCGGCCGACCGTCAGCGCGCACCGCTCGAGGCCGACCGCGTCGACGAGGCGCTGCGCGGCTTGCAGCAGCTGCAGAGTCGCGATCCCAACGAACGCAAGCACTACGCCGATCTGGCCGAGCTGCGCATGGAGATCTACAGCGCCACTGCCGCTGCCGCCCGCGAGGGCGAGCGCCTGGAGCAGCTGGAAGACGAACGCAAGTCGATCCTGCTGGAAGCCAGTCGCCGCGATGCCGAACTGGCCCGCCTGGAGGCCGAGAAGCTGCGCCTGCAATCACTGGCGCGCGCCGAGGAAGCGGAGCGCCTGCGAGCCGAGAACGACAGCGAGCGGGCGCGCTCCGCCGAGGTCGCCGCCGAGGCTGATTTGGCGCGGCAGGAAGCCTTGGCCGCGCGCCGTCTGGCGGAAACCCGCACACGCGAGGCGGAACTGGCGCGCATGGAGGCCGAGCTGTCGGCACAGCAAGCGCTCAGCCTCAAGCAACAGATCGCGGCGCTGCGTCCGGTCAGCGACGCGCGCGGCATGAAACTGACGCTGGGTGACGTGTTTTTCGCCTCCGGGCAGTCGGTGCTGAAGGCGGAAGCCAAGCTCAACCTCGGCCCCGTCCTCGACTTCATCAATCGCTATCCCGGGCATTCGGTGCTGATCGAAGGACATACCGATGATCGCGGCGCCGAGGCGGCCAACCAGACCCTCAGCGAAGCGCGCGCCGAAGCGGTGCGCGCGGCGCTGGTCGGCATCGGTGCGGATGCCGCGCGCCTGAAGGTGACGGGTGCGGGCGAGACCCAGCCCATTGCCGACAACGGCAGCGCCGAAGGTCGCGCGCGCAATCGGCGCGTCGAGGTGATCGTCGAGGGCGCGCGCTGATCGATGCGCCCGGGCCTGATCCGCGCCGCCGGCACGCGCGATCTGGCGGCGGTCCAGGCGATCTACGCCGACTACGTGCGCCACAGCAGTGCCAGCTTCGAGCTGGTTCCGCCGGATCTGGCCGAGATCGAGAGGCGCTACGCCAGTGTGCGCGAGGCTGGTTTGCCCTTTCTGGTCGCGGTGGATGCCGAGGACGATGTGCTGGGCTATGCCTATGTGGGCGAGTACCGCACACGCCCTGGCTATCGCTACTGCTGTGAGCACTCGATCTACCTTGCTCCCGCCTCCCGCGGCCGCGGTCTCGGCAGCAGCCTGCTGCGGGCGATCATGGACGGCGCCGCCGCTGCCGGTCGCACCGAGATGATCGCCGTGGTGGGCGGTGGCCTGGAGAACACGGCCTCCATCGCCCTGCATCAGCGCCTCGGTTTTCGTCTGGTCGGCGTGCTGCAGCGGGTCGGCTACAAGTTCGATCGCTGGTGGGATTCGGCCCTGCTCCAGGCCAGACTGGGCGTAGCGCCGGACGTCCAGAGCCCTTGACCGGTCGGCTGTTGCAGGGCGACTGGTCGGTCGCCCCTGCGATGCCCCTGGTGGGCGCCCGCCGTGTGAGCCCCACGTCCCGTCACCGATTCGCCGATTCGCGCCCCAGGCGCGGGCCAGCCGGGTTATGGTCAGCGCTCCTCTCGCACTGGACCTGCTGATGAACGCCTCGGCCCTGCCCCTGCCCACGCCGGCGCAACGCTGGCTCGCGCTGACCCTGGTCAGCCTGGCGATGTTCGGCAATTACTACATCTACGACTCGATCGGCCCGGTGGTGGACCTGCTGCAGTCGCAGATGGGCTTCAGCTACGGGCAGATCGGCATGTTGTCGACCGCCTACAGCGTGGCCGCGCTGCTGGTGCTGCTGGCCGGCGGTTACATCATCGACCGCTTCGGCACGCGCAGCGCGATCCTGGTCTTCGCCCTGATCTGCCTGCTCGCCGCCGCCGTCACCGCGGCCAGCGGTGATTTCCACACCATGCTGGCCGGTCGCTTCCTGCTGGGTCTGGGTGCCGAGCCGCTGATCGTGGCAGTGACCTGCGTGCTGGCGCGCTGGTTCAAGGGCCAGGAACTGAGCTTCGCCTTCGGCATCAATCTGTCGATCTCACGACTGGGATCCGCCTCGGCCGACTGGTCCACCAGCTTCGCCAGCGGTCTCTACGAGCGCTGGCAGGATCCCTTGTGGCTGGCCACCGGCGTGGCGGCAGTGTCGGTCAGTGCGGCGATGCTCTACTGGATGCAGGAGAAGCGTGCCGAGGGCCGAGTGGACCTGGGCCGCGCCGGCGAAGTGGACCGCCTGGAGTTCAAGAGCCTGTACCAGTTCAGCGCCTCGTACTGGTACATCGTGGCCTTGTGCGTGGTGTTCTACTCCACCGTGTTCCCCTTCCGCAGCTTCGCCATCAACTACTTCCAGCAGGCGCACGGCCTGGATCGCGAAACCGCCGGCATGCTCAGCAGCCTGCTGCCGATGGCGGCCATCTTCGCCACACCGCTGTTCGGGCTGTGGGTGGATCGCGTCGGGCGTCGCGCAGCCTTCATGGCGGTCGGCTCGCTGGTCATGCTGCCCTTGTTCCTGATGGTGACCTATTTGCCGGCAGGACCCTTGATCGGGCTGCCCGGCGGGGTCAGCGTGCCCTTGACCCTGCTGGTGGTGATCCTGCTGCTGGGCGCAGTGTTTTCCTTGATTCCGGCGGTGATGTGGCCCTCGGTGGCCTACATCGTGCCGGCCGCGCGGCTGGGCTCGGCCTATGCGCTGATGACCTTCTGCCAGCAGCTGGGCTGGGCGCTGGTGCCAATCGTCATCGGCAAGCTCAACGATGCCAATGCAGCCGGGCCGGAGAATGCTGCCGGCTATGCACCCGGCATGTGGTTCTACACCGTGCTGTCATCGCTGGGCCTGCTGTTTGCCTACCTGCTGTGGCGCGTCGAGCGCGGACCGCATGGTCATGGTCTGGAACGTCCGCGCGTCTAGTGTGGTGTTCCGTAATTAAGTTGAACTAAATTTCCGATGGATTTTGGCCCGAGGCAAGGCGCGAGGAGGAGTCATAGTTAGCACTATGGCGACGACGAGCAACACAGCATCGGGGCAAAAGACGCGGAAATTATTCAAGGTAATTGCGGAACACCACACTAGGGCGAACGGGGCGCGCCGGCTGGGCCGTTGCGCCCCCTGGCGACGCCGGGCGTCGTCGCAGGACTCATCGCCGCGCGCATGCGTCAGTTTGAGCGTGGGTGATTGTGGCCCCTGCGACCGAAACGAGGACTCACCAGTGCGGCGGCGGTGCCTCGGCGCGCACGTCGGGGCCCAGCGCCACGCGCAGGCCTTCCAGCGCTTCGCGCAGCTGGCGCAACTCGACTTCCATGCGCTCGATCTTCTGCGTGGCCTGGAAGACCTCGGCATTGAGGCTCTGGATCAAGTCGTCCTGGAAGGCGATCCGGACTTCCAGATCGATCAGTCTTTGCTCGTCCATGGGCGCCGTCCTGCGGTGATCGATGGCTTGATAGTCTGCCGCGCCCGCCCTCTTCTGCCCATCCTTCCATGCTGAATGCCCGGGACTTGCCTGCCGGCTGGCGCATCGCGCCGCTGGACAATGCCGATTACGCCCTGGTGCCGGATCTGGTCCTGCTGCTGGAACCTGAGCTGAGCCGGCCCTGCCTGGAGGCGCGCCAGCAGGCGATGCTGGCGCAGGGCTGGCGTTGCTTGGGTGCCTGGCGTGATGCGCAGCTCGCCGGCATTGCCGGCTATTCGCTGCGCACGCATTTCTTCAGCGGTCCGGTGTTGTTTGTGGAAAACGTGGTGCTGCTGCCGGAGACGCGCGGGCAAGGCATCGGCCGCGCCTTGATGGACTGGCTGGAGGCCTACGCGCGCAGCGTGGGCGCGGGCAAGGTCACGCTGGATGCCTACCAGCGCAACCTGCCGGCACGACGCTTCTACGAGGCCTTGGGCTACGACCCGCGCGGCGTACACTTCGTCAAGGATCTGCCCGCGGACTGAGCACGCGCGCCAGATAGGGCTCGGCGCTGGCGTCGTCGCTCTGGGCCAGCCAGAACAAGGCGCGCTTGCGCGTGGACAAGGGCAGGCTGCGGTCCTCCAGCGCCCGCGCCAATGCGATCACTGCGCGCGGCCCGGGCAGTTGCGAGATGCCGAGCAGAATGGACTCGGCGGCCTCTTCCTCGCGGTGACGGGTCAAGGCCTGCAACAGCGCCGCATCGGCTTGCGCGGCGGCGCTCAGGCCCAGCCACATCCAGGCCTGGTCGCGCTGAGCGTGATCGCGCGCGCGCTCCCCCGCCTCTTGCAAGACGGCGACGGCCTGCGCATCGCCGATGCCGGCCCACAGCATCAAGCGCTCGTCCGCATCGAAATCTGGGTGCACCGCCAGCGCTTCGATGCGCTGCAAGACCGGCCCCCGCGCCTGCACGCCCAGATCGGTGATCGGCCCGCGCGATTCGACGGGACAGTCGGCCGCGTAGATCGCCAGACGCCGCAGCTGGCCCTGCTCGAGCTCGGCATACAGCCGGACGGGCGCTGCCGCCGGGCCATCACGACGCGTCAGGGCGCGGGCGCTGTGGTCGAGCTGACAGGCCTGCTGGCGATCCTTGCGAAACGGTGTCGGCAGGCAGCACCAGCGCGGCGCGCTGGGCGCCACCTCGATGGCGGCACTGACCCAGCCCGAGGCCGGCCATTCGGCGGCGACCAGGCTGCCGGGCAACAGCCACAGCGCAGCGAGCAAGCCTTGCCAGCGGCTCATGGCTGTTCGCCTTGCAGCGCGGCGTCGATGGCCTGCAGCGCGGCGTCGCCACCAACCATGGTCAGGGTGCGCAGGATTTCCGTCTTCTCGGCCGGCGTCTTGCTGCTGCGATAGAGCTGGAGCAGTCCTTGCTCGTCGCCCGCGATCATCAAGCCCTGCAGCGCGGCTTCGCGCACTTCCGCCTTCGGGCTGTCGCGATACAGGCTGCGCAAGGCACCGAGTGCGCTCTCATTGCCGACGATGCCCAGGGCCTGCACCGCCTCTACCTGGATGTCGAGCGAGTCGGCCTCGCGCGCCAGCTTGAGCAGGCTGGCCTGGTCGCCAGACACGGCATAGGCCTGCACGAGTTCGCGCGAGTGCTTGCCCACCGCGCCCAGTTCACGCAGTTCGGCCACCGCTCCCATCGCGCCCAGGGTACGCAGCGGCGCTGCAAGCTCACTGTCCGTGCGCGCGCCCTTGGCCAGCGCCAGCACCTCTTCGCGACGATTGGCGATCAAATAGGCAGACAGCACGCTCTCGCGCACCTCGGGATCGCCCGTGACATAGATCTCGCGCAGTGCCGACAGCGATTTCGCATCGCCGCCGATCCCGATGTTGCGGATGGCCTCGTGGCGCAGCGCACCTTGGCCCTCGCGCGCCAGATTGAGCAGGATGGCTTGGGCTTCGGGCTGCTCGTACTGGCTGAGCACGAACAAGGCGCGTGCCTTGACCAGATCCGATTGCGAACCGCCCAGCACACGCTTGAGCAAGGGCAAGGCGCGTTCCGGCGGCGTGCCCATCAGGCCTTCCAGCGCGGCCAGCGCCAACTCCTCCTGCTCGGTGGGCGCGCGTGAGGCCAGTTCCGCCATGGCCAGCGCGCGGGCCGAGGCCGCCTCGGCCGCGCTCTGCGCCTCGGCGGCCATGGTCTCGGCCTCGATCCTGGCGCGCTCGGCCTGCGTCAGCGCCGCTTCGGCCTGACGCTGGGCCTGCGCCTCCTGCGCCGTCGGGCCGGCGGCTGCCTGCGCCAGGGCAAAGGTCGGGCTCAAGGCCAGACACCAGATCAACATGCTTCGCATCGTGAGCTACTCCAGCAAGGCTGAGGGGTGAGCAACAGGCTGCTCAAAGCGCCTGCACTCGAGACTTGGACGGGTCCTGCTGCAACTGGGTTTGCATGGCGCGTGCTTCGAAGTCGAGCTGGGCGCGCAGGCCATCCTCGAGCGCCGCATCCTCCAGCCGGGTCAGCGCCAGCAGCACCGGTTCGAAGGCGCGCAGCACGCGCGCCAGACGCGCATCGCCAGCGTGCTCGGCGGCTTCGACGTGCAGACGGTTGTCGCGCAGGATGCGTTCCACCAGCGCACGGCGGGCCGCCGGGTCGGGCGTCTCCGACAGGCTGGCCAAGGCATCGCGGGTGCTGGCCAGATGCGCCTGCACGCCGCGCTCCACCGCCACCGGCGGATGCGGCGGCAGTCGTGCCCGCGACGGCCCGGGCATCCACGCACTGACCAGGATCACTGCAAGCACGCAGGCCGCGCTGAGGCCGGCCAGCACGTAGCCCTCCCAGCGCCAGCGCCGCGCCGTGGGTGCGGCCTCATCGAGGCGTGCGGCGCGCACCAGCGCCTGCCGCCAGCGCTGTTGCGCGGCGGCATCCGGCGATTGCTCCTGTGCCTTCAGATCAGCCAGCGCCAGGCGCACCCGCGCCAGGCGCTCGCGGCTGGCGCTGTCCTCTCGCAACTGTGCGTGCAGACGGGCCTGCGCGGCGGGGTCCAGCTCGCCGTAATGGGCGAGCAGCAGCTCTTCCAGACTCGGCGTGGTCTTCATCGATGTTCCTCCAGGGCAGGGCGCAGCTTGCGCAGCGCCCTGAACAGGGCTTGCTTGACGCTGTCGAGGCTCAGTTCCAGCTCGGCGGCGATCTCGCTCAGACGCCACTCTTCGACATGCTTGAGCACGAAGCTGAGGCGCTCCATGGCGGTGAGACGATCCAGTGCGGCATCCAGACCGCGCGCCAGATCGAGGCTGTGTTGCGCCGCCTCCGGATCATCCGGCGCCAGTGCCGTTGCCAGCGCATCGCCGGCATCCAGCGCCAGACCCGGGCGTTCGCGGCGCATCAGGTCGATCGCGGCATGGATGGCGATGCGATGAATCCAGGTGTCCAGCTGCGCCTCGCCGCGGAAGTCGCCGCGCCGGTGCCAGGCCTTGAGCAGCGCGTCCTGCACCGCATCCTCGGCCAGCGCCGGCTGTCGCGTGATGCGCAGACAGGCGCTGTACCAACGCGCCGAGCGGCGCGCCAGGACGGCCTCGAATTCAGCCAGGCTCAGCGCCGGCTCGGGTTTGAGGAAGGCAAACATGCGAGCTTGGACGGCTGAGCACGAAAAAGGGTGAGCAGCGCTGTGCCCGCCTGCACTCAAGAGCCGCGCGCGGCTTTGTAGGCCAGGAAGGCGGCGACCGCCATCAGCCAGAGTGCGAAGCCGCGCTTGAGCCTGGGCACCGGCAAGCGATGCGCGAGGCGTGCGCCCCACGGCGCCAGCAATACCGCCAGGGCGCCCAGCAGCAGGGCCAGACGGAAGTCGATCAAGCCCAGCGACCACGACGACAGACCGCTCACCTCGCGCGCACTGCTGGCGTAGCCCAGCGTGCCGGCCAGGGCGATCGGGAAGCCGCAGGCGGCCGAGGTGGCGATGGCGCTGCGCAGGGCGGCGCCGCGCATATGCAACAGGGGCACGGTAAGGCTGCCTCCGCCGATGCCCACCGCCGCCGAGACCATGCCGATCACCACCCCGCCGGGCAGCAGCCAACGCGCGTCGGGCTGTCGCGCCACTGCGCCTGCAACGACCGTCTTCGGCGCCCGCAGCAGTTGCCAGGCGGCCAGCACACAGAAACCGGCCACGAACCAGGCCAGGAAGCCGCTGCTCCAGCTGGCGACCCAGCGCGCACCGCCGGCCGCGCCGAGCAGCAATCCCGGCGTCAGCCAGATCACCCAGCTCCACTCCACCGCGCCGCGCCGGTGATGCGCATGCGCGCTGCTCAATGCGGTCAGGCAGATCGCCGCCAGCGAGGTGGCCACCGCCACATGCAGGGCATCGGCGGGCGCCACGCCTTGATGCGGCAACACCCACAGCAGGGCCGGCACCACCACCAGCCCGCCGCCCACGCCGAGCAGGCCGGCCAGCAATCCGGCCAGCGCACCAATCGCAAGCAACAGGGTGAGGTCGATCCAGGGCATCAGCGCGCCTCGGCAGGGCGTGACAGGGGCACAGCCAGCACCTTGGGTCACGCGGTGCGAGGCGATCCCATAGACTAGCGAGAGTTTTGGCCGATCCGATCCCCGCGCGATGTCGATGCTGCAAGGCAGCCTGCAATGCACTCCCCAGGCGGCGCCTGCGGACCCAATCTCGCTGCGCCCTCGTCCGCGTGCGTGCTGGCGTGCTGCCTGCCTGCTGGCGCTGGCCCTGGTCCATTCGGCACTGCAGGCCGATCCCAAGGCCGCGCGCCAGACTTTCCAGAACCTGTGGCCGCAGGCGCGCGCCGGGCAGGATGTGAGCGCGCGCATCGCCGCCCTGGGCGATTACCCGCTCGCGCCCTACCTGGAAGCGGCGCAGCTCAGCCACCAGCCCAAGATCAGCAAGCCGGCTGCGGTGCTGGCCTTCGTGCAGCGCGAACAGGGCACCTACATCGGCGAGCAGCTGCGCAAGCAGTTTCTCGACCATTACGCGCGATCCCTGCAGCACGCCCATTTCCTGGCTCTGATGGACCCGGCCGAGACCGATCTGGGCCGTCGCTGCCAGGCCTATTTGGCGCGCCGCGCGATCGAGGGCAAGGGTGATCCGGACACAGCGCTGGCACTGTGGACCGCGGCAGTGCCGAGCGCCAGCGCCTGCGCGCCGCTGTTCCGCGAACTGCATCGCCAAGGGCTGATCGACGATGGCGCCGTGGCGGCGCGCATTCGCGAGGCGGTGCAGGCCGAGCATCTGGGCACCGCGCGCGCCCTGTTGCCGCTGCTGGGCGGCCAGCGGCGGCTGGCTGCGGAGCGCTTCATCCTGGCCCGCGCCGATCCGCTGGCGGCGCTCACCGCCAGCGCGCGCTGGCCCAAGGACGACGCGCATCGCGACGTGCTGAGCCTGGCCTTGCAGCGCGCCGCACGCAAGGACCCGCCGGCCATCGCGACCCGCTATCGCCAGCTTGCCGCCGGATGGGCATTCGAGCCAGCCGCGCAACACGCCATCGAAGCCGAGATCGCGCGCTGGGCGGCGGTGTCCTATCTGCCGCAGGCCGCCGACTGGCTGGCCGCGCTGCCGGCCGCGGCCTTCGACGACAATCTGCGCGAGTGGCAGGCGCGCTACGCCATCCGCCGACTCGACTACAGCGGCGCGCGGGCGGCGATCATGGCCATGAGCGAGAGCACCCGCAGCCAGCCACGCTGGCGCTATGCGGCGGCGCGGCTGGGCGAGTTGCAGCCGGGTGGCAGCCTGGAGTCGGTGCGCGCCGACTACGCCGCGCTCGCCGGCGAGGCGCATTTCCATGGCTTCCTCGCTGCCGACCGCATCGACGCGCCCTATGCGATCTGCGCCGAAGCCAGCCTGCTGCGTGATGCGGCGGCGCTGCGCGTGCTGGCCCTGCCCGGCATCCGCCGCGCCAGCGAATGGATGGCACTGGGCGAGACCGGCAGGGCGCGCGCTGAGTGGTTCTGGCAGCTCGGCCGGCTCAGTGCCGAGGAGCGTCGCGAAGCCGGCCTGATTGCGGCGCGCGAGGGCTGGCATGAGTGGGCGATCTTCACCCTCAACGAAGGCGCACTGATGCGTCTCTATGAGGCGCGCTTCCCGATCCTGGAGCAGACCGTGGTCGAACGCGAGGCCAGGCGCACCGGGCTGGAAGCAGCCTGGGTGTTGGGCCTGATCCGCGCCGAAAGTGCGTGGAATCCGCAGGCGCGTTCGGCGGTCGGCGCTCGTGGTCTGATGCAGCTGATGCCGGCCACGGCGGCGGCTGTCGCACGCTCGCTGAAGACTCGTGCCGAACCGCTCAACGACCCCGCGCACAACATCCGCCTCGGCACCACCTACCTCAGCCGGCGCCTGGCTGAGCTGGACGGCAATGCCGTGCTCGCCACCGGCTCGTACAATGCCGGCGTCGGCGCGGTGCGGCGCTGGCTCAAGGAGCCGCTGCCGCCCTGGGATCTATGGGTCGAGACCGTTCCCTTCCGCGAGACGCGCGAGTACATCGCCCGCGTGCTCGCCTTTGCCACCTTGTACGGCTGGCGCATCGACGGCAGCCCGGAGCGCCTCGGTCGCCTGATCCCAGACTTCCCGGTAAGCCCGGGGCCAGCCCCCATCGCCTGTCCTGAACCCAAGTCAATGGAAACCTCGCCATGAGCACGCCTCGCCACATCGTCATTCTCGGCGGCACCGGATTCGTCGGTCGCCATCTGGTGCAGCGATTGCACGAGGATTCGGGTCTGCGCATCACCGTGCTCAGCCGCAATCGCGAATTGCTGCGCGATCTGGCGGTGCTGCCGCGCGTGCAGCTGCTCAACTGCAACGTCTATGCCGTCGACGAGCTGGCGCAGCGCCTGCAGGGCGCGAGCGCGGCGATCAATCTGATCGGCGTGCTGCAGTCCGATGGCTTCGGCGGCGCCGGCTTCTACCGCGCCCATGTCGCACTCACCGAAACCCTGATCGCGGCCTGCCGCAAGGCCGGCGTGCGACGCCTGCTGCAGATGAGTTCGCTGCGCGCGGGCGAAGGCGAGAGCCACTACTTGAAGAGCCGCGGCCAGGCCGAGGCGCTGGTGAAGAACTCCGGGCTGGACTGGACGCTGTTCCAACCCTCGGTGATCTTCGGTCGCGGCGATGGTCTGTTCTGTCGCTTCGCGCCCTTGCTGCGACTGGCGCCAGTGCTGCCGCTGGCGCGCGCCGGCGCGCGTTTCCAGCCGGTGTACGTGATGGATGTGGCCGAGGCCATGGCGCGCGCGCTGGATCGCGCGGACAGCATCGGCAAGACCTACCCGCTGGTCGGCCCCAGCACCTATTCGCTGGCCGGCATCGTGCGCTACACCGCCCGCTGCCTGGGCTTGCGGCGCCTGGTGCTGCCCTTGCCGGATGCCATCGGCGCGCTGCAGGGGCTGGCCTTCGATGCGCTGCCGGCGGGCCTCAAGCCTTTCTCCAGCGACAACTATCGTTCGCTGAAGCTGGACAGCATCAGCAGCCGCAATGGTCTGGAGGAACTGGGCATCCAGGCCACGCCGCTGGAGATGGTGGTGCCGGAGTATCTCGGCCGCGGCGCGCGTCAGGGCGCGCTTGACGACTATCGCCGCGGTCCGGACGTCTGATCCATGCGCTTCGAGACTCTGGCCGTCCGCAGTGGCGGTGAACCGGATGCGCCCAGCGGCGCGCTGGCGCCGCCGATCCACCTCAGCACTACCTTCGAACATCCCCCCGACAGCGGCGAGATCCAGGGTTATCTGTACCAGCGCTACGCCAGCCCCACGCAGGATCGCCTGGAACAAGCGCTGGCGGCACTCGATCAGGGCGCAGCGGCGCTGGTCTTCGCCTCCGGCATGGCGGCCGGCAGCAGCCTGATGCAGAACCTGCCGGCAGGCAGCCATGTGTTGATGGCCGACGACTGCTACTTCGCCTTCCGCGCGCTGGCCGCCGAACGCTTCGCGCGCTGGCAGCTCAGCTTTGATGTGGTCGACATGAGCGACCCGCAGGCGGTGCGCGCCGCGCTGCGCCCGAACACGCGTTGCCTGTGGCTGGAGACGCCCTCCAACCCGCGCATCAAGCTGAGCCCGATCGCCGAACTGTCGGCACTGGCCCGCGCCCACGGCGCGCTGACCGTGGTCGACGCCACCTTCGCCACGCCGGCCCTGCTCAATCCGCTCACGTTGGGCGCCGATGTGGTGTTGCACTCGACCACCAAGTACCTCGGCGGCCACAGCGATGTGATGGGCGGCGCGCTGATCTTCGCGCAGCGCGATGCGCTGCACGATGCGGTGTGGACCACACGCAAGCTGCAAGGCGCCATCGCCTCGCCCTTTGCCAGCTGGATGATCCTGCGCGGCCTGCGCACGCTGGCTTGCCGCATCGACTGGCATTGCCGCCACGCCGGCGCGCTGGCCGCCCATCTCGCGTGTCATCCGGCCATCGAGCGCGTGCACTATCCGGGCCTGTCCACGCATCCGCAGCACGCCATCGCGCAGCGCGAGATGCGCGGCTACGGCGGCATGTTGAGTGTCGAGGTACGCGGTGGGCGCGCAGCCGCCCTGCGCGTGGCCTCGCGCCTGCGCCTCTTCACCAACGCCACCAGCCTCGGCGGCTACGAGAGCCTGGTCGAACATCGCCAATCGGTCGAAGGGCCGGACTCGCCCACGCCAGCCAATCTGCTGCGCCTCTCGGTGGGCCTGGAAGCCGCCGAGGATCTGATCGATGACTTCGATCAAGCGCTGGCCTGAGGGCCACGCGCAGCGGTGCGCTCACGAGGGAGTACGGCCGCCCGGCTGCGGCGATTCCCGCGCACACCGACAGGCCCATTTTGGGCCGCGTGTTCGGGCGCCGCAACGGCACGCCGCGGCGCCTGTTTTCCACAAGCCTTGCCGGGGCCTTGCTCTGCGCCGTCGCCGCGGCGCATGCTCGCCCCAGGAATCAAATGCAGCGCCAAGCTGGCATTTGATTTGAGTCCGAGTTGATCAGTCGCTGAGCTTTTCCACCACTTTGTTGGTGCTCGCCTCACACTCGTACTCAAGGAGCAGACCAATGCGTTTCTGGTCGCACTGTTTATCGATCTCGCTCGCACTCTTCGCGTCTACCGCACTGACCGCCGCACCGCCCACCGCAGTGCCGCCGAACGCGGTGCAGCAAGCCATGTATTTCCGCTCGCAGGCGGCTGATGCCAGCAACTGCAAGCCCACGATTCGCAAGGGCCGTGTGGACTGGGGCGCGATCGGCAACCCCGCCTCGCAGTGTCCGGACGCCTACGCCTGGGTGTCTTTCGCGCAAGCCATCGAGGGCCAGTTCTGGACCTGGGCCACCGACCAGACGCTGTGGCCAGCCAAGCCCAAGGCCTTGTGCGGGCCGGGTCAGAGCGGGCCGGATTGCTGCGATCCCGCCAAGGTCCTGCCCGACAAGCCGGTGCAGGGCGCGCCGGATCCGGCATGTCCCTACTACCCGCCCGACTGGTCGCAGGCACCCGAACTCAGCACCACCACCGCGCGGCTGGTCAGCAGCCACAATTTCGGTTTCCTGCGCAAGCTGGATCCGGCGCGGATCTTGCGCGAGGAGGAGGCGGAAATCGTGTTCCGCAACAAGTCCTTCGTGCGCTACACGCTGAATCAGAATCTCTACACCAAGGAAGGGCTAGGCGCGCGCTTCACTGCGCTGTCGAACTGGATCGGGGCCAATGCACCCTATCGCAACGAGGCACTGCTGGTCAGTTATCCCGGCGATGCGGTGATGTTCAAGGCGGATTTCATCAGTGAAAAGCTGATGCGCGAGAACAAGCTGATCCAGGACATTCCAGGCAGCGCGATTCCCAACAATCCCAAGCATCCCTACATCACCATCGTGGTCGATGCTGAAGTGGGCAAATCCACCCAGTTCAAGCCCGGCCGCTACTACCTGCTGGCCATCACCGCCGCCTCCAAGGCCCTGCCCGGCTGGCACTGGTACGCCATCGAGCACGTCGCCAATCCCGGACGTTGCGACTACAACGGCTGCAATGACTCCTTCGGCTACCTCGCCGAGCGCACCACGCCAGCTGGCCAGCGCGTGCGCCAGAACTTCATTCCGCCGCATACCCAGGTGGCCTTCGAGGCGGTGAGCGGCAGCGGCGAGGCGCCGGAAGTGGTGTTCCTGCTGGGCAAGGAGTACCCGCCCGAGACCACCGGTGAAGCCATCACGCCACCGCTGGCGGACATGCTCAAGGCGCTTGGCATCGGCACCGGCAGCGTGGCGCGGAAGGGCGATCTGCCGACGGTGCAGGACGGTGCCTGGATGAGCTATCGCCTGAAAGGCTCGCAGACCGAATTCGTCGGCGTGGATGGCATGGAGTACAACCTCGGCGCCTCGATCACCGAGGGCGGCTTCGTCAGCTCGGCCTCATGCATGACCTGCCACTCGCAGGCCGGCCCCAACGCGACCGGCAATCCCGGTCTGGGTGCGGTGGGCTCGCAGCCGCGACTGAGTGACTTCGGCTACAACCTGACCGTCTACGGCCCGCCGGATCTCGGCTGGTTCTACAGCTTTGGCAGCACCCAGCTGCTCTCGCAGCAGACCGATTTCGTGTGGGGCATGTTGAATGCCCAGTGCGTCAACCCGCAATTGGTCAACGGTCAGCCGACCGGCAATTGCCTGAGCTACCAGGTCGCCGCGCCCAAGGCCGTGGTCGACAACTTTTCCTCGCCCTGAGCGGAGACCGTCATGAGCACCTACAGCATCTTCGGCGCCGGACCTTCCGGCCTCTACACCGCCTGGCGCCTGATCACCAGCGGACGCGCCAAGGCCGGCGACACCGTGGCCCTCTACGAATGGGGGAAATACAGCTTCTACGGCCAGAGCGGCACGCGCGCGCCGGCGGGCCGCATCTGCACCTACTTCTACCGCAACGACAGCAGCCAGTCGCACATCGAAGCCGGTGGCATGCGCTTCATCCAGTACGACCCCTCGACTGGCGACGGCCATCGCCTGGTCACCTGGACCATCGGCGCGCTGGGCCTGGGCAACAAGATCGTCGACTTCAACACCACCGACAATCCGCTGCTGTACCTGCGCGAGCAGCACATCTACCAGGCCGACATCTCGCCCACCAACACCGTGCGCTACTTCTCGCCGGGCAACAATGCGGCGCCCGCGGCCACCTTGTTCACCAACATCTCCGGGCTGATCACCGGCAACACACCGGTGCAGACGCGCGCGCAGCAATGTCAGTTCTACGCCAGCGGCACCTTGCCGGCGAACTTCAACTCCTTCGTCTACCCGCCCGGCACGGTGGCGGGCAATGTGGGCTACTGGAACGTGTTCTACGACCAGGCCGCGAACGAGGCCTACGACTACGCCAATGACGCCGGCGGCTACACGTCCAACGTGATCAACTGGAACGCGGCGAACGCCGCCGTCTACAACGGCGAATTCGCGCCGGGTGGCGCCTTCAAGACGCTGGCCGATGGCTATTCGGAAGTGTTCTACGAGCTGTACCGGCAGGCCTTGATGGCCGCGCAGCAGCAAGGCGTGACGCTCACCCTGACACAAGAGACGCGCCTGCACTCGATCTGGCTGGAGAACGGCGCGATCCGCTACCGGCTGGCCCATGCCAGCGATCCCTACCGGCCGGCGAGCGGCACGGCGGGAACGGATTACGCCTTCCTGGCCATGCCGCCCAATTCGATCCAGCTCGTCGCCGAAGCGACGCGCTACGTGGACATGAGCGGCAAGACCGATGTGCTCAACGCCAGCGCGGTGCAGAACTACCTCGCCAGCGCGATCCTGCAGCCTTCCTTCCGCATCCTGATGTTCTTCGATCGGCCGTGGTGGAATCAGGTCACCTATCCGCCCACGCTCAGCGATGGACAGGGCACGCCCAACATCTTCGGGCCCACCATCACCGACATCCCGCTGCGCCAGATCTACTACTTCGGCAACAACAGCCCGAACAATCCGAACCCGGTCTACGGCCTGCTGGCGTCTTATGACGACATGCAGTTCACCCAGTTCTGGCAGGACCTGGAAACACCGCTCAATGCGCGGCGCGAGATTCCCCTGTCGCAGGACTATCAACCGATGATCGGGCCGCGCGATGCCACCACCTCGATGGTGAACATGGTGCTGCTGGAACTGGCCAAGGTGCACTACGGCGATCCCAATGCGGCCTGGCAGATCCCGCGTCCGCTGGAAGCCAAGTACATGGATTTCTCGCTCAATCCCTTCGCCGCCGGGTATCACGCCTGGGCATCGCACTACGACATTTGCGATGTGATGCAGAAGATCCGCAAGCCCACCTCGCTGCTGCAGGGTGTGGACGCGAACCTCTTCATCACCGGCTCGGCCTTCTCCAACGATCAGGCCTGGGTCGAGGGCGCTTTCTGCACGGCCGAATCGGTGCTCGATGATTTCCTCGGTCTGACCGCGCCGATCGACACCAGCGACTATCCCTTGATCTGTCAGTGCTGATCGCGCGGCTCGCCCGCCGCCATCCCGCAAAGCGCCGTCCATGCATCCATGTGGACGGCGCATTGCGAGCACGCGCCGAGATCAGGTACCCGATCGGGGTGAGCGGTCTGTAGCCCCCGGTCCCGCGCGCCGCTCAGCTTCGCTCAACGCCGCGGCGCGGGCGTGC
>ERZ1066138.21-NODE-21-length-49825-cov-9.747639_pt1 | contig 49825 bp, 56 predicted proteins | sample MGYA00382785_ERZ1066138 | MGnify/ENA primary metagenome ERZ1066138 (study PRJEB33369, sample SAMEA5778368) | biofilm metagenome | biome: Industrial cooling water; feature: Water cooling tower basin; material: Biofilm | place: United Arab Emirates | collected... | reverse complement strand
CCGCTGCGATGTCGCGAGCATGAGATTGGGCCAGATCTCGCTTTCGGTAAAAATCGCGAGGGACGGTTTCCAGTGGTCGAGAAAACCCGTAACCGCCTGTGGCGTATCGATCGGGACGAACTGGTGGATCGCGCGCGGTCCGAGCCGCGCCGCCGCGAGACCAGCTGAAGTAACGGTTCCCGTGGTCACGAGCAGGGTGACATCCGCACGCGCCACGCGCAGACGATCGATCACCGGCAGCACGGCCATGAGCTCTCCGACGCTGGCCGCATGGATCCATGCGACCGGCCCGTCGGGCCGGGACCGCAGGCTCCGGCCAAGCCGCTCGTCCTGCCGAGCCGGATCCTCCTTCCCTCGTTCTGCCCGCCGTGCCAGAACGATCGGAGCGATGGGAGCCAAAAGGCGGCTCGCACCTCGATAGACCCGGAGCAACAATCCGGGGTTGGGTGGCGGAAGCGACGGATCGGCGGAGCGTGGTGTCGATCTCGCTGGATCGGCACCCGCAAGCGCATAGGCGCGTCGCGTCGCGGTATTGAGCGCGCGTTCAACCGACTGTCGGATGTCTTCCAGCTGGTCCGGGCTTGCGTCTCGCGGGACGAAGATTGGTTCTCCGTAGACGAAAGCCAACTTCGAAAATGGCAGGTTGATGGTCAGGCGGCTCCAGGTATCGAGCACCAGGGATCTCGAACTGGCCACAGCCAGCGGCACGATGGGCCGGCCGCTCATGCGCGCCAGCGTGACAATACCCTCACCGCAGCGGCGCGCCGGCCCCGGCGGGACGTCAGCAGTCATAACGAACGACGTGCCATTGGCGAGGCACTGAAGAGCGGCGCGCAATGCGCTGGCGCCGCCGCGATCCTTTTTCCGATCACCGGCCCCCGCCCCACGCACCAGTTTAACGCCGAGAGACTCCATCGTCGCGCCGATGAATTCTGCGTCCCCGTGGCGGGCAACCATAGCCGCCACAGGCACATCCGGACGATGCATCGATGCCATCATGAACTGGCCATGCCACAGCGCGACAATGCACGGATGGTCTGCACTGAGGCGGTCGATGATGCCGTCAGGTTCGGCGATGACGTTCGAGGTGCGATGAACGAATCGCACGAGCCTGGCGAGTTGCCGGCCGGCGAGACGTGCAGCGCTCACCTTGTCAGGCGACGTGTGTGCCATTGATGCTATGAGCCCTGGCCCCGGCGGGCCTGCGACTGCGGGTCCCCGACGGCAAAAGTCTTACGGCTTGCTGACCCCTGTGGGCGCGCTCTGAAGTCCTCTTGTCTCAGGTTACCACAGCGAATATCAACCGAAATCATGTGGCCGCCGGCACTTATCGACCGCTGCAGCACAAACTGCGGGTGCCGAGCCATTAGCCTTACCTAGAAACGGTCTACTTTCCGGCTTTTCGGCGACTTAGCGCCTCGAAACGGTCTGCAAGGTATCAAGCTGGGAACTACCTCTAAATAATGCGATTCACGCGCATCAAACGGATGAAGCGAGCGCTGCGCAGGGGCGCCACGACCATGCGCTCGGAGGTTGCTGCACGCGCGCCCGAACCCTTGCGCCGGGCCGTCGCGCCAATCGTCAGCTATACAGACATGTTGCTTTTCGATCATTTGTTCGTGCGCCTATTGTTTCCAAACCGCCACAGATTGGGCCCGCGGGCGTGGCGTGCTGCGCAGCCTCTGCCTCATCAACTACGAAGGGCAAAAAAGCTCGGCGTGAGAACGGTCGTCAATTTGCGCGGCAACGAAGATAAGCCGACCGCAAGAACGGAACGCGCAGCTTGTGAACGCCTGGGTCTGGCCTACGTCGACTATTGCTTGCGTAGCCGCGATGCGCCATCCCGAGACGAACTGTACGGCCTACGCGATCTCTTTCAGCGGATCGAACATCCCATTCTACTGCATTGTAAATCGGGCGCTGACCGGGCGGGCCTTGCCAGCGCACTCTACCTCCACGTTGTCGAAGACGTGCCGATCGAGAAAGCCGCTCGCCAGTTGAGCCTTCGCTATGGGCATGTCCGGTACGCCGACACGGGCGTGCTCGACGCCTTCTTCGAAAGGTATTTGGCTTACGCTGCTCAGGAAAAGATCGACTTCTTCGATTGGGTCGAACGTCACTACGACCCGAAGGAATTGAAGCGGTCGTTCCGCAGCCGGGGCTGGGCCAATCGCCTCGTAGATGGATGGTTGCGCCGTGAGTGACGCTGCTCAAGCCCCAGGCTTTGCCGGATCCAGCAGGCGGTGCAAGTGCACGACGAAATACCGAACGAGTGCATTGTCGACGGACTTCTGCGCAGCCGCTTTCCAGGCGGCATGGGCCTCAGCATAGTTCGGGTAGATTCCGACGATATCGAGATCGTGCAGGTCGCGGAACGTGACGCCATCGAGCGATTCCAACTCGCCTCCAAAGACAAGATGGAGCAGTTGCGGGTTCGGCTTGGTTTGAGACATTGGCGCGGATCCGGTAAGTGAAAGCGAACCCGGCTGCTGCCGGGCGGCGACTGGAAGACCCACCGGACGCGCCGGTGCAGCCCTCATCGCGCCTCGAACCGGCGCCATGACCGGGACAGACTGCCGAGGCGAAGGTCATCAGGCAACAGCGCGAAGCGCCGCGCCACGGACGTGAGGTCATATTGGGCAAAACGGTTGAGCCGCCCGCTGGTAGGCCGAGAAGCACCGGCAGCCGTCGGCTGCCTGCCGAGCCTTCGTTATGTCTCGAATATGGCCAGTTCGAGAGCGACGGTGAGTGCCAACAGCAGCATCACCAAAACCCAGAGTGCCACGGCGTCTAGACGAGGTTCGGACATGGCCTCCTCCCAGAAACGTCACGCCCATACCAGAAAGGATGGCACCCGATTCCAAGATTGTCTAAGCAATTTTCACCATTATCAACCCGCCCTCACAGCCGCGCCCAGGTCACAGACGAACGATCCGGGTTCCCGGGTGGTGCCGTCCGGGCTCCCGATTGGCGCCACAGGCCCTGTTTGATCTCGGCACTGCAATTGTCTAGCGTCTGCTGAATTGATCTCCAGAAGGTTGCGCATCGCCAGATGACCCTGTCACCATACGACCAGAATCTCGATAAAAACCCGGCCAATTATCAGCCGCTGACCCCTCTGACCTTTCTCGATCGTGCAGCTCGGGTGTATCCGAATCATCCGGCGATCATCCATGGCGCGCAGCAGTTCACCTGGAAAGAATTCTACGGCCGCTGCCGGCGGCTCGCTTCTGCCCTGTCACGGCTCCAGATCGGACCGGGCGATACGGTCTCTGTGATGCTGTCGAACACGCCCCCGATGTTGGAAGCGCATTACGCCGTGCCCATGCTGGGCGCGGTGCTTCATTCGCTGAACACACGCCTCGATGCGCCGATCCTCGCTTTCCAGCTTGATCATGCGGACTCTAAAGTCCTCATCACCGACCGCGAATTCGCCGGAACGATGGCCGAAGCGCTTGCGCTCGCCAAGGTGCGCCCCATCATCATCGACTACAACGATTTGGAGTTCCCGCAGACGGGACGCGCCCTATCGCATCTCGACTATGAAACGCTTCTTGCAAACTCGGATCCCGAATTTGCATGGCGCATGCCCGCAGACGAATGGGACGCCATTTCGCTGAACTACACCTCCGGCACCACGGGCAATCCGAAGGGTGTCGTCTATCACCATCGGGGCGCGGCGCTGATGTGTTATTCCAACACCATCGCCACCGGAATGGGACACCACCCCGTGTACCTGTGGACGCTCCCGATGTTCCATTGCAACGGCTGGTGTTTCACCTGGTCGTTGGCGATGGTGGCCGGCACGCATATCTGCCTGCGCTGGGTGCGCGCCAAGGCGATGTACGATGCCATCGCCGATTACAAGGTGACGAACATCTCCGGCGCGCCCATTGTGATGGCGACGCTGCTTGGAGCAAAACCCGAGGAAAAACGCGAGATCAGGCATCGAGTCTCGTTCAATCACGCCGCTGCACCCCCGCCACAGGCCGTCCTGGATGCCATGATCGCCGCCGGCTTCGATCTGACCCACCTCTACGGCCTCACTGAAACGTACGGCCCCGCGACCATCAACGAGTGGAACACCGAGTGGCTGGCGCTGGATGAGGAGGCGAAAGCCAAGAAGCGCATTCGCCAGGGTGTGCGCTACGTTGCGCTGGAAGATCTCACGGTGATGGACCCCGAGACCATGAGCCCTGTCCCCGCCGACGGCGAGACGATGGGCGAGGTCATGTTCCGCGGCAATATCGTGATGAAGGGCTATCTCAAGAACGCCGAGGCAACGACAGAGGCTTTTGCCGGCGGCTGGTTCCACTCTGGCGATCTCGGCGTCTTGCATCCCGACGGCTACATCCAGCTGAAGGATCGCTCGAAGGACGTCATCATTTCTGGTGGCGAGAATATCTCGTCCATCGAAGTCGAGGATGTCCTCTACAAGCATCCCGCTGTCGCCGCCTGCGCCGTCGTCGCCAAGCCTGACGAAAAATGGGGCGAGACTCCCTGTGCGTTTGTCGAGTTGAAGGCGGGGGCAATCGCATCAAAGGAAGAGATCGTGACGTGGTGCCGCGAGCGGCTCGCCCATTACAAGGCACCGCGCCACGTCGTCTTTACGGAGTTGCCGAAAACCGCCACCGGCAAGATCCAGAAGTTCCGCCTCCGGGACCTCGCCAAGGACTCCTGAGCCGCAGCCGCCGAAATTTCTCCGACGGGTTCTTCCTCCGCAATCGTTCGATGAGTGACGCGGCGTGCTTCGGCCCGCCAGGCACGTCCCCTCAGTGCCTCGCTCCCCCGCATGGGCGGTCCGGACACGCCGCGGCTCGAACAAGGAGAACCCGATGACGCGTAATGGAAAAATTCTCGCCGGCGCCGCCGCTATATTGACGCTCGGATCGGCAGCCGCGGTCGCCCACCGCCATGGCGGCTGGCACCATAAGGGCCCCCACGGCTGGGGCGGCCCGCATGGCATGATGACACTGGCAGGTCCGCTGTGCCGCGGCAACCCGGCAGAGAAAGCCGACCTGATGATGGTTCGCCTCGAATATAAGGTGAACCCCACCGACGCCCAAAAGCCGGCATTCGACGAACTGAAATCGGCAGTGAAAACCGCCGCTACAAAAGTCGCAGCGGCCTGCCCGCCAAAGCCCGAACCCACGGCCGATGGAGACAAGAAAGCCGCGGCTAAGGACATTACGGCTCGTCTTGCCGATACGGAAGCACAACTCGCCGCCGCCCTCGAAGGCATGAAGATTGTTCGACCGGCAGTTGAGAAACTCTACGCGTCGCTTGATGACGCGCAGAAGAAAGCCGTGTCGGAAATCGGCATGGGCAGGCGCGGCAAATGGGGCCGCCATCACGAGCGCTGGGAAAAGCGCGGCGGCGACTGGGATGGTCCCGGCCGTGGCCCCGGTCGCGGACAGGGCCCGGATGACGGAACGCCGGAGCGCGAAGGCGATCTCTAATCGCAGCGCCGAGTGAACGAAATACAAGAAAAGCCGAAGCCCGCCGGTTTGACCGGCGGGCTTCGACTTAGAGTGCAGGTGGATGTAAGCAACCGCCATATTGCAGCGGTGCCCGGCTGTTGCCGGCCGTCGTCGGCTGCAGCCATTTCGACCAGAAATATAAAAGCCGACCCCAGGGCGGAGCCGGCTTCGAGGACCTCAGTGTCGAGAGGCGGTCGACAGTCTATCAATCTCTTCTTTGATCTTGAGCTTCTGCTGTTTCATCCGCCGGATCACAACGTCATCGGATCCAGGTCTTGCCATCTCCTCACAAATCCGGCGATCGAGCTGCCGGTGCTTCTCTGCGAGTTCGTGGAGATGTGCGGATAACGCCATTTAAGCCTCCTTCGATCGTTGAGCCCGTAAATAATGCCAGAGAAAATGTGGCTTGTAAAAGGTGCACAGTGATCACCATTTCTTCTTCATGAAGAATTGATCGTGGGTCCACATCCCTTCGCAGCTGCGCAATAAACGATGTACCACGGCCGGCTGCTCAGAGCCCCGAACATGCTGCGACGTAGTCGGAGCACGCTAAGGTGTTGCAGAATTGGGAAAGAGGCGTAAAACGCGGCGCGGGGGAAGCCGGGCTTTACGATATCGCCTGAGCAAGTGCGAAGAGGCGCCATGGTGCGACACAGCGAAGGGGACTTGCGCGAGGAACTCGTGCGGCTGCGCAACGAGCACCGCATGCTTGACGAGGAAATCGTTGCTCTCGAAGCTATGGGTGGCCACGACCAGCTCAATATCCGCCGCTTGAAGAAAAAGAAGCTTGCGCTCAAGGACCAGATTATAGCGGTCGAAGACCAGCTGCTGCCCGATATTATCGCATAGTCGATATAGCCAGATTAAGCATGAAGCAGAACTGGCAGCCTTTGCGCCGCGTTAACAATCGGCGGGCGAGGCTGAACGCTGCGGCTCAGGTTATCCGATGCGACCGATCGAACACTGGCTCTATCCGACACCGCAAGGTCTCTACTGCGAAGCCGGCGATTTCTACATCGACCCGCCGCGTCCGGTCGATCGCGCGCTGATCACGCATGGGCATTCCGACCACGCCCGCTCCGGCCACGCACACGTTCTTGCGACGCCTGAGACCATCGCGATCATGAAAGTGCGCTATGGCGCAGCCTGCGCTGGGGCCTTTCAGTCGGCACACTGGGGCGCGCAACAAAAGATCGGAGACGTAACAGTCCGCTTTGTGCCAGCCGGGCATATTCTCGGATCGGCGCAGATTGTCATCGAACGCGGAGACTGTCGCGCGGTGATATCCGGTGACTACAAGCGCGCATCGGACCCGACGTGCCGTCCCTTCGAACTCGTGACCTGCGATGTATTCGTCACCGAAGCGACCTTCGCGCTTCCTGTCTTCCGTCACGAACGTGGCGAAGACGAAGCGCGCCGGCTGGTGCAGTCGATCGCCCGCAATGCAGAACGTACACACCTGCTCGGCGTCTACGGTCTTGGCAAATGCCAGCGCATGATCGCGCTTCTCCGGCAGCAGGGCTACCACGATCCGATTTGGCTGCACGGCGCACTCGTTGGCCTCACCGCATTGTTTCAGGATCTCGGGATCGAACTGGGGGATTGCCGTCCGGCAAGCACGGCGACCGATGCGGAACTGAAGGGCGCACTTGTCATGTGCCCGCCGTCGGCGCTGATGGATCGCTGGTCACGGCGCATGGGCGAAGATCCCGTGAGGGTCCTCGCATCGGGCTGGATGCGCGTGCGAGGCCGCGCGCGCCAACGTGGCGTCGAGCTTCCTCTCGTTGTTTCGGACCACGCCGACTGGCCTGAACTTCTCGATACCATTGTCGAAACCGGCGCCGAAGATGTGTGGGTGACGCATGGTCGCGAAGATGCTCTGGTGCATCAGTTGAGCCTGATGGGCCGCCGCGCGCGCGGGCTGGATCTGGTTGGCTACGAGGACGACGCGGAGTAGCCATGCGCGCGTTCGCCGAAGTTCTCGATTGCCTCTCCACCACGCAAAGCCGCAACGGCAAGCTGGCGCTCTTGACAGACTATCTGCGCTCCGCGCCTGATCCGGACCGCGGCTGGGCGCTCGCGGCTTTGACTGATGGGCTGCCGCTGCGCATCGGATTCCGTCGCATTCTCTCCGACTTGATGGCGGAACGCACCGATCCGGTGCTGTTCAAGCTCTCCCGCGATTTCGTCGGCGACACCGCGGAAACGGTATCGTTGATGTGGCCGGCGCCGGAGAGCATCGTTGAGCCACCACGCCTCGGCGAGGTCGTCGATTGGCTTCTCAATGCCAAGCCGTCGGAGCATGCGGCGATCATTGCAACCGTCCTGGACCGCTGCAATGTCCGCGAACGCTGGGCCTTTCTAAAGCTGATCGGTGGCGCACCCCGCGTCGGCGTCTCGGCACGCCTTGCCAAAACAGCAGTTGCCCAGATCGCGGGCCTCGATGTCTCGGCGGTCGAGGAGGTCTGGCACGCACTGAAGCCGCCCTACGCCGAACTATTCTCCTGGGTGGAAGGGCGTAGCGAACGGCCCGATCCCGGCAGTGTACCGGTGTTCCGGCCCATGATGCTCGCCCATCCCGTGGAAGACGCCGATTGGCCCACACTGGATCCGAACGAGTTCGCCGCCGAATGGAAATGGGACGGCATCCGCGTGCAGGTCGCGGCCAAGGCGGGTGATGTGCGCGTCTATTCCCGCACAGGCGATGACATCTCGCCGGCATTACCAGAAATCCGCTCGGCCTTCTCGCATCACGATGTTGTTGCCGATGGCGAGCTTCTGGTTGTGCGGCAGGGCACGGTCGCACCGTTCAACGATCTCCAGCAGCGGCTCAACCGCAAATCGGTGACGGGCAAGATGCTGCGCGAACATCCGGCTCACCTTCGGCTCTATGATCTGCTGTTTACGCGCGGCGAGGATATTCGCATGCTCTCATTCGATGATCGCCGCCGTCGTCTGGAAAACTGGCATGCGAGCGAGCGGCCTCTGCTGACGGATTTGAGTGCGCTGGTGGAATTCGACACCTTCTCGGAACTCGAAGACCTCTGGCGGGGCGCGCGCGAAGCCGGCATCGAAGGCCTGATGCTGAAACGGCGGGCCAGCCCCTATCTCGCCGGCCGCCCGAAAGGCCACTGGTTCAAGTGGAAGCGCGCGGCCCTCACGCTCGATTGCGTGCTGATGTATGCGCAGCGCGGCTCCGGGAAGCGGTCGTCACTTTATTCGGATTTCACGTTCGGCGTTTGGCGACCGCGCGAAGGCTCCAACGAACGTGAACTGGTCCCGGTCGGCAAAGCCTACTCCGGCTTTACCGATGCCGAACTGCGCGATCTCGACCGGTTCATTCGCGCCAATACGACGGAAACCTTCGGTCCGGTCCGCGCTGTGGTCCCAAAGCTGGTGCTAGAAATAGCCTTCGATGCAGTCCAGCCCTCGAGCCGGCACAAATCGGGCGTCGCCATGCGCTTTCCCCGCATCCATCGCATCCGCTGGGACAAACCTGCTGAAGAAGCCGATACTCTCGAGGCGACGATGGCGCTGATCGGGTAAAGGGGGAAAGGAATGTTCGACGGCTTCTCACGCGGACGGGTGCAAGCGGGCGACGTCGACGTCGCCTACGTGAAAGGCGGCAGCGGTCCGCCGGTCCTCCTTCTGCATGGTTATCCGCAGACCCACGCCATGTGGGCCAAGATCGCGCCGTTGCTGGCGGAGCGATTCACCGTGGTCGCTGCCGACCTGCGCGGCTACGGCGACAGCTCAAAGCCTGTGTGCCTGCCCGATCGCAGCAACTATTCTTTCCGCGTCATGGCCGCCGATCAAGTGGCGCTCATGCGCAGCCTCGGTTTCGATCGCTTTCACGTCATCGGACATGATCGCGGCGGACGCGTCGGCCACCGAATGGCGCTCGATGAACCCGAGCGCGTGCTCTCGCTCGCCGTCCTCGACATCGTACCCACCTATGCCATGTTGATGGACACGACTCACAAAGTGGCAGCCGCCTACTGGCACTGGTACTTTCTCGCCCAACCCGAGCCGTTTCCCGAAACGCTGATCGGCCGCGACCCCGATTATTTCTTCGAATTCTGCCTCGTCGGCTGGGGCAAGGTCCCCCTCGATGCGTTCGATCCCGAGCAACTGCAGGCCTATCGCACGGCATGGCGCAACCCGGCAGCCATCCATGGTTCCTGTTCGGACTACCGCGCGGCACTGACGGTCGACTTGGCGCACGACACCACTGATCTCGCTCGCAAGGTCACCTGCCCAGCACTGGCGTTTTGGGGCACCAAGGGCCTCATGCATCAGCTCTTCGACATTGAGGCGGAATGGGAAAAGCGCCTCCTAAGGCCTCACTTCGCGACGCTGCCGGGAGGACACTTTTTCCCCGATCAGTTTCCGGAAGAGACCGCCGCGCGGCTGCTTGCATTCCTCGAAGGCGTCGCCTGACGCTCAGCCGAGCCGGCGCCGGAACTCGTCGTATCCGTATGAGCGCAGCACTTCGTAACGCCCGTTCTCATGCAACATCGACAGGTCCGGAAGCGGCGTGCCGTTGAAGGTCGTGTTCTTCACGAACGAATACTGCATCATGTCCGTGAAGATCAGCCGGTCGCCGACCTTGAGCGGCTGAGCGAACGAATACTCACCAATGACGTCACCAGTCATACATGTCTTGCCGCCGAGAACATAGGTGTGCGCAAGAACGCCGGGCTTCTTCGCACCGATGATGATCGGCGTGTACGGCACCTCCAGCACGTCGGGCATATGCGTCGACGCCGATGTGTCGAGGATTGCGATGTCCTTCTCGTTCCGATGCAGGTCGAGCACGGTCGCAACGAGCCAGCCCGCGTTGACGACGAGTCCCGCACCCGGCTCGAGGATGACGTCCACGCCGAATGCTTTTCGGAAATCTTGTAACGCCTGGATGAGCGGCTCGAGCTTGTACCCCGGCCGGTTGATGAAATGCCCGCCGCCGAAATTGACGGCCTTCACCTGGCGGATCTCGTCCGCGAAGTTTTCCGCCACATGCTTGATGAGACCAACGGACCCTTCTTCGCGCGCTTCGCACAGCGCGTGCGCATGTAGAATGTCGATCTGACCCCACGGGATGCCGGCGCTCTCCGCCTTCGTGGTACCGAAGCGCGAACCGGGCGCACACGGGTCATACAAGTTGCCGCCCAAGGTGGCCATTGAGAAGCCGGGATTGATGCGCACGCCGACATGACGACCAGCCGCCTTCACGGTCGCCATGTGCTTGGCAAGCTGACCCGGCGAATTGAAGTAGATGTGCTCGGCGATAGTAACCAGCCGCTCCACTTCCCCCGGACCATAAGCCGGCGCATAGACGTGAACTTCCTTGCCGAACTCCTCGCGGCCCATCCGCGCTTCGTACTCACCCGACGCCGTCGTGCCGTCGAGCGTGTCGCGCATCAGCGGAAACGCCGCTGGCATCGCCCACGCTTTCGTCGCCAACAGCATCTTGATGCCGGTTTCGGCTTTCAGCCGCGCCGCCGTCTCTAGATTGCGCTTGAGGCTTGCCACGTCGAGCACATAAGCCGGAGTGTGCAGGTCGGCGGGCAGGTTCGGCGTGGTCATCGGCTGTCATAACTCCGCAGCTTGATGGGGAACGAGCGCGCTATATGGCACTGGCCAACCTTTTGTTAAAGTGTTCTTGGGGCTTGCGACAGTTATGCGACGGGGCGCGCCGAGGCGGGAAACGAAAAGGGGAAGCATGTCGAGAAGCAGCTTTGCAGGTCCGCGACGAGGTGTATCGCGTCGGGAGCTGATGCACGGCGCCTTTGCCGCCGCCGCAGCCGGAATGCTGGCTCACAATCGCACCAGCGCCGCAACGGGTGCCAGCCTCAAGACCGATCCGTTTCAACTCCTCGGCGTAGCCTCAGGCGATCCGCTGCCCGATGGCGTCGTGCTCTGGTGCCGTCTCGCGCTCGACCTCGAAGACGGCAAGCGCTGGGGTCTGTCCGATGAGGCCTACCGCGTGGCGTGGGAGATCCGCGATCTGGAGCGAAGCGGCCGACACGTCACCGCGAGCGGCATTGCCATCGCATCCGCTGACAAAGGCTACGCGGTCCATGTCGAGACGAAAGGCCTGAAGCCTTCAACACGCTACGCGTACCGGTTCACGTTGGGCAACTTTTCCGCCGAAGGCCAAACGCTGACGGCGCCTTCCACCGGTACGACACCCGATAAGCTCCGCTTCGCCTTCTGCTCCTGCGCCGAGTACGAGTTTGCCTTTCCGTACGCCTATGAAATGATGGCACGTGACGAGCCCGACTTCATCGTCCATCTCGGCGATTACATCTACGAAGCGGTATACGATCAATTCTACCGCTTCGACGCACCCGCTCCTGCCCGCCGTCTCGGCTGTGAAAACTTGTCGGAGGGCCAGAAGCGCGCTCGCTTTCTGAAGTACGACCGCACGGCGAAAGTCAAAACACTCTCCCAGTTCCGCCGGCGCTACGCAGAGTACAAAAGCGATCCCCGTCTTCAGTACGCCCACCGGAGCTGCCCATTCATCGTCACATGGGACGACCACGAAGTTGAAAACGACTATGCTTCGGATTTCTCCGAAGTCCGCGAAGCCGAAGACTTTGTGCAAACGCGCATCGCAGCCTACCGCGCCTACTTTGAGAATATGCCGGTGCGCCTATCGACGCTCCCGGTCGTCGCGGAACGGCGGCAACTCTATCGCGCCTTCGACTTCGGAAAGCTTCTGCGACTCAACATGCTCGATGAGCGACAGTACCGCTCCGATCAGGCCTGCGCCGCTGGGCTGCGCGGCAATGCACGCTCACTTTCGCTAGGCGAATGCCCCGAGATCGAAGCCATGATCGGCGCGGATGGAAAAGCGCGTGAGATGCTGGGCAAGGAGCAGTCGCTGTGGCTGGAACGCCAGCTTGCAACATCGAAGGCCACATGGAACGTGCTCGCCCAAGGCGTCATGATGGCGGCCATCGACAGTCGCGCGGATTGCAATTTCAAAGAGCCGAAGTCGGAGACGACAATCTGGACGGATGGCTGGGGCGGTTACACCGTGGCGCGTCAGCGCGTCGTCGATCTGATGGAAAAGTACCGCGCGCGAAATCCTGTCGTCCTCTCTGGCGACGTGCATTCGCACTTCGTCACGCGCGTTCTGAAGGATTGGAAGGATCAGAACTCCGCCTGCGTCGCACCCGAGTTCACGTGTACTGCGATCTCGTCTTTCCTCCGCAATCTCGAACCCTGGGCCGGACCAGGCGGCGGCAATGAGCGCACCATTGTCGATCTCGACTGCCGCCATCACGGCTACACGCTGTGCGAAGTGACCAGCGAAACATTCGACGTCGCCGCGAAGCGCATCACGCCCAACGCGCTCGCTCCCGACATCGGGGCCGTGAAAGCGGAGACGAGCTACATTTACCGCGTTACCGCAGGTGATCCCGAGCCGCACAAGATCTGACCGCTAGTCCGAGATCGTGACTTCAAACACGCGCCGGTTCGTTTCACCCGATGCAAGCCGCGCCTCGACCGCGAAGCGGTCTGTTCCCGCGGCTCCCGCTCGGGCGGTGTAGTAGACGCCCGTTCCCGCAACCGTGCGCCCAGCACAAGTGCCACCGGCCGAAGCTGCGATCGTCGTCTGTTGACCCGGCCGAAATGTGATCTCGCCCTGCGACGGCGGGTTCGTCACCATCACTTGCGGCGCGGCAAGCGCCGTACAGGCCTCATCCCATCCAGCGAATACGAAAACCCGCGCCGGCCGGCCGGCAACGACAGGAGTGGTCCGTGTCGCCGCGTCTTTCGTTGGAACATCTGCGTCCGCAATGGGTTGTGGCACGGTCGAACCGGAACAGGCCGTAACCATCAGGATTGTCGTGAGACCGGCAGCGCGGATCAGGTCGGAGATCATGACGGCTTGCTGATATGATGTTGTGTGAAGTCACCTGCGACCGGCGGCACATTGCCATGCGAAGGACTTTCGGACTACGCCTTTGAATGAAGCTATCGGGGATGACCCATGCAGAACGGTCCTTCGACGGAACGGACGACGGCGGGCGGGAGACCTGCTCGCGTGTACGTTAGCCGCATGCCTCACCTGATCCGCTTCCTAGGACTCCATATGGGGATCGGCGTCGCGATTGGCGTCATCATCGCGTCGGTAATGATCATGAGCGACCTTGCCGGCTTGAAGGGGCTGCTGATCGAAACCAGGGAACCCTTCGTCGCGATATTGCTACTCTATGCTTTCAATGCTCTGACCTTTGGCAGCGTGGCCATGGGCGTCGCGGTCATGACGATGCCTTACGATGGCCTTTGCGACATGCGCGATCCCAATGACGACAAGGACGCCGGCCCGCTGCGCTAGACCGTCAACGTCGTTGGCAGCATGAGCCGGTATGGAAGCATCGTTGACCGGGTGAAGCCGAAACTTTCGTAGAAATGACGGGCCGACAGGTTGTCGTTGTCGGTCAACAACGTGAGACGCTGCGCGCCGTCGAACCGAGCTTGCGCGATGATCGCGGCCATCAGCCGCTTGCCCACACCTTTGCCGCGCAGGCTGTCGGCCACGATCACATCTTCGAGCATCGCGACCTTGGCGCCCAGATACGTCGACACCGAATAGTGCAGCACGCCCATGCCAACCACGTCGCCTGCCGCCTCGGCCACGACGATCCGTGCGCTATCCCCACGATCAAACAAAAGCGCAAGACCGCGCGTTTGCGCGGTCCGGTCTGGAGCAAACTCGCGTTCTTGTGAAAACAATTCCCCCAGCAACTCGGCCAGTCTTGGGATGTCGCTGCGGATCGCGAGGCGCGTGCCGGACATGGATGAGATCTCCTGGCCGGGCTTGCCGCGCTCCGGCCTCAAATGTTACACAGTTACATGCGCCGCTCAGAACCGGCCGAACCGCTGCCGCGAGCAGCCCCTTGGGAGTGAAACATGAAGCACGGACTCGCAACCGCGATCATTGCAGGCGCAGGTGTCGCACTGGGCTTGGAGTCATCTTTGGCGGCCTCGCTGGTTTCGGCAAAGAAGCTGGAAGTTAACGTCGAAGAGGCGAAGGCAGAAGCCGAGCGCACGGCGCTCTGGGCCAAGATCGGCGGCTGGTGCGCCATCGCTGAGTGGCACCCAGCCATTGCGAAGTGCGAAGAATCGAAGGACGGCGACACCGAATTTCGCACGCTGACGCTCAAAGATGGCGGGGTAATCAAGGAGAAACTCCTGGAGAAGGGGACCACCAGCTACAAGTACGAGATTACGGAGAGCCCCCTGCCGGTCAAAAACTACACCGCGATGTTCTCGGTAGCCCCTGACGATGACGATCTCGACGAAATCAACGTGCTGTGGTCCGCGACGTACGATGCCAACGGCGCCGAAGATAAGGAAGCCCGCAAGGTTATTGACGGGATCTTCAAAGCCGGCATGGACAGTATAAAGGCGAATAACACGGCAGCGGATAAGAAATAATGTTCTAGCGCTACGAGCTGCGAAAAATGGACGGGCCGGGAGACGATATCTCCCGGCCCGTTAGCTTATGCGATCTGCAGCCTAGAAGCCGAAGCCGAGATAAACGCCCGGTCTACGCCATCCCCAGCCACCATAACCCCAGCCGCCGCGATAGAAGCCTGGGCCGTATCCATAATAGTAGGGGCGGTAGAATCCGCCACGCCGCCAATGCCGATGCCGCCAACCGCGATGACGCCAATGGCGACCGCGCCAGTGTCTCCCGCGGTAATAGCGCCGGTGAACCTGCTCCATCGGCTTCGCGTCGGTCTTAGCAGCTGCCGTGGCTGTGCCTGCGCCAGCCAATGGCGCAGCTTGCAACGGAACTGAAACAGCGAATGCGCCCATCATGGCCGCAGCCGCAAGGGCGAGTTTGACCTTCATGCCCATCTCCTCGAGTTGCTCGTTTATGCACGTCCCCGTGTGACTGATGAACTAGTTAGGCTAGGGTTTGGTTGCAAGGGGAAACACGGCATTTGTTTCCCTAAGTGTTTGCCCTAAAACGTGATAACGCGAAAGCATTGGAGTTATGACGCTGACGAGTAAAGTCATTCTGATAACCGGCGCGACCGCCGGTATCGGTTCCGCAATTGCGAAGACATGCGCGTTGCGCGGTGCACATGTTCTCATCACGGGACGAAACGCAGAACGCGGTGCCCAGGTCTGCGAAGACATCGCGAAGGCCGGTGGGAGCGTGTATTTCCATTTATCGGATGTCACCGACGTCCGAAGTGGCGAAGGCGCCGTCGATGCCGCAGTTGCACACTTTGGTCGCCTCGACGGTCTCGTCAACAATGCCGGGATCCTGGTTCGCGGAGATGCTTTGACCTGCAGTGATGACGACTGGGACCGCGTGATGGCCACGAATGCCACGGCCGTCTTTCGTCATGCACGCGCTGCGGTGCGGCAGATGAAGCGTCAGAGCAGCGTCGGCGCCATCGTCAACGTCGCCTCCGATTGGGGACTCGTCGGCGCGGAGAATGCAGTGGCCTATGCCGCCAGCAAAGGCGCAGTGGTGCAATTGACCCGCTCCATGGCGCTCGATCATGCCCGGGATGGCATCCGCGTCAACGCCGTGTGTCCGGGTGATACCGATACCGCAATGCTCGCGATGGGAACCGATCCCGCCGAACGGCAACAGGCGCTCGCGAAATTGGCCGACGGTCTCCCATTGGGCCGGGTCGGCACGCCGGCCGACGTCGCCGCTGCAGTCGCTTTCTTGCTGTCCGACGACTCGTCCTTCATAACGGGAGCGTGCCTGCCGGTTGACGGTGGCAATACCGCACGCTGAGCAGCAGGATTTTTTCCTTTTCTGGTGGCGGGATAGCTGGTTTCGCAGTGTATGACCGCGTTCAGCATTTGACTGCGCTCAATCTTCCCCTAGGATAGCTGCGCTTGGATGTCGCACCGCAATATTACTGCGACCGGGCGCCACGGGCTGTAGGGAGCGCGACATATGGCTTCGGTGAATGATTGGCCGGACGTTCGAACGGTCACCCTGGACGACCTCAACGAAGCAGTGGTCGCTGGCATTGCCGATTTCCGCGCTCATCCCGGTTACGGCCTCGCCATCGGCTCGGCCTTCGCGGTCGCGGGTTGGGCGCTGTTCTTTGCGCTGGCCGAACTCGGACTCCCGTTCCTCATCTATCCGCTCGCGATGGGCTTTGCCCTTGTCGCGCCGTTCGCCGCGGCCGCGTTCTACGCCGTGAGTGATCTGCGAGAGCGTGGCGAACCCGTGACGAGCGCCGCCGTAATCCAAGGGCTTAACCGCGAACGCCACCGTCGCGATCTCGGCTGGATGGCCCTCGTCACCTTCCTCGCTCTGATCCTGTGGCTGGAAATTGCAGCAGTTCTGACGTTTGCATTCGGCGGGATCAATACCTTCGACACCAATTACCTCTCGAAGATCCTCGATAGCCCCTCCGGCTTGGTATTCCTTATGATTGGCAATCTCGCAGGAGCCGCTATCGGCTTCGCCGTGTTTGCCATCACGGTCATTTCCTTTCCGATGCTCTACCATCGCGATACGGATTTCATCACCGCCATGGTGACGAGCGTCCGCCTCGTGGAGAAAAATCCCATTACGATGCTAGCCTGGGCGGCCTTCATCGGCTTCATCGTTGCTCTCTCCGTCATGACGGCTTTCCTGGGGCTCTTGATCCTTCTTCCGATCATCGGCCACTCCACATGGCACCTCTATCGCTTGTCCGTGGAACCGGTCCGTACCGGATACGCCACTGCACCGGTCGAAACACCGGTCGTCACCTCCTCGGCCACTCTCATCCCGGGCCGCCTCGTCGAGGGCTAAACCTCGAGAGCTGCGTTCTGGTGTAGCAGTGCATGCATTCAGGTCCTTCATAGTGACTGCCCCGGTCGTCTCCCGCGAACCGGGGCATTCTTTTGCCGGCCGTCGGAGGCAATCCGGCAAGGACGGCCAATTTCACGCCTACTTTGCCGGCTGCACTGACGCGCCACGATAGCCGCAGCACAAGGACCGAGGATAAATCATGCGCCAGTCGATCCTTTCTATCTTGGCCGCGGCTGTCGCGGTAACGGGCGCATCCGCCGCCGACCGCCTCTCGTCCCTGGCAGGCTCTGAATGGGGCTTCGAGCAGGGCCGCGACACATACATTCAATTCGCTGAAAACGACGTTTCGGGTTTCTCCGGCTGCAACCGCTTTCGCGGCTCGTACACCTACGCCGAAGGCAAACTCTCGTTCGGTCCTCTCGCGAGCACCCGCATGGCGTGCTCGCCCGAGCAACTGGAAATCGAGCGAACAATCCTGCAACTTCTGGAGGCAACGAAAGCGGCAGAGGCAACACACAAGACACTCATGCTGCAAGACGGAACGGGAGCGGCACTCGCCACGTTGAACAGGCGTGACTTCGATTGAGATGATCTCGAATTGCCACTCCGGGGATAACTGAGCAGCCGTTGCAACAGAATCGAAATGCCACGCACGCCGCTTCGTCACTCGCGGCCGATGATGCCCCGCTGACGCTCGCTGCATCGCTCGCGCCCGTCGCGGCCCTCCTCTTCAGCGTCGCGCTGCTTCTGATGGGCAACGGCCTCCAAGGCACGCTGATCCCCGTACGCGCCAATCTCGAAAACTTCCGCGCCTTCGAACTGGGCCTGCTCGGCACCGCCTACTTCTTCGGCTTCACGGCAGGTTGCCTGCACGGGCCCGCGCTCGTGCGCCGCGTCGGACACATCCGCACCTACCTTGCGATGACGTCGGTCGCATCCGGCATCGCCCTGCTGCATCCGATGATCGTCGAACCCGTGATCTGGTGGCTCCTGCGCATCATCACCGGCTACTGCTTCGCGCTGCTCTACATCATCATCGAAAGCTGGATCAACGAACGCGCCGACAACCGTGTCCGTGGCACCGTGTTCTCAGTCTATACGATCGTGAACCTGACGGTGATTACCCTCGGGCAGCTCATGCTGGGCTTTGCTGATCCGGAATTATTCGTACTCTTTGCCGTCGCATCCATTCTGGTCTCCTTCGCAGCACTGCCCGTGGCGTTCACTGTCGCCGCCCATCCGAAAATGGTCGACAGCGTCCACCCGCGCCTCATCGAACTGGCGCGCATCTCGCCCGTGGGCACCGCGGGCTGCTTCGCGGTCGGCCTTGCCAACGGCGCTTTCTGGACGCTCGGCCCGGTCTTCGCGGCCAACGCGCGCCTCGACGCGGCCGGCATCGGCCTCTTCATGAGCGCGGTGGTAATCGGCGGCGCCATCGCGCAGTGGCCACTCGGCACATTTTCAGATCGCCTGGACCGCCGCTTCGTGATGCTCGTCGCGGCGTCGATCGCGCTGGGTGCCGCGATCGCGCTGATGATCCTGCCCAACGCCGATCGCACCACGATGCTGCTCGCCGGCGCGGTGTTCGGCGCAGGCGCCTTTCCGCTCTATCCGCTCGCCGTCGCGCACGCCAACGACAACGCCCGCTCCGACCAGTTCGTCGAAGTCTCGTCCGGCCTGCTGCTCGTCTTCGGCATCGGCGCCGCCATCGGACCCTTGCTCGCCTCACTCGTGCGCCAGGTGATGGGGATGCCGATGCTGTTCGTCTTCACCGGCGCGGTGCACATGGTGCTGATCGGCTTCATCCTCTGGCGCATGAGCCTGCGCGCCGCACCGCCGCCCGAAGACCGCACGGACTTCAACGACGCCGCCATCGCCACCTCGACCGTCGGTTCCTACGATCCGGTCCCCGGCCCAGCAACCCCCGCGCGCTGACTCACCCCCCGCGCGCCATCCGACGCATGATGATTGCGCCCTCCGACGCATGATGATTGCGCCATCCGACACGCCTGCGGCGCGCCGGCCGGATGGCGCGATCTAAATCGCGCCATCCGGCCGGCTTCGCGCCAGCGGCTTCGGCTCGCGCGATCTAAACCGCGCCATCCGGCCGGCTTCGCGTCAGCGAAGTCGGATGGCGCAAATCAAAGAGCGCGCGCTTCAGCGCCGCGATCTCCGCGCGAAGTTCGATGATGAGCCGCTCTTGGCTGTCGGGATGTTTCCGCCGCCGCGCGGCATTCAGCGTGTCGATGTAATCGTGCGCGACGCGGACTTTCGCCGCCGCCACGCGCTTGCCCAGCCGACGGCGCGCGCCACTGCCGGGTTCGCCTCCCGCGTCATGTCCAGCGGCACGGGAGCTACAACTTTTCGAATGGGAAGCATGGGCCATCAGCGGGGGTTCTCCAGTGATCCTTCGCGCGTCTGCCTGACGCGAAGGAGGCGGGGCGGCGCATGAGCCGCTGAGTGGGTAGTGGTGCGGCCCAGGGACCGCCCCGCGCAGGATTTCCGGCATACGATCGACGTTTCAGCGCGTTCTTCGCGTCCTGCGTTCCAGCAGGCGGCCGATCCGAGCCTCACCGAGAGAGGATGCGACCCTCCGTCAGCGACACTGCACCCGGCTCCACGTCACAAGACGCCTCTTAAGCAACGCCCCCTTCACGGAGCCGGGATGCGGGCAGTGTAGGGGAGCGACAGAGGGCGGGGATAAGTGAGTTGAAAAAAATCGGGCAACGCCGTTCGAGACCGCGTCCCCTTTCCCCGTAGGCGCGCGATGCGCGCCGTACGGAGAGGGTTAGGCCTGCCCCGGCGACGGCCGCGGGTGAGGGGCAGCATCATGCGTGAGGGGCAGCATCCCCAAGGAGCAAGCAGCTGCCCCTCACCCCAACCCTCTCCCCATTGAAGACAATGGGGAGAGGGGGAAGTGCGCGCGCGCAGCACGGCCCCACCCAACACCGTCATCCCGACGCGCGAGCGCAGCGAAGCCGGCCGGGACCCAGACACGCTTCAACAAGAAGATTTTCGCATCAGCGGCCCACGCTCTGGACGCAGCCGCGCAGATTCACACCGCTGCGGGTTGACTGGCTCCCGGCCTTCGCCGGGATGACAGCGGTGGGGAAGCATGTGCGCGCTGGGTCACTCAAAGAGACGTGAACGGCTTTAGTTAATTTTCAGCTGGCCAACCTCCGCGTGTGCGGCGTAGTCTGATCATATCGGGTGGGCGTTTGTTTGCGTGCGGGGGTGAGTCGTGGATTTACTGCTTGATATTGTTCACGCTGTTGAAGCGATGTTACGGGGCTTCAAGGACGTCGCTTCCCAGAACCCAATTGAGATCGCGACTGGTGTAGCTGGTTTCGTGTTGCTCTCCATGAAGGCCTACACCTTCGGTAGAGACAAAGTGCTTAAGAAGGTTCAGCGCTACTTCATCTCAGAAGAAAGCTTCTGGGATCGGTCGCCTCGTCGCAAACCTGGCAGGCACGCGCAGCAGCTTCGCGAAGGGCCGCCCGTCCTCACGATTGAGAACTTTAAGGGCGGCGTAGGCAAGTCAACGGTTTCGGTGAACTTGGCTGCCTACTTCGACTCAAAGGGCCTAAAGGTTCTGCTGGTCGACTTCGATTACCAAGGCTCTCTTACTGACGCGGTAATAAAGACGGACGACAAACTAAAGCTTGGTTCCACCGATCTTCTAGAGAACAACAAGCCGGTCAAACACATCCTGTCTCGGCTCGAGAAGCCAATCGCCGATTTTCAAAGCACAGATGTGTTTGCTTCTGCCTACACCCTGAACCGTGTGGAGAACCGCGTAGCATTTAAGTGGCTTGTGGGCGAGAGTTCTGGTGACGTGAGGTTTAACGTCCACGATGTCTTCCGCTCGCGCGAGTTTAGGGCGCAAGGTTATGATATCATTATAATTGATGCTCCCCCGCGACTAACTACAGCATCAGCCAACGCTCTCTGCGCCAGTACTCACGTCCTCGTTCCAACAATCCTCGACAATATGTCGTCGTCTGCGGCTGTGAACACGCTAAACACACTACTGCAGTTCAAGGACAGCGTTTCGCCGACTTTGAAGATCATTGGTGTGGTGCCAACATTCGTTTTCCAAGGAACAGGCTACACAACTCGCGAACGTGAAAACATCGCCTACATCAAATCGGAAATCCAAACTCGTTTTAGTAAGCGGCAGAATAGTGTTATTGAGGTCTTTGATGAAGAGCGGATAATGAGGCGAACGGCATTCGCAAACTATGCTGGCGACGATAAGATAGCGTTCTTTGAGGACGCTGATGTCAGGGCGATGTTCACTGGTTTGGGACAGCGGGTCGGCCAAGCGATTGGTGGCGAGTTCGCGAGGAAGCTCGAAAATGCAGGTACGAGAACTCAGAGAGAAGCTGGAGAGCCTCGAAGGAACATTATCAACTTGGGGCGCTAAGAACAGCGAAGTTGGGGCTTTAAGCAAGCTGCTCGAAGCATTAAGTCAGTTTGACGAACAGACGGTTGCAGCCTTTTGCAATCAGCTGAATGCCCTAGCAATGGGTGGGGCACAGGAGTCTCGCGCATCGAAGCCAAGTGCTAAGTCCAAGATCGACGATGCGCTCGTGCGAAAGCACGTTGCGGCATTTTCTGCCGACGACCTGTCGTACTCCACGATGCATGAGTTGCTTGATGAGCTGCGCGGCGACAAGAAAGCGAAACTGCCGGAGCTAAAGGCTATTGCTTCTCAACTCTCGGGGGTTGACGTGGGCTTCAAGAACAAAACAGACGCACTGAGCAAAATCGAAACTGTTGTCCGGCGAAGGCTCGATACGGGGCGTCGCCTGGAGGGGACTTCAGGGATTTTTTGATGCCCGAAACATTGACCGTCACCGGGTCTGTTTTCGATGCAAGAGGGCTATGCTCAGTAATTCCCATAATCAGTAGGGTGCATCTTCCTTAATGCCAGACTCATGGAGGTAGCTAACAAGCTGCTCACCAATCTCTGTGAGTTTGTATTCACCGCCTTCAAGCTCGATCAGTTCGAAGTAAGTTAAAAAACTGAGCCATTTCAGGAATTCTGTTGGAGTATTTGCCGTAACAGGATCTTGAAGTACACGCAGTTGATGCTCCTTGAACACTTCACGCAAGCTATCGGTATCGATGCCGTTTCCGGATCTCATGACCGTGAGAGCATGGACCTGCGAACCATAAATTTGACGACCGACTTCCTTGAATGCCGCTGCTCGAACATGCATGGCCAGCGCTCGCTTCAGGCGCTCCACGTGCTCGTCTTTGGAAAACTTTTCCAGTTCACCGTCAATCCTTCTCTCCCAAACCAACAAAGACGGATCGTGTGGTAATTTGGAATTGAGCAGCGGCTCCTGTTCTCCAGAAAGTTTAGTTATTGACTCAGTGCCTTGGAGAGGGGGAGATGTCGTGCGATCACCGGCACGTGGCATCCACCGGTTGAGCACTCCGGCAATTTCTCGGCGAAAAAGAAAGATGAATGCGGCGCCGACCACTGCGATAAGCATCATCGCTATGGCAAGTAACGCGACTCCTGCCTTTGATAAGATGGCGAAGAACTCCATATCTACCGACACTACCTCCCCAACCCCCAAACCTTTTCCCTCACCCGTGTCAGCGAGGATGCGGTCGAGCAGCGAGCACGTCCACTTGCCTCCACCCTCACAACCCCCGCACCCCCAGCCCCTTTTTGCACGTCAGCGGCGCTCGGCGGTTCTTCGAGTAGCCGGTCTCGCCGCACGTCGCGCAAACCCATCGGAGCGTGCCGCTATGCGGCTGGACTTTGTCGCGCTCCCAGCGGCACGCCAACCCACGGCGGCGGAGGTAGTCCCACGCATGCAAGCCAACCATGTAAGCTGATAGCACCGCCATGAAAACAAGGGCGGCGAACAGAAGCTCATGGCCTTCGAGATGTTTGAGATCAAACGTCATGTAGATGATGGATGAGATGTTGTGGGACGTGGGCGACCGACACTACCTCCCCAACCCCCAAACCTCTTCCCGCACCCGGATGTCCGCGAGGATGCGGTCGAGGAGGAGGCAGGTGCGCTTGAACAGGTCGCTGCCGCGGCGGTAGTCGGCGGCGGCGTAGAAGTCGACGCGGCCGGCTTGGAAGAGCTCCTCGCACATCTTCGACGAGTGATCCGGGTTATGCACCGCGAAGGCCGCGCCGCCCGATTTCTTCATCAACGCCATCGAGGGAACGTCGGTCTCCCCGTCGCCGAAGTAGATCATGTTCGACCACGGGATCGGGCGCTCGGCCTCGGGCATGTGGCGGTTGATGCTCTCCCCTAAGTCCTCGATGCCCTTGTTGATGCGGAAGAGATATTGCGTCTTGCCGGTGTCGGTGATGACGCGCTTGGGGAACGGCGTCTCGTAGGGCTCGAACCAGTATTCGCTCGCGAACACGTTGTGGAAGTGCGGCGCGATCACCGTGCCCTCGATGATCTCCGTGAGGCCGGAGGAAATCAGGTAGTGGCGCAGTTCGATGCCGGGCGTCTCGGCGCGCAGTCGAACATAGTCGCCGATGGCGGAGAACCAGTCCGTGACGCCGGGATAGAGTTCGACGGAGGCGCCCTGCGCGACCAGCGCCGCGCGATCGACGACGAGGCCCTTCTCCTTCGCCTTCTTGTACATGAGGTGCATGTAGGTGATGAGCGGATCGGCCTGGCGCTCGCGGGCGACGCGCGTGCACTCCGCCCAGAAGTCGGCCGCCGTGATGCCGAGCTGCGGCAGGAACGAATATTCCTGCATCGGCCGCGGCGACAGCGTGCCGTCGAAGTCATAGACGAGCGCAATGGTCTTTTTAGTGTAGCCCACACTCGCCAGGCCGGTGTTGGGTGTTTGTTGGCCCACACTCGGTAGGCCGGTGTGGGCTGGGCTGTCCGCTCCACCGCGGGCGCTGTGCGGGGTGGGCGGACTTTCGCCCGAAGGTTGCGCGAGCTGAGCGGTCGCGGTCGCGACGGCTTTGAGGGATGGCTTCGGCGGTGAAGCCGTCCCTGTCGCTTTGCCTGATTTCTTGCTTGCTGAACGCGCCGCCATCATCCGCTCCGATCCGCCGATACAACCGGGGGACAGTCACGCGATTCGCAGGGCGGCAGGAAGGCATGACAACCCCCTCTCCCCATCGCTCTTGCGATGGGGAGAGGGTTGGGGTGAGGGGCAGCTGCTTGTTCGTGCGGATGCTGCCCCTCACCCTAACCCTCTCCCCGTGAGAACGGGGAGAGGGGACTAGGGCGAATGCGTCAGCTCCCGCACAGAGCTTCAGGAGGAGTGAGGTCAGCGCCCACGCCGGCTTGCCGAGCGTGGGGCCACGCAAAAAAGCGCGCCCACGCCGGCTTGCGGAGTGTGGGGCCAAGCAAAAAAGCGCGCCCACGCCGGCTTGCCGAGCGTGGGGCCAAGCAAAAAAGCGCGCCCACGCCGGCTTGCCGAGCGTAGGGCCAAACAAAAACGCGCCCACGCCGGCTTGCCGAGTGTGGGGCGAACAAACAACCGCCCGGGACCCGTCAATGCTTACAGCAGCCGCCGCCTTCGGAGTGGGCGTGATCATGGCTGTGATCATGGTCGTGCGAATGGCCGTGGCCACCGCAGCAGCCGCCTTCGTGGGAATGAGCATGCGCGTCGGGATCGACGAGGGCGGCGGCAAGACGGCGTTCCACCGCCATTGACTGCTCGACGGGTGCGTTCGGCGCTTCCATGCAGAAGGCCATCACCTCGGCGGCCAAACGGAGGTCATCCACGCGGCCGAGGTAATGACGGCGCAGACGGCCCTGGCGGTCGAAGATCAAGGTGGTCGGCGTGCCTTGGATCTCGTAGGCCGCCATGGTCGCGGGGAGGGACCCGCCGTTGATGGCATCCTTGGCGACGGGGAACGTGAGGCCCTGCTCGGTGAGAAAGGCGGCGAGCTTCTCCGCGGTTTGCGTCTCGGGCTCTTCGAACGCGGTGTTGAGCCCGATCACGACGACCTCGTCGTCGGAGAAGCCCTGCGCCATGCGCTCCGCCTGCGGCAGGCCGTGCTTCAGCGATCCGGGGCAGTGGGTCTGGAAGGCGGTCAGCACGACGACGCGGCCCTTGAGGCTCTCGAGCGGGCGCGGTTCGGGGGCGTTGAGCCACGTCGAGGCTTCGAGCTCGGGCGGGTTCTGGGGATCGAACATGGGTAGGGGTCCTCGAAAGGCGCGCGCCCATACGGCTGCGCACCGGCTCTTTATAGGGGAACGCGATGCCGCCGTCAGCGTCTCGACGCTTTTGCCCCACCCTGGCGGTGCAAACCTTGACACGGCGGCGTCTGCGCGCGACGGGAGGCGACCTGAACCGCCTGCCTGAAGGACCCGACATGACCGCCACCGCCGCCGACAAACGCGCCCGCCTCGTCGAGATCGTGAAGCAGCGGTCGTTCCAGGAAGGCCCGGAGATGAAGCTCGCCTCGGGCAAGACGTCGACCTTCTACTTCAACATGAAGCCGACGATGCTCGACCCGGAAGGCGCAGCCCTCATCGCCGAATTGATGCTGGACGCGATCGCCGCCGATAACGCCGATCTCGTCGGCGGTCTCGAGATGGGCGCGGTGCCGATCGCCTCGGCGATCGCCGCGGTGAGTCACGTTCAGAACCGCCCCGTCGGCGCATTCTTCGTCAGGAAGCAGGCGAAGGAACACGGCACGCAATCCCTCGTCGAAGGCCTGGTCCGCGGCGACACGATGAAGGACAAGCGCGTGGTCATCGTGGAGGACGTGACGACCACCGGCGGCTCGGCGCTCAAGGCAGCCAAGGCGCTGGAAGCGGAAGGCGCGAATATCGTGCGCGTGCTCACCATCGTCGATCGTCTCGACGGTGCAGCGGACGCGTTTCGCCACGCGGGATTGAAATTCGTGCCTATCCTCACGCTTTCCGATTTTCGCAGTTGAAAGCGCGCTCGAATACTGAGACGTTGAGCGCGCAACGGTGAGCCGATGCGAACAGACGCATTGGCCTCGTCTGATCTTTGGGGGACGTGACATGCGCGGTGTGGCTGAGGCGGGCCGGTCTCTGGTCGCGATTGTTTCATTTGCAGCGGTGATGACACCATTGGCGGCAAGCGCCAACGAGATAGCAGCGCCACTCTCACCTTGCATTGACGGCGCACAGCAACACGCAGCCGCTCCCGCTGTGGCCCCCAAGGTGATGACCCTCAAAGAAGCCGCGGCCGCCACGGGCATGCTGGTGAAGATGACGGAAGCGACAAAGCTCGCCGGCCTTGACGACCCCGAGGTGGATGTCGGACCGCTGACGTTGCTTGCCCCGTCGGATGAAGCCTTCAATGCCTTGCCACAGGATATTCGCGACAGGCTGCTGGCGCCGGAAAACCGCGCGCTGTTGACCGACTTGCTTCTTTACCACGCCGTCCCCGGGCTCTACTCGACCGATCGGCTCCTGAAGGCCAAAGTCCGCAACTACACGATCTCGGCCATCGAAGGCTCGGCAATCGAGATCAACAAGCGCAGGAAGACCGGCGAAATCGACATCGCCGGCGCCAAGATCTTACGCTCCGAAACCGCCTCCGACGGGATCATTCACGTCATCGACAAGGTCTTGATTCCCCCGGCAGTTATGGCCGCTCTCACCGCGCCGCCTGCAATGGAACCGGCCGTTGTAGCGGAAGGCGATCAGTAGGCCGTATCAGAGAGCCTGGCCCGCACCCCCCCCCCTGTCGCAGGTCAATCTTTTCGGACCGACGTTTCAATAGCGAGTGACGCCACTCGGTGTACTGATCTATGCTGGCTCGCACGGATGCGCATGCGTATTGCCGTGACGCTGCATTGGTTTGATTGAGTATTGAGGTGGCACCATGAAATTGAGATCAGCGGTTGCAGGGGCCTTTGCCCTTGCCGTTTTGTCGGCCGTGCCGCAGGCGCAGGCGCAAAAGCGTCTCGAAGCCTACGAAACCGCCAAGGAAGCCTACATTTATGCCTTTCCGATGATCGCCGGTTATAAGGCGATGTACCAGTTCAGCGTCGACAAAACGTCATCGCAGTACAAGGGCGGCTTCAATCAGATTCACAACACCGCGCATGTCTTCACGCCAAAAGATACGGCGATCGTCACGCCGAATAGCGATACGCCGTATTCGATGATCCAGCTCGATCTGCGGGCAGAGCCGATCGTGTTCTGTGTGCCCGAGATCGAGAAGGGCCGGTATTACTCGGTGCAGCTGACCGACATGTATGCCTTCAACTACGGCTACGTCGGAACGCGAGCCACGGGAAACGGCGCGGGATGCTATATGATCGCTGGCCCCGGTTGGAGTGGCGACAAGCCTGCAGGCATTGCAAAGACTTTCAGTTCAGAAACGCAATTTGGCCTCGTCATCTTTAGAACTCAGCTCTTCAATCCAGCCGACATTGACAACGTCAAGAAGATCCAAGCCGGCTACAAGGTCATGCCGCTGTCGATGTTTCTAGGCCAGCCCGCGCCGCCCCCGGCCCCGCCGATCGACTTCCCCAAATTCACGGACGACGCATTCAAGCTGAAGGCATTCGACTACTTGAACTTCCTTTTGCAGTTCGCCCCCGAGGTGCCTGCCGAGAAAGATTTACGGGCGAAGTTCGCGACGATCGGCATCGTGCCCGGCAAGCCTTTCACCATGCCCGCGGTGGGTGAAGGCAAGGTCGCAACGGAGTTGGGTATCAAGGAGGGCTTCGAGGCGATCCAGAAGCGCCGCAATGAGATCGGAAAACGTGAGAACGGCTGGCAGATATCCAAGCCGTTTGGCGATCGAGCCTTCTACAATGGCGATTATACGCTGCGCGCCGCAGCCGCTCTTGCCGGCATCTATGGCAACGATGCGGTCGAAGCGCTCTATCCGTTTGCAGCCGCGGACGATAAGGGCGAGAAGCTCGACGGCAGCAAACACAATTACACGATCACCTTCCCATCGGGCGGCTTCCCTCCCGTCAACGCGTTCTGGTCCGTCACCATGTACGACGGCAAGACCCAGCTTCTGATCGACAATCCGATTAATCGCTATCTGATCAACTCACCGATGCTGACGAATATGAAAACCAATCCGGATGGCTCGGTGACGATCTATGTGCAGAACGCTTCACCGGGATCGGATAAGGAAAGCAACTGGCTGCCGGCGCCCAACGGACCCGTTTACATGGTGATGCGGCTCTATCTGCCGCAGCAGGCCGCGCTCGACGGCACCTGGAAGCCACCAGTCGTTGTGCAGACATCGAAGTAAGGCTCGTCCGAGGTCGTAAAACAATAGGCGCAGCATGGCGGCATGCTGCGCTCTATTGTTTCTGCGTGGCCTGTGACGCGCAGGCAGAGACGTCGATGGGGGTGTGGGGCTCAGTCTGCGCCCTTGGATTTCTCCAACCGATCTCCGGCTAGAGCACGCCAGCGGCGGCAGCTTGGCCGCCGCACATCGCAATCGGATCGAACGTACTGCAGTCCGGCGCTCTCCTCCGAGGCCGACTGAGACCCTTGCGAGTTTATGGACACGCCCTCTCGAGTCTCACTGGTTTGTTCAGAAGTCGCGAGCGCTGGGGCTGTCCCTGCGAGTGCTATTATGAGGATAGCAAGGCCGACACGCGGCATGGCGGCAAGTCTCCCGATTTTCACATTCCCCTCGAGAGCTTCCGCTCATTTAAGCCGTGCCTGCAAATCGGAATGACCGATCGGCAGGGCGATGCAATAGGCATTTGCGAAAATAGAGGCAACAATGTCTCGCGGCATCGCACGGCCGGGACAAGGTTCTAAAGTCCGCTGAAGGTTCGGAACTCGAGCTTGCCTATGCGCGTCTTCACTCGTGTAGGTACAGGAGACGTTTGTCATGAAACGTATATTGGCACTATGTTTCGCCGTTCTGGTCGCGGGCCCTGATTATGCTGGGGCCCAGTCAACCGGCGGATCTCCGAATGATCCCAACAATGCCCGCAATCAATTTCCCGCCCCGTCAGCCAGTCAACCAACCGATCCCGCCGCGGAGTACGATCCTCTCGCGCGGGTCCCGACGGCCCCCGAGGTGCGCATCGACGCAAGCGATCAGCCGGGAGGACAAACAGGCTATCGTCCTGGCTATCTCCCACCGGCACCTGCCGTTGGGCCGCCGGAAGTCGTGGAGCGGCCCGGCGTCCCTGCCGCGCCTGATCCGCTCGCGGATCCGGACGTCGTGCTGATACCTGCTGACTAACGGTCAAGAGCTTGAGAACGCCAGGCACCCCGCGGCGAAACCCGCGCCACCGACGAGTATCTCGCCGTGCCGATAGAGCTGCTGGCGCCGGTACGGTGCAACTTTAATCGAAGCGGCGCCGCCCAAAGTACGCGCGACCGATTGCGTTCCCGCGGAACAAGCCGGGAATGAGGGCGTTGAGCCGCCTCAACCGCAACACTGGGAGACCGACATGGCGGAAAGCGAACGCGATTTCTTCGTCACGGGCCTGCGCAACGCGCACGCAATGGAAATGCAAGCGCGAGAACTGATGGAGCGACAGATTGATCGTACGCACGATTATCCCGAACTGCGCACTCGCCTGCAGCAGCACTTGGTAGAGACGACGAGTCAGCTTGAACGACTGGAAAGTGTTCTGAAGGAAATGGGCGAAAGCTCATCGACTGTGAAAGACACGGCTCTCTCGATGATGGGAAATGTCTCGGCGATGATGCACGCTGCGTCGTCAGATGAAATCATAAAGAACATGCTTGCAAACAACATGTTCGAGAACTTCGAGATCGGCACCTATAAATCCCTGATCGCAATGTGCGGTCGTGTGGGCACACAGCACGCCGAAACTCTTCTCCGCTCGTCTTTGACCGAAGAAGAGAACATGGCTCGCTGGGTGGATGAGCACATTGAACCGGTCACGCTCGCGTTTCTAGCCAGAGTTGCGCACGACAGCCCCGAAGGCCGAGCGCGCATGGCGCAATAAAGACGCAAGAAATCGAGCGGGAATAGAAAGCTGGAGCGCTGCAAATCCGTGCAGCGTCCAGTCGACCCTCAGATCCAAGTTTTGGAAATGGATAAACCGCATGACGAAAATAACAGAAGCAAAAATTCTAATCATCTCAGCCGATGGATTTGAACAATCCGAGCTGGAGGTCCCCCGCGACAAGCTGAAGGAAGCCGGAGCCAAAGTTACGATCGCGACGCCAGAGGGACGAGATGTGAAGGGCTGGAAGGATAAGAATTGGGGGCCGGAAGCGAAATCTGATGCAGCAATCGATCGTGTTGATCCGAATGATTTCGACGCGCTTGTGATCCCCGGTGGTCAGATGAATCCCGACATCCTGCGGGCGAACCCGCGCGCTGTCGAGATCGTCAAGGCTTTCGCCGACGCCGGCAAACCCATAGCCGCGATCTGCCATGGTCCGTGGTTACTCGTCGAAGCCGGAATTTTGAAGGGTCGTAGGGCGACATCATACAAATCGATCAAGACCGATGTGATGAATGCCGGTGCGAAGTGGGAAGATAGCGAGGTCGTGGTCGATGAAGGGATCGTGACGAGCCGCGCACCTGGCGATCTGCCGGCGTTCGTTTCTAAAATCATTGAAGAGATCGAAGAGGGCCGCCACGCTCGCCACGCGGCCTGAACCTTCAACTCCGCTGATATGATGAGAGCGCGCGCCCAACGCGCGTTCTCAGTGCTTTCACTTAGTATGACAAATTTGTGATCCCGTCGGGAACCTGTGCCCCAACTTGCTGTTGGGCCAGGCCTCCTCCGGGACATCGCCGCTTCGTGATTCGGCAGCAGGTTGCGATGTCATGCGCGCCCCGTTCTCTCAGGAGGCTTATGAAAGGTCAACCGCGCAATGACCATCTGTTCCAAGTTGAAGCGGAGAAAAGAAATGGGAAGTAGAACGATCATCTACGGCGTTCTCGCCACAGCTGCGGCGGCTTTTCCAGCAGCTGCGAATGATGACGTCAAAAAAGCGGTCGCTGACCCCAACAACTGGGCCATGCAGCAGGGCAACTACGAAGGTTGGAGATATTCGAAACTCGATCAGATCAATACGCAGAACGTGAAAGACATACAGGTAGCCTGGCAATTCTCGACCGGCGTGCTGCGCGGCCACGAAGGTTCGCCAATCGTCATCGGCAAAGACCTTTATCTTCACTCGGCCTTCCCAAACAAGGTTTTCAAGCTCAGTCTTGAGAACCCCGTCGAGCCCAAGGTTCTCTGGAAATACGAACCCAAGCAGGATCCCTCTGTCATACCTGTGATGTGCTGCGATACGGTCAATCGCGGTCCGCAAGTCGCCGGTAACACTCTCATCATGGGGCTTGCCGACACCACGCTCGTGGCGCTCGATACGGAATCGGGCAAGGAGAAGTGGAAGCAGGTCAACGGCGACCCGAAGAAGGGCGAGACCTACACCGGAACTCTAATGATCATTCGTGACAAGGTGATCATGGGCAACTCGGGTGCCGAGTTCGGCGTGCGCGGACACGTCACCGCCTATGGCCTGAAAGACGGCAAGAGGCTTTGGCGCGCCTATTCGGTGGGTCCCGATAGCGACATCCTCGTCGATCCGCAAAAAACCATGTCGCTCGGGAAGCCCGTTGGCAAGGATAGTTCGTTGAAGACGTGGACGGGTGATCAGTGGAAGATCGGCGGCGGGTCCACATGGGGCTACTATGCCTATGACGATGAGGCGAACCTCTTCTATTACGGCACCGCGAACCCCTCGACGTGGAACCCCGTACAACGCGCCGGTCCGGATGGCAAACGTATCGACCAGAAATGGTCGATGACGCTGTTCGCACGCAACCCCGATACGGGCGTGGCCGTATGGGCGTACCAGATGACCCCATTCGACGAATGGGACTATGACGGCGTCAACGAGTCGATCCTCACGACGCAGAACATCGGCGGCGAAGAGCGCAAGGTTCTCACCCATTTCGATCGCAATGGCTTCGGCTATACGATTGACCGCCTGACGGGTGAGCCGCTCGTCGCTCAGCCCTATGACCAAGATCTGAACTGGTCGTCGGGCGTCGATCTCGACAAGTCTTCGCCGACTTACGGTCGTCCGAAGGTGATTGATGAAAAGTCCACCTTCGTGCAAGGCGCGGACGTGAATACCAAGAACATCTGCCCCGCAGCTCTCGGCTTCAAAGACCAGCAGCCGGCAGCGTACTCTCCGCAGACAAATCTGTTCTACATTCCAGTGAACAACGTCTGCATGGATTACGAGCCGTTCAAGGTCTCATACACTCCGGGTCAGCCCTATGTGGGTGCGACGCTGTCCATGTTCCCGCCGGAAGGCAAATCGAACACGGGCCACTTCACGCTCTGGGATGGTGCTGCGGGCAAGATTGTCGCTCAACATGATGAGCCGTTCTCGGTCTGGTCGGGTGTACTGACGACGGCCGGCGGCCTCGCCTGCCACGGCACCTTGGATGGATACTTCAAGTGCCGCGATGCCAAGGATGGCAAAGAGCTGTTCAAGCATCGACTGCCATCCGGCGCGATCGGCAACGTGTTCACGTACGCCATCGACGGGAAGCAATACATGGGGCTGTACTCGGGCGTCGGCGGCTGGGCCGGTATCGGCCTCGCAGCCGGTCTGGACAAGCCCACTGACGGCCTTGGTGCAGTGGGCAACTACGCCGGTCTCAAGTCCTACACCGATCTCGGCGGAACGCTGACGGTGTACGCGCTGCCATAAAAGTGCAGCCGTGAAGCGGGCTGCCACGCTCGCTTGACTAGGAGGAGGGAAACCCTCCTCCTTTTCTTAGCGTACACACGAAAAGGCCCGGAGCAAGTCCGGGCCTTCATCAACGCTGTGCCAGACCACCGTTACTCGGCAGCTTCCTTGTTGAGCCGGCTCTCCGCCAGCTTCGTCAGCTTCTGATCGGCGCCATACTCTTCTTTCAGCGTCTGGCCGAGGACCTTGGCGGCATCCTTCATACCGAGCAGCTCGGCCCACGAGACCAGTGTGCCGTAGCGCGTGATTTCATAGTGCTCGACGGCCTGCGCGGCGGCGATCATCCCGGCGTCGCGCGTATCGGGATCCTGAATGTCGGCGATCAATTCGTTGGCTTCCTCGATGATACCCTCTATCGCCGGGCATTTCGTCGCTTTCGGCTTCTCACCAAGCATTTCGAAGACCTGCTCCAGCCGTGTGACCTGCTCTTCGGTCTCGGCGAGATGGCTCTCGAATGCTTTGCCAAGCTCAGGGCTGTCCGTCTTTTTCATGATTTTCGGCAGAGCTTTCACGATCTGCTTCTCGGCAAAGTAGATGTCCTGCAGCGTATGCAGGAACAGGTCGTTGAGGTTCTCAATCTTCATGGGTCGTCTCCAATCAAGCGGCAATTCGGATGCTGCGAAGGGGGTGAGGCGAGCCGCGCGGGGGGACACGGGCTCGCCTCTACTGCAGGCATTGTCGGTCGGGGGGGATGACGGGAGTGCCTGCAGATTTCTGGTTGAGTTGCGACGAAGGTCTAAGCAGCCTTCGACTGTCGGCGTTCCATTTCCTCAATCCGGTCTGACAAGTCTGCCCGCTGGCGTATCAGCACCTCGCGATCGGGTTCAGGCGCTGCGGCAATGGCTTCGTCATAATAGCCGAGAATGCGCTTTTCGCCGTCGATGAAGCCCGGAAGAACCGTCTCGTCCAGGTCGGTCAGCATGGACTGAAAACTGATGATCGTGCGGTGCACGGTGGACATGAACGATCCGTCGTCATCGGGTGTCGCTCCGGATTTGAGCAGCAGAGGCTCCAGCTCGACGGATGCCTGCTGCCGCAGCGCCACCATCTCCTCGAAAAGCGTAACCAAACCAGATTTGCCCGCATCCTTGAGCGCCTCTTCGTAGCCGTTGCGGCTGTCCACAAGCGTCGTATGCAGAGATGAAAGGGCGTCGCGATACTCGGTCATTGTCCGCTCCCGTAACAATCGTTCGCCAGGGAAACGCTCGGCTCACACGACAGTTCCGGAGCGGTTGGCAATTACGCCTGAAAATGCCGACCGCCGATGTTAACCAGTCCGTTCTGATCCAAATCAACAATTCCCCAACTGCACCGCTCTCGTGTAGATCATGTGAGCAACGAACCACCTCATGTTCCGGAGCATCGCGTGCCAACCCGCGCCCTTGGTCTCACGTACGTGCAGTCCACAATTCTCCTCATCGTGGTGGGTGCCGGCATGTTGGTGTTGCTGGTTGCCGCTTCGTTCAGGCTGACATCGGAGACGGCCAATCGGGCCGAAGCGATCGCGTCCGAACGACTGGTCCGGATCGCCGCTCGCCAGACTCACATGGGACTGTTGCGAGCTGAATCCGGTCAGCGGGGCTACCTTTTTACGGGAGAAGAAGCCTATCTCCCGCCCTACTACGACGGCCTGGAAGAGGCGCGAACAGGGTTGGCTGACCTCGTCGCGCGTGGGGTTGATCCGGCAGACGCAGCCCGCATCGCGAAGATCATGGCAATTGTCGAGCCCAAGCTGGCGGAAATGGCGGAAACTGTTGCCCTGGCGAAAAGCGGCAAACGAGAAGAAGCCCTGCGGGTGGTCGCAACTGACCGCGGCTTGAAATATATGGCCGAACTGCGCAAGGAGTTGGAACAGATCACGACCCGGGCGGACACTGTTGTAGGATCAGGGCTGTTCGAACTTGCGCAATCCGCCCACCGACTCTCAATCACGACCGCCCTGGGTTCAGGTCTGCTCGTTTTGCTGGCGGTGCTCGCATTCTACATCGTAGCGAACAATACCGGTAAGCTGGTCAGCGCCCAGGAGTCCCTGCGGCAGATGACGAACGATCTGGAAGAACGGGTGAATGACCGAACACTTGCGCTGACCCAGGCTAACGAGGAAATCCAGCGCTTTGCCTATATCGTCAGCCACGATCTCCGCGCGCCTCTGGTCAACATCATGGGCTTTACCAGCGAATTAGAAAGCGCATCCGCTCAACTCGGAGAGTACTTCAAGAACGACAACGCGACCGAAGCCGAGAAGGCCAAGGCTGCCGAGGTTGCGACGACGGATATTCCAGAATCGGTCGGCTTCATCCGATCTTCCAGCACTAAAATGGACAGCCTCATCGGCGCCATCCTCAAGCTGTCGCGCGAGGGGCGTCGCGAACTGAAACGCGAGCGCGTCCAACTTTCAGATGTCATGACGGCGACGCTCGCGAGCCTGCAGCACCAAATTGACGAAGCTGGCGCAGCGGTAGATGTTCCGGACACGCTTCCTTCCGTTGTGTCTGACCGCCTCGCAATTGAACAGATCGTCGGCAACATTCTCGATAATGCCGTAAAATATCTGGCACCGAACCGTCCCGGACGCATCACGGTATCCGCCGAAGAAAGCGGTGGTCGTGTGAAGCTGCGCATCGCGGACAACGGCCGGGGTATCGAAGAAGCAGATCTGAAGCGGATTTTTGAACTGTTCCGACGCGCCGGCCGCCTTGATCGCCCGGGCGAAGGCATCGGCCTCGCACACGTCCGCTCGCTCGTCCGCATGATGGGCGGAGACGTGACGGTTCAATCCAAGCCGGGAGAAGGCACCACGTTCGTGGTCGACCTGCCGAAGAAGATGGCCATACAGAACGCTAAGGAGCAGACGGCATGAACACCCATAACGCCAATCCCGTTACGATCGTGATGATTGAGGACGACGAAGGACATGCGCGTCTGATAGAACGGAATATCCGTCGCGCTGGCGTCACCAATGATATTGTGCCGATAGCAAGCGGCAATGCCGCCTTCGATTACCTGCTGGGTGATGACAAGAGCGGCGCCGTCAGCGCAAAGCGGGCTCTGCTCATCCTTCTCGATCTCAATCTTCCGGACATGAGCGGCGTCGATATACTGCAGACGATCAAGACCAATCCGCATCTGAGGCGATCGCCGGTGGTCGTTTTGACCACCACGGACGACGAACGCGAAATCCAGCGCTGCTACGATCTGGGCGCCAACGTCTACATCACCAAGCCAGTGAACTACGAAAGCTTTGCAAATGCTATTCGCCAGCTCGGCTTGTTCGTTGCCGTGATGCAAGTGCCTGTCGCGGACTGACCGCGACAAACGTGTGAGATGTCACCAGTCAACCTGCCGCGATGAGATGACCCTCGTTTTATACATCGATGACGATGAAGGGCTGGCCCGTCTTCTCCAGAAAGCCTTGTCGCGCCATGACATGATCGTTGACCACGCCCCAGGAGGCGCCGAAGGGCTCCTGCGCCTTTCGGAGAAGAGCTACGATGTCATTGCGCTCGATCACAATCTCGGATCAGAAACCGGTCTCGACCTGATACCGAGACTCGTCGCGGCTGCCGGAGGGGCGCCGATCATCTATGTCACCGGCTCGGACGACGCCAACATCATCATGTCGGCCCTAAAGGCAGGCGCCAGCGACTACGTTTGGAAGGATATCAACGGCAACTATCGGGAGCTGATTGTTGCAGCCATCGGGGATGCCCTAGCTAAGAAGCGGCTGATGGCCGAGCGTGAGCAATCGCAAAAGGACATCCTCGCAGCAAAGGAGAGAGCTGAAATGCTCCTCGCCGAAGTCAATCATCGCGTCGCCAACTCTTTGGCAATGATTTCATCGCTGGCGACCTTGCAATCGAATGTCGTCAAGGATGAAGCGGCAAAGGCAGCTTTGGCTGAAATGCGCGCGCGCATCCTCGCAATCGCGGGCATCCACCGCCGGCTCTACACGTCGTCGGACGTCCGTAGCGTCGATCTCGATGCCTACTTGAAAAATCTCGCGAGCGATCTGTTGGCAGCTGTAGGAGAAGGCAAGAGAACTCATGGTTTGAAAGTGCAGGCGGACGAAAGGGTTGTGACATCGACGGACCGCGCCATCTCCATCGCGATGGTCGTCACCGAATTGGTGACAAATGCATTGAAGTACGCCTATCCGGAAGGGCAGACGGGTGATGTTCGTATCATTCTCACAAAAGGCGGGAGTGAGCGGGCGACGATCCTCGTCGAAGACGATGGTGTCGGTTGGAACGGGTCGGGTCCAATCAAGGGAACTGGGCTCGGATCGCGGATCATCCAGGCCATGACCAAGTCGCTGCACGCTGAACTATCCTACCGGACAGAAGGTCGGGGCACGAGGGTTACGCTGGTGTTCCCTCTCTAGCGATCATGCGAAGCCGCGATACTCGGGGCGGATGATGAAGGGACCCGCAGGCGCATGGCCATCTCCGGTGAATGGAGCCGGTGTCCGTGCACAGCTGTGTTGATCGTTGTCGGGCTTGGCGATGGTCGCGGCATGCATCTCTCGCATCCGTGCGAATGCTGCTTGCGCAAGATCTCCAAGGTCTTCGCCAGCAGTCCCGAGCTGGCGCCACTCACCGTCCTGCCACGTTTGCCCACGACGCCGCCAGTTGCTGCCCATGTTCGTCCCCTCTCTCGAAACCCAAAATAGGACTCCGGAGCGCAAGCTCCGGAGTTTTTTCAGCCTTAGTTGTCAGTGACCTTCGGCAGATTTTCCGCCTGCTCTTCCGTTCGGGTCAACTCGACGCGATCATTTACGATTTTAAATTCGCCTGGAGAAATCCGGACCCGCGTCTCGCCGAAGCCGAGGAAGCCGCCGATTTCGGCATGCAACTCGGTGACCCGGCCTGAGTTGTCGCGCACCACTTCGGCCACCTCACCGATGTTTTTCTGATCGCTCGACCACACCACTTTGTTCTTCAATGCAGCGGCCTGCTCATCGGAGAGCACTGGAGCAGCGCTGTTATCGGCCGTTATCGAGGGCAATTCCGACGGTGCCGGAGAGGCTGGAACTTCGGCAGGCGCTGCGGATGGCGCAGGTGCAGTGTCCGTTGCCGCTGGAGGTGTGGTGGGAGCCGCCGGTTCCGGCGGCGTGTCCTGCGCGATTGCAGCGGTCGAAAGCATCAGAGATGCAATAATGAGTGAGGTGCTTTTCATGATCGATCCTCGATGAATGGTAAAGCCGCCAGTCGCGGCACGGGGACAAAACGCAGCGGGAATGGCTCAGTTCCAGCTGCGAGGCTTGGCTTCAAGTCGCTTCACGACGCGGCGGCGAACCGCATTCGCCGCTATGATCGCGGCCGCAAGCCGACCATCCGTTTTTGCGCGCCGCTCGACGTCTCGCGCTGCGAGGGGATCGAGCCGCCCGGAGACGTAGTCACTGACATCAGAGGCCATGTAGTCCTCATCATACCCAAAGAAGTCAGCCGCTCCGCTGAATGCGTCAGATGACATTGAACAGGTTCAACAGGATGATGACGGAGATCGGCACGCCGATGATCCAGAGAAGCAGGGATTTCATGAATCAACTCCAATGCTGTCGTGCGGTGTGTGCTGCCGTTTGAGCGGCTCGACACGTACAACGCATTGTCGAGCCGGAGGTTTCCCATGTTCACTGCCGTTTTTGCGAACACGGCGGAATGCCACGGGACACGGTCTAAGCAGCCGTAGCCGCCGGAGCAGTTGGAGGGGATGAGGCTGGCCATTCGCTCCGGGTCGGTTCAAAGTCGAGGGCGGCCATCGCCTCCGCCACACTTCTATAGAGGGCAATGCCTTCCGGCAGCCCGGGCCGGCTGAGACCGAACCCCGGCTCTACCGCTTCCAGCACATGCACGCGGCAGCCTGGGAATTGCTGCTGCGTGCGCTTGGCCAGAATTCCGAGCAGACGGCTGTCCACGCCTCCCGCGGTCGTCAAAACGATGGCGTCGAGGGGACCTTCTCCATCCTCGGCCTTTCGTGTCGCCAGCGCCGTCAGCCCCGATGTACCCGTCGTAGCTTCGGCCTCGATGCGCAGCGACTTGTCGAGAACGGCAGCGGTGACCTTTGCCGTCAGCTCGTCGAAGGGACCGCGGGCCGCCACCACGAGCACGCGCTGCGCCCGGTCGGGGGAAGCAGGAGCTGCTGGAACCGATTCAACCAGAAAGTCGACGACATCGTCGACCGTCTCCGTGATCTCGTCACGTCGCAACTCATCAATGCGCCCACGCCGCTGATCGGACGCAGCATGCCGGAGCGCAGGCAGCAGCGATCCGTCGACGGACGCCGCCAGACCCTGCTCCTCGACTTCCTCTTCCAGCTGTGCGATCGCCGCCGCTGTGTCACCCGATAGAATGCGCCGATAAAGGTCGAGATGGGGCTCGAGTGCGCGCTGATCACCCAGCAGCACGCTCGCGAATTCCAGGCGCGGAATGTAAGCGCCCATGACAACAAGAAGGAGTGTCAGTGGCGCCGCGAGGATGAGTCCGATCGGCCCCCAGATCAGCACCCAGAAGCTGGCTGAAATCACCATTGCGAAAGGACTGAGCCCGATGCTGCGACCGAGCACCGCCGGCTCCACCACGTGTCCCATGACGGGCTCGGCGATGAGAAAGAAGGTTGCCGTCACCAAGGCTGTAGTCCAGCCAGGATCCACGCCAGCGGCCAGGATGATCGGCGGCACGGCGGCGATGAACGAGCCGACGTATGGAATAAAACGCGCGATGGCACCGACGACACCCCAGAGGATCGGGTTAGGCACGCCGATCGCGGCCAACATGATGCCCGTAACGATGCCGAATGTAACGTTCAGCACGGCCTGTGTGAGAAAAAGTTTGGATAGGCGCGATCCCGCGTCGCTCATGGCTGCGGTGGTACCGCTCAGATTTTCGGTGCCGGCCAGCCGAATGATGCGATCACGAATGTCCTCGTATTGCAATAAAAGGAACATCGTAAACAGCAGCGTAAGCGCGAAAGTCGTGCCTGGCCCGGAGATTTTTTCAAAGATGGCCATCAGAGAGTTTGGTTCGCCTTCTGCCGGCTCCGCATCAGGTTTGGCATCTGCGGCAGGTGGTGATGGCGGCGTAGTCGTAACTCCGCCGCGTGGGCTTGTCGTTTGCTTGGTGGGATCATCGAACTCCCGCCGAATGGCGTCGTCGATCGCCTCCACGGCATCGCTCGCCCGCTTCAATGTCGTTGTGCCCTGCCCGAGGCTCGACACCCAGCGAGCCTTTTCGACGAGATTTTCGCGGTACGTCTCAAGTTCCGCTGTCAGCGTCAAAATCTGCGTACTCAAGACGGTCGTCAGCGACACTGCGGAAATGAACCCGCCGCCCAGAACGATCGCCACTGCGAGAGAGCGCGGCAAGCGCCAGCGCACGAGCTTTTTGACGATGGGGCTGAGAATGAAAGACAGGATCGTTGCAATGGCGAGCGGGATGAGGAGGTCAGCCCCCAGAATGAGCGCTGCGATCACGAGTGCGGCGATCATGAGCGAAGCATGAAGCGTTCGCAGGTTGTCCGCGAGCATTGGCATCGATGTTCGATCCCCGGAATTGATGCCCGATTGGCAGCAAATCATCCGCGACAGCAACGCGCCGCCCCATGTTTGGTTGCGATCATCAGACGAGTGACGGGAACTGGTCGGCAGCCCGTGCGTTTTATGGGCGTAGGCAGGCTGCGAGCCTCGCCCGCGATTTTTTCGCCATCAAGGAGACTGTTATGTCGGGTACATCGGACAAGATTAAAGGCTACGCCAACGAAGCGGTTGGAAACATCAAGCAGGGTGTTGGCAAGCTTCTCGGCTCTGACAGGATGCAGGCGGAAGGTGTGGCGCAAGAAATAAAGGGCGACGCCCAGAAGGCAGTCGGTGAAGTGAAGAACAAGGCGTCGGACGCTTACGATAGCGCCACGTCATCTTCGACCGCCGATAAGGCCGCCGGTCATGCGAACGATGCGATCGGTAATGTTAAGCAAACGGTTGGGCGTACTGTCGGCTCTGACCGTCTAGAAGCCGAAGGCCTTGCTCAGGAAACGAAGGGCGAAGGCCAGAAAATCAGCGGCAACGTGAAGAAGTCGTTAGGTCGATAACATTTCCCAGCCGAACGAAGAGTACGAAGGAAGCGTCGCGAGTGAAAACTCGGGGCGCTTTTTTCTCGTTCTGTAAGCAGATATCCGCGGCGGAAAACTTTATCAGCACTGTACGGGAACCTGAGTTTGATGGGCGCGTTTTGAGGACATTGGTTCATCAATCAGGAGCACCGCCATGGGCAATATGCTTTATTACGCCGTCGTCTTCCTCGTCGTGGCCCTGGTCGCGGCGTTCCTTGGCTTCGGCGGCGTCGCTGGGACGGCGATGGAGGGGGCACGTATTCTGTTCTGGGTCGCCATCATCCTGTTCGTCGTGTCGCTGATTGCAGGCCTAATTCGGAAAGCCTGACGAGGCTCACCGCGCCAGCGCTTGGATCTGACCGGCCGGTCTCGCTCGACGCGAGGCCGGCCGTTGGCTTGGGAGAGAAAGCAACTGTCATGGCAGATCTCACTCCCGCACAACAAAAGACGCGCATAATTCTCATAGCAGCTGCTCTGCTGCTTCCGAGTTTGTCACTTTTGCCTCTAGGCGGGCTCTATCTCTATCACAACGGGTGGCTGCTTTATTGGGCCCTTGCGGCACTCGCAGTAGCCCTGACGGGGTTCCTGGTCGAGCGCGCCTGGATGTCCTCTGGCGAGCGTCGGCTGGCCAAGCTGGAAGCCGCCGATGAACGCCTGCGTCGGCAAGGCCATCTTACATTGTCTGATCGCGCATGGGGTGACGTGCGCGCCATCGCTTCGAAGGTCGATCCTGAGACACTGGCCTCCACAGAAGATGTTTTGAAGCTCGGCCAGCGCACGATCGACGCGGTCGCACGGCGCATGCATCCGGAGCGAGAGGATGCCATTTGGCAGTTCACGTTGCCCGAAGCTCTGATCATCGCCGAGCGGGTCAGTGCGCGGCTCGGGACATTCGTCGAAACCCAGATCCCGCTCGGGGATCGGCTTACGGTCGCGCAGCTTCTATCGGTTTATCGTTGGCGCGGCATGGTGGGTGTCGCCGAGCGCGCCTACGATGTCTGGCGCATCATCCGCTTCGCCAACCCGGCAACGGCCATGACGCATGAGGCTCGCGAGCAGCTCTCGCGCGCCGTCGTCAATTGGAGCAAGGAGCGCGTTGGACGCCGCATCGCCGAAGCTTATGTTGAGGAAGTCGGCCGCGCGGCCATCGATCTCTATGGAGGGCGCTTGCGGCCGCACGGCGAAACACGTGCCGCCGCAGAGGTGGTACAGGCGGAGGAAATCCGCAAATCCCGTGCGTTGCGTGCCGTCGTCACGGGATCCTCGCCAACCCGCGTGGACACCATGGCGGCTGTTGCCGCCGTTGCCGACGAGCAGACCGAGCGCGAAGAAAAATCCCGCATTCTCTTCTCGTTGAATGAAGCTGTCGGCGTCGACACCGTAGGCCGGCGGCAGTTCGTTCGCGGCGCCAGCAAGAGCGACGTCATCCTCTGGTGCATCGATGGAGCGCAAGGCGTGACGGCGGGAGATCGGGCGGCGGCTGAGGCATTGAAAGGCGCTATTGTGGGTAGAAAAATCGAGCAGGCACCGGGCGTGATCATCGTCTCGATGCAGAGTGGGGGGCAGTCGCCGCAAGACGCTGAGACGCAAGTCGAGACTCTCTCAGCCATGCTGGAGCGCTCGGGACGCATGCCGGTGGTGACGTTATTGCTCTCTGAATCGGGACCGCAGCGCGACATTGATGCCTTGGCGATCGCCGATGCGATCCGCGATCAAGTCGCACGTGCGCCATCCTTCGCAGCCACTCACCGCTCGGGCGGATTGAGCTCAGCGGCGAAGCAGGCGGTGACGGCTGCGGGGACGTTGGCCGGACAGATCTTCAGCCGCCGCGACTGAAGCGTAGCTTTTGGAATACTTCGGAACCTTCGGCAAATGGCGGAGTTCCTCGTCCGCACGCTGGCAAAAGCCGGCGCACCCCCATGCAAGGAGATCTCAACATGGCGACCGCAACCCCTTATTCGAACGAGACCGCTCGTCCGACTTCCGATCGCGCATCCGATTTCGCTGATAATGCGAACCAGCAGATCGACCGCGCACTCGATCGCGCCGAGAATGTTGCGCGCCAAGTCGCCGACCAGGGCCGCGAAGCATCAGAGCGCGTCGGTGAAGTAGCTGGCAACATCAAGGTTGCCGTCGACAAGTCAGTCAAGGATCAGCCCATGGCGACGCTCGCCGTGGCCGCGGCTGTCGGCTTCGTGATGGGCGCTCTCTGGAAGTCCTGATCGATCTGTGATCACAAAACTCTAGATCAGGGGCACGACCATGCTGGGACTAGGTTTCCTTTATCGCAAGGCGCAGGCGACGGTGGACAATGCCATCGCACAACTTGTGTGGGGCCTCCTCATGGTCGTGCCTTTGCTCGTCGCACTTGGATTTACGACTGCGGCAGGATCAAATTATCTTCATCGCCACTATGAGCCGGAGATCGCCAATCTGATCCTCGCCGGCGTGTTCTTTGCCATCTCCGCCGCCATTGCCATCGGTTACGCGGTCAGAAAGCCGGAGACAGCCGCCAGCGAAGAAGCCAAGGCACAGGAAGAGGCCGACAAGCAGGCTGAGAGCGAAAGCGCGAGCGATAGCCCGTTGTCGGCCTTCAGCAATGCTGATCGGGATATTCTGTTGGCAGCTTTAACCAGCGCCGCGCCGTATGCCATTCGCCCCGTGCTCACTACCGCCTTCCGAAATCTGCCACTTCTGCTGGTGCTTGCCGTCGCTGCCTTCGTGATGAGCCGATCCACAGCGCCAGCCGAAACGTCTGCTGGGGCAACCGACGGAGTTCCGGCCGAATAGTATTATCTTTTCAGTGGGTTAATGAACGGGACGCAGAAACTACTGCTAAGCTGGGAACTCTGAATAGTTCCCCCGCGTTAAACCGTGAACTGAGAGGCTCCACGATAGTGATCGTGGATTTAGAAACGTCCGGGGGGCACGTGAACACGCGTCGAACAAACATCGAAGGCACACCGCAAAAGCAGATGGAAGCAGAAGCCGAAGCCGCCGTCGAACCACCTATGCTGACAAAAACAGCCGAGGCAGAAATCGCCATGGAGCTGAAGCGGCTCTATGGGCAAATGCTGGCCGAGCCGATGCCTGAGCGCTTCACGGGTCTCCTGGACCAATTGTCCAAGGCGGAACGGAGATCGGAGCGCGATTCATGAGCAGTGTTCCTACTCCAGAATTCCAACGCGAGCTCACCAAGCTGCTGCCCAACTTGCGCGCGTTTGCCCGATCGTTGACGCGCTCGGCGGACCAGGCCGATGACTTGGTCCAGGAAGCGCTCGTCAAAGCTTGGCGGAATTGGCAACAGTTCGCGCCCGACAGCAATATCAAGGCGTGGATGTTTACGATCCTGCGCAACGCGCATTTGTCAGAGCGTCGCAAGCGTAAGAACGAAGTGCAGGATGTCGAAGGTGAGTTCGCCGCGCAGTTGGGTGTGAAGCCGGAGCAGCCCGGCCACATGGATTTGCTGGACTTTCAGTCCGCCTTCGCCCAACTCTTGCCCGAGCACCGCGAAGCGCTCGTGCTGATCGGCGCCGAAGGCTTTTCCTACGAAGAAGCGGCATTGATGTGCGGGTGCGCGGTCGGCACGATGAAAAGTCGTGTGAACCGGGCACGCACGAAGCTGGCCCAGATCATGGGCATCGATTCGGCCGCTGAAATTGGTTCTGATGGCGCCTCGGTCTTCGTTCGCGCGACCGGCTGAGGATACGATAAGTTACGGAACTCCTTTCCGTTTAGCATGCGTCATAGTTCACTAAACCAGGCCCTAATCCGCGAGAATCTGCACGGGGGAATGCAAACCATGAGTACGTCATCACTGGCTGATCTGATCGCTCCGCAATTGCCCTACCTTCGCCGCTTCGCCCGCGCGCTGATGGGCTCTCAGGATCGCGGCGACGCTTATGTCGTCGCGATGCTCGAAGCGTTGGTTGCCGACAACCGCATCTTCGATCGCGATGTTGCGCCCCGCACAGCGGCCTACAAAGCGTTCATCAATGTGTGGAACTCCGTTCCTACAAATGGCAGAGCCGATCCTGCCGGCGACATTGCGGACCGTCGTATCGAGACACTCAATCCCGGTCCGCGTCAGGCGTTCCTGCTGGCTGCCGTTGAAGAGTTTTCGACACGAGACATCGCAATCATTTTGGGCAAGTCGGAGGATGACATAGCAGAGCTGATTGACGCCGCGGGCAAGGAGATCGCCGAGCAACTCGCATCACGCGTCCTCATTATCGAAGATGAGCCGCTGATCGCGCTCGACATCGAAGGTCTGGTAACGGATATCGGCCACGAAGTCGTCGGCGTCGCCGCGACCCACAAAGAAGCTCTTGCGCTGGCGCGCGACAAGCGCCCCGAACTCATCCTTGCCGATATTCAATTGGCCGACGGCAGTTCCGGCATCGAAGCCGTCAACGAGATTTTGATGGAACTCAACGTGCCTGTGATTTTCATCACGGCTTATCCAGAGCGGCTGCTCACCGGCGACAAGCCGGAGCCGGCGTTCCTGGTTACCAAGCCATTCAAGCACGAGATGGTGAAAGCCGTGATTAGCCAAGCACTGTTTTTCGATGTCAAGGCTGGCGTGAAACAACATGGCGCCGCCGCCTGACGCGGGTGGCCTAGTTTGATCTGAGAAAACCGGAGAATGGAGCGCGAGGCTTCGCGCATGGGAAAGTGAAAGGCATGACCACCGAAAGCCAGAAGGTGGGTGACACGACGGGAAGTGTCACGAACGTTGCTGAAGGCTTCGGCAGCGGGAAGGACGGTGCACTCGATCGCGGGGATGTGAATTGGCAGTTCTTCGAGGCAAGTCCCGACGGAATTAAGATCATCGATTGCGACGGCGCCCTCCTCTTCATGAATGCAAACGCATTGAAGGCGTTGGAGGCCGACGACTATGCCGCCATCGCCCGCCATAAATGGATCGACCTCTGGCCCGAAGCCAGCCGGCAAGATGTGGAGCACGCATTCAAGCAAGCATGCGCGGGATCCTCCGCGCGGTTTACGGCATTGCGGCCGACGCAAAAAGGAAAGCCTCGGTGGTGGGACGTTGTGATCTCACCCATCAGGAATGCTGAAGGACGCGTCGTGAGCGTGATGTCGATCTCGCGCGACGTGACGCCCAACCTGGATCTCGCCGACACGTTGAAGCGGAGCGAACTGCAATTCCAGGCGCTCGCCAACAACATCGCTCAACTCGCCTGGATGGCCGATTCTGCAGGCGATCTCTTTTGGCTCAATCAGCGCTGGCTCGACTATACGGGCAGCACGCTCGAAACATCGGCCGGACAGGGATGGCGGATTTTCCATCATCCCGATCACATTGCTCGTGTCGTGGACAAGTGGACCCGTTGCACCACTGAAGGCCGCGTATGGGAGGACTTGTTCCCCCTGCGCGGAGCCGACGGCAAGTATCGTTGGTTTCTGTCGCGCGCCATGCCGGTCCGCAATGCCGACGGCGGCGTCGAATTCTGGTGCGGGACCAATACGGACGTGACCCAGACGCGCCGCCAGAGTCAGCGCCTGCGTAAGCTGGCGCGCATCATCGAACTTTCCCACGAGGCGATTCTCGTGCGTGAGATCTCCGGTGGTATCGTCATGTGGAACCGCGGTTGCGAAGAACTGTTCGGGTACACGAGGGCGCAGGCGAGATCGAAGTCGCCGTTCGAACTCCTCAAGCCGCGAAACATTCCGCCAGCCGATTCATTCGACACCTACATTCTGGAAAACGAATTCTGGAGCGGTGAGGTGCACTACACCGCAAGCGACGGATCGGATGTTTGGGTTGATAGTCGCCAGGAATTGGTGCGTGTCGGCGACAAGAAACTGGTGCTTGAAACGAACCGCGATATCACCGAGCGCCGCCAAGCCGACGAAGTCCGCTCGCTGCTCGTGGCCGAACTCAATCATCGCGTGAAGAACACGCTGGCCGTCGTACAATCGATCGCGGCGCAGACCGCGCGCTCGAGTACGTCGCCGGAAAAGTTTGTTTTGCGATTCAATAATCGCCTTCAGTCGCTGGCCAACGCCCACAATATCTTGAGCGAGGTCGCTTGGTCCGGCGCCCCGATCGTGGACTTGATCACCTCGCAGGTGTCGATGACCGGCGCGGACGCCGACCGCATCTCTTTGCAAGGCGAGCCTGTCGATCTTCCGCCACAGACGGCGCTTCAACTCGCCCTCATTCTCCATGAGTTGTCTGCAAACGCGATGCAGCATGGCGCACTGTCGGCGCCCGGGGGTCAGGTGGCAATCGACTGGTCGTTGAAGGACGGGCAGCCGCGTGTTGTTGAACTGACATGGCGTGAGACCGGTGGCCCGCCGGTCGCCCCTCCTGTCGGCCGGGGTTTTGGCCTGACACTGATTGAGCGGTCGCGATCGCTGCCAAATATTAAAACCTCGATTGTCTTCGAACCGGCCGGGGTCATCGCTCGCGTCACGCTCGAGGCTCGCGCAGGTTCAGAGCCAAGCTTATTCAATCCGGGTCAGAAACTGATGAGGCCGCGGGTGGTGCCTTCGCGAGGGCGGCAGTTATCGTCGCGTCGCATCATGATCATGGATGGGAGCCTGAGCCGCGCGCTGTTGATCGAAGATATGCTCGACACTGCGGGTTATTCGGTCGTAGGGCCGATCGCGTCAGCCGGCGCAGCCGTCGAAAGCCTGGAAATGCAGCCTATTGACCTGGTGGCGCTCGATGTTGATGAAATCGGGGACAGCGAGATTGAAAAGCTGCTCGACGCCATGACCTATCACGCCATTCCGTGCATCGCGATCGGCTCGCCCACCCGCCTTTCCCAAATCAAGGCTGGAGCATTCGCTTCCCTGGTTGCCAAGCCCATCGACCGTGACCTGTTTCTGCGCGCCGTGTGTTCAAGCCTCGAGGAAGATGATCTGGATATCGACGACGCAATGACGGAAATCTGAAAAAAGAAACCGCGACCTGACGCGGCTCAGTCACAGACAAATCAATGTCGTGACAGACGCGACGAGTAAAACCCAGCCCCATATCGCGAGCTGTCAACTGAGGTTCGTTAGCTTCGAATCTGTATCGGGATTTCCGATGAGCGGAGGCGTGAACTGAGCCATGAACGATCGGCTGGTGGCGTCACGCGAACGTGGAAAGTCATGGAATACGCAAGCCAATCCATGTCATGGCGCTGCTACAAAGCATTGCTAGGTCGTTGAAGACATCTGAAATCGTATGGGTAGGATATCGGAATTCGCCGTTCTGGATTGTCCGCAACGCACGGCTTGTACAAATCGCCGAATATGCGAATTCTTTGGGAAATGGAGACGCGTTGCGGAGTTATCCCGAAACAGACGCCGAAGCGTGGCCAGAGAACCAGGATCACTTGCCCACGCTTGCGCGCAACTCCAGCAACCCAGAAGAGTTTTGAGGCGGAGGAAGAGCCGATGTCGAAAACCTATGATGAAGCGCGGTACTTGGCTCGATCGTTGGCGGTCACCTTACTTGATCTGGAACCCGCCCAGCGGCGTGAGGTTCTGCGCTATCTCCAGGAAGAAGTAGAGCGACTTGCGGAGGCGCCGGATGAAGATACGTCCGAAAGCGAAACACATGAGCCGAAAACCTCCGGCTGGCTGGCCGATAACGATGCGGACCATACCGGCGCCGTCCGCAGGAAAAATGAAGCCTAAGCTTTGGCCCATCCCTAGAACTGCCGTGCAATTGCCACGGGATTGGTCTACCAACCACCCGGTGAGAAAACAGTGGCCGGGGAACTCATGGCAACGTCACTTTCAAGGCTCGTCCGTCTCGGGCTCATTGGTGCAGTGGTGGCAGGGTCGGGCGTGACCCTTACGCCGCCGACAAATGCAGTGCTAGCTCAGGAGACAGCGGTGACGACACCCAGCGGATTGAAGATTGAAGACACCAAAGTCGGCGATGGCGCGAGCCCATCAACCGGCCAGACCTGCGTGATGCACTACACGGGCTGGCTTTACGAGAATGGCCAGAAGGGACGTAAGTTCGACAGTTCCGTGGACCGCGGTGATCCATTCGAGTTCCCGATCGGCACCGGCCGCGTGATCAAGGGCTGGGACGAAGGCGTCGCCAGCATGAAAGTCGGCGGCAAGCGGACCCTGATCATTCCACCGGAGCTTGGCTATGGTGCACGCGGCGCCGGCGGCGTCATTCCACCCAACGCAACGCTCATTTTCGACGTGGAATTGCTCGGCATACGCTGACCCTTCCGCGAACAACCGGCAAAGCGAAACAGGGGTTCGGAAATATCCGAACCCCTGTCTCGCATCGGGACATACGGGACGTTGCCGCTTACGCTGCAACCGTGCCTTCGTCGCCAGGATCGCGCAGCACATAGCCGCGGCCCCAGACAGTTTCGATATAGCCGTTTGGCGCGCCGGTAACTTCCTTGAGCTTCTTGCGCAGCTTGCAGATGAAGACGTCGATAATCTTCAGTTCCGGCTCGTCCATGCCACCATAGAGGTGGTTGAGGAACATTTCTTTGGTGAGCGTGGTGCCCTTGCGCAGCGAGAGCAGCTCGAGCATCTGGTATTCCTTGCCGGTCAAGTGCACGCGCTGGCCGTTGACCTCGACCGTCTTGGTGTCGAGGTTGACCTTGAGATCGCCAGTCTCAATGACCGACTGCGCGTGGCCCTTGGAGCGGCGTACGATGGCGTGAATGCGCGCCACCAACTCGTCCTTGTGGAAGGGCTTCGTCATATAATCATCGGCGCCAAAGCCGAGACCCTTCACCTTGTCTTCGATCTGGGCAAGGCCAGAC